>Ga0233425_10000387_pt1 | contig 115528 bp, 130 predicted proteins | sample Watercolumn_Towu_2_FD_181712 | JGI IMG/M metagenome (GOLD analysis project Ga0233425, IMG submission 181712) | Freshwater microbial communities from Lake Towuti, South Sulawesi, Indonesia - Watercolumn_Towuti2014_140_MG | ecosystem: Environmental > Aquatic > Freshwater > Lake | place... | reverse complement strand
CACGTGCCGCCTCAATTGCTGCATTTAGCGCCAAAAGATTTGTCTGATCAGCAATTTCTCTGATTACTTGTAATGCGGTAGTGATCTCGTTTGTCTTTTCCGCCAATTTGTGTACTTTTTGTGCAGAATCATTTGTAACTTCGATGATTTTGTTCATGCGCTCATTTGCCTCGCCTGCTGCCTCTGTGCCTCGTTCTGATAACACTCCGACTTGGTTTGATATTTCTGCAGACTCTTTGGCACTAGATGATAACTCGTTCATGGATTTGGTAAGCTCATCTACTGTTTGCTTTGATTTTTCAATTCGTTGTGCCTGAGTTTGTGAGCCTCGCGATATCTGGTCTACTGTAGTCGCAATTTGTTGTACTGATGTATTCAGCTCTGTCCCAGATGCGGATAATTGCTGTGCATTTGCATAAACCGATTGGGATGCATTTTGCATCTCTGATAATACGGTTCTTAACTTCTCTACCATTTGTCGCTCTGAATTCAATAAAATACCAATTTCATCTTTTGATTTGGAGGCAGGAACCATAATTCCTAGGTTGCCTTCACTAATTGACTTGGCAATCTCGGCTGCCTTGTGAATTGGGCGTGAAATTGACTTTGATATGAAAAACGCAAACACTCCTACTGCGCCAACCACAATTGCGCCAGTTATGATGTACATGTTTTGGAGCGCTACTATTGGCATCATGATTTCTGCAACATCAAACTCTGCAATCATGACATAGCCTAATTCTGATTCACATTTTGATGCGCCAAAGATCGGCACATTTCTGTAATCTGGGTATATTGATGCAGAAATATCTTTTCCGTTATTGATGCATTCTTGAACTGGTAAGGTATCTACATTTTGCTTGAATTCTAATCCTTCTGTGAATCTAGATGGTGTGATCATCGTTTTATCAAAATTAACTAGATATGTCTCACCGGTTTGGCCTAATCCATCTCTGTCTAGGACTACTCCATCCAGCACAGGAACTCCTGTCTGTGCTACTAACACTCCAATTTTTTGATTATTGTAATCTATGACTGGAACTGTAGTGACTGCAATTCTTTTGCCATTTTCTTGTATGTATTCACGGTATGGCGCTTGCAGTCCTTTTTGGAAGAACTTGTTTGTATTGTAATCTGTATCAATCAATAACGAATCCTGCGCATAAATCATTTTACCATCCAATGAAACCAGCTTGAAATTCTGATATCCATTTCCTCCACCAGTGATTTGTTGGGTTTGCTCAAAAATTTCCGATAGCGATTCTGTATTGCCTGATCTTATTGAATCTATGATTTGAGGCATTTGTGCTACTTGTGTTAACTGTTGAATATTAAACGAGTTTAGTTGCTCTAGTGACTTGGCCCTATCATTTGCAAGTGTCTTTAGCTGATCAAATGAGCGTTGTTCCAATGATTCTTGAGAAATGGAAAAGCTAACCAAAGACACAATTGCCATTGGAATGGTTGCCACTAGAATAAACATGCAGACAAGCTTGATATTTAGTGAGCCTGTTAGTTTCACGGTTTGGTCTAGGTGTCACTAACTATAAGGCGGTGTGTGTTTGATTTGATCATTTTTGTTTATCTAGTGTTTTAAAATCAGATCTTGAACACCGTACCTGTGTGTGTTCAAAGAAAAATTTTGTTAGGGTTTCTGATAATCATTGCAATTACCGTTTCAAACGGTGTAATTGGCTTTCTCAAAGTAGAAAACACTTTGTCATCTATAGAGTCTGATGCCAAATCTAGGATCTAAGGCTCTTATACTGTTTGAGCCAATACCAATACATGTGCGTCAGAGATGTAAACGACCCATTTAGAAGAGGACACAAGCAGATGGAAACGGCAAAAAAAGAGGACGAACTTGAATCCCACTTTAAGACATCCATGCTTTTTCAAAAATCCATGAAGGCACTTTAAATATCAAAATAAAACTAGTCCGTATGAATCTCACACACAGTACCTAATAGGTTCTGTATGAACATGGGGTATTGTTTGAGTATTCTAGAGACAAAAAAGCAAACCGAGTTTGAATTGTTACTATCTGGCAATGATCTGCCAAAACTGCAAGCAGACACCTACCCACTGGCTCAAATTTTGCAACAAAGACTTGAGGATACAATATCTGCAGAAGTAGACTCTGCACTACAACATAACCTGGCAAGTACTGCCATACCAATACTGCAGAATCTGTGCTCCAAGATCCCATCTACTGTATTCACAAAATACGAGCGTGCAGGCAAAAATTATGTCACAATAGATCACACCTTGGGTGATTCCGGCAATCTGTTCTTTAGTGGGATATTTGAGAAAACATCTACAAAATCACCTAAACATCATACTGTCATACAACAAAACAAGATTTGTTTTATTTTCAGACAGTAAATAACAAAAACAACTCTGCCTCTGGCAGGTGTTGCAATACTGTCTCTGTTACTTACTATCCTGAGCATAATGATGTCAAATTTGCTATAAAATGCTGTGTCTGTTTGAAAAAAATACACAACGGTTCTAGTCATATATCCTAAAATCCTAACTGTGGCCACCACACAAGTCCAACAAGGAAAAAAATTCACACTAGAAGAGGTAGTAGAATTTACTGACCTAATTGCAGAAAAGCTAAACTCTGCAATAGACAAAGTAGACGATGTTAATCATAAAACGCACGTATTATCAGTTAATGCATCAATAGAGGCAGCCCGAGCCGGCACATATGGCAGGCCATTTGGCATAGTTGCTACAAACATGAGTGAGCTATCCGAAGAAACATCAAAAATCACTGATAATATGAGAAAGGACACAAAAGAAATCATCAATGTTGGCAATATGATAAAGACCCAATCCAAGGAGTTTCGTGGAAACCGTCTGACTGATCTGGCATTAATGAACATTGATCTTATTGATAGAAATCTCTATGAGCGAACCGCAGATGTTCGCTGGTGGGCAACAGATGCCAGCGTTATAGGTGCCCTAACACAAAAAAGCACCGAAGCATGCGATGTGGCATCAAAGCGACTAGGTGTGATCTTGCAAGCATACACTGTGTATTATGACTTGGTAATTGCAGATGTTAATGGCAACATAATAGCAAATGGCAATCCCGACAAGTATCAATCCAGAGGAGTCAATGTTTCTGATTTGCGATGGTTTGTCTCTGCAATGAATACAAAAAATTCCGGACAGTTTGGATTTGAATCCGTGCATCGTTCTGGGTTGGTATCTGGGAATTTATCACTGATTTATTCTGCTGCTGTTCGAGAAAATGGCGACCCAAGAGGCCAAATCATCGGGGTTTTGGGTGTTGTATTCAAGTGGGAGTCACTTGCCCAAACAGTAATTGCCCATACGCCAATCTCTGAAGATGAAAAGAAAAACACTAGAATCTGCATAGTTGATGACACTGGCCTGATTCTGGCAGACTCTGATGGCAAGATGCTTCGAGAAAGCCTGGATTTTGATCAAAAAACTAGCCTTTTGTCTGAGAAAAAGAACCACATCTTTGTAGAATATTGTGGACTGAACTGTTGTATTGCACATGCACTGTCTCCTGGATTTGAAGGATATTCAACTGGATGGCATTCTGTTATTATCCAAAAGCTTGGTACTGCAAAAAAGGCAAAACTAGTCAAGTAGTACCTTCATTGTTTGTGTATGATATGAACAAACACCAAACTATATCGTATTGATTTGGGGCAAATATTATGAAAATACTGCACATCGAAGACAATGCGGAAATAGTAGAACCAGCAAAACTGATCTTTGAGTCTGCTGGCCACACATATCACTATGCCCTGGATGGCAAAGTAGGGATACAGGCAATCCGCGATGACCAGTATGATGTAGTGTTTTTGGATCTAATGATGCCCGAGTTTTCCGGCTTTGATGTCATAGATACACTAGAAAAGGAAAATCTGATGAAAAAGCAGACTATATTCGTGTTCTCTGCCATGACTTTACCAAAAGAGCAAGAAGAAAAGCTGGTAAGACAAGGCGTTCACAGTGTCTTGCGCAAGCCGATATTTTTGGCAGATCTAATAGAAAGAATAGGACACATCCAAGTCCATTAATGTATATTATGAGTATCTAGTGTGTCAGAATTGACACATGAATGACGTTTACATACTGTGGATAGTTTTTACGCTTTTTGTAGGAATTTCACTTGCAATTGATCTAGGTGTATTTTCCAAACTACGCAAAAAAGGCACTCACAAAGAAGTCCCACCATTCAAGTCTGCTTTGAGATGGACCATAGTGTGGATTTCTCTGGCAGGAGTCTTTGCTGGTATAGTATACTTTGATATGGGTGAGCAAAAGTTTGCCGAATTCATCACAGGATATGCTCTGGAAAAGTCACTATCTGTTGATAACATGTTTGTCTTTTTGCTGATATTTACCTCACTTAACATTCCACACAAGTTCCAGCACCGGGTTTTGTCAATGGGCATACTTGGCGCAATTGCAATGAGGGTACCACTTATTCTGGCAGGCGCCCATCTACTAGAGGAATTCCATTGGATGATCTACCTCTTTGGAGCATTTTTGATATTTACTGCGCTTAGAATGCTAGTCCAAAAGAAGGAAAAGAAAATTGAGGTTGAAAAAAACATTGCAGTTCGGGCATTGCGCAAAATAATGCCAGTAGAGCTGAACATGCAAGAGCCCAAGTTCTTTTTGATAAAAAATGGTATCAAATATGCAACGCCGCTCTTGGTTGCCCTGGTAATAATTGAATTCACGGACCTTTTGTTTGCACTGGACTCTATTCCGGCGATTTTGGCAATTACAACAGACCCATTCATTGTAATTACATCCAATATCTTTGCTATATTGGGCCTGCGTAGCCTGTACTTTTTACTTGCAGGTGTAATGGAGAAATTCTATTATCTCAAGCCAGGGCTGATTGCAATTTTGATGTTCATTGGAATCAAGATGTTAGTGTCTGAGCTAGTCAAGATTCCGACATTTATCTCTCTGAGTGTTGTGATGGGAATACTGGGAATTGCTTTGTTATTCTCATTTATCAGAGCAAAAAAGCATCCTGAATAGTTGTTTTCTCACTGACTCTGACGTAACCTGCTGTTTTGATTAACTGAAACTACAGCTATTTGATGAATCTGTGATGGAGTTTCTACTTGTGTTACGTGAAATAAATTAAAACACAAAGATTTGGTAAAATTACTTCTTAGCGCCCAGAGTTCTATTCTTTAGTCTTAGGAACTGGCCACGGCATTTTCTGCATCGTGATGCTGCCATAGAGTTTCTAACACCGCAGTTTAGGCATATTTTCATATGTAGTCTAGCTGCCTGTGCGATTCTTTTTTTCTCTGGGTCTGTGATTGGCATTTAAAAAAAACTCCTCATATGTCCTTTTTAGTCTTTGGATTCTAGTTTGCCTGCCAAAAGCATGGCAACCTCGTTTGGTCTTTTTCCAACTGGAATGTTTGCTTTGTTGAACATGGAAACCTTGGATTCCGCAGAGCCGTAATTGCCCATGACTATGGCTCCTGCATGGCCCATTCTTTTTTCCTTTGGAGCGTTTCTGCCCGCAATGTATGCTACAATTGGTTTTTTGAAATTAGTATCAATGACGTGCTGTGCTAGGATTTCTTCCGAGTCTCCGCCGATTTCTCCTACTACTACTATTCCTCTGAGGTCTGGGTCGTCCTTTACCATTTCAAATGCGTCAATTAGTCTTGTGCCATTTACTGGGTCTCCACCAATTCCTATTGTGATGGATTGGCCATAGCCTGCACGCGATAATGCATTTGATATTTCGTATAGTAGGGTGCCACTCTTTGATAATACTGCAATATTGCCTGGCTTGAAGGGACTAGCAGGCATGATTCCAATTTTGATGAGGCCTGGGATCATAACACCTGGGGTGTTGGGACCAATCACTATGGCATCTTTTTGCCTTGCCATATCTAATACCTGCATTGTGTCTCTAATTGGCACATGCTCTGGTATGGCAACTAGAAGTTTGATTCCTGCATCTAGTGCTTCCTTTGCTGCACCCAAAAAGAACTTGGCTGGAACAAACACAATGGAAATTTTAGCACCTGTCGCATCTACTGCCTCTTTGACTGAATTATAAATTGGAATCCTGTCTTCGAATTTTTGGCCGCCCTTACCTGGTGTGACTCCAGCTGCTACATTTGTGCCATATTCCATCATCATTTTTGCGTGCAGCGAGCCAAACGTGCCTGTTATGCCCTGTACTATTATTGGCATTTTTTGATAGTTTCCAGAAGAGTCCTTGGAACCTCGCAAAATCTCGTAGATATTAGCCATGTTTTGATACTCCTAGTACAACGCCAGAGATTGCCTCCTCTACTGAATCAAACATTTTTGTTTTAGTGTTCTTGAGCATTTCTTTGGATTTTTCAGACTCTGCTCCCATTAATCTTGCATAGACTGGCAAATCAATCAGCTTATCATCATATGCTTTGATAAATGCAGACGCAACAGTTGTCGTCTTTACAATTCCTCCGTAAAGATTTACCAAAATTGCCTTTACTTTTTTCATCTTTGAAATCAGTGTTAGTGCTTCGTATACGGATTCTGTGGTCGCTCCACCTCCTACATCCAAAAAGCAAGCTGCCTTTCCGCCATTGTCAATTAGCATATCCAACGTCGACATGACTAGGCCTGCACCGTTGCCTACTACTGCAATGTTTCCTTCTAATTCTACTAGGGTAAATCCTGATTTTTCTGCTCGTTCTTCTAGCTCGGTTTTTTCTTGATACTTGTCCATTTCGGTATGGCGGAAATTGGAATTATCATCTGTGATTACCTTGCCATCAAGTGCCAGTAGACTGCCGTCCTTGAGTAGTGCTACTGGATTTATCTCTGCTAGTTCGGCCTCTTTTTCTATGGTTAATTTTGATAATCTCTGCAACATGTCCACAAAGTCTGAAACGGAATTGCCTGAGAGGCCGATTGCTTTTGCTACTTCTTCTGCTACTTGTGGAGTTACTTCGCCTAGGCCTACCTCGCGAATTGTCTGGTTTTTGACAGATTCAATTTCAACTCCGCCTTCGCCTGATGCAATTATGGTGTAACATCGCTTGGAGCGATTCAAAAACAATGATAGGTATAGTTCTTTTTGGTATTCTGCCATCTTTTCTAGTAGGATGGCGCGTGCCTTCTCGCCCTTTATGGTCATGCCTGCAACCTGTGGGTATTTGAGCTCAAACTCGTCCTGGTTTTTGACTATTTGAATTCCGCCTGCCTTTCCACGACCTCCAACTGGGGCTTGGAATTTTATGACGAATGGGTATTCTAGCTCTTTTGCATGTATTCTTGCCTCGTCAATGTTTTTGGAATATTTGCCCTTTGGGGTTTTGATTCCATATTGACCAAATAATTCCTTTGCCTGAAATTCCAAGAGTCGCATGGAGTGATTTTTTTAAGTGTCCTTTATAATCCGTTAGTTCATTTGTTCTTCCAATAATTCGATTGTTTGCAAAAACAGGTCCTTGCTTTTTCTAATCAGTCTTTGCGGAAACTCGTCCAGATCGTAGATCATCTGTTGTCGAAATGTTGGAGGAATTCCTCCGCCAGAAATTACTACTTGCTCTACTACGTGTTTGTCAGTAAGAGAACAAACAATTTCTTCGTATGATTCCTCTTCTTCCTCTAGTGTCTGTCTGTACAAAATAATTGGAGTGCCTGTCTTAGTTACAATGCTTGCTCCTTTTTTTAGCAGCTCCCCTAGGTGCTGTGTCTGCCACGCATCAAGGCTGATCTGCTTTACCATACACTATAATGGTGATTTTGCTATTTAACCCCAGACATTTGCCAAAAGCTAGCTTACTACTCTATCCAGATTCGAATTTTTTGACCATCTATATCATCGTCTTTGGTTTGTGGAGCAGACTCCAAGTTTACTTCTTTTACTCGCACCAAAAACGCCAGATCCTTTGACTTTTCTTTTACCATTTCTAGTGATTCAGAATCCAGATCCAATATGTGGGCGCAACGTAGGATATCCGTTGGATTGTATCCTTGCTCTTTTCGCAGTGTTTGCAGTCTTCTGGCCAAGTCCTTGACTAGTCCGCGTGCCATCATTTCCCGGTTTCTAGTAGTTGATATGAATACAATTAGTGAATCACGCTGCGAATACGCATAGCCGCCCTGCGCATCAAACGATATGATGAAGTCCTCTAGGTCTAGTGTTATTTTTTCCGGCCCCACATCAAATGTGTGGGATTTTGTTTTGAGTAGGTTTTCTATGATTTCTTCTGGCTTTGTGTTGGAAAATGCCGACACTAGTGCACCCATGTGCTGCTTTGCCTTGGGTCCTATTTTTTTTCGATCCATCTCGACTAGCGGTTTTATTGGCAGGCCTTGCCTTTGCATCTCATCGACTAGTTCTAGGCCCACCTTTGATTGAAGCTCAAATGTTTTGAATGATTCCACGTTCATTTGTGATAATAACAATTCTGATAGTGATTCGAGCTTTTGCTTTTGTCCAGGGGCAACACAAATTACTGCATCAGTTAGAGGCCATCGTCGCTTAAGCTTTGCCTTCATTCTGGCAGCAGATGACACCGAGACTGATTCTTTCATCAGATCAAATGATTCTTCTATGGCGTCATTGACTAGATCTGGCTCTGGGGCAGGCCAGCTCTGCAGTAATATGCTGTCTTTGCCAAATATTCCAAGATACAGGTATTCACTGGTATAGGGGCAAAGGGGATGAATTAGAACATCTAGTGTTTTGAGTATTTTGTGTAGTATGGAATAGATTGCAAAACGCCTATCTGTTTTGGAGCTGTCCTCATCCCAGAGCTCTGCCTTTGTAATTGGGATATAGACCTGGCTTAGGGAATTTATGATAAAGTCTTCTAGTGAGCGAGCAGACTCGTGGAACTTGCAAGCGTCATTGTTTTCTTGAACACCTTGGATTAATTTCTGCAGCTTTGATAATATCCAAATGTCTGGCGAGCCAAGAATATTCTTTTGTTTTGCCCACTGGATGGTGTGCGTGTTTTGCTCAAACTTGTCGTATTCGCTGTTTTGCTTGTAGTACAGATGGATATGGTATAGCGTGTTGATGATTTGATATGGTCGCGACATGAGCTCATCTGTGCTAAAATTAATTGGCTCTATTGGACTGGACTTCCAGATAAAATAGAACCGAATCAAGTCCACTGGATATTTTGTCAGCATTTCTTTTCCATCCATTACGTTGCCGAGGCTTTTGCTCATCTTGTTGCCGTTTTTGTCCAGAACATGGCCTTGGAACAAAAACGCCGAATATGGCGGTGCGGGCTTGTTGTTTAGTATGACATTTTCGATTAGTAAGGTGTATGCCCAGCCCCGTGTCTGGTCTATTCCCTCTGTTAGAAATGGCGCAGGAATCCCTTGGGAATATTGCGAGTCTGATAGTGAGGAATATGGAGCAGAGCCACTGTTATGCCATGTGTCTAGGACGAATTTTTCTCGCTCCATTTGTGCACCGCACTTTTTGCATTTTATGCCGATTCTGTCTATCCATGGCCTGTGCAGCTCAAAGTTTGGTCCATCTGGCAGATCAGTTGCCACATCTAGGATCTCTTTTCTTGAGAATAATCGCTCTACGTGGCCGCACTTGCAATTCCATATTGGCAGAGGACAGCCCCAAAATCTTTCTCTGGAGATACACCAGGGGTGTTTTTCTTTGATTATGCCTAGGAATCTGTTTTTTGGCTGATCAAAATAATATTCTACTTTTTCTGCTGCTTCAATTGCCTTGTCATCCAGTCTGTCCAGCATGTAAAAGAATTCCCTTCTAGCAAGCCATACAATTGGGTGGTGTGAGCGCCAGCAAAGGGGATACTTGTGCTTTATTCTGCCTATTCTGACTAGGGCACCTTTTGCCTTTACATCCTCTACTATCTGCCTGTCTGCATCACGCACAAACATGCCTGCGTATTTTCCGGCATCCTGCGTGAATTTGACCTCATCATCAATTGGTGAGAAAACAGTAACCTTTCTTTTTTGGGCAATGGCATAGTCTTCTTCTCCGTTTGCAGGCGCCAAGTGCACAAGGCCGCTTCCGGTGCTTGGGTCCACAAACTCTTCTGATACTGCAACATGATAATTGGGGCTCTTTGCAAGCTCGGCCAGCTTTGGAATCTCTGATAGTAGTGGGTGGATGTATTTTCTGCCCTCAAATGTAGCACCCTTGACTGTTTTTGTTATGGTGTAATTTTCAATTTTTACTTCTTTTGCAAACTCTTCTAGTCTTTTTTCTCCTACTATCCAGGTTTCGTTTTCTACTTTGATGTAGTGATAGTTTTCTTCTGGGTTGAGTCCGACCATTGCATCAGTTACCAAAGTAAACGGCATTGTAGTCCATACTATCAAAAACGCATCTTCTGATTCCAGCTTGACCTTATAGTATAGTGATGGGTCCTGGACCATCTCATATCCTTGGTTTACTTCTTGGCTTGAGAGGGCAGTCTGACAGCTAGGACAATATGCAACAATTCGATATCCTTCTGTTAGCACTCCGATTTCGTATGCCTTTTTTAGAATCTGCCACTCTCGCTCGATGAACTCGTCTTTGTAAGTCCAATATGCGTTTTCTTGGTTAAATGACATGCCAAGCAGCTTGTCTACTTCAATCCATTTTTCATTATACTTGTGGACGAGCTTTTTGCACTCTGCTACAATTTTTTCAATTCCAAATGACTGCAGAATTTCGGTTTTTCCGCCGGTGATTCCAAGCTCTTTTTCTGCCTGTAATTCTACTGGCAGTCCCTGCGTGTCCCAGCCTGCATTGAATGTTATTTTGTGACCTCTTAGTATGTTGTAGCGATACCACAAATCCTTGATTATTCTGCCACGGAGGTGTCCTGCATGAGGAATACCATTCATTGTGGGTGGTCCTTCGATGAATACTAGTCTTTGGCCGGTCTTGGTCTGCTCTAGTAGTTTTTGCAAATCCACGCCAGACAAATGGTTGCGAACCTGCTCTTCGATTTTTTTAGAATCAAACTCCTTGTCTAATTGCAACATCGTACAAACTGTGATCTGATTTTATAAAGCAAGCTAGGTCATACTACAAAACTTCGATTATATACGAGAATGCGAGCTTGCAATTTGTTGGTTAATGTTTTGGTTGTAGGCTCTGGGGGCAGAGAGCACGCACTTGGATGGAAGCTTGTACAATCAAAACAAGTAGGAAAGGTTTTCTTTGCACCGGGAAACGGCGGAACTACAAACAACATTCCAATTAATCCCGATGAAATAGACAAGCTTATCGAGTTTGCAAAAAACAATGATTGTTTTACAGTGGTAGGACCAGAGGTGCCACTATCCAAAGGAATCGTGGATAGATTCGCAGAGCACAACCTTGGAATCTTTGGCCCAACAAAAGAAGCAGCACAGCTAGAATCCAGTAAAATCTGGGCAAAGCAGTTCATGCAAAGAAATGATATCCCGACTGCACCATTTGGAATATTTGATGATGCAAAAGAAGCAAAGCAATACGTCGAGTCTCTGAATTATCCAGTTGTGATAAAAGCAGATGGTCTTGCTGCAGGCAAGGGCGTTATTGTCTGTGATGGAAAAAAAGATGCACTAGATGCAATAGATGAGATGCTAGTCAAAAACACTTTTGGCTCTGCTGGCTCTAGCATAGTAATTGAAAAACGAATCGATGGAATAGAGGCATCATACATTGCACTGTGTGATGGGCTAACTGCTATACCTATGGCTACAAGCCAAGACCACAAGCGAATCTTCGATGATGACAAGGGTCCAAACACTGGTGGGATGGGTGCATATTCTCCAACTGGTGTAATTGATGATTCTATGGCGCAAAAAATCCAAAAACATGTAATTGAGAAAACAGTCGTATCAATGAAAAAAGAAGGAATCCCATTCAAGGGATTTTTGTATGCCGGAATAATGGTAAAAGACGGCGAGCCGTATGTGCTGGAGTATAATGCACGAATGGGGGACCCAGAATGCCAGCCAATTATGATGAGGATGGGCTCTGATCTGTACGAGTATTTGCTTGCATCATATCGTGGAAAGCTGGACTTGCTTCCACAAATAACATGGAAGAGCCAAACCGCAGTATGTGTTGTTTTGGCCTCAAAGGGCTATCCTGACTCATATCCAAAAAATGAAAAGATTTCCGGTCTTGATTCTGTTAATGACGACAAGACAATGGTGTTTCATGCAGGAACCAAATCAGAAAACGGCCAAATAATGACAAATGGCGGACGCGTACTTGGCGTGACTGCACTTGGCGCAACACTAGAGTCTGCAATATCTAATGCCTATTTGGCAGTGGAAAAAATTGATTGGTCAAGCAAATACTGCAGAGCCGATATTGGCAAAAAAGGCCTAGCCTTTCTCTGAGTGAATAATCTCGTCCTCTGTTATTATAATTGAGATTTTGATATCGGATTTTTCATGTGGCATGCCTTTTACAATTGATTTGGAGTATGCCAGTGCTATTGTTGATATGTTTTTGTCTGCAAGAAATCTATCATAAAATCCCATACCATAGCCTATTCTCTGACCATTTCTTGCCATTGCAACTGCCGGAACTATGATTAGATCAAATCTATCTACCACACCGCAATACTGCTTTGGCTCCATTATGCCAAATTCGCCTTTTTCCAAGTCCTCGAATTTTTTTACCTCGCAAAACACCAGATTTTGACCTTCTACACGTGGTAGTACAAGTGTTTTTCCATGGCTTAGGATTTCTTGCATTATTTCATGCGTTCTGACTTCACTTCCTGTGGAGTGATAGCATGCAATAGTCTGGGCTTTTCTGTACTGTTCTATTTTGCCCAGATTTTTTCTAATCTGCTTGCTTGCAATGTCTATTAGGTCTGCTGAGAGCCAGTCTCTTTTTTCTAGAAACTGTTTGCGCAGATTTTCCTTAGTTTCTACCATAATGTGATGCTGCAGTTACTGTGTTTTTTAAAAGCATTGCAATAGTCATCGGACCCACCCCTCCTGGAACAGGTGATGCAAATGATGCCTTTTGTATTATTTTTTCAAAATCGCAATCGCCTACTAGTTTTCCATCCAGTCTACTTGTTGCAACATCAATTACTATTGCACCTTCTCTTATCATCTCTGGCGTTAGTGTGAATTTTGTCCTATCGCCAACGCCTGTTATTATAATGTCGGCATTTTTGCAAATATCTGCCAAGTCTTTGGTTTTTGAATGTGCAATGGTAACTGTGGCGTTTTTCTCTAGCAGCAAATGAATCAAGGGCTTGCCAACCAGATTACTTCGATTAATGATTACAACATTTTTTCCTTCCAGTGGTATTGAATAATATGAAAATAATTCCATTATGCCAGACGGTGTACATGCCTTAAGAACTGCCTTTTTGACTGCAAGCAGTCCTGCATTATTTGGCGTTAGACCATCAACGTCCTTTGATGGCAAAATCCTAGATGTTGTCTCAAATTCATTGCACTGGGATGGCAATGGCAGCTGAACCAAAATTCCGTGAACCTCCGAATCTGCATTCAGCGTATCAACTAGTGCGTTTAGCTCAGATTGGGTAATGCTTGCTGGCAACCTGTGGTCTTTGGTCTTGATTCCAACTTCTGCGCAAGCCTTTTGCTTGTTTTTTACATATGTGGCAGATGCGGGATTGTCTCCTACTAGAACAGTTGCAAGACAGGGCTGAATTCCACGAGATGCTAGACTTTGGGCCTCCTTTTTGACCTGCTCTCTGACTGAAGCAGAGACTGCCAGTCCATCTATTTTTGTGCCAGTCAACATGGCATATCAATAATAATTCTAATTTAACCTATCAAAAAATGACGAGAACGATGACTGGTGAAGCAACAGGGTTATCGTTATGAATAATCGCCCGTCAGATAAACTTGCTAAATCAAATATTTATGGCAAGATGAACTTTGTTAACTCAAATATCAATGACAAAACAAATCCTACGTAATGGTTATAGGCAATATTCGCAATAAAGAAAACCAAATAAAAAGATGAATTCCCGCGAAAAACTCCTAGTTGGCATGGTTGCAGCACTTGCAGTTGCACTCTCTGTTGGATTTGTAACTAATTTTGGAAGCGTTGCCAAAGTAGTAACTGTGCCTGCCCCGGTAGCATCAATGGTGGACCAGCAAGAACCACTCAACTCACCCAAGCTGGAATATGCAACACTCTATGAAACCCCAGGGCAAAAAAGTCCATTAACTGTACTGTTTAAAAAAGTGGAAAACTCGGTTGTTCAGATAAATGCCAAAGTATCGACTATTAACTCTAATATCATAATTAATGGCTCTCCCCTTGAGAGCCAGTCCTCAAGGCTTGGCTCTGGATTTGTCTATGATACTGCAGGTCATATCATAACTAACAATCATGTTGTATCTGGAGCTCAGGAAGTAGATGTGAGGTTCGTTGATGGCAACATTTACTCTGCCAAAGTAATTGGCACCGATCCGTTCAACGATATTGCGGTATTGCAAATAACCGATGACTTTACAGAAGAAACACTAGTGCCACTACCACTTGCAAATTCTGCAGATCTTGAGGTAGGTCAGCAAATAATTGCAATTGGCAATCCATTTGGTCTATCCAATACAATGACGTCTGGCATAGTAAGCCAGGTTGGACGACTCTTGCCAAATCGAGATGCCGGCTATTCAATACCTAGTGTGATCCAAACGGATGCTGCAATCAATCCTGGCAATTCAGGAGGACCAATGCTGAATCTGGAAGGCCAAGTAATTGGAATCAACACTGCAATCCAGTCCACCACTGGTGAATTCTCTGGAATTGGCTTTGCAGTGCCGTCTAATACCATAAAAAGAATAGTGCCTGTTTTGATCAAAGACGGAGTCTACACACATCCTTGGCTGGGAGTTTCTGGAACAAGCCTTTCTCCTGATATTGCCAAGCAGATAAACCTAGAAAAGAATTATCATGGCGTATTTGTCACAACTGTAGTCCCTGATGGTCCTGCATACAAGGCAGGAGTCCAAGAGGCAACATACAACCCTAGTAGACAGCTAAAGGGAGGAGACGTAATTGTAGCACTTGATGGCAAGCCAGTGCGGGATATAGATGACCTAATCATACACTTGGCAGAAAACAAGTCCGTAGGCGATACAGTGCTAATTGAGCTAAACCGTGCAGGCGAGCTAGTCAAAATCGCGGCGACTTTGGCCGCAAGACCTGCAAATTAATTTAAATTCAAGATTTCTCTGTTCTGGTATTATGAAAAAAGATGTCAATTCTATTGATAAGGCCGGATTCTCAAACAAGTTCTTCGAAGAGCTTGGCAAAGAGCATGACAAAGTTAACGAATTTGCAAATAAACAAAAACAACTAAGAAAAAAACACAACCAGGCCAACCTAAAATAGTCTTGATTGCGCCTTTTCTGGTCTTAATTGGAATTCTTGTATCTTTTGGCTATGTTGTTTCTGCAGATGCCGAAACCATAAAGCAAACAATGGATGGCGCAGTAGATCTTACAATAGAATATCCTGATTCTGTGATTGCTGGGCGCGACTTTACCATAACGGTATTTGTGCAAAACAATGGATGGGAGGACAAGCAGGCAGTCTCATTTGGTGTGGATTCGCAAAGCCCTTCAATTGTGGCAAAAAACCAAACCGTATTCATAGAGAGATTATCAAAGAGCGGCTCTTTTGGCGGAACACTAGAGTTTAGCACTGCCCCAGAATCTGAGCTTGGAACTCTGTATCTTAACGGTCTGTATTCCCACATACTATTGAGCAACAATGAAACTCCACAACCGGAATTTTCCAAAAACATTGCAATTCCAATACTAGTCAAGGCAACTCCTGAAATTCAGCTAAACACCATAACTCCAAGCAGCATATTTCCAAATGCAGAGTTTCCATTTGATATAGAGATAATATCTAAAGACGCTGCACTAAAAGACGTCTCCGTGCGTATAGTAGAGCCTCCTGGGATTGTCATTAGGGGTCAGACCTCGTACACATATTCGGTTTTGGAAAAAAACACCCCGATATTCATTCGAACCCAGCTAGTCACAAGCCCAGAAGAAATAACATCAGAGCACAAGATTCCATTTGAGGTGGTTGCTTCATATACGGATGATTCTGGTGAGCAAAAAACCACTTCAAAGACAGTTTCTCTTTTGCTGAGGCCGCGAACCTTTATGGAGTTTACCACCGATGGCGGCCTCTGGTTTGGAGGATTCTTTTTGGCACCATATGTCAGCATTGGTACCATAGTTGGCATTCCCGCAGGCGCACTATTTTCGCTTATGATCCGCAGGCTGCAAAAAAGAAAAAAATCAAGGAAGAAAAAGTAGTACTATGAAAATAGAGTTTGACGTAAAAAAATACATTGAGGACATAAAAAACTCTGATGAGTATTTTCACACATTTATCAATCGGGAGAACCTTGCCGCCGGAGTCTTGGTTTTAGAGCCAGGCGAAGAAGACACACAAACACCGCATGATGCCGATGAGCTATACTATGTGATCAAAGGAGATGGGTTTTTGCAGATAAACAAAAAGGACTATTCCATATCTGATGGCCTGGCGTATTATGTGCAAAAAAACGTACCGCACAAATTTTACGGAAACACAAAACAGCTAATTGTGTTGTATTTTTTTAGCGGGCCCGACTCGTAGTCTTTCTGCCGTTGATTTTGATTTTTCCTTCCGCTATTAGTCTGACTGCCTTTGCATAGGCCTTATGCTCTTTGGCCAGAATTCTTTTGGATAATGACTCTTCGGTATCGCCGTCTTTGACTGGAACTATTTCTTGCAGTATGATTGGACCTGTATCTACTCCAGAATCTACAAAGTGAACGGTGCAGCCAGAATACTTGACTCCATAGTCTAGTGCCTGTTTTTGCGCGTGCAGTCCTGGAAATGCAGGCAAAATGGCCGGATGAATGTTGAGGATTTTGTTTTTGTATTTGGCGCTAAACTCGGGGCTGATTATTCTCATAAATCCTGCAAGGCATACTAGGCCATTTTTTGGGGTAATTTTGTGCTCTTCTAGGCATTGTATGATTAGCTGGTCATACTCCCAACGCGTACCTGAAAAGCCCTTACTTGGAATGACTTTGGTATTGACGCCCAACTTGCGGGCAATTTCTAGGCCCTTGGCGTCTGGATTATTTGATATTACTATGCTAGGGTTGATTGGAATTTTTTGCTTTTTTATTGCCTTGAGGATTGCCTCCATGTTGCTTCCCCTACCCGATATCAAAATTCCAAGATTCACTGTTCTTCTTTTAATTTGACTGATTTTTAGTATTTTGGTAGTCTGATTGTAAAGACTGTTCCCTTGTTTACTATGCTAGAGCACTCGATGGTGCCACCGTGGTTTTCAATGATGCTTTTACAGCTTGCCAGACCAAGCCCTGTTCCGCCTGGCTTTGTGGTAAATAGCGGCTCAAAAATTCTTGGCAGATTTTCCTTTTCTATTCCATGACCGTTGTCTATGACATCGATTATGGTGTAATCGTCAATTTCGGATGCCTGTATCATGACTCTTCCACCGTTGGATCCTGCCTGGATTGCATTTAGTATCAAATTAGAAAACACAATTTCTAGCTGTTTTGCATCGCCATATACGTCGACGTTTTGGTCTGGCAAAATGATTTTTGCATATTTTGGAATATTTAGGCCAGATATTGTGTCTTTGAGCAGTGTCAAAATCGATGTTTTCTCCATTGCAAGGTTGCTTGTTCTAACATAGTTTAGCACATCATGGATTTGCTGTGACATTTTAGTAGCTGCCCGCTCTATTCGCTCATAGCTTTCCTTGGTTTTTTTATCTAGGTTTGGGTTTTTGAGATTTAGCAGCTCTATTGTATTTTTGATTATGGTGAGCGGGTTTTGCAAATCATGGGCCATTCTGGACGACATTTCCCCAATTGTGTACAGCTTGTCTTTTTTGACTCCATCTGCTGGTGCTTGCAACTCTTCAGGATAATCCAGTGATCTGGCGGCGTCCTCTTGAGCGTGTCTTAGAAGCCTTTCTGCATCTTCTTTTGCATGATTTAAAATTCGCTCTGCATTCTCTTGGGCGTTTTTTAATAGCCTTTGAGCGTCCTCTTGGGCATACCTTAGCAGTCTGTCTATTTCATTTTCCTTGGGGGTCTTCCTAGGATGCATTGTTTTGTATCATACATGTATGGATATTTGATCTAGTCTGTTTTGTACAAACACTATCCGCATAAACTCTCTGGCTATGGTACAATAAAGCATCAGAGGTATTTTTATATCTGAAAAATAAGAATATCACATACATGGATGCCACAGAAACTCAGATAAAAAAAGCACTGGTATCTTTTGCCATAGAAAAAGTCTTGTTGAACCTAGGCGATCCAGTATACCAAAAAGTAACTAAAACTCTCAAAGACGACTACAATTGCTTTCTTCCAGACTGCTATGATCATCCAGAATACCTCAAGCGAATTTTAGCCGATCTGTACGGCAACGCACACATGACAATAATTAACTCCATCAAGTCTGATCTTGACGAATTCTCGACACAGGGCCCAATCCAAAAGTTTGTTTTGGCACTGGGCTAGTCATGCAAACCACGCTTGATGTAATACTATCAAAAAAATACCTAATAGCGTCAATTCTTGCAGTAATTGCACTAAACATTGCGGCCAATTTGATATCGCAAGAATTTGCTTCTATTGCAGGAAATCTTGCATATGTTCCGCTTGCTGGCTCGTTTCTTATTTTGGCATTAATTACTGCATCAAGATTTGGTCTTGGTGGTAATCATGGTCTTGCATGGTTTTCGTTTGCAGGCTATGCAGTTTCATGGTTTATTGCAGAGATGTCATGGGTTCACCAAGATCTGGTGGTACACGAGGATCCGTTTCCATCGACTGCTGATATTTTTTATTTGATTGGATATCCGTTTTTGCTCATGTTCTTTGTCGCATATTTGCAGCCCGTCAGAGCTGGCATTACAAAAAAAGTACTTGCCATATCAAGCGTGATATCTGTGGGCGTTTTGATACCTAGCCTATACTATGTACTTGGGGGTGCAAAAAATCCTGGTGGTCTTGAAACTATACTGGGCACCATCTATCCTATCTTTGACTCCATAGTCATAATCCCGGCAATTATTGGCATAGTTTTGTTTTTCAAAGGACAGGTAAACTTGATGTGGACTTTGATCTGCTTGGGAATTGTGTCGCTTTTTGTAGCAGATACTGCCTTTTTGCTTGGGCAAATAGATAATTCGTATTATACGGGAAGCCCAATTGAGATTTTGTTTCATCTAAACTATGTGCTATTGTCATTTGGGATCTACAATCATTTGATGTTATTTAAAAAAGAGAAAAAATCCGACAAAATAGATCTTCGATAGTAGCATTTTATGATGTTATTACATGGGCGTATCCTATTAATTCCGATATGATGCCTGCGCAGCGCGATCTTTAATAATAATGCCAACCACTCATTTTCAAATGTGGAAATACGTCGATATTGGGGAAGGCGAAAAGATTTTTCACAAAATTGACAAGTGCATATTTGCAAAAAAGACAAAATATCAGCTATTGGAAATAGTCAAAACTCCAGATTTTGGCAATGTCTTGTTTTTAGATGGCGACCCGCAGTCATCAGAGTCTGAAGAACACATCTTCAATGAATGTCTGGTCCATCCTTCCATGATCACAAATCCAAAACCAAAAATTGTGTTTATTGGGGGTGGCGGTACTGGTTTAACATTACGCGAAGTATTGCGTCATGATTCTGTTAGTCGTGTTGACATTGTGGATATTGACGAAGAAGTAGTTGACATATGTAAAAACTTGTACAATTATGCATCCGAGTCGTTTTCAGATCCGCGTACCAGATTATATCATGACGATGCAAGAAGATTTCTATCACATACTAATTCAAAATATGACTGTGTATTCCTAGATACTACGATGCCTCATCATGATGATATTGCAGCACCTCTATATCACAAAGAATTCTTTGAGCTTATCAAAAGCAAGCTAAACTCTGGTGGGATGTTTGCCACTGCTGCAAATTCTGCTGATTATAGGTATGCCACACGCTTTGCATCAATAATAAAGACACTCAAATCGGTTTTTAATTTTGTAACTCCATACGTTGCATACACTCCATTGTTTGGCCAAGAATGGGCATTTGTATGCGCATCTGATTCTAAAATCCCAAGTCTTGACTCTGAGATGGTGGATGAAAAACTACGACAAGGTGGCTGTGAAAATCTCAGCTTTTATGATGGGACCACACATCAAAGAATCTTTTCGCTTGATAAAAAAATTCGTCAAGTTCTGGATACACAAGGCAAAATCCTGTCTGATTCTATGGCTACAAAAGACGATGTTTTTGTGCCTGATATGGCATATTCTTCGCATTATGAGAATTTTGTGAATATGATGGATCTATCAGAATACTATATGATTAAAGTGACAAATTCATATCACAAAACTTTTTGATGCTTGTATAGAGAATAAATGATCACCATCCACCCTGCTTGCCACAATGCGTTTACTACATGCGTATCTGTGTATTCTCCAAATATTTCTAGGTAATAATACCATACATCGCCAAATATGTGCAAGAACAATCCCACTGCTAGTAATGACCATACTATTGCAAAAGCACTACGTCTGAATGTCAATGCGCCCAAAATCGCAAATGATGTTGATATGGATGCGGCAGTTACAAAAATCAGTGAATAATAATAATCAAAGTTTGTTCCACCCCACTCTGTGATTGCAACATATGAATAAACAGAAAGAATTACTGCCGGAATTACTGCCATCCATGCAATAGTCTTTTTGGCGAACTTGACTTCAAAACCACGAATGTTTGTTATCATGTGATATATGGCAAATGGATAGAATGCAAAATAGAAAATATCTGCAACTGAAGGATATGGTTCTATAAACAAAATGTTTTCATAAACCTGCCAGGTTAATTCTCCGATTAACCACATCCCAAATGCTATGCCTAGCGCAAAGTATGCTTTGCCAAAGATCTTACCAGGCCAGTACAGCTTGGATATGAAAAAAGCAGTAATCATAGCTGCAGCTTGAAGAGATAACTCTATGATATCTATTGCATTAAATTCCTCATCGGTAATGTCTTTGATTGAATAATTTAGAATTTGATACATAACTGATAGTCCGATGATGATCCAAATTACCCTGTGATCTATTCTGGCTCCTAGCTTATCTTGGGCCGGTCTTGACTCTGTCAAACATGTTTAGTTATCATTTCCAACTTAAAAGCATACGAGACGTATACTGCGCATGATGTCAAGATTTGATTAATTTGCAGTTTTGTGCATCAAAAAATGATCCATCTTAAATTTAGGAACTTATTTCCAATTATGGGAATGGTGTACTCGCTTGTCAATAGTAATTGAACTCAACAAAGTCAACATATTTTTCTCAAGATTCTATAAAATCAAATCTGCTAGTACAATGGGATTTGCAGTTGCAATAATTGCTGCTGCATTATCATCTCTACCAGATGTTATATCGAAACCCATAATTGATCCAAATACCTCGGGTGTTGTTCCAACAGATCCGCTGTTCGTGGTTTTCATAATGTATATGGTGACTGGTGTGATCTTTTCACCGATAACAAAATTACAAAAACCAAAAACCCCAATAAAAAAACCGGCATATTTTGTCTTAATTATCTATGGTGTTGCTTCTGCCTGTTCTACACTGGCATTTTCATATGGACTAAAAGAAACAAGTGCTACAAACGCATCTATTCTGGCCAACAGCGAGATTGTCTTTACTGTGTTGATTGGAATGATAATGTACAAAGAATATTTGGCAAAAAGAGAAATTCTTCCATTTATGCTCATTGCAGCTGGAGCAATCTTTATGCCAATTGCGTCTGATATTTACGAGCACAAGTTTGAATTCACAAAATTTGTTTTTGGTGATGCGATGGTTTTGCTTTCTGGTTTCATTTATTGTATTTGTACGTTTATTGCAAAGCATGCAAGTGGCGTCAACACTACTAAAGTAGTTCAAATAATGTCGTTGTCTGGTGCCGGAATGTGTTTTGCGTTAATGTTGGCAACTGATGCTTCATTCACAATCAGTGCTTCGGATCTTTCTTTACTCTCATTTGTGGGAGTGGCTGGAATCGGTGGAAGTGTACTCTTCTTTGTTCTTGCCGTAAGACTAATTGGAGCAGTCAGGACTATTCTAGTGTATTCTTCTAGTACTGCTTTCGGCATTGCATATTCTGGAGCCTATTTGCTGGAGTCAATAAATCCTTTTACAATATCTTCTATAGTTATAGTGGCCGTGGGCTTGTATCATCTTAGGTTCAAATTGGCTGCATAGGCTAATCTGATTTCCAAATCTGGCAGAGTGGTTTTTTATATCTGGTACGAATGTCATACTACGTGTATATGGCTAAAAGCATACCCTCAAGCATGCGTGACCCATTGTTTGTCATCACTACTTCCCTAGAAATAATAAAACATCGATCCGATGATCAGACGGTTCAGGCCGAAGTACAAAGAATAGAAAAGGCATTAGATAAAATCCGTAATATCATCAATTAATGGTTGATATCATCTGGGTTATCTTTTCAATATCGTATGGTTTGATAAACACACTAGTTGGCTTTAGTCTGCTTAGTTTTGCGGCAGTCTCCTCTCTCAAGTCTGCAGTAACTATTACTATTTTTGATTCTGGATTGATTTTTCGTATATTCTCCAATGCATAAAGTCCATCATATTCTGGCATCATCAAATCCAAAAATACTATGTCTGGTTTGTGAGCTTGGTATAACTCGACTGCTTTTTTTCCATCATATCCACGACCAACAACTTGGACGTTTTTGATTTCTAAATAGTCACAAAAAACATCAACTGTATCGATATCGTCGTCTATTACTATAGCTGTGACCATTCCCTACTAGAATCAACTCTTTGTTCGAAATTAGTCATTTTTACAACTCCTGGCTTGCAAACTTGCCTCTGTCTAAATTAGAACGCTTAACGAATAGGCTCATTACCATATTTGGAAATGACAAAATAATATTAAACTCTTATGTCCATAGGCGGAAATGGTAATATACTTGGGCGGTGGTAATATGGTGTGACTGGATTGGACAGACTTTTTGCAAAGTCACTAGATGTTATTATACGTGAGAATCTTGGAAGCAGAACTGTCCAAAAAATCGAAAACCGGCTATTTGAGAAATTCGGCATTACACTTACAGAATCACTAGAGCAATTCCAAAAACTAGACTCTGTTTTACGCGAATATTTTGGAGCTGCCGCAGATGGCCTTGAGCAAAAATTCCTCAAAAGTGTTTGCACCATTAACCCAACCGATAGAGAAACATGGCTAGTAATTGATAATCCTGTCTTGACTAGCATAATTCTTGGCTCATTTGGAGATGATGATAAAAAGAAGATACTCAGTGCGCTAAACGGCCATCCTTTGATTGTATCTCAGATAATTGATTTGTGTAGTATTGCACAAACATCTGGATACAGAAAGGTCAATTCACTAATTGATGATGGTCTGTTGGTTCCTTCTGGATATATCACAACAAATGATGGCAAAAAAGTTTCAAAATATCGCTCTGTCTTTGATAATATCAAAATTGACATTGTCAAAAATAAAATCACAGTATCTTTGCGCTTGGCAAAAGATGATCTGAGCACTAGTACTGTTTTGGCAGTCTGCACACAAGCCTAAACAAACTAAACATCTGTTTGCATTTTAATTCAAAACTGGATATTTTCTAATCGTATTGCATGATTTTCCATCTATATCAAACAGATTTTTGGTTTTTGTAGGATCCACATTAAGTAATTTGCACTCGTAAGCATCCCGATTCGAAAATGTAAGGGAACTCAGTGTCCGATTGCACAATTGAGCTAGCCATCAAGTGCTACTTGATTTTGCTCTCTTGCGCCGATACAGTGGTATCGATTCGAATTCTAGCCAAGTGAATTGGACACTCGATTTTTTCCTATTTTTTTATAATACAAAATTTTGCACAATTTGTCAACATTGGATCAAAGCCGAGACTTAAATCGGATGCGGATTCTGCCTTGATTGCACTTGAGCATCAAAATGACCAAAACCGGCATTGTTTGTACCATAAATGACATGCGCATCAACTTGGATCCCAAAACCGCAACACCAAATTCTGTTAATTTTGTATCTCATGCTCACTCGGATCATCTGCCAAATAGCGATGGGGGACTAGTCTTGGCAACCCGAGAGACTAGAGAGATTGCAAGCCTTAGGGGAAAAGTAATCTCAAACCATGTGGAGCATCTAGATGACTTTAGGCTGTATGACTCTGGCCATATTCTGGGAGCAAGAGGAGCGCTATTTCATGATATTTTCTATACTGGTGATATTTGCACAAGAGACAGAGGCTTTCTCAGAGGTGCCATCATTCCAAAATGCCACACTCTTATCATGGAGTGCACGTTTGGCAAGCCAGAGTTTGTCTTTCCAAAACTAGATGAAACCATAAAAAAAGTAAATGAGCTCATATCGGAGCTATACCACAAGGGCAAGCCCGTCATACTAATGGGCTATCAGCTTGGCAAGGCCCAGACAATATCGAATCTGTTTGGCCACTGGGAGCCACTGTACTATCATGATTCTGTAAAAGAAATGAATGCCCTGCACAATAGGCTTGGCATTTCACTCAAAGAGGCAATGGGTCACACAGAGGCAGAATCAAAGGGATTACTTGAGAAAAAGCCATGGGTAATGGTCTGTCCTTTGATGTCTGAGAATAATCCCTTCATCAAGCAAATGAAGGCAAAATATGGTGCAATAACAATTGGATTCTCGGGCTGGGCAAAGGCAAATGTGCCTTTTGGTAGAAAATCAGACTATTCAATTCCATTATCTGATCACTGTGATTATCCAGAATTAATTGAGCTGGTCAAAAAAAGTGGCGCACAGAAAATCTATACAATTCATGGTTTTGTGGATGAGTTTGCAGCAGACCTGGTCAAAATGGGCTATGATGCACAACCACTAAAGGAAAATTCACTGGATGAGTTTTTCTAGCCTTGGAATATTCTTTTGATATCATAGTATGATACAACTCCATAAACTATCACAGTACAATCTTCACTAGTTTTAACTTGAATCAAACCGATATTACTACATGTCAAAAACTATCCAAGAAGTTGCGCAAAAAGAGCTATGGGTACTAGTCAGCCAGCTCAAAGAACACGCAAATTCTGCAGAACTGGAACAAATTGCACCCCAAGTTCTATCCATAATTGATCAGTGGAGCAATTCTGGCAAGTTCATCTGGTCTGGCCCCTTTGGGGACAACACCGGCGGCATGGCAATCTTTGAGGCAACATCAGATGAGGCAAACAAGTTTGCCCAAGACTATGGCAAAATAGCATCAGGCGTTCTGAACTATTATGTCTACAAATGGGATGTCCTTTGGGGCTCCAAATGATTCTTTTTTTGATGTAGCTTTAAATGAAGAATAATTTTGCGAAATTCTGATGGCAACAGAATCACTGCGAAAAGACCATGATTTAATTGAAAAAGTAGTCCGTGCTATGGAAGTAACGCTTCAGATGCTAAAGTCTGGCAAAAAGATCCCAGAATCAATCTTGCTTCCAACAGTTGATTTCTCAAAAAACTTTACTGATGTATGTCATCACGGAAAGGAAGAGGAATCCCTGTTTCCGGCACTAGAACAATCAGGCATGCCTGCAAACATGGGTCCAATTGCTGTAATGCTAATGGAGCACCAAATTACGCGCAAAATTGCCACCCAAATGGAATCCTCTGCTAAGCAATATCTCTCGTCTGGCTCTCCAGATGCGCTAATTTCTGATATTGCCCAGTACATTGAACACATGAGCCAGCACCTCTGGAAGGAAAACAACCGACTGTTCATGATGGCCGAGATGCGACTCTCTGGAGTATCTGATAAGGTAAATTCTGATCTAAATTCAATAGAGCAAAAAAAGCTAGAACAACTTGGCAAATCAAGATCCGACTATGAGACCATGGTGCAAAACCTCCAATCAGAGATTTCTAAAATAAATTAAAAGAAAAGGAATGTGGATTTATTCCACTGTTACTTTGCCTGTCATCCATGGGTGGACGATGCAAAAGTAATCGTATTGACCTGCTTCTTCAAATGCGTGCTCAAATGTTGCACCTGACATAACAATACTGCTATCAAAAACACCGTCTGGTCCATCTGTTGGTGTACCACTTGTTACGGTGTGTGCTGCAGTATCATCATTTGTCCAAGTAACTATTGCACCTACGCCGACTGTAATGTCGGATTCTACATAGCATGCATTGTCTGCTTCACATCCTGGTGTTGACGAACCTTCTGGAATTGATACATCAGCACTCATTACCATTTCCTCATGCTCTTCTTCCATTACTGGTTCTTCCTCAGCTGGTACTTCTTCTTCAGGAGTTTCCTCTACTGGTACTTCTTCCTCAGCTGGTACTTCTTCAGGAGTTTCCTCCATTGGTGCCTCCTCTACTATTGCTTCAGGAACTTCTTCCATTGGCTTTTCTGGTGTTGGAGGTACTGGCATTGGAGTTGGTGCTACTGGAGCCACTGGTGCACTTTTGCCTGTTGCTCCAAACGATAGAACAATTGCAATCATCACTACAGTGATTCCGATTGAAAAAGCAATGCCGAACTTGTCTGCAGATGTCATGGTTGGACTGGCTCTGCACGTTAAATAAAGCTACAACTTGGCAAGGATTTTGCAGACTTCACTGATGAATTTCTTTAGGTGCAAGAAAATATTTGCAAAATACCGGTGCGGATTTTGCGATTTTTGCTCAAATCTCTGCCAGTTTTTGCCCTCATGAATAGTATAGGTGAACACTAGGGATTTGCCAGAGGATGTGATGATATTACCATGCATTGCTTGGTTGCGCAATGCCTGAAGCCTCCAAAGGGTGCTTTTTTTGATATCTGTAGGTTTTGGGGTGGTAAAATAATTTCCAATTATTTCCTTGGTCTTTTTTTGTGCACCGGAATTTGCAAGGCTTTTTCGCAGCCCATGAATGTAAAAGACATTTTTGCTATCAAAGACATGGAATTTGTCATTTATCTGGCGTTTTACTAGCTCAATCGCGCCTGCGGCAAAGAACAAAAACGCCTCTGCATTTTCTTCGGTTTTTTGCCAGGATTTGTGGCTTTTTGGGATTTTGTCTGGGATTTTTGCCAAGAATTTTTCTGCCATATCTAGCTTGAATTGCAGCTGCCCATCCATGGTATGGTGTGGATATACTAAAACGTAAATGCTTCTTTTAGCATTGCATGCAGATCATCTTTTAGATTATCTGTATTTTGTGATATTTTGAGATTCTCAAGCAGCGTCTCTATTATGGTACACTGGTTCTTTGAGAACTGGTAATAACACTCTAGGACATCTTCGTATGACTTTGCCTGCTTGTACATTTGCCAGAAATTATCCGACATTATCTGGTAGTTGTACAAAAATACCCTAATTGGCTCTAGCACACCAGCAGAGGAATTGTATCGAAGCATGTTTACCAAAAGTTCTTCTAGTCTTGCGTCTAGGTTTGCCTCAAAAATGGACTTGTAGATGCTAGTTGCTGCCGTGGTCATGGTATGATATGACGCAAATTAAGTCTGTCTTGGAACAATCTGAATAATTGTTTGGTGCATGGTGTGATTCTCAAACGGATTTTCACAAAAAATTTGGGAGGATTATGACTGTCCTTCTATTCCCATAAGGGTCAGAGTAGAGCGAATTCTGTCTATTTTGCGAATCTTCCAAGTTATGGTCTCTCGCAGTTGTTCTGTGGTGGGTGTTTCTATTTTGGCCAAAATATCGTATGCTCCAAAGACTCCTTTGACTTCTTTTATTCCTTCAAGGGGCTTTATTTGATCAATTACTCTTTGCTCAGAGCCCAAATCGCAGTTGATCAGAACATATGCTGTTGCACTCAACTAATTCCTCCGTATTTCATGGTGTATAATGTGGTTTGACGTATATATTGTGAATTATAATAAAATCAATAATTTGTTTATTATTTTATATTATAATTTAATGAATTTTAAGAAAATTTGGATTTTGGCATACGCAGTGATCTGTTATACGCAACGCCAAACCTGTGCGCTTCATCTCTTGCATGCTGGAGAATCTTCAGTGATTGGTTTTGCCTTGGGATTATGATTGGCTCTTTTTGGCTTGGCAAATAGACTTCTTCATTTTCTTTGGCAAGTGATACACATGGGATTCTAATTGCCATGCTCTCTAGGGCAGACATTGCAGCTCCTAGCTGACCGCGTCCTCCATCAATTAGTATGAGGTCAGGCATTTGCAAGCTTTCATTGTCCAGTCTGAAATACCTGCGTTTTACTATTTCATTTATCATTGCAAAATCGTCTTGGCCTAAGACTGTTTTTATTTTGAATTTTCTATATCCGGATTTGTCTGGCCTGCCATTGACAAATCTTGACATGGAACCTACTGCATATGATCTGCCGTGGTTTGATATATCAAAACACTCTATTACTTTTGGTATTCTTGGCAACGCAAGTTTTTCTCTGAGCTCTACTAGTCCTGGCTCTGCGCCACTTGACTGGACTAGTGTGATGTTTTTGATTATCAAATCCAGCATTTCTCGTCGCTTGCCTGATTTTGGGGATATTATTTTGACTGAAAATCCAGCTAGTTTTGTAAACATTTGCTCCAGCAATGTGTGCTCTTCTGGAATTTGGTTTGTTATCAGATATGGTGGAATTTGGTTTGTTGTATAGTATTGATATAGAAAATTGGCAAACGTGTTGTCGCCAACAAGATCAAACGAGTACTTGTTGCTGTCTCGTATGACTCCGTTTATTTTCTTAAATGTCATGATTTGAGCGGTTTGCTCTGATACCATTATGCCAAAATATTCCTCATCGGCGCCCGTAGTGCTTTCCATTTTCTGTCTGGTCTTGAGGCTGCCTAGTCTTTGCAGCGTGTCCTTGATTTCTTGGGCGCGCTCAAATTGGAGGTTTTTTGAGGCTAGGCTCATTTCCTCTTGGAGGTTTTTTGTAAATGCCCCCAAATCCCTGCCTTTGAGTATTGCCTCTAGATCCAAAACATGCTTTTTGTAGTCATGTTGGGCTTGGGCAAACTCACATGGTGCCTCACAATTCCCAAGGTGGTATTCCAGACACGCCTTTTTTGGCAGTCTCTTGCAGATTCTAATCTTGAATGTTTTTCGTAATGATCCTATGCTAAGCAGCTTGGAGCTGCCAGAGGTAAACGGCCCAAAGACCTTGCCGTCTCCCAAAAACTTGCCACTCCTAGTTCGTCTTGCCACAAGCAATCTTGGGTATTGCTCGTTTGTTATTCTCAAGTATGTGTATCGTTGTTGGTCTTTGAGCTCGATGTTGAATATTGGTCTGTATTGCTTTATCATGTTTGATTCAAGCAAAAACGCCTCGGATTCATTGTCTGTTAAGACAAACTCTATGTCTGCAATTTTTTCAACTAGCTTTTGGGTCTTGTAGTTTTGGTTTTTTAAAAAATACGATCTGACTCTGTTTTTGAGATTCTTTGCCTTGCCGATATAGATGATTTTGGAATCAGCATCTTTCATCAGATAAATTCCTGGATGGGACGGAATGATTATTTTTTTGATGTCTAGTGTCAATTTAGGATCTTTTTGAGGTATTGTCCTGTGTAGCTTTTGGGATTTGCAGCAATCTGTTCTGGTGTGCCAGTGGCGATTATTTTTCCGCCCTTGTCGCCGCCTTCTGGTCCCAAGTCGATTATCCAGTCAGAATTTTTAATCACATCCATGTTGTGCTCTATTACTACGATAGTGTTTCCAAGATTTACCAATCTGTTTAGCACATCTAGTAGCTTTTGCACATCTGCAAAGTGCAATCCTGTTGTGGGCTCGTCTAGTATGTACATTGTTTTTCCAGTGTCTCGCTTTGCAAGCTCTGAGGCTAGCTTGACACGCTGGGCCTCACCACCAGACAGTGTAGTAGATGACTGTCCAAGCTTGATGTAGCCTAGGCCAACATCGTATATTGTCTGCAGAATTCGCCTAATTTTTGGAATGTTTTCAAAAAATGACAGTGCTTCTTCTACTGTCATGTCTAGTACATCTGCAATGTTTTTGCCCTTGTATAGTATGGATAGTGTCTCTGAATTGTATCGCTTGCCTTTGCATTCATCACATCGAACATAGACGTCAGAGAGAAACTGCATCTCTATTTTTTTGACACCATCACCTTCACATGCAAAACATCGTCCGTCTGCTACATTAAATGAGAACTGGCCAGGCGTGTAGCCTCTTTCCTTGGATGATTCGGTGGATGCAAACAATTCTCTGATTGGTGTGAACGCTCCAATGTATGTTGCGGGATTTGATCTGGGAGTTCTTCCTATTGGGGACTGGTCTATTGCAATTACCTTGTCAATTAGGGTTACGCCGTCAATGGACTTGTGCTTGCCTGGTCTTTCATTTGATTTGTAAAAATATGACGATAGTGCCTTGAGCAAGATCTCATTTACTAGTGTGGACTTGCCCGAGCCGGACACACCAGTTACCGTTACTAGCAGTCCTAGTGGTATGTCTACTGTGATGTCTTTGAGATTGTTTTCTGCAGCCCCTTTGATGGTTATTGTACCGAATTGGTTTCTTTTTTTGTCTGCTAGTTTGATGAGGTTTTTGTCTTTGAGATAATCCCCTGTGACTGACTTGTGGTTGTTCATTATTTGCGGAACGGTTCCCTCAAAAACAATCTCTCCACCATGTATTCCTGCCCCCGGTCCCAGATCAACAATCCAGTCGGCATTTTTGATTACTTCCTCATCATGCTCTACTACTATGACGGTGTTATCCAAGTCTCGAAGCTTGACTAGGGTCTTAATCAGGCGAGCATTGTCTCGCTGGTGCAGCCCTATTGTGGGCTCATCTAGCACGTATAGCACACCTGTGAGATTAGAGCCAATCTGGGTTGCAAGTCTGATCCTCTGTGATTCACCGCCAGACAATGTGGAGCTTTGCCTGTTTAGCGTCAAATAATTGAGGCCGACATTTCTTAGAAACTCTAGTCTCTCTGTTATTTCTTTGAGTACGTCTTTTGCAATGTATTTTTCAGTATCTGTGAGCTTGATGTTTTTGAAGAATTCATAGCAATCATCTATAGATAGATCACAGACTTCGAAAATTCCCTTGTCGTTTACTTTGACTGCAAGTGCTTCGGGCTTTAGCTTTTTTCCATCGCATATGTTGCATGGGATGTCTCGCATGAACTGCTTTAGCCAGTCTCGCTTTGATTCCGAGTCGGTACCCATGAACACTCGCTGCAAATTATTTAGAACTCCTTCAAACGAATTCGTATATGCCCAGTGAGAGTCAGTTGTCTGGGATTCATAGTGGAAGTTTATTCTCTGGTCAGTTCCGTGTAAAATCACTCGCAGGTGTTCTGGCTTTAGCTTATTAATTGGAGTCATTAGATCAAAGCCAAACTTTTTGCCTACTGCTCGTAGCTCCTGCTTTCTAAATGCAGAAAATCTCCCACTCCATGGAATGATCGCCCCATCCAGAATTGACTTTGTCTTGTCTGGTATGACCAAGTCTTCATCAAACTCCATTTTCACACCCAATCCGTGGCATGCCTTGCAGGAGCCAAACGGTGAGTTGAATGAAAACGTCCTTGGCTCTATCTCACCTACTGTTAGACCGCAATATGGGCATGCATTGTTTTGAGAAAAGATCTTCTCATCTTTGTCTGATGATATGAGGACTGAGCCTTTTGCTGCCTTGAGTGCGGTTTGGATTGCCTCAAAGAGCCTGCTTTTTTCTGCTTTTGATGCCTTGAGCCTATCTACTATAATTTCGATATTGTGCCATTTCTGCCTGTCTAATGTGGGTGTTTCGTCTTCTAGAAGAATTACTTGGCCGTCCACTCGTGCACGGGAATAACCATCCTTTTTCATCTGCTCAAATAATTTCTCATATGTTCCTTTTTTTCTCTGAATGAGTGGCGCCAAAATCAATACTTGCTTTTCATCAAAATCTTTGAAAACAGACTCGCAGATGGATTCTACTGACTGGTTTGATATCTTGCGTCCACATTTTACACAGTGAGGAATTCCAATTCTTGCATACAACAATCTGAGATAGTCGTAGATTTCTGTTGTTGTGCCCACTGTAGAGCGAGGATTCTTTGATGTGGTTTTTTGCTGAATTGATATTGCAGGTGATAGTCCCTCTATGGAATCAACGTCTGGCTTGTCCATCATTTCTAGGAATTGCCTTGCATATGCAGATAGTGATTCAACATATCGCCTTTGACCTTCTGCATAAATGGTATCAAATGCCAAAGTAGACTTGCCAGAGCCAGACAGCCCAGATATTACTACGAGCTTGTTTTTTGGAATATCCAAATTGATGTTCTTGAGGTTGTGATGTCGCGCACCTCTAATCTTCAGCTTATCGTGCATTTTTCTTTTCCAACTCTACTTGAATTCGCCTCAGTCTGTCGCGACAGGCAATCGCATTCTCAAAGTCCAATTCTTCTGCATATTTTTTCATCTGGGTCTCTATTTCTATTATTTCACGTGACAAGTCATGCTGGGTCTTGTTTTTGAGATCATCCAGTGTTGCTACCTGTTCTGGAATGGACTTGATTATGGTTCTAGGTGTGATGTTGTGGATGGAATTGTATTCCAGCTGCTTTGCCCTTCTCCTTGCGGTTTCCTCCATTGCCAACTTCATGGATTTTGTGTTGATATCAGCATACATTATGACAGAGCCATCCACGTTTCTTGCAGCACGCCCAAATGTCTGAATCAGGCTGGTAAAGTTGCGCAAAAAGCCCTCCTTGTCTGCATCCAAAATGGCTACTAGTGCCACTTCGGGAATGTCCAAACCCTCTCGAAGAAGGTTGATTCCAACTAGGACATCAAAGTCGCCTAGGCGTAACTGTCTGATCAGCTCAGTTCTTTGCAGGCCTTCTATCTCAGAATGAAGATATCTTACACGCACTTCTTTTTTTGCCAGATATTCTGCCAAGTCTTCTGCCATTCTTTTGGTTAGCGTGGTGACTAGACCTCGCTGATTTTTCTCAGTGCGCTTTTTGATTTCAGATATTAGATCATCCATTTGGTTCTTTGTAGGTCTTATCTCTACTTGGGGGTCTACTAATCCAGTTGGGCGCACTAGCTGTTCTACTATTTGGTATGATAGTTCTTTTTCATATGTGGATGGTGTGGCAGAAACAAAGATTGTGTTTTTGATGTATTTCTCAAATTCTTCAAATTTTAGCGGTCTATTATCAAATGCACTGGGCAGCCTAAATCCGTAATCTATTAGGGATTTTTTTCTGGTGTAATCCCCACCATACATTCCATGCAGTTGTGGAATGGTAACATGTGATTCATCAATCACTAGCAAATAGTCATTCCCAAAAAAATCCAAAAGGCAAAATGCCTGCTCTCCTGCTTTCCTTCCATCAAAATGTCTAGAATAATTCTCAATGCCTGAGCAATATCCAAGCTCTTCTATCATTTCCAGATCAAACTTGGTTCGCATCTCTAGTCTTTGTTTTTCTAATTCGTTTAATTGTGGCAGTCTTGTTTTGAGCTCCTCTCGTATTGATTTTACTGCGCAGGCTCGCACATCATCTGCTATTAGATAGTGCTTTGCAGGAAATATTTTAATTGAATTTGCCTTGCGCTTTTCTCTGAGTGATACATTATCCAGTATGGCAATTTTTTCAATCTCATCGCCAAACATGGATATTCGCACAATGTCCTGCGAATATGCTGGTATGACATCTAGCGTGTCGCCTTTGACTCGAAAGTTTCCAGGCGCCAAAGTGGTGTCATTTCGCTCGTATCGTGCGTTTACTAGGCGTCGAATCAGCTCACTCCTGCTCATCTGCATGCCTGCCTTTAGCGTGGTTGCCATTGCTTCCCAGTCTTTGGGGTTTCCCAGAGAATAGATGCAAGACACTGTAGCTACTATGATTGTCGGCTCGCCGGACAAAAGCATGGCAGTTGCCTCTAGTCTCATTTTTTCAATTTTTTCATTAATCTCGGTGTCTTTTTCGATGTACGTGTCGGTTTGCGCAATATAGCTTTCTGGCTGGTAATAGTCATAGTATGATACAAAATAGCCGACATTATTTTTTGGGAAAAACTGTTTTAGCTCAGAGTATAGCTGAGCAGCCAGAGTCTTGTTGTGTGATATGACTAGAGTGTTTTTGCCAGTCTTTGCAATCACATTTGCTACTGTGAATGTCTTGCCAGAGCCGGTAACGCCAAGCAGCGTTTGGACTTTGCCTTGCTGCACTCCTTGCACTAGTTTTTGTATTGCCTCTGGCTGGTCGCCTGTTGGCTCAAACTCTGATGATATTTGGTATGACTGTATCTGCAATAGGCACTACAAAATTAATTTCAAATTTAAAGGATGGGTGATTATATCATCATAGATTACCTAGTGCCAAGTAGTCTACTGATAATTCATACGTGTCTCTTTTAAGCTGATTTTCAAAACCGAAATTTGGTTGCAAGGCTCCTTTAACACACACTTGATCGCCGTATGCTGTATTGCATTTGTAATAGTGGCTGCCTTTTTGGTCTTTGATCTTGATTCAAAATTTTATCCAGCACCAAAGCAACATGCCGCAAGCATTGACTATACAGAGACGCCAAACCAAACCCTGATTCCAGAATCCATTCCAGAATCAGTTCCAGTTGTATCTGAATCACATATTCAAGAAAAGCCCACACCAAAACAATCCATACCAAGGGTGCAAAGCGAGCCTAAATCACGCCTATTGGAGCTGGAATCCAAGCAATTTCTGCTAAATCTGAGCGGTGATGCGTATGTGTCAGGAATGGTCAAAAAGGCAAACCTGATTCTCAAGCTAGCTCCAATTCGGGGCACAAATCTGGAACAATTCCAAATCATCGAATCGCGCATAATATTGGATAATTCTGGCGTATCAGTTACTGGGACTGGTGCAAAAATACAGGGTCAAATCATCACACTGGACTTTGTCGCACAAAAGGTCGGCGCATTTTCAATATCTGGAATTATGGATGAATCCATACTAGATGATGCAAACAACAAGCAAAGCGTCATCCTAGAAGACCAGGATTTCTATTTGGTCAAAAAGGAGACTCCGTATAGACTAAATCTGATTGGCACTTTGAGCAGTTAATCTTACCAGAGTGGCTCATCTGTCATTTTGATGTCATCATTTATGATATCAAACCCCATGGTCTGAAGAGTTTTGCGTGCAGTGGGGCTGTTTTTTTCTAGTATTTTTTTTGCCAAATTGGTTCTGGCGATTTTATCCATGTGCTGACCGATCTTGTACTTTCCTCGAATTGTTCTTGGTGTTACCTTGATGATTGCTACTTCATCAATTACATGCATGTTTGGGACTAGTCTTTCATAGCCTCCCTCTGGTTGGTATTTTTCCATTAGTGCGTTTAGCGCCATTGTTTTTTCTGTTCTGTCTTCTATTATGGCCGCGTCTCCTTTTATTACAACGCTGATGTAAAATGTGTCTGCCTGCGATGCATCAGTTAGCGAGCTAAAATATGACGGCAAAAATTCTACTTCGCGGTCCACCTCAAAGCCCACCTTTTGGTTTGCCCTGATGTTGTCTAGTTTCTCACCCCTTGTGTGAGAATGCATATAGATTGCGCCGCTGACAAATGCAAAATTCATAGGAATTATCTGCGGAAAGCCGTCCTTATCTAGTGAGGCAATTCTTCCTACATGCTCTTCATTTAGGAATTGGGCTATTTTTTGGGGCGATTTTATCTCCAGTCTGCCTAGTAATTGCATAATCTGAGAATTATTTCATACTCTAATTAAGTTCAACCAAAAAATTAGAGGAATCGGGTTGCGGTTCCCCGACATGTCGAAATTACTATTTTGTGCATGGGCTTTTTTGGTACTGTCGGAACATACTCAGATGATTTAATTGAGCTGGTTCCGCGCTTTGTTAGGATCTTTGTTTCTGGGGGCAAAGAAGTCATGATCATTTTTTGGTATCCCAAAAAGGCCTCGCCAGACCAAATTGGCTTTATGTGTTCTTCTTCACGTGTTGCAGTTCCCCGTTCGATTTCTAGTCTTACTTTCATGACTGATATCATATAGTGTGAACTAGCGCATCTAGTCTGCTTAGCTAGACTATCAAGTACTCAGCTAGATTGTAGAATACATAGAAATCTTTAGATGCAAAAAATACCTCTAGTATCAGTGGATAGTCTTGTTTCTGGAGTGGCAAAAGAGTTTTTGGAAATATCTAGCGAACAAAGACTGGGAATATTACTGAGTCTGAATTCTGCCAGATCAAAGCCGTCTATTTTGGCAAAAGAACTAGATGCGACAATATCTGAGGTCTTTAGAAACATGGAGCGACTAGTTGCCGCACAAATGATAATCAAAGACATTGATGGATTTTATCAAGTCACACCATATGGTAAGATGATCTGCAATCAAATTACATCATTTTCTTTTATATCAAACAACAAAAAATATTTCTCAAATCATAATTTTGATACATTACCGCCAAAATTTATTCAAAGAATAGGCGCATTGTCTGGAGGAAAGCACATCCGTGGTTTTACCAAGGTAATGGAGTGTTGGCAGGAGATAATTGACAATTCCACACAATATGTCTATGGTATGGTATCTGAGGAGACGCCTGAGATTATGGTACAAATCGCAAAAAAAGCACAGAATGGGGTCAAGATAAACTCTGTTTTTATTGAATCAACTTTGGTTCCAAAGAATAGGAAAAAACTAATTGCTGATCTTGACATAAAAAAACTCATTCAAGACGGCACCATAGAGCGCAAGATGAGCAAGGATTTGACTGTGATTGTGATGCTAAATGAGAAGCAGGCCTGTATTTTATTTCCGCTATCTGGCGAGGTAGATCTAAAGGAGGCATTTTTTGGAGATGATGAGTCGTTTCATGAATGGTGTTTGGATTATTTTAGATTCGTCTGGCATGAATCCAAATACTTTGAAGAAACAAAGCTAGTTGACTGATGGTGCCTGGGAATTCTCCCAAGCACAATACAGGTATGGTTTAGGGTCCATGTGCCCTAATTATTCTGATTATGCGATTTTACAATAAAACCATTGCGTATGAATTATCAGTATTCTATGTAGTGGACCATTCGTATATGGAAAAGGACAATCCTTCGTCTTTATCAGACTCGACTAGCTTCTTTTCTAGAATAGTTTTGTAAATCACAGAATCGTCCTTTATTATGTTCAGGCCTGCTTCGACTTCTTTTCCAGAAGCCATCGTTGGAGACAAGACAGCAAGCAGCACATTAGATAATGAATGAGTGTCTTTTTTTGCATGGGGCGAGTCCTTTTGCACAAAAAATGTAACACTTATTGATAGTGGTTTTGACTCGATTCTTTTTTTGACTGACTCTATGTTTTTGCCAAGCTTAGTCTCTATTGCCTCTTTGATTTTCTTTTTGTCATCTTTGACGTTTTTGCCTGCGGTTGCGGGAATGAATCCTCGAACCGATATGTTTTGCAGCAAAATGTCTCCCTTCATGTTTTGATTTGGAAAAATTCATAATTTAAGCTAGGACTGCAAAGAAAATCTGATCTGCTAGCTTGCACTTTTCATTCAAATTTGATCGGACGGTACCCAAAATGCGTAATGGTCTCATTTGCCCCTTCCAATAACCTTGGCAGGCCCAATGCCTTGTCCTGGTTTTCGCGTATGTTGTTTTTGAGAATATTCAGATAGTGTATGTTTTGCTTGAGTAATTTACTTCGCTTGGTTCTAGATAATTCCGATTCTTTGATTACCTTGAGGTTGGCAGAAATCTCGCATAATTTTACCAGTACTGCCTCCCATGGAGCCTGACGTAATTGCTCTACATAGGACTCTTCTTGCTTTTTTTTCGGCAAGGTATTGTCCCGCATAATGCTAGCCACCATTACTGCCAATTCCCTCCCAAATCGCTCAAATAACTCATCAAAGGTTGCCTTGGTTTGTGATAAAATGGCAGCGCACAGGATCTGCTCGTGCGATATTCCAATTGACTTTAGCCTAAAGACTACGCCCATGCAGAACGGAATGTCTGCGCCTTTACCGCGCGCATAGGCCTCGCACTCATCTAGCGTGGCCATCAGAGAAGAACTATCGAGTGTTGCCTTTTAGATGTGGCATTACTTTGGATGCAAACTTGTCAATAGAGCCAAAATAGTTAGAGCCCCAGAATCGAATCACAAAGTGGTTAACGCCCGCCTTTACAAATCTCTCAAAGACTGGAATTACATCGTCTGGTGTTCCAACAGCTACTGAGGATCTTGCAATTGGGTCTGGGATGGTGGTTGCACCTTCTCTCATCTTTACTATCCAGTCCTGGTTTGACATGGAGTATTCTGTGAAATATTTCTTAAAGTCAAATCCATCAATTGACTTTAGGTTGTGAACGCGCAATACCTCTGGCTTGAATAGTGATACTTTGACTGCTTCTTTCATCTTTGCCCATGACTCTTCTGCGTCTTCTGAGAAATACACATCAATATCCAAAGCATACTGGAAGTTTTCTTGTTCTTCTTTGGTACGATTATTTTCCTTCATTGATTTTCTAATTGTAGCTGCATGATCTTCAAATAATTCTGGTGTGTATCCAATTGGCAACCATCCGTCTCCATATTTGCCAGTCATTTGTAGGGTGCGTTGTCCGCCGGCTGCCATGTATGTTGGTGGATATGGCTTGCGAATTGGTTTTGCCTGGAGGCACGCCTCTGTTAGCTCGTAATATTTTCCTTTGAAATTAACTGTATGATCAGGTGATGAACCATACAATAGTTTGATTACCTGTAATTGTTCTTCCCATTTTGAGACTGGATTCTCAAATGGAATGTTAAATTCCTTGAGGTTTTGTGCTTCTCCTGCACCAATTCCCAATGTTCCTCTACCTTTTGAGATTCTGTCTAGTGTGATTGCGGCTAGTGCAATGTTTGATGGATGGCGTCGTATGGCATCTGTGACACATGTTCCAAGCTCTACATTTTGCGTAGTTGCTGCAATTGCAGAAAGCATTACCCATGGATCCAGTACTGTTGCCTTGGTCCATTGCGGTACGTTAGAGTGGTCCATGTACCAAATAGAATCATACCCAACTCTGTCTGCTAAAAGACACGCAGTTAGGATCTGGTCTTCAGAGAATCCCGCGCGTGCAACGTTTAGACCGTTTTGAATTCCAAACTTTAGCATCTTTTTTTGTGATCTAGTCTGTGGTATTTAAGTTTAGTAAATTTGGCGAATTTCGTGTGAAAAATTAAAAGAGAAAATGCAATTCTTACATCTTACCATCGACGATATCCTGTAGACACTGGATAACGTCTTGCTTTGTTACTGGTCTTGGGTTTGGATCCAAATGACCCTTGTCTGTCATGACTACGTCTGCTGCCTGGTCTAGTGGAGCCTTGAGCGTCATTCTATCGAATCTGAGCTTTTCAATTACTTCTTTGAATTGCTCATAGAAAATCGACTTGTTGAACTTGTGTGCAACAGTAGTGCATGATGATAGCGAATAACCGTGTGCTACTCCCTCATTAGAGAACACATAGGATAATGCATGGCCTAGCGTTGTGGAGCAGTTGCCAAATCCTATGCCGGATAGCATAGAGCCGTATGGATAGTTTTCCGGCTTGTCGTTGATAATTGCGTCGTATAATACCTCAAATGCCTGCTTGCACATGGTTCTAGTAAACTCGTTTCCTAGCTTAGAGTCGTATCCTTCAGTTGCCTGTGCACATGCATCACAGACAGAGTTTTTGACTATTTGCTCTGGTGTGCCTTCCATAAAGTATGAATCAACTACTGCCCTGTCTGCTAGGAATCTGTCTTCTCGGAGCAGCTTCTTTTTGCCGTCAAATTTTAAAACACAATATGTAGTCATTTCTGCACCTGTTCCAAATGTAGTTGGAATGAGAATTTTTTCTAGCTTCATTTCTGCTGCGGAATATTTTGCAACATCTAATGAGCTTCCACCACCTAGTCCTATGACACATGATGGATTCTTTGGCTTGAATTCTGCAATTACATTTTGTACAGTTTCAATTGATGGCTCTGGCTCTACTTTATCATATAGCATGTAATCTTTGATGCCCATCTTGCCAAGCCACTTGGCTGAGATTGGTGGTGGTGCAGTTGTGATAACTAGGGCGTTTTTTGGATATTCTGCTTGAGATAATGCGTCTTTACCGAAATTGATTATTTTTGGAATCTTTACTGTGTGCATGTTTTGGGTGATTGGTTTTGGGTAATTATACCTTACAGGAGGAAATGGTCTCGCCTATAATTCGCGATGCCAGATGCGATGTGACATCGTTTAGATCGTGTGCTGGACAGACTTCCATAATATCAAATCCTACAATTCCACTCTGGGCCAGCTTTTTTATTGCAAATGTGACATCCTGGGATTCCATACCAATTGGGACTGGAACTGAAACGCCTGGGGCATATGCAGGATCCAGACAATCCATATCTAGTGATACATAGACATTGTCTCCTACTGCATCTAAGATGGTCTTTGTGACTGATTTTATGCCTGATTCTATTACATCAAAGGGCGTGATGACTGAGAGCTTGTGTTTTTTGATGTTTTGAAGCTCTTCTTGCTCTGGACTACGGATTCCTATTTGGATGCTGTGCCTAATATCGATATAATCCAAAGAGTCTGTGAGAACAGAGCCGTAATAGTTTCTTGTATGTGATACAAAGTCTGGATGCGCATCAAAGTACACCAAAGACAGTTTGCCATGTTTTTTTGATAATGCCTTGAGAAGCGAAGACGTAATGGAATGGTCCCCGCCAATAGAAATTGGGATTTTTTTAGAGGATAGGATTTTCTCAAATGTGGGCACTATCTGCCGTTTTTTGATGTTTCCAAAGTCATACACTCGAGTGTTTCCTATTCCAAGTGTGGGCTGTGCAAGACAGAATAGTTTTTTTTCTACATAGACATCATTGGCATTTGATATTTTTCTGATGTGGTCTGGAGCAGCAGAAGCTCCTGCAAAGATTGCATGCGAGCCGGACTCGTCTGGAATGCCGACTATAACAATATCTGAATCATCAAAGGATGAATTTGCCCAGCAGATCTGTTTTTTATTCAATTTAAGATTAGGTTGGCTACCATACGAAGAGAAGATAACCCTTTCTACTAATTTTACTCGTAATAATGCTAATCTAATAAGCAAGCCATATGACAAAACACCAGTTGAAAAAACACGCAATGGCAATTATCGATGCAGGCCTAGATGCAGCAAGGCCTGAGAGATTTGTTGGAAAATTTGTCACAAAAACAAAACTCGTCTGCGCAGAAAAAACATACCATACAGCACACTATGACAAAATCTGGCTAGTTGCAATGGGCAAGGCAGCTGATACTATGGCGCTTGCCATAAACAAAACCATGCCAAATAATGGCGGCATAGTTGTGATTCCAAAAAACTATCACTCCTCTCTAAATAATAAAAAATTCCACATGATGAGGGCAGGCCATCCAACTCCTAACAAAAACTCGGTTCTTGCCGCAAAGAAAATCACTACCTTGCTCAAAAATGCTGGAAAGTCTGACTTGGTGGTGTTTTTGATATCTGGCGGCTCATCAGCCCTAGTTTGCGCCCCACAAGGCATTACATTGCAGCAAAAAATCAAGACAACCAATCTCCTGCTGGAATCTGGAGCCACAATATCGGAAATCAACGCCATTCGAAAGCATCTGTCTGGCATAAAGGGAGGCAAAATGCTGGAAAATCTGAACTGTACTGCAATATCCTATGTAATGTCGGATGTCGTAAATGATGACTTGGGCTCTATTGCATCGGGCACGACTTATTGTGATAAAACGACATTTTCTGACTGTCTGGGTATAGTATCAAAATACAATCTAGGCAAAAAACTGCCCAAATCCGTTCTGTCTAGATTACACAATGGCGCCAGAGGCAAAATCGCCGAGACTCCAAAAAGACCGAAAATACCAAATCAAATCATTGCAAGCAATTCTGACTGCCTTGGCGCGATGGCAAAAAAAGCAAAATCTCTTGGATATTTCACTTCTGCATATCCAAATTTGTCAGGCAATGTAGCACTGGCCGCACAAAAAATTCTAAAAAAATTCAAACAATCAAAAAAGTCATGTCTTGTGTTTGGTGGCGAGACCACTGTCCAAGTAAAAGGAAATGGAATGGGAGGCCGCAATCAAGAACTTGTTTTGCGAATAATCCAAAACATGCCACTATACACAATCATCGCATCGATTGGAACAGACGGAATTGATGGCAACACAAAATTTGCAGGCGCAATATTTGATCATCCCGTAGACAAGTACATCACAAAACCGTATCTTGACAATAGTGATTCTGGATCATTTTTTGCAAAACATGGTGGCCTGATAAAAACAGGACCGACTCACACAAATTTACTAGACATTGGAGTAATTCTAAAGCATCTTTGAGGAAATGTTTTGCTCGTGCGGAATTTTCTCATACTGGTATGTCAGTGAGCGCTGCTCTGCTAACATGTTGATGAATTTTTTCTTGTCCTCGATTAGCTTATTGTCAGATACTTGATCCGAAGTCAGATGTTTTATCATATCTTCTGATTCTATTTTGATTTGAATGGTGTCGCCGTTTTTTATGATAAACACACCAATTCCCCAAAATATTGCAACATGCAATGCAATGTATGTTGCCTGCAGATCAGTTACTTGATCAACATAGATTTCTGCCTGCTCTCGGAACTGCTCAACTGTGTTTTGATCAGTTTGTATTGTCCAGCAAATTCTTTTTGCATTTCCGTCGCAAAAAATGGTGTGAATCATAGTCAACCAAAAAGGCGTTTTTTGTCTATATAATTTGAATACAGGTCTGAATAGTCATTTGCAAAACCATACCATAATGCAAAAGTCCTTTGTCTTCTTTACAAGGATGGTCGATGAGCTGGTACAGTTCTCCGACACTGATCCTGAACTAGCAGAAGGAATCAAATGGCTTGATGCGCAGGCACAACAAAAAGGAATCACATTCTATGAGATGGTGTTCCAAGTGTTGTACAAGCATGACATTACAAATCGTGCACAACAATGGCTAAACACTAGAAACTAGAGCTCGGATGCTTTTTTGAATTCTACTTTGTGTTTTCCTGGGATGACTTTGAGTTTTGGCTCTATTTTCGGCTTTGATTTTTTTGTCTTTTTTGTTATTCGCTTTTTCTTTGGCTTGCCGTAATCAGAATATCTAATCCAGACCATGATTGATGTATGATGTGGCAGTAATTATTTTCTAAGATCGATTGGCTCGTACGTGCAACCTTGCGGTCCGCAATATTTTCCAACATATACTGCCTTTGGCCTATACAGTGCTGTCTTTGGTGCTGCCTGTGCGAACTTTTCCTCTATGACATGTGCAGTCCATCCGGCCACTCGAGATATTGCAAAGATTGGTGTGTTAAGATCTGGTGGAATCTTTAGCATATAGTATAGTGATGCGGAATACAAATCCACATTTGGATAAATCTCGATTCCCTTTTGCTTTTTCATTTCTCGTATGGTAGCTTCCTCTACTGCTTGGGTTATCTCAAACCATGGTGCGCCGGTTTTTTTTGCCATTTTGCGCGATAATTCCTTTAGGACCTGCGCTCGCGGATCATAGGTACGATACACTGCATGGCCCATGCCCATTATTTTTTGGCCTTTGGTGATTCGCTCTTTGACCCAGGACTCTGCATTGTCTGCTGTTTTGATGTCTAGTAACATCTTCATTACCTCATAGTTTGCACCGCCGTGCAACGGACCGGACAATGCGCCAATTGCCGCACTGACTGCGGAATACATGTGCGCGCCAGTTGATGCCACTTCTCGCGCGGCAAACGTTGATGCGTTAAATGTGTGGTCTGCATGCAACATTAGGCAAATATCAAAAATCCTCTCTGTTTCTGCGTCTGGCTTTTCACCCACTAGCATGTTTAGAAAATTTGCCGCATGTGATAGCCTTGGGTCTGGGTCTACAATGTCTTTTCCTGTGCGGACTCGCTCCCAGCTGGCAACAATAGTTGGTGTCTTTGAAATTAGCGATATGGCACTCTGATAGTTTATCTCCTGATCATTTGCGCCTTTATCATCATAATATCCTGATAGTGCTACTACGAACGCCTGCATCATTACCATTGGGTCTGCGTTTTTCTTCCAGTTTCTCATGTTTGACTGCATTTGTCGCGGCATGTCGCGCGCATCAATTAGTCGTTGCTTGAACTCTTCTAGCTCTACTTTGGTTGGGAGCTTGTCGTTGAGCAATAGGTATGCTGTCTCTTCATATGTCGAGTTTTTAGTCAGATCCAAAATGTCATATCCTCTATAGATGAGCTTGCCGTGCTCGCCGTCAATATCTGAAATCTTGGTGTCTGCTACTTCTATGTCGCGCAGGCCGATGTTTTTTGTCTCCAATTTGGCCTATCTGCCAAAAATTTACCTATTAAGTTTATGCAGTAAATTTGAGAATTCTACTTGAAGATTCTGTTTCCGGTAAATTCTCCGCCGATGATTGCTTCCCCTACCGATCCTGAAATCTGACCTCTTATCAGATCACTGGTGGCTGAGCCTTTGACATCTATTAGACCATCTAATGTGCCGGAAAATCCGGAACCGAAAATCTTGGCATTAATGTTAGAAAATGTAGCAAAATCTACAGCGCATGCCTCTTCACTTCTTCCCCCTTTGACTTCTACGTTTGTCATCTTTACGCCGCCGCTGACTGTGTTGTCCTTTTGTTGTAGTTCCATCTGAAAGTTTCCTTGATACTGACATATCTCGCGATATGATCCCAAGTTGGGATCCCAATAATCAAAAGACGCGGACCATTTTACAATTCCTTCCCACTTGCCGGACATGTCCAAGGATGTAGTTGAGCCTTGGGTCTGCAGTTTTGGTTTGGCTGGTTGCGGCTTTACCGATTTTGGTTCTACTTTTGATTTTGATTCTAGTCCTGGTTTTGGCTTGAGTGGTTGAAATCCAGGTTTGAGCTTCTTTTTTTCTGCGGTCTTGGATTTTTTCTTGGAGTCTTTTTGCTCGGCAAATGCTGAATCTGACATTGATACACTAAGCAACAACATTGCACCTAGAAACACTGCAAGCACACTGCGATTCAAGCAAGTCATGATTATTTTTTAATTGATTTAAGACCTAGTCACATTATCAGACTTGGTATCATGAAAATTTCTGTGATGGGTGTGGCTTGAAAATCATGATCAGTCTTAAATAATATTTTGACGTAATAATATTCCGACGAGAAACTGCCATATCTGCGTCGTAGACTTGGCAGATGGGAAAACTCATGTTATTGGAAAATACTATTTCGTTGTGGTTTTCCGCCTGTTTTCTCGTTGTAGTAATTTAGTAAATAGTCTAATCTGGCAAAGCTGATCTCTATAGGTTTACTTTGGATTATTTCTTATGAGCCATATTGAGCGCGACTTTATGCGCCAAGTAGACGAGCTGGTTCTATTTGCCACACCAGAACTACAGGCAAAGCTTGCCCAAATTGACACTCAGGCACAACTCACAGGCAAGACATTCTATGATGTGTATTCTGCTTTGTCTGATGAGGACAAGCGCCAGATCATAATTTTGGCAAAAAAGTAATTTTGGTTTAAATTAGAGCCTCAAGCTCGCAAGATTCGTGGTAGCAAAAAAACCCGTCAAAAAAACCAAAGTACTATGCATATCGCACATGGAAGATGCCGACGGTATCAGCTCGGCGGCATTGATTCGCGAAGCACATGGCGGAGACACCATACTAGTTGACTATCCTGGATTGATGACTGCAATTGAGGGATTGGTAAACGATGAAAAACTAAAGGCTCTGTATATTTGTGATCTGGGCCTTGCAAAAAACAACCAGGACAGATTTGTCGAAATATTATCGCTATTGCGAAAACGCAAAGTCGCAGTAACATACATTGACCATCATGACATTGATCCTGAAATAGTAAAAAGACTAGAAAAAGCCAAAGTCAAAATATTTCACGACATCAACGAATGCACCACAGTCCAAGTCTATGATGCATACAAAAAGAAACTATCAGACCATGCAACATTTGTTGCCACATGTGCTGCTATAACTGATTACATGGAGGATAGGCCCAAAGGCGCAAAGCTATTACAAATCTATGATAGGCAATTTGCACTAATATCGGCTACAGTTCTTACATACAATATTGTAGGACACCAAAAAGACCCCGACTATTTGCTATATCTAGTCGAAATGTTATCTGAATCAAAATATCCACATGAAATCCCAAATACGTTCGAGTTTGCGCAAATCCAAGTAGGCAAGCTAGCAGAAATGATTGCCAAGGTCAAAAAATCGCTCAAAACAATGAAGAATCTGGGATACATGGAAATTCTGGATGCTGGGGCATCTGGAGCAGTCAACTTTGTTCTGGGATTATCAGGCAAAGAAGTCGGAGTGGCATACAAGGAGCGAGTAGACCATGGCATCTATGCGGTTTCTATTCGCGGTTCTAAATCATGCCAAATTCATCTTGGGCGATTGGTAAATGGTCTGTCTGCAGAGTTTGGCGGCTCTGGCGGAGGACATGATAAGGCATGCGGTGCAGTCATTCCAAAAGACAAGATAATGCCATTTATCAAAGAATTCAATTCAAGACTGAACAAAAAATCCTAGGAAAACTCGACTGTCATATCAATTTCCACAGTAGAGTTTAGTGGAAGGCTGCTTACTCCGACTGCAATTCTAGAGTGCTTTGCCTTTTCTCCAAATATCTCAAAGAACATGTCTGATGCGGCATTGATTATCTTTGGGTGTTCGGAAAACTCTGGTGTGCAATTTACAAAACCAGAGACTCGCACAATTTTTGTAATTCTATCAAGACTGCCAAGATTTGCCTTTAGCTGTGCAAGCAAGTTGATTCCACATAATTTGGCAGCATCTCGTGCCTCTTCGATTGATCTTTCTGTTGGGACTTTGCCTGTGAACAAAACCTTGCCGTCCTGCATTGGAATTTGGCCTGATACAAATGCCAAATTACCAGATGTCACAACTGGAATGTAAGAGCCTGCAGGCTTTGGCGGAGTTGGAAGTGTAATGTTTAGCTGTGCTAGTCTGCCTTCTATCATGATGTGATTCCAACTGAATGAGAATTTATTGTTTTAAAATTATCTGTGATATAATATCCAGTTTTTTGGCAGGTGCCCATCTTGATGCAAGTCCAAGTCTGCCTTGGTCTTTGCCAAAAACCCGCACTGCTTGCAGATTTTGAGGCCCATTCTTTCCACTGGAACCTCTCTAGAAAAAATCACACTATCTTCAAAGAACTTGATCTGATAATCCTGTCTTTTTGTCTTTGTCGCAAATGTGGCAAGATCGTCGACTACATCGCCTCGTGTTGTAATTATGGCGTCTTGTATTGTTACTGCATGACCTGTACTCTTTAGATATGATTCTAGTTCTTTTGCTAGGATATCGTCAAAAGCACAGTCGATTCTCATCGGGTATGATTTGGTGATTTTTGCTTAAATTGCTTGTGTCTAATTTATCTTCAGATGGATCATCTCGCCTTTGTGCGAGTCTGAATGGTAAATCATCTTGGGGTGGTTGCCTTTTTGTTCCAAATAACTCTCAATTAGCATTGCCCATGGAAGGGAGTGGCCCGAGTTTACCTTTGATTCTAGTATGATGTTATTTGTTTTTTCATCATATTGGACTCTGCCAGAGCAGGTCATCTCTAGTGTAGAGTTTACTATGTCCAGTACTTGGTCTAGCGTCTTGTCTTTGAGTGAGATTCCTGACTTGTCTAGGAACTTGGTAAAGTCGACAAACTTTTTTGAGCTCAAAATAGAGTGCAGTGCAAATCCTAGGCCGTTTTGATTAATGACGTTGATTATTTTGCAGACTTCTAGTGCCTGGCTTTTTGTCATCTCTGATAGGTTGTCGATTTTGAGTGCATCCTTCCATAATTGTGTAAAAAGTCTGGATTGGCTTGCACTCAGAATGTCGGTTGCAGAAAAGATTGCGCCTCGGCCATTTGTGTTGTCTATGATTAGGATTTCTGTATCATCAAAGACAAAGCAGTTCTGTACTATTTCTGATGAGCGAATCTTGACTCCGTCTGGAATGTTCCTAAATGATTCAGAGCCAATAACAGATACTGGCACAATTAATCTAATGTCTAGGTCTCGTCGCAGTACAGATAGTAATTCTTCTTTGCATTCTGCTAGTATGGACAAGCCCCATGAATCTGCAGTAATGTGTATGGATGACTTTGCACCATCAACCATGGTTCGCATTCTGTCTGGGACATAGTTTGCACCCAAGTGGAAATAGCGTTTTTCTTCTGCACCCTGCGCCTTTTTGCCATCCTCGCTTATTTTTTTGAGCTTGGATACTAGGGTGTTCATTGCATCTACTTTGTTTATTTGCTCATGGACAATTTCATCAAATGCGTCCTCTGGGGCAATTGCCGTACACATGACTGGCTTTGATTTTGATATTATGGCTAGCTTCTTTTGTTGCAGCTTTAGCAAAACTGGATAAACCTTGGTTCTTGGCAATTCCGCATAATATGCGACATCGGATGCAGATATTGTGCCCTTGGTGATTAGTGTGACATAGGCTCGCGCCTCGTACTGTGATAGCCCAAACTCTTCTAGGCTTACTGTGATTTCGCGCTCTTTTCCCATGAGTCGCTTTTGCGGATTTCTAGTCAAGGGCGCTTGTCAAATTCAGTAAACAATTAGAAAAAAACTGTAACCCCCGGGACTTGTTACCGCGGTTACTGCAAAATCTGGGACACTGCGCTCATAAGCAAACCCAAGATCTGATCATAGGTATGGTCGCAAGCTCAATATTTGTAAATGACACCGTACAGGTCTTACCAAACCCGTACGCCATTACAATCAAGCCAAGACTGGAATACTGCATTCATGTTACTGGCATGATACTAGAAAAGCTAGAGTCTGCCAATTCTGAGATTCATAACAAAAACGCTCAATTTTACTCACAAAATGATTCTTTTGAGGAGACTTTTGCAAAACAAGTAGAAATAGAATCCAACGTGTTAACTGCAATAGAGGCAATTAGGTCTGTTAGGACTGTATTGCTTGGAATATCGCAAATTTCTGGCATTTTGCAGATTTGTCCTATGATTTCTCTAATTAGAATGGTAAATTCCAACATTTATGGAATTGTTTCCGGCACACGTGCCGACCTAGTTGAACTCTCGACTTCTTTGGGCAGCATTGTTATGGATTCGGGGTGTCTATTGGAATCAAAATTTGATTTCAAGCAGACCAACCTCGAATCCAAACAAATCCTAGCTGAGCTTAATTTGATTGCAGAATCTAAAATCCGCAAGCAGTACCCTAATCTTGATTTTTCATAAAGCACCACATGAACTTTGAGAGCACCCATTTTGAGCGTGATTTAGGCAAAGTAAGGCAGCTCTCAGGCTTGGTTCGCAAAAAAATCCTAGACTCTAATCCAAATTACGAGTCAAAAATCAATAAACTATCCAAGGACGAGCTAGAAGACTTGGACTCTATTTTGGCCCTAGCAGAACAGGTCATACTAAAGCACCACTCTAAAAAGGAGGCCTATGACTTGTTGCGCGAATTCGTGGACATGATGAAAAACTGGTCAGTATCAATTGGCGAGGTAAACGACCAAATCCAGGAATTACTCATATCTGCAAAATCCTCTGTCACTGAGATAGAAAATGCCAAAAGTGATGTCTCAAATAACCTATCATTTGATGGCCAAAAGCAAGGTACAATAAATTTAACAAAATTTGTCAACGGAGTTAACACCCAAGAATACCAATGCAGATCTAAAACCACATACGAGCAGGTAGTATAAGATGAGTCTAGCACCACAAGAATTAGAAAATAATGCGTCAAAATATGCATCCGATGCAATCAAGCTGGATTCGCAGGGTGCACGTGGAATGGCAATTGCCAACTATCAAAAGGCAATAGATTCTCTAGTAAAATTAATCCAATTATATCCAGACAACAAGCTAAACAAAGTTTACACTGAACGATGCCGTGCATATGAAAACAGAATCAAGGCTTTGCAGATGAGCCATGGCGTAGATATAGAGCCCGCCGTGGACCCAAATGCAACCCCTGCTGAGCAAAAGGCACAGCTCGAAAAGAAAAAAGACGAAGACGACTTTGATGACCTAATAATGAAGGAAAAGCCAGACGTTACCTGGAAAGAGGTAATTGGTCTGGATGATGCCAAAAATGCACTGCGTGAATCTATTGTTTATCCAACTCAAAGAGCAGACCTATTCCCACTTGGCTGGCCAAGAGGAATCTTGCTGTATGGTCCACCAGGATGTGGAAAGACTGTACTGGCAGCAGCCACTGCAAACGAAATTGATGGCTACTTTATCGTAGTTGATGCCGCATCTATGATGTCCAAATGGCTAGGAGAGGCAGAAAAAAACGTCTCCAAAGTATTCAAGCTTGCTCGCGGTTATGCGGAAAAAGAAAACAAGCCAGTCATACTATTCATAGATGAAATTGATTCATTGCTAGGAAACCGCAACTCTGAGGTTGGCGGAGAAGTTAGAACCAAGAACCAGTTCCTCACAGAAATGGATGGAATCAACGGCAAAGGCAAAGATATCAAAATGTACGTAATCGGCGCAACAAACAAGCCATGGAGCCTGGATTGGCCATTCTTGCGAAGATTCCAAAAACGAGTCTATGTTCCACTGCCGACACTGGAGGCACGAGAGGCATTATTTGAGTTATACACTGCACAACTAAAGAAAGACGACAAAGTAAAGCCAATGGATCTTGCCAAGCTATTTGATGGCTATTCTGCATCCGATGTCAAAGATGTATGTCAGTCAGTACAATTAAGAATAGTAAATGAACTGTTCACCCAGCCGGGCTATCATGAACCGGTAGCAGGAGAAACACTCCCACAACCACGAGAGCTAACCATTGCTGATTTCAAAGAAATCATGGCAAGAAGAAAGCCTAGCGTATCTATGGATATGATTCGCGCCTACTACAAGTGGAGCGAGCAGTTCCGCGCACTATAGATCAAGACCTGCCTTATATTGTAGTTGCATCCTATATTGGTGTGATAAAAAAACTATTTTCAAAAATAAGGCGACAAAGACTGGACTCAAAAACCGTTTCTGAGGAGCTAAGCGAAGAAAAATGATCTACACCTGCAAGTATTGTAATTTTCGCTGGGTCGGCACAATGGACAAGTTCTCCAAAGTAATTGAGCACGAAAAGACCCATTCTAAAAAATAAATGGAAATCCTAGAAGAAAAAGTCCATCTTTGGACTGACAGTGCCAGATTCGTCAAAGCAAAATCTGGAATTTATGTCCTATATGATAGAAAGCTTGGCGCCATTTTCATTGGCGAGTCTGATAATCTGCAGAGTGAATTCTCAAAATATTTTATTTTATGGATCATGCAAATCTCGCAAGACTTGTTGATATAACAACGCTGCAGTTGCTTTTCCGACCCGATCAGTAATAAAACTTAAATCATCTCTAAAATCCAAACACGGAGGGTCACAATTTCAATAAAAAAATCCCGGTTTGCAAATAAGAAGGCAAAACTGATCTTATCTGACGGCACGATTCTTTCTGGCAAGGGCTTTGGCGCATCAAAGACCGTATTTGGCGAGCTAGTATTCAATACCGGAATGGTGGGATATGTAGAGACATTAACTGACCCGTCTTACTCTGGCCAAATCCTTACTCTGACTTATCCACTTGTGGGCAATTATGGCGTGCCTGACCCGAAGGGAATCGACGAGGCTGGCATATCGCAATTCTTTGAATCCGAGCGGATCCAGGCTCGGGGACTAGTAGTCCATGAGTTATCCGAGATTGCAAGCCACTGGAATCTGTCAATGACCCTAGATGAGTGGATGCACAATGAAGGTGTGCCTGGAATTTCTGACATTGACACAAGGGAGCTTACAAAGAAACTTCGAATCAGCGGTGTTACAATGGCAGCACTAGTCGTGTCTGACTCTGAAATCAATGTGGAGCAGATCAAAAAGGAACTAGCAGCTGCAAAACCATACTCTGAGGAAAAATTCATGGATGCGGTTTCCACAAAACAGGTCCAGACATTTGGTAAAGAGCAAGAATGCGTTGTGGTGGTGGACACTGGAGTCAAAAACGCAATACTGCGAAATGTCCGTGATTTGGGCTACAAGGTAGTCAAAGTTCCATGGAACACTAGCTATTCTGATATTATGAAGCATAATCCAAAGGGAGTAGTGCTAAGCAACGGTCCAGGAGATCCGGAAGCCTGTCCTGAAACAATAGAGACTGCAAAAAATCTCATACAAAACAACATTCCAACACTTGGAATTTGTCTTGGAGCGCAAATCATTGGACTGGCTGGCGGCGCAAACACATACAAGCTAAAGTATGGACATAGGGGACAAAACAAGTCTTGCCTTAACTTACAAAACAAACAAGTCTATGTCACATCACAAAACCACGGGTATTGTATAGACCCAGACTCGCTTGGAAAAACCGAATTTGATTTATGGTTTACAAACACTGATGATAACACGGTCGAAGGTATTCGACACAAGCTCAAAAAAATAATTGCAGTGCAATTTCATCCGGAGGCATCGCCTGGCCCATATGACTGCAAGTTTGTTTTCGAAGAGCTTGATTCTTTGATGAAGGGAGGGAAGCAAAATCAAAAATGAGTCACTGAAAAAAATCCTAGTTTTGGGCAGTGGGGCAATCAAAATCGGAGAAGCAGGCGAAAGTCGCTAAAACGACCGCTAATTCGACTACTCCGGTAGCCAATGCCTCAAGGCCATACACGAAGACGGTCTGAAATCCGTACTGATTAATCCGAACATAGCTACGATTCAGACTGACACTAGGTTTGCAGACAAGGTGTACTTGCTTCCAGTTACTTCGGAGTATGTCTCTTCTATTATAGAATCAGAGCGACCAGATGGAATCATGCTTGGATATGGGGGACAGACTGCACTGAATTGTGGTGTCAAACTAGCAGAAGCAGATGTATTGCAAAAGTATGGCGTCAGAGTACTGGGGACACAAATTCCTGGAATCCAAAGGACTGAGGACAGACAGCTATTCAAGGATTCAATGACAGAATGTGGGGTACCAGTTCTAAAATCAAAAACAGTCAACACATTTGAAGACGCAAAAAAAGCAGCAGAAGAACTTGGCTATCCTGTCATAATTAGAGTTGCATACACACTTGGAGGTAGGGGTGGTGGTGTTGCTCACAACGAAATTGAATTGCACGAAATTGTAGAGAGAGGACTCAATGCCAGCATGGTGCACCAGGTCCTAATTGAGGAATACATTGGACACTGGAAACAAATCGAATATGAGGTAATGCAGGACTATGAGGGAAACAATGTAATTGTGTGCAACATGGAAAATGTTCTCTCTATGCGTGTGCATACTGGCGATAACATTGTAGTTGCTCCGTCTCAGACAATAGACAATAGAGAATATCACATGCTGCGTTCTGCCGCATTGCGTGGAACAAAGCATGTTGGTATAATTGGTGAGTGTAACATACAGTTTGCACTAGATGTAAATTCTGATAGATATGTTGCAATTGAAATCAACCCGAGATTATCAAGATCGTCGGCGCTTGCAAGCAAGGCAACAGGATATCCTCTGGCATACATGTCTGCCAAAATCGGCCTAGGTCACACTTTGCCTGAGCTTGTAAATAGAATCACAAAAACCACGACTGCCTGCTTTGAACCATCACTGGATTATGCTGTAATCAAGCATCCTAGATGGGACTTTACCAAATTTGAGCGTGCAAACCGCAAGCTAGGACCTACAATGAAGTCAGTAGGCGAGGTAATGGCTGTGGGGCGCACATTTGAGGAATCACTACAAAAGGCGATTCGTATGCTCGATATTGGAAATGATGGTCTGGTACTGAACCGAAACAATGGTTATGATGTTGACATTGAGGAAATTGAAAATCACTTACTCAATGCGGATGATCGTGTCTTGTACTATGTGGCAGCTGCACTTCGCAAAGGTATGCCTGTTGAGAAAATACAAAAGCTGTCTTTTATTGATCCGTGGTTTATAGAGAAAATCAAAAATATTGTAGATGTTGAATCATCGCTAAAACAAAAACAGCTTGATAAGGACTTGATGAGAGGGGCAAAGCACCTTGGGTTCTCTGATAAACAAATTGCGCGGGCAACAAACAAAGATGACATGGAAGTGCGTAAAATACGCAAAGACATGGGTGTTCTGCCAGTGGTAAAGCAAATTGACACACTTGCAGCAGAATGGCCTGCCAAGACAAACTATCTGTATGTGACATATGGTGGATACGACAATGACATCACGGTAACTCCTGATCAAAAAGGCATCATTGTGTTGGGTGCAGGACCATACCGAATAGGAAGCTCTGTAGAGTTTGACTGGGGAACAGTCAACATGGTCTGGGGCTTGCAACAAAATGGCGAATCCAATGTTGTTGTGGTGAATTGTAATCCTGAAACAGTGTCTACTGATTATGATATTTGCTCAAGGCTGTATTTTGAGGAGCTGACGCTGGAGAGAATTTTGGATATTGTTGACATGGAAAATCCTAAAGGCGTTGTAACATCCGTTGGAGGACAAACCGCAAACAATCTCACACCCAAGCTAGCAAAAGCTGGAATCAAGCTTTTTGGAACATCTGCTGAAGATGTAGACAGAGCCGAAGACCGCTCTAAATTCAGCGCAGTACTGGACAAACTACACATAAAACAGCCTCAATGGCAGGCATTTTCCAATTTTTCAGAGGCAAAATCATTTGCTATAAAGGTCGGCTATCCTGTCTTGGTTCGGCCCTCATACGTTCTGTCTGGCGCCGCAATGAAAGTAGTTTGGTCGCAAGAAGAATTGTCTAGATATGTAAATGAGGCAACTACCCTATCGCCAGACCATCCTGTTGTGATTACAAAATTCATGCTAAACTCACTAGAAGTGGATGTGGATGGTGTATCTGATGGAAAGAACGTCTTCATTGGGGCACTAGTAGAGCACATCGATGCAGCCGGAGTTCACTCTGGTGATGCAATGATGGTGATTCCTCCTTGGAGACTATCTAACAAGCAGATAGAGACCATAACAGATTATGCGACACGAATTGCGAAATCATTTAACATTCGAGGACCATTCAATCTGCAGTTTTTGATAAATAATGATCAGGTCTACGTCATAGAATTAAACATTAGAGCATCTCGCTCTATGCCGTTCGTCTCCAAACTAATCAAGACAAATCTGATAAACATGGCAGCCCAAGCAGTGCTTGGAAAAGAATTACCAAAAGTCACACCCGACAAATGGAAGAAAACTCCAATCCATGGAATCAAAATGCCACAGTTTTCGTTTATGCAGCTTGATGGTGCAGACATTGTGCTTGGTGTGGAGATGCAGTCTACTGGTGAAGCAGCGTGTTTTGGTGACAGCTTTTACGATGCATTATCAAAAGGGTTGATTTCAGTTGGATATAATCTACCAAAGACAGGAACAGCACTAATCACAATTGGTGGTGCAGAAAACAAGGAAAAACTACTCCAAACAATGGCTACTCTGAAGCATCTTGGATTCAAATTATTGGCAACAGAACACACTGCGGAATTTTTAGAAGAAAAACAGATTGGTGACGTTGAAATCGTGCACAAAATATCCGAGCCTGAGAGAAAGCCAAATATCTCTGATCTGCTCTATGAGAGAAAAATCAACTTTATCATAAATATCCCATCTACTTCGACTTTGGAAAAATATGTAGGGATGCTAAATGATGAATACCAAATTAGAAGAAAGGCAATCGAGCTTGGTATACCGGTTTTGACTACACCAGAGCTTGCAGAGTCCTTTGTCAAGACACTGGAGTGGATGACGCACAATGAAACCACTAAAAAAGCACTAGATCCGTATGACCAAAACCAGTGATAATGTTTACTAGGTATAATCTCGTATAATACACCATAATTGGAAAACTCGATTTGTGATATTCTAAAAAACAACACCACAAAGGTAATCAAAAAACTAGAATCTCAGATTCCGCCAAACATTCAGGCAAGCTCCAATCTTTACACCCAGTATCTGCATTTACTGGATGACTATTTTGGTACGTGTTATTTGTGGCAAAAGCAGTACTTTGACAGATTGGGCATTGATAGTACGACACTGGAAACAATAAACAACTATTGGAATGTGGTGACTGATCTGTATTGCTCACAAATCGAAATAATTACCAACTCTCAAAAATCCAGTGTTGATGTGCAACAAAAAATGATGTCTCTGTGCGATCAGTATATTCATCAGGCCATGGATTACTATGGCAAAATATTTGCAGAAGCCATGGCAAAAATGAATCAAAAACAATGATTGATCAGCTGATCACATCAGATCGCAAAATTCTCAGAACTTTTTGAACAAAAACAACAAAATGAACATGCTTAATAACGCACAAAAGTCTTAGCTGTATGGCCGCAAAGAAAAAAGCAGCAGCAAAATCAAAAGCAAAGAAAAAATCAAAGTGACCTAACAAGGTCTGTTTCTTTTTTTACAGCTAGAATCGTTTTCTTGAGAATCTTGGTTTTTCGTGCAGTGGAGTACACTTTTACAATAACTAGGCCTGCTTGGCGTGGAATCAAATTTTACGTCTGATTGTTCTCCGCAATCTGAACAAGTTTTTTCATGAGACCTGGTTGTATATTGACATCATTGCATAAGAACGCTAGTTTTGTTAATGTGATTACCAAGGGTTAATAGTAGCTAGTCGACAAACATGCGTTGCCAAAGAACCGTGAGGACCACAAATCTCTAGTAAAACATCTAATTGATCATTTTACATCTCTTGGCCTTGAAATACAATATGCAAACTATGACAAATACGAAAAACCATTTGCGATAAACAGACATCCCCCAGACATAATAGCATTTGACCGCACAAAGCATCTTGGCTATATTGGCGAAGCCAAAGTTTGCACCGAAGTAGAAGAACAAAGAACAAAAGAACAACTGGCTGATTTTTCAAGCAAGCTGATGAGATCTGGAACATCCGAGCGCGCACATTTGCCGCTTTTCATCGCAGTTCCGCATGACTGTAATTCAAAAATGATTCAAACATTAAAGACACTACATTTGGACTCTAAAGAAAACATCCATGTTATGGATTTCTGATTTCATCATAATGTTTGAGCTGTAATGGTAATTCATAAACTAAATTCTGAAAACTGCACTCGATGCAAAGGAATGCTTGTAACTGATGGAGTAACAGGCGAGCGATTTTGTCGAACATGTGGGTATGTGATTGATGAACAAATTGACGAAATAGGTCCTGAGCGCAACATGACAAAAGACGATGGCGTGGATAAAACCCGAGTCGGTGTTCCTACATCACTTGCAATCCATGATATGGGTCTGTCCACAACAATTGGCAATGTAAACCGAGATGCAACTGGCAAGCCTCTATCCAGTCAGGCAAAACATGAAATGAAACGACTTCGAACATGGGATACGCGCAGTCAAATGAATGCGCAAGCAGACAGAAATCTTCGTTATGCGTTTATCCAGCTAGACAAACTAAAAGATAAACTTACACTATCTAATGCCATAGTTGAAAAAGCTGCATACATCTACAGAAAGGCCTTATCTAAGAGTCTGGTTCGCGGACGATCCATTGAAGGAGTAATTGCAGCATCCGTTTATGCTGCATGTCGCGATGTTGAAACTCCAAGGACACTAGGGGATGTATCATCCGCAATTAACATCAAGCGCAAGGATCTTTCAAAAAACTATAGATTGTTAGTAAATGAGCTTGATCTGAAAATGCCAGTTGTCAGCTCCGCTACCTGCATCTCAAAGATTGCAAACAAGGTAGGACTAAATGAAAAAATAAAACGACAGGCACTGGACATTCTAAGAGTTGCAAATGAGCGAAGGCTCACCGCAGGAAAAGATCCGATGGGGATGGCAGCGTCCGCTCTATACATTGCATGTGTTGCACAAAATGCCGATGTATCTCAAAAAGACGTTGCAATGGCAGCCGGAGTAACAGAGGTTACCATCAGAAACAGGTACAAAGATCTAAAAAAATCACTGAAAATATAATAAAAAATAAAAAGACTCAACTAAGCTTTAGTATCTTTTTTGAAATCTTGGTTTTTGGTGTTTTGGTAGACATTCTCTGCAATAAACTGGTCTGTCTGGTTTTGGTTCAAAAGGTACCTCTGAGGCCTTGCCACAGTCTGAGCAAGTACATGGGTACATTTTTTTGTCATATGACATGCCTTGTTTTTTACCTATCCACATAAGAATGAAGGTGTTTTTTCTCTGGCAGAAAAGCTTAGATCACTTGGGATAGGAGTGATTCATCGCCAATTATGGTGCCGTCAAGTGTTACTATTTTTGCAGAAAGACTTCCCTTGATTTTTTCTATGATCGGAGAGATCGATTTTTTGTATGTTTTTTTCTTGGTCGCATAAAAATATCGATTAAACGAGGGCACTATGATTATCTCTAGTTCTCCTGATTCTGATGGAAAGATGTTTTCCTTTGCTGTTCTGATTGATACCCAGACGCGCTGGCCATTCAAAATAGAATCTTCATCAAAAAACACTGGATGTACATGACCCATCACAATTTTGGATACGTGTGAAAAATTTGCAGTAGGCATGGTGTGGCCATGTGTGAGCAAAGTGTCTTCGAGGATCATCCCTAATGAGCTGATCAATGTTATGCTGCTCGGTGCAAGGTGTGAGATATTTGCATCGTGGTTTCCTGGAATGAGGATTGTTTCTGCTTTTTGTGATAATGCCGATAATAACTTTGGAATTTCATCCCACTCTGCCTTGGAAATTCTGGAAATTCCAGATTTTACATCGCCTAGCAATATGACGGAATCTGGTTTTTCAAAGTCAATTAGTGCCGTTATTTTTTTGATTGATTCGTTTAGTGTGGTGTTTTTGCCAACAAAGATTTTGTTTTGAGCCAAAGTGCTCTCAAAGCCCACGTGAAGATCAGTCAGCACAAGGTGTCTTTTTTGACCTTCCAAGATTAGAGCTGCTTCGCCTGGTATTAGTTTGGTCTTCATCAAAAAATAATACGAAGTAATTTGAATTAATTCTTGTTGATAGAAAAAACATCTGTAATAGTATCGGAGCGTCGAGTAAAATGCCATGTCTTTGAGCCAAGCAAAAGGCAAATCTGGACAGTAGTTGGCATGGGAAAGGAGTACTGGCTTGCACCAGAGCATGATTATTGCTCTTGTGAAGGATTTTACTTTGGCAAGCTAAAGGGCAAAAAATCCTGCTACCATTTGGATTCTCTCAGACTGGCACAAAAGCAACACGAAATAGAATATGTCGAGTTTTCCGATGATGAATATGTTGATTTTCTAAAGGGCTTGATTTCTGAATTATAGTTTTACTGCACGATTAAAACTCCGCTTTTTCATAAATTCTGCTGAAATCTTTGGAATCTGTTCTGATATCCACAAGAAATCATGATGTTCATGTGTAAAAGATCAGGTTGTTGTATTATCTTAGACGTTTTTAATGGAATCTCTGGTGTGTCCTTTGTTGATTAGCATCTGAATTATCGCATCAACCGAATAATCAATTCCATGTTCTTTATCGAAATGGTCTCGTAGTTTTTTGATCATAGTCAGACTTTTTTCTCCTGCTATCTCAAAGTCGCACTCAAAACCATATTCTGAGCATATCAACTTGAATGTCATACAAGCTTTGACCTTGATTGTTTGCTTATAACTTTTATTCCAATATTCATCATAGAACAGATTAGAAAAATTATAGTGGAATGGTTGTGATGTCTTCTTTTGAGACGCCTTTCCATAATCCAATCATTCCTTGCGGCTCGACTGGATCTACTTTGGTTATCTTTTGGATTTTGATGTGGTCTGGGTTTGGCGGCATCCAAAGCATTGCCATGTATTGGCCAATCTGGCCTACTTTTGTTGGCACTGCCGGTGTTATCTTGTCCTTGGAGAATCCCTTTGATACTAGGGCATCAACTGATTTTTGCATCAGATCCATTCTTCCATGAACAAAAAGATACACTGTTTGTGTTGTGTCTAGCGACATTGGATTGATTCCTGTACAATGCTAAATCAACGTTTGGAGTTGAAAAACGGTTAAATTGGTACGTGCAGGCGCAAAATTGTGAAGATTGTAACTATAGGCAGCAGAATATTTGTTACAAGCTTTCAGCTTGCTGGAGTACAAGGAATAGTAGTAGACAGTCCGCAAAATGCGTTTTCAGAAATAAAAAAGCTATCAGATGACCCCGAAGTGGGCTTGGTTCTAATTTCCGAAGACATGTCGACTCCAATTAGCACAGAGCTGACAAAACTTCGTGCAACAAAATCAAAGCCGCTCATATTTGCACTACCTGCATCTGGCTCTGAGAAAAAAGAAGTTGATTATAGAAAAATGCTCAAGACGATTCTTGGCGTCTAGAACCTGTCGTATTTTGCCAGATTCTCATTCTTTGATAGTTTTGATATCTTTGGTCCACCAAGATATGCACTCACATATGCGATGCCGCCTGCAATCATTCCTGCAGCAAAGACTAGCCCAAATACTGCAACAGGAATTTTGACTAGATCAGTTAGGTATTGCGCTTGGTTTTCTGCACCTTCTACAAAATTTACAAATCCGGTTCCGATAAATCCTGCAATGATTAGCAAAATTGTGGTGACTGCGCCTCCAACATTCATTCCGATTAGCTGAGCCCAGACGAGCTTGGCTTTTGCCCCACGAATTGGCTTTCCGAGATTTGATTCTAGGTGATTGTAGAAAATTGCGGTGATTGCTATGGATACGACTAGCGTGATGTACATGAAATATCCAAAAAAGAACCACTTGGCAGGACCGTCAAGTGATAATGACAAAAACTCGATTAATGATACATTTGAAAATATTGCTTGCATTATGACTAGCGATACTGTGAGTCCGGTTATGACTGCGCCCTGAATTATTGCAGACAGAACAAATCTGTTGCCCCACGGACTTGGCTTTTTCTTGTCAGATACTTCCAAGAATCGCTTGCGCTCTGATTCTTTTTTCTCTATTTCTGCATAATCATGGAACTTTTTGAGCAGCCTTGCTTCTTCTTCCTTGGAAAAGAAATCATCTACTGGATTATCCCATCGTGACATTATACAATATCATTTGAATTTTATAATATCTGATATCATGTTCGAATCGAACGGATTGTTTGAAAAATTGTAACAATTTTTTCAAAATTATGAAGGTACTAGCTCAAAGATCGCACCTAAAATTACCCCGTAGATGATATGCCCAATCAATCTTGCAATCATGAGATCATCCCATCAGGCTTCGTGCGTTGTATCATAGACATGATTTGCTAGTTGATGAAATGATTCACAGGGGCTACAATCATCACAGTGTTTTGGATAAAAGTCTGGCAAGTGGATCTAGAATCCAAAATAATTATGTAGATTCACCTAATGTCCAGATCAAAATCCTAAGGCGCAAAAATTGCGCGTGCAAAGTTTGACTGTCTAAAAGACTACATATACTCTGACTGGCAATTTTTATCAAATGAAAACTGCGTCAGTCAAGGGACCTGCACTAGTGGAGGTTACAGATGCTGCAAAACCTGTAGTCGATCCTGGCGATATTTTAGTAAAAATGCAATCGTGTGGTATTTGCGGCTCTGATGTGGAAAAAGTGTTTGGAAAATACGGACAGCCTTCTATGCGACTAGGGCACGAACCGGCAGGAACCATAACTGAGGTAGGCTCTAATGTTAAGGATTTTAAAAAAGGAGATCGAGTGTTTACCCATCACCACGTACCGTGCTATTCATGCCATCTGTGTAATCATGGAAACGAGACAATGTGTCCAAAATATTACGAAACAAATCTTTCCCCATGTGGTCTTTCCGAAGAATATGTTGTACCGGAATGGAATGTATCTCATGGCGGGGTTTTAAAAATTCCAGATTCAATGTCATTTGATGAGGCTGCAATGATAGAACCCCTGGCATGTTGCGTGAGATCCTGGAACAAGTTCTCGTCTCAAAAAGGCGATACTGTGGCAATCTTTGGTGCAGGACCAACCGGCATGATGCATGTGATGCTTGCACAAGCAAACGAATTCTCCAAGGTATTTGCGCTTGATCTTAACGACTTTAGACTAGATTATGCAAAATCAATAGGTGCAATCCCACTCAAATCTGGTGCACCAGAATCCTCACAGAAAATACTCAATGAGACTGGCAACCACGGAGTCGACGTTTCTATTGTGGCAACAGGTGCACTATCTGCTGTTTCTGATGCCATTGCACTGACTCGAAAAGGTGGAACCGTGGTGATGTTTGGCGTTCCATCAAAAGGGGCAACACTGGATATTGACATGAGTGTTGTTTATTCCAAAGAACTAACCATAGTGCCTAGCTATGCGGCATCTGATAAAGACACCAAGCAAGCACTCGATCTAATTTCGTCAGGCAAGGTGCCAGCAAAAAAGCTCATCACACACAGATATTCATTGGCAGAATCACAAAAGGCGTTTGAGCATGCACACACCGGCCAAAACGCCATGAAGATAGTAATAAACGGCTGAGGAAAAGATTAAGAAGGGTCGCAAAACGTCGACTTTTACAGATATGGATTACGGACTAAAAAGCAGAATCGCAAGCATACTGAAGCCAAACAACGGCAGAGGTGTAATGCTTGCAGTAGATCACGGTTATTTTCTTGGACCAACAGAAAAACTCGAAGTACCAAAAAGAACAATCGCTCCAATTGTGAGATATTGTGACTCTTTGATGGTAACACGAGGAGTAGTTAGAAGCTCAGTTGATCCAAGCTTTCCAGTGCCAATCGTCCTGAGAGTATCAGGTGGTGCAAGCATCATTGGCGAAGACCTATCAAATGAGGAAATCACAACTAGCATCAAAGACGCAATTAGAATTAACGCAACGGCAGTAACAATGTCTATTTTTGTTGGCGCCAAATACGAGCACAAGTCTCTAGTTGGCCTAGGACACCTAGTAAATGAGGCAGAAGAATACGGATTGCCAGTACTGGCTGTGACTGCAGTGGGAAAAGAGCTAGAAAAGCGAGACGCGAGATACCTTTCACTATCATGCAGAATTGCCGCAGAATTTGGCGCACACATGGTAAAAACATACTATTGCGACAACTTCCAAAAAGTAGTCAACTCTTGCCCAGTTCCAATTATTGTAGCTGGTGGACCAAAAATCCCAGAACGCGATGCCTTGGCATTAACATACAACTCCATCAAGGCAGGGGCAGCCGGCGTAGACATGGGGCGAAACATTTGGCAATCTCAATTCCCAGTAGCAATGATTAGAGCAGTACGAGCTATTGTTCACTCTAATTACAATCTGGACCAAGCATACAAGCTATTCCAGCAGCTAGCAAAGGGCCAGCCTCCACAACAAAACAGGGGCAATTTCAATCCAAATCAAAACAGAAACCAAAACAGACCTCAAGGAAACAGACCAAACAACCAGCAAAGACGTCCACAAAACCAAAACCGACCAGGACAAAAACCAAATCAATCTAAACCAAACCAACCAAATCAACAAAGACCAAACCAAAACAAACCACAAAACCAAAACAAACCACAAAACCAAAACAAACCACAAAACCAAAACAAACCACAAAACAAGCCACAGAATAAACCGCAACAAAAGCAAGGACAAAAACCACAAAATCAAAAGCCACAAAACAAACCCCAGCAAAAACAGCAACCAAAACCAGCTGCACAACCAGCAACTCCGGCACCAGCAGCTCCAAAGCCACAATAACCAAAAATTATCCACTACTGTAGTTTCAGCTGAGCCTTGTGTTCATTTTGAACAAATTAGGATGTTTATTTCATAAAAAATTAATTTGCTTATGAGTATGATGCGTGGACTACCTCCAGAATCAGATGGCGTAAAGGGAATTTGCAATTTGTGCAAACCATGCAAACGGAAGTGTACAAATGACTAAATACATCAATAAAAAATCAAGTGATCCAAAAAGGGCAGAACGAGAAATATATTTTACAAAAAATAAAAATGAATCAGCTGATCGTGCTAATACAAATAGTTTTGAGCAAATAAAATTTGCAGAAAATTTTGAGGAACTTGCAAGTTGCGGTGCATCAGACTTGAATTCTTCTAATGTTGTTCGAGATGAACAACTACCAACAATGGCTTTGCTGATAGATTCTGAGAAAAAGGAACTTGATACAATGGAGCAACTAGTCAAAAAACAAACAGAAAGCATCCAAAATGCAAGGAGATTGCTCTCTGATAAGCAAAAGCTACTGCAAATGGAGTTGTCAAAAAAATCAAGCAGATTTTCAACCAATGAAAGACTTTCACTTATTGGTGATCTGTCTGTGAAAATGGCACATGATATAAAAAATCCAATTACCGTTCTTAAATCTCAAGTTGATTTGATGAAACTGCGTTTTTCAAAAGATGAAAACTCCATAATGCTTGACTCGTTAAACCGAATGGACAGGGCAATATCGATAATAACAAATCAGTTCGATGATGTTTTGCACTTTCTCAAAGATGAACCACAATACGATTTTTCTGAAAATAATATGCGCCAGATTCTAAGTGATGCGTTATTTGGAATAAAGATCCCATCAAATGTGAACCTAAATCTACCTGAAAACGATGTTGTGTTGTTGTGCGACAGGCACAAAATGCAACGTGTTTTTGTCAATCTAATCCAGAATTCAATTCATGCTTTGGAAAACGGTGGCGAAATATCTATTGGAATATCCGAAAACAAAGAATATGTTTTAATCGCAATTCAAGACTCTGGTCCTGGCATTGCAGAAGATAAAATGGATAAGATATTCCAGCCTCTATTTACTACCAAAAAATATGGTACTGGGCTAGGCCTTGTCATATGCAAGCAAATCTTGGAATCTCATGGCGGAACAATTTCAGTCAAAAACAATCCTACCACATTCACTATGGTGATACCAAAACACCGCAAAACCTAGCTTTAATCCATTCCAACCAAATTTAGTGATTCTGAAAAACATTGAGATGAACAATAATAACTAGCTCTATTCTCGAATTCTTTTCCGCACAGTTTACAGTTTTTTCTCATGATGCAATAGTTGTTTTTTGTTTTTTATAAATCGGCTTTACTGATATTTGCTGTTGGCACTAGGTTGCTCTATGTTAGCTGATCTTTGATAAATGAATGTGAGCTATTTTCCAGCTCTCTTTTTTGACTAGGACAAATGTTGCACGTCCCTGGATCTCCATGAATTCTCCAGTGTATGCCTTGGTGTCTACCAGCATTCCCTTTTGTGTTAATTCAAACGCAACTACTGCGACATCACCAAAGATGCTTATCTTTGGGTTTCGTATCATGTAATCATAGTCTGATATTGAGACAAATCGTAATTCTTCTAATTCTACTGATGTCTTGTAGTCTTTGAGATCATATGGCGGCAAGTCCGAAAATGATGAAAACGCAGGATCATCGAGCTGAATCTCTCGCAGTGGGCTTAGGTCTTTTGTTTTGCCCGCCTCAAAGAACGTCTCTATTGTTTTTATGATGTCTTCTCTATCTGACAAACAATTTTTTGAGCCTGAATCGCAGTTTAAGCCTTGGGGTCTGACTTCAAAATGTCAAGCAATCTTTATAAGAATAATTTTGTTGTCATATCTTGAATATGTCACATAGCTTGACAGCACCATTTGTAGGACTGCTGGTCGAGCTGGTGCTGTAAATTTATACTACAGCGCGCTTTTGTGGTGAATAAATCATGGAAAAAATTTCAGGCGCAAGGTCGTTAATCAAAGCATTAGAAAAACAGGGGGTCAAGGAGATCTTTGGGCTACCGGGAGGTGCAAACCTTCCAATGTATGATGAGCTCTACAAGAGCAACATCAGACACATTCTAGTAAGACACGAGCAATCTGCTGCACACATGGCAGATGGCTATGGTAGAGTATCAAGAAAAGCAGGAGTTTGCTTTGCAACATCTGGTCCTGGTGCTACTAATATTGTGACAGGCCTTGCAACAGCACAGGCGGATTCCTCACCAATGGTTGCAATAACAGGCCAAGTACCAACTGCAATGATTGGACGAGATGCATTCCAAGAAAGCGATATCATAGGTATTGCAAACCCAGTTGTAAAATATTCATTTCAGCCAGTACGCGCAGTTGACATTCCCGAAGTAGTCAAAAAGGGATTTTACATTGCAGAAACAGGCAGACCTGGCGCAGTTTTAATCGATATTCCAAAGGATGTACAGACAAATGAAGCAGAAATGACATTCCCAGACGAAGTACGAATCAGGGGCTATCACCCTTGGACTGACCCAGATGTAGTTGCAATAGAAAAGGCAATCAAACTATTGCTATCTTCAACAAAACCAGTAATACTAGCTGGCGGGGGAGTTGTAATCTCATCAGCATTTGCAGAATTACAATCTCTAGCAGAATTGCTCATGATCCCAGTAGTCTCTACATTCAAAGGAAAAGGCGCATTTCCAGAAACTCATCCATTATCCCTAGGTCCAATAGGAATGCACGGACATGCTGAAGCAAACAAGATAATGTCCGAAGCCGATTGCGTATTGGCGATTGGAACTCGATTCTCCGACAGATCAGTTGGAACATTTTCAGAATTTGAGAAAAATCTCAAAATCATTCATTTGGATGTGGATCCTGCAGAAATTGGCAAAAACCAAACAACCAGCGTAGCTATTGTAGGAGACGTCAAAGCATCCCTTAGAATCTTCCTAAGACTATTGGCACAAAAGGTAACAAAACCATCTGAGGAAAATGTTTGGCTAAAGCATGTAACCGAAGTCAAAGAATACTGGAGAGAAAACCTCAAGCTACACCCAGGAGAATTGACTGCAGCAAGAATCTTGCGAAAATTACGTGAAGTAATGCCACACCAATCTATAGTTACTACCGAAGTAGGGCAACACCAAATGTGGGCATCCCTATTCTACGATGTAATATCTCCTGGCACCTTCTTTAGCTCAACTGGCCTTGGTACTATGGGTTGGGGATTCCCAGCAGCAATTGGTGCAAAGGCAGCAAGACCTGACTTGCCAGTAGTCGATATCGCAGGAGATGGAAGCTTTAACATGACAGAAAACTCACTAGCCACCTCAGTATTGGATAATCTACCAGTAATTGTATTTCTAGTAAACAACTATACCCTAGGAATGGTTGCACAATGGCAGAGAACATTCTATGATAGAAGAATGATTGGCGTTGACCAAAAGCAATGTCCGGACTATTGCAAATTAGCAGAATCATACGGCGCACAGGGAATACGAGTTGGCAATCTAGACGAGCTAGGCCAAGCAATCAAGGCAGGACTAAAATCCGACGTTGCAACAGTAATTGACATTCCAATTGATCCAGAAGAGGACGTATTGCCATTTGTAGCGCCAGGCACATCGCTCAAGGACATGATCCTCCCATCCTAGGTGAGTACAATGGTGTGGGCAATATTATCAATTCTAGTAGAAAACAAGCCGGGAATTCTATTCAAGGTAACTCACTTGTTTCGCTCTAGGAACTTTAACATTGATTCAATCTCCGTCGGTGTAACTCAGAATCCAGAATTCTCCAAGATGACTATTACCACATTAGGTGATGAAAAGCAGATTGAGCAAATTGTAAAGCAACTAGACAAAATGATTGATACCATAGAGGTAAAGAGACTAGATGACAAAAAGACAGTATTCAGGGAATTGTCATTGTTTAGAGTCAAAGTCTCAAAACCGTCGGATTCAATGGAAATTAACAATATAGCAAACTCGTTTGGCGCCAAAATCCACGATGCAAGACGCGACTCTATTATAGTAGAATTGACTGCCACGCCTGAGCAAATTAACAATCTTCAAGAGCTACTAGCACCATATGAAATACTAGACATTGCAAGAACGGGAGCAGCTGCACTACAAAGGGGCGGAGATTGATGCGAGTTAGAATATTTGATACTACACTACGAGACGGAGAACAAACACCAGGAGTTGCACTATCTCCAGAAAAAAAACTATCCATAGCCCAAAGACTAGACCAGCTAGGAGTAGATGCAATCGAGGCTGGCTTTCCAGTAATATCTGAAGGAGAACAGCAGGGAATCAAGCTAATCACTAAAGCAGGACTAAGAGCAGAAATCTGCGGCCTAGCTAGGACCAATAAAAAAGACATTGACGCGGCAATTGACTGCGGCCTAAAGTACATTCACACATTTATCGCGACTTCTGATATTCACTTGCAGTACAAGCTAAAGATGAGCCGCGAGCAAGCACTAGCCAAAGCAATCGAGGCAGTAGAATACGGCAAATCACACGGACTACAAGTAGAGTTTTCTGCAGAGGATGCAACAAGAACAGACCGTGCATTTCTAAAGCACGTCTTTGGCGAAGTAGCAAAGGCAGGAGCAGACAGAATAGACATTCCAGATACTGTAGGTTATTCCACACCGCAATACATTGCAGAAATTACTAGAGATGCAATCGATGCAACTCATCTTCCAATTTCGGTTCACTGCCACAACGACTTTGGCCTAGCAGTTGCAAATGCCATATCTGGCATACAGGCAGGTGCCGCATGCGCACATGTTACCATAAACGGAATTGGAGAGCGGGCAGGCAATGCATCGCTAGAGGAATTTGTAATGGCTTTACAATGTTTGCAATTTGGTGATCAAAAATGGGAAACTGGAATCAACACCAAGCTATTGTATGAAACTTCAAAATTTGTCTCTAATTTAGTTGGAATCAAGGTCCAGCCAAACAAGGCAATAGTAGGCGAGAATGCATTTGGTCACGAGTCCGGCATCCACACACACGGCATACTCAATAATCCATTGACATACGAGCCAATCAGCCCAGAGTTGGTAGGGCGCACCAGATGGCTCCAAGTAGGAAAACATGCGGGAATCCACGGAGTCTCTGCGATGCTAGAGGAATACGGAGTAAAGCCAAACGAGGACCAGCTAAAGCAAATTCTGGATAAGGTAAAGGCAATGGGAGACCAAGGAAAGCAGGTAACCGAAGTAGAACTAGTCTCAATTGCAAATGAAATTCTATCAGAGCACCCAATAAAGAGAATAGTCCAGCTAGCAGGATTCTCAGTATCTACTGGTATTGGTACAATGCCATATGCATTTGTGAAGCTAAACATTGACGGTGTTGATTACAGCGGAACCGACTTTGGCGTAGGTCCTGTGGATGCGGCAATTAATGCCATCCAAAAAACTACCGGAGAGATTGCCAAGGTTCGAGTAAAAGAGTACAAGCTGGATTCCATTTCTGGTGGGGCAGACGCATTATGTGAGGTTACCATAAAGGTAGAAGATGCATTTGGAAATGTAGCCTCTGCAAAATCCATTGGAGAAGATATTGTAACAACAAGTGTCCAGGCAGTTATAGAAGGCATTAACCGAATAATGTTCAAAAATACACTAAAGCAGAAAAAACTCGGCAGCTAGAGGAGCTGAATCTATACTTGTACAAGATTTCATTAATTACCGGAGATGGTATTGGCCCCGAATTATCCGAGTCTGTTGTTTCTGTGTTAAATACAATTCATGATAAATTGGATGTCAAGTTTGATATTCAAAAATTACTTGCTGGAGACATTGCACTAAAACAGTATGGCAAGGCATTACCTGATCAGACATTGGATGCAATCAAAAAGTCTGATGTCTGCATGAAAGCCCCAGTTGGTGAGTCAGCTGCCGATGTTATTGTAGTGTTACGAAGAATGCTTGATTTGTATGCCAACATTCGACCTGCAAAATCATATCCTGGTATGAATGCGCTAAAGGATGGAATTGACATGGTTATAGTTCGAGAAAATACAGAGGATTTGTACACCGGACAGGAGTTTGAAGTGCAGGGAGCTGCGGTTGCGTTTAGGATTATTTCTGAAAAGGCATCTGAGAAAATTGCAAAATATGCTTTTGAGACAGCAAGGCAAAGAAACGGAAAGAAAAGAGTCACATGTGTTCACAAATCAAATGTCATGAGAAAGACAGACGGCTTGTTTTCGCGTGTATGTGCAGATGTTGCAAAATCATACTCTGATATATCATTTGATCAAATGTATGTGGATGCATGCGCAATGAACTTGATTAGGCGTCCTGAAATGTTTGATGTCATTGTAACTACGAATTTGTTTGGAGATATTTTATCTGATGAATCATCTGAGGTAGTGGGCGGATTGGGTATGGCACCGGCTGCAAACATTGGCGATGATTTTGCATTATTTGAGCCGGTTCATGGGGCAGCATTTGATATTGCTGGAAAAGGAATTGCAAATCCTTCTTCGTTTATTTTATCTGCAAAGATGATGCTAGAGTGGCTTGGCAAAAAGCATAATGATGCCAAGTGTTTTGAGGTTGCCAAGAAATTAGAGTCTGCCGTATATGGTGTTGTGAATAGGGGAATCAAGACGCAGGACATTGGTGGAACAAAGACCACATCCGAGTTTACAAAAGAAATAGTTTCTTTGTTATAATATAGTTCGAATCTGAATAGATTCGTATCTCTACAGGTTTTGAATATGACTGTACCTTCTACAAATATCGTCATTATCTAAGTGCACTTTTTCGTTTGTCAGTTCCCTCTACTATGCTATGGCATTTTCTACAATAGATTATAATGTTGTCCCAACGATCGTTTGCTGAATTATGGTCATTGTGATGGATGGTCAATTCTACTTCTGGGATTCCACGTTTGCATTTTTCACATTTTGCTCGGAGGTATCTGAGTATCGAAGTTTGATTGAATCGTTTTCTATCACTCATGATGTAAGGTGATAGTATCATGATTCTAAAAGATTTATGACAAACAGTAGATTTTTCAGCATAAAACGAGGGAGATGAAGTCATTTTAGATAACGCTTATCAAAGCTGGGTTCACAACTGGATCGATTGGAAGTATCAGAGGCAAAGACAAGAAAGGAAGTAATCGATCCTAGACTAGCTGAATCAGGTTGGGATGTAAAGAATCCAACTAAGGTATTATGTGAAATAGATACAAAACAGTCAGATTTTGAAAAACGCGACTATAAGACATTTGAAGAAACCTTTGCCAATAACCAAGACAAGGCGTATGCAGATTATCTCCTCTTAGACAGTAAAGGAGATCCATTAGCAGTAATAGAAGCAAAAAAGACATCAAGAGATCCAAGACTCGGACAAGAGCAGGCGTCAGAATATGCACAAGACGTCAAAGAACAGACAGGTTCTGATGTTTTCATATTATTAACAAATGGAGAGCAGATCTGGTATTGGAATAAAGGATATGAAAGTCCAAGACCAGTCAAATCTTTTCCAACCCGTGAAGATCTAGAGACTAGACGTTACCATAATATTTCAAAGAAATCTTTTGCAGATGTCCAGATAAATCGAGATATTATAGAAAGACCTTATCAGCTTGAGGCCGTAAAAAGAGTTCTAGAAGGAATAGAAAAGGGAAGAAGAAAATTCTTAATTGTACAAGCTACTGGAACTGGGAAAACTAGAGTGGCAGTTGCATTATGTGACGTTTTACTAAGAGCAAGTAGAATAAAACGAATTTTATTTTTAGCTGATAGAAAAGAGCTTAGAGATCAAGCAATAGACGATAACTTTAAGGTGTATCTTCCACATGAATCCACAACTCCTGTTTTTTCTGAAACCGTCGATACCGATAAGAGAATTTATGTTTCTACAATTCAGACTTTTGAAAATATTTACCAAAAATTCTCAGTAGGTTTCTTTGATCTAATAATTTCTGATGAAGCGCACAGATCAATCTACAATAAATGGAAAGATGTTTTTACTTATTTTGATGCGCTACAAGTAGGCCTTACGGCAACTCCTACAGATGCAATAGAACGTGACACATTTCAATTTTTTGATTGTTTTGATGGCAATCCTACGTACAATTACTCTATTGACGAGGCTATTGCTGATGGCTATTTGTGCGGTTATTGGGTACATAATACAGCCACTAAATTCCAGCTAGAAGGAATTACTCCGAAAGATATTCCTGAAGAGGAAAAAGAGCGACTTTTAGCTGAGGGAATAGATCCTGAAGAAATTGATGTTGAAGGTACTGCACTAGAACGAAGTATCATAGTAGAAGACACAAACATGGAGATAATCCGTGAATTTATGAATAATTGCGTCACGGATGATGCAGGGCTTCCTGCCAAAACCATAATTTTTCCATTTAACATCAATCATGGAAGACGAATACAAGAAATATTTGAAAAACTCTATCCAGAGCACAAAGGCGAACTAGTGCAATTAATTTCATCAGATGATTCTCGTGCAAAAGCTTTGATTAAAAAATTCAAAAAAGAAAGTTTTCCAAGAATTGCAATATCAGTAGGCATACTAGATACTGGAGTAGACATTCCAGAGATCTGCAATCTTCTCTTTATGAGACAGACCTTTTCTAGAGTAAGATTCTGGCAAATGATTGGACGTGGAACAAGAAGCGATCAAGCTTGCAAACACAAAGAATGGTTGCCTAACAAGAAAAAAGAAGAATTTGTAATATTTGATGCTTGGGAAAACTTTGATTACTTTAAAGAACATCCAAGAGGAAAAGAAGTTCGACCAGTAACTGCATTATCAACAAAGATCTTTTTGATAAGACTAGAGCAGTACCAGATTTTTGAAGAAAATAAAGATCAAGAACACCTAGAACTAGTTCGTAAGAAAATTATCGAAGACATAAAATCGCTTCCGATGGATTCTATTTCAGTCAAAGAAAAAAAGACGGCAATAGCTACCACTTTAGAAGATAAATTTTGGAAAACACTCGGTAGAGATCCAATAGAATTTCTCAAAAAAGAGATTGCTCCAATTATGAAATTCAAGGCGAATGTGAACCAAAACGAGGCTCAATTCACGCTCAAATGCGAGCAATATCTCCTAGCTACTCTCAAAGAAGACAAGAAAACGATTGAGGACTGTACAGATATGATTGCAAAGTATGCCCTAAGCATCCCAAGAAACCTTCCAGACACCAAACCCAAGATTCCAGTTCTAGATATGGTTACAGATCCAGAGTTTTGGAGAACTGCCGGAGTTGATGAGATAGTAGAAGTTCGTGACCGTCTAGCTCCAATAATGGAATACAAAGAACCAGAACCGATTCCAAAAATAGTTCTCAATTTGGATGATTATATCAAAAAGCGTGAAAAAATAACGTATGGTCCTTCAGGACAAGAAGAATTTGTCGATACATATCGCGCTAAAATAGAAAAAAGAATTAGAGAACTTGCGGAAGCTACTGCTACAATTAGGAAGTTAAAAGAGAATAAGGCTTTGACCGAAAATGACCTTGAAGAGCTAGAAAAAACCCTTAACTCTCCAGATCTTTTCATTACAGAAGAAAATCTCAGAAAAGTCTACGAAAAACACAAGGGAACTCTGGTACAATTCATCAAGATGGTTCTTGGCTTGTATGAATTTCCAAATCCAGAAGACAGAGTTAAAGAAGCTTTCAAGACATTCATAATAGAAAAAAATTATTTCAGTGCAGATCAGGTCAACTTTATGAGGATTTTGCAGTCAGTATTTCTTAAAACCAAACATGTTGAATTTACCGATTTATTCGAGCCACCATTCACAAATCTGGGAGCAACCGCACCAATACCAATGTTCAAAAAAGAAGAAATTGATTCCATCTTGGAATTTTGTAAAAAGCTAGAGGTTGAGGTAAAATTACAATAGATTCAGACATTAAATCAGAGATTAGAAAGCTCTGGGATAGGTTTTGGGCAGGAGGAATGTCCAATCCACTTGTAGCCATAGAGCAGATGTCATATCTGATCTTTATGAGAAGACTAGAAGCACTAGATAACATAAACAAACAGAGGGCATCAGCTACAAAGCAAAAGTTTCATTCAATTTTTGAAGGTCATGATGACTGTAGATGGTCAAACTGGAAGCACATGAATGCAACTGAGATGCTAAAACACGTCAGAGATGTGGTCTTTCCTTTCATTCAGAACCTCAATGATGGTGACGATGTTCTTTTTTCACGATACCTAAAAGACGCCACATTCATGATTCTCAAACCTTCATTATTACAAGAGGCTGTAGAGATTTTTGATAAAATCAACATTACAGAAAGGGCTCAAGACGTACAGGGTGATGTCTACGAATTACTCCTAAGTGAAATACAAATTGCCGGAATGAACGGCCAATTTAGAACTCCAAGACACATAATCAAAATGATTGTAGAATTGTTAGATCCAAAACTTGGTGAAACTATTTGTGACCCGGCATGTGGTACTGGAGGGTTTCTGATTTCAGCTTATGAACACATTGTGCGAGAGAATACAAGTAAAGAGCTTATTGAATATGATGAAGACGGAAATGCTCACAATCTAGTTGGTGATAAAATTGCAAAAAAAGAACATTGGAGTTTTCTTCAAAATAACTCCTTTTACGGATTTGATTTTGAATATACTATGCTGAGAATCGGTATTATGAATATGATCTTGCACGGAATTAGACATCCGAATATCACTTATGCAGATTCATTATCCAAGAGATTTGATCAGTCAAAACATTATGATGTGATTCTTGCAAATCCACCATTTGCAGGAGCTGTTGATAGAACAGACATTAACGATAATTTCAAACTTAACACAAGAGACACAGAACTTTTGTTTTTGGAATTATTCCATAATATTCTCAAAATGGGTGGTAGAGCTGGCGTAATAGTTCCAACAGGAGTATCACAGGTTCAGGCAAGGCAAATCAAGAAATCAGAAGAACCCTTCTTGAAAAATGTCAGTTAGAGGCAATCATATACTTAACACCAAGCACATTCCAGCCTTATGCCGGTATATCTACGGCTGTTCTGATCTTTACTAAAGGCGGTAAAACTGACAAAGTTTGGCTTTACGAGATGGAAAATGACGGTAGAAGTCAGGACCAGAAACGAACTAAAATTGATGCTAATGATATACCTGATGTTTTAGAGAAATTCAAAGACAAAAAAGAATCAAAAAAATCAAAGCTAGTTTCCATAGATGAACTAAAAGAAAATGAGTATAATCTTAGTGTTAGAAGATACATAGACAATTCTGTACCAGAAGAAGAAATTGATCTGCAGAATACACTTGACGAATTAAAAAAAATACGGAAAGAAAGAGAAAAACTAGAAAAAGCAGTTGATACTGATTTAAAAGAACTAGGATTGAAGGTTTAGAATTGAAAAAAGCTAAGAAAGGATACAAGCTTGTAAAGTCGCTCTATGGAAAATATGAGGAAATACCTGAAGAATGGGATCTGAAGAAATTAGAGGCTGTAACTGAAAAAATTTTTGTAGGAATCGCTACTTCCACAACTAAACATTTTGTACCACAAGGAATTCCCCTACTCAGAAATCAAAATATCAAAGAAGGATTTATCGATACAAAAGAACTATTGCATATATCCAAGGAATTTGCTACGGCAAACAAATCCAAGCAGCTCAATGAAGGAGATGTCATATGTATACGAACTGGATATCCAGGTCAGAGTGCAGTAGTTATTTCTGAAATGAATGGCTGGCAGACGTTTACAACTTTAATAATTAGACCTTTGAAAAAAACATTAGATTCACAATTCTTAAGTGTGTTTCTAAATTCCGATTTAGGAAAAAGACAGGTTCTGTCAGCTCAAATTGGCACTGCCCAACAAAATCTTAATGCTGGATCTTTATCAAAAATGTGTATTTCAATACCAGACATCAATGAACAACGGAAGATTGTCTCAGTTTTCTCAAATGTTGATTCTTTGATCAATCAGACTGAGAAAGAAATTGAATTGACTCAAAAATTAAAGAAAGGTTTGATGCAAAAATTACTTACAAGAGGAATTGGGCATGAGAAATTCAAAAAAGTAGAATCTCTTTATGGAAAATTTGAGGAAATTCCAAAAAATTGGGAATTGACTAGATCTCAAGATATTTTTACAATAACTATGGGTCAATCTCCACCTTCAGAGAATTATAATCGAGAATGTAATGGTCTCCCATTTTACCAAGGAGTTACTGATTTTGGAGATATTTATCCTCAACCTACGGTTTGGTGCACAAATCCACAAAGAATTGCAAAAAAAGATGAAGTATTATTTTCCGTACGTGCGCCTGTTGGAGAAACTAACATTACAAGAAATGCATGTTGTCTAGGAAGAGGAGTTGCTTCGTTAAATCCAAAAAACAATGATTTGTTTTATGTTTACTATTTAGTTACGTATAATAAAAAACGATTCTCTGTGTTCTCACAAGGGATTACATATGATGCAATAAATAGAAACGAAATAGCCAATACTAAATTACCTTTTACTACAAACAAAATAGAACAACAAAAAATCGGCTTAATTCTATCAAACATTGATTCGAAAATTTTGGAACATAAGACATGCAAGTCCAATCTTAAAACCCTCAAAAAAGGATTAATGCAAAAGTTACTTACTGGGCAAATACGAGTAAAGATATAGTTTATCTGTAATTAGAGAATGTTACCAATAGTTCTCTAAAAATTGATATTTTTAGTATATTTTAGCTATAGAACATATAAGTAAACTTCTAATTTTTGCAATTTTGATTACCTTTTGGTGTACTATCAAAATGGTTTACTATTGTTGAGTTACCCATTAGATTCGTATCTGTAGAAGTTGGTGTCTCAAATATGAAAATTGATCTGTTCACTCATCTTATATCTATGAATGGACATTAATGCGCATTGAATAGAAAATTCTTAGAAGATTATCAGGCTAAAGAAACGGAAAGATATGATGATTTCTCCAAGGATCTAATTAATGGCAAGATCGATTCGGATTCTGTATTTCCAGAAGCATCTAGATTCAAAAAACCTTTACTGAAACCCGTCATTAAAGCAGAACTTACATCTCTAGCTCTTGATAATGAACCAATTTGGTCTCAAATTCCGTTTGCAGGAACCTTGATAATTCCATTATACAACATCAACAAAGAAAACTTCCTTAGTAAGCATAGTTTTGGAATAGAGGACATTCAAAATCTGATTACGCTTTCAAAAGATTTCGGCAAAATTCAATTCACACTAGCACAAAATGCTGAATTCTATAGAGACCTGGACTTTCTTGATCCGATTTTTACAGAGCTAGAACCGCCACAGACGTTCATGCTTCCAATATTCAGAATGGTTGATCCCAAGATTTTGGAATCATGGCGTACCGCATTCAATACCTTAGCGAAAATACATTATGATCCGTGGTTGCTACGTGTATCTGATGAGCAAAACCACAGTGATGACTTTTTAACACATTTTAGATTTAATCGTGTAAATATTTTTTCGATGATAAAGTTTTTACAATTAGATGAACTTGCAACCGAGATAGAAAACTGTCTCATTGATGATCCAGAAAAGGCAAATTTCTTACTAGGCCAATTTTTAACACTTAATGAAGGACTTTTTGATTCTTTAAGATGCGGAAAAAATCAAAGTATATCACGCCTTGGATACTATGGAATTGAAAAAAAAGTATCATCGAAAAAACCTGAATTTCCCTGCGAATTGGGTAGTCTTATTATGAAAGAACTGACTCCAACACCTAGTAGTTATGAAGCATGTGTCTCTGTGATTGATACATACAAGCAAAATGATCTATACAACGTCCTTCTGTCTTTTGATAAGGGGGTTAAAGATAGAAATCTCGAACAAACAATCTCAACAAAAAGTGAATTAGAGACAATTTTTCGCAACATCTGGTTGGATGCTGATCGTCTTAGAAATGCACAAGCAACCATAAATCACGGATTGAGTGTCTGTCTGGGATTGGTTGGAGAGTTTGGTCTATCTTTGATGCAACAGGAACATATACCGCCACTATTGGCGGGTCTTGGAACCATAGCAGTTGGTGAAGTAATAAAATTTGATAAGATCAGTAAATTCATCGTGGATAAAATTAACAAGGATTACATGGTAAATATTTACGATTTTAAACAAAAAATTCCAATTCGATAATCAATAAGATCATTTATCGATGAGGTAAGATCGAAGAAACTAAAAATTTTACGCACAAAATAACTGAAACTAGTTTACTATTGTTGATTAACCCCCCGGACTCGCACTCTGCAAACCCCAGTCTAAACACAATCCACTCGAAACTAAAATTCCGCAGTTCTTCCCACATCTGTGGCAAACTTGTTCCCAAACACTGATCCGCTTGGTAAAATGAACCTGTTTCCGAACTCTTGCGCATATGTATCGGGATCAGACACTGCCAGGCTCTCTGCGTCTGCGATGTTTACTGTGGGCTGCTTTACTGCCTTGATCTGCTCCAGTGTTACCACATGACGGTCATACTTCGTATGCTCCAAGCTGGGATCAAAAATCTTACTCCAAAAAAACCCGCGTTGCCCGTTGGGAGTGCTGATTACCCCTATGCGCGCCCCTGACTTGGCAACAAACGGCTCTACTGCCATCAGGACTGGTTCGTCATCCGTCAGGCCCCAGAATGCCGCCTCGTCAAGTATTACGTCCCCGACATTTTCGAGTCCTCTTGGAGCATATGGCTCGGCAGGAAGCGCAAGAATCATACCGCCATTTCTGAATACGAGTTTTGTAGGTGATGTTTTTGATGGCATTTCATCAAAAACAAAACTGACTGGTTCTAGCAGCTTCACAATTCTGTTCAATATTGCTATTGCAAGCTTGTGGTTGATTCCTCCAATAATGATTGCCTTTCTTCCAGGTGTGGTATTTTGAACCGCATACTTGAATGCTAGATGTCTTACTGCAAGGATTTCCGTGGCCCCGGCACCTCTTACCTTGTTTAGCGCATAGTATGAATTGGATTCGTATCTGTCAATCATTTCTTTTTCATAAGGATATAGTTCTACAGGAGCAGACTCGTAAGCAACTCCTGATTTATCAGTAATGACAAGTTTTGGCAATCCAACCATGTGATTAAAGCAGCAGTGTGGAAAACACTCCTGCACCTCACTTCTTATTTTGTCGTCATTAATCCATCCGCAGTACTCCAACGCCGGCAAAAAATCGACCCGTCTTTGCCTTTTTTGCTCCTTCCCGATTTCTTTAATTATCCTTCTTGCTTCTTTTTCCAGATCTTTGTTATTTGCTCTAATTGACTGACTTAGAGGCATATTCCCTTACCATCTCCGCAATCATCGTCTTTGCTTTTTCATCTATGGGCAGCTGTAATACGAATGTGCCTTTGCGCTCAATTAGACTTGAAATGAATTTTTGTGTGTCTAGCCTGTATGCAAGCAAGTATTTTGGAATTGCTTGATTTTTTTGCTGGAATTTGTAGATTTCAGAATTTATCTGCTCTAGCGAATCTGCGGCATCAGAGATTTGCATCTCAAATGAAGCAATAATTCTGGCGCGCTCTATTCTATGAATTTCCATAAAGTCAGATTTTTGTTGTTCCATGATTTGCTCTGTCCACTCTGCAAAGTATTTTGTAGCAGTCTTGATGTTGGTGTGCGTTTTTTGCGCGGCAGTTCTTGCAGATAATCCAAGATCATAATATTTACGCAAATTGTTTTGTACAACTAATTGGGATGACCTACTTGGTCTACCATGTTCCATGTGTTCTATGTGGCATTCTGTGTTATCCAATTATCGGCAGACTATGATGCGCCATTTAGCCTTGAAAATTAGATGATTATGTTTTTTTACAAGTCGATTTTGAGAAATTAAGTTTTTGTACCATTTTTTACCATTTTAGAATATAAACAAAACAAGCAAAGACATACCATGGACGCATTTTACACCAAAATCACAAGGCCGGACCCGGACAATCCGGAAAAATCCTACACTGATCACACCTTATCAAAAACCACGAAATACTGCTGTGAATCATTCCAGAGCCACAATAAAAAATTCCCAAGCTGGGACTATAACACAGGCAAATTCACAATCATTGATTCAATATCGTACGAGTCCAACACGCAAACCCCAATTACTTACTGCCCCTTTTGCGGGGAAAAGATCAAGTACAAAAAAGCCTAGTTTATCTCGCTTTCGCATTGCATGGAACAAGTGCCTTTATTCAAAACATCCTCAAACTCGCGACCACAATGAACACACTTTCTAAAACTCATACCATACCATTACGCATCCATTGCATATAATGATGCGCTAACATTGTTAAGCCGATATTATACCATAATAGAATATGGACTATATAGTAAAATGCCGAGCCTGCAAAACAGAGTTTGTCATACCTGATATGGGCCCATGCACTGATTTAGAATACAAATCATACCTCTCTGATTCCGGCTTTGTGTGCAAGTGCACAAAAAACGACTGGGAACTAGTCCAATAGAATCAGGCGAACTTGTTTTATGCAATGGCCGTATGTCATAATCAATGGTTTTTGTCTATGTTGGAATTGGAATCGCAATACTAGTTGCCCTATTCTTGCTCAAAAAGATACTATTCCCATCAAATTCTGGGTTGTTTTGCCAAAAATGCGGCGCAAGAACAGACGGCATCAAATGCCCAAGGTGCGCAGACCATTCTAGCAAGCAAAGCTGGAGATAATCTAGAAAAAAACAAAGAGCTCAGGGGGTGACATATTCTGCCCTTGCGTGAACTCTTTGCATGTATTGGCTATCATCTATTGCAGGCCTAATGTATGAGAACTGGATGCTCTCACCGGGATTTGCCTTGCAGTCGGCAACCGTTATTGGGTATCCGTTGGTTCCATCAACTACACATCCCCTCTCAGTTACTGCAATCACTGTTGCAGTCTCTGTAACACTTACTGGAACCCAGTGTGCTATTGGGACTATGGTAGTCAGGACAAGTACGGAAAACACCGCAACACCAAGTACTGTGAATAACACTCGCGGCGTTGCTAGTTTTTGAATTTGTGTTTGCATGTTTTTCTCCTCGGGTAATAATGCGTCAATGTTTCTTAAAAGCCAAGTGGTAGAATCATCAACTAGTGCCAACCATTACAAAAAAGCAAACCTAAAAATTACCCATCACACATTTGCAACAAGATTTTTTTCTGTAATTTATCTCACATCTGATGATGGCGGATTGCGAGACCAAAAAAACATCATCAGACACAATGGTATCATGCATACTATGCCTGCTATGACAAACACCACATAATATCCAGAGTGTAATCCTGGAATCAAAGGTCCTGGAAAGACTGCGTAAAACCAGATAAACGCAACAAAGCCAACTATGAGCTTGTTTTTCTTTATGATTTGTTTCCATGATAGTTTTCTTTTGCTGATGTAGCATTTTTTGCATCGGGTCCTATCATCAATCATGCATGAGGTGCAGACTGTTTTGGAACAAAAATAGCATTTTCTATCCCCAAATGCAGAGCTGCAAAATTCGCACGTGCCCAATGGTGTGATAGTGTAATAGAAACTTAATTTGTTTATGGAGATAATCGTTCTGGGTCGCGAGGATACAAGACCACTTCGCGCACATTATCGGTTCCAACAATAACTGTCATCAATCTGTCCAAACCCATACCCCAACCTGAATGCGGAGGCATGCCCCAATCAAAAGCCCGCAAATGGCCCTCAAATGTGGTAGGATCCAGCCCTTGCTCTGCAATTCGCGCCTTTAGCGTGGCAGGATCGTGCAGTCTTCTACCGCCTGAGGATAATTCCAAATGTCCATACTGTAAATCAAATGAGCGTGAAATCTTGGGGTCATCATCCTTTGGGTGGATGTAAAATGGTTTTAGTGCCATTGGCCAATCAAGCAAAAAGAACAACCCTGGATGTGATTCTCCAACTAGCTTCAGATGTGAATCAAGTAAGTCGTCTCCAAACTTCAAGTCTACTCCTTTCTTTGATAATTCTTCAATCAACTGTGAATATGTTATTCTCTCAAATGGAGTTTTTGGCACCTCAAGGGTTCTCTCCAGAACTGCCAATTCCTTTTGGCAGTTTGCAATAACATCGCGAAATACCTGCACTACCAGATCTTCTAGGATTTGTATGACATCAGTATAGTCCATAAATGCAGCCTCCAAGTCTATTGATGTAAATTCTGATAAATGTCGGCCAGTATGGGATTTTTCAGCTCTATAGAAAGACGCTATCTCAAAGACACGCTCCAATCCAATAGTCATTTGCTCTTTGTAGAGTTGTGGTGATTGCGCCAAGTATGCTTTCTTGCCGAAATATTCCAGCGAGAACAGGTTTGCACCACCTTCGCTTGCACTGCCAATTATTTTTGGTGTGGTGATTTCGATAAATTTTTTTTCCAAAAATGTTTTGCGCAGTGATGCCAAAACAGCAGAGCGAATCTTGAATATTGCAGCTACTCGCTGGTTTCTCAAGTCCAGTGCTCTAGCATTTAATCGATTGTCAATGTTTGACTCTAGTCTTCCAATTGGGTCAATTGGCAATGGATGGATGGCTTTGGTCAAAATATCAATTGCCTCTGCCTTTATCTCAAATGCAAAGTCGCGAGCTTTGGTTGCCTGAACTATTCCCTGTACCATGATTACTGTTTGGCGCGTCAGGTCCTCTGGCAGTGCAATGTCTTTGACTATGACTTGTGCAAGGCCGGTAACATCACGTATTGTCAAAAACGACATTTTGCCCAGCTTTCGCAGGTCTTCTACCCAGCCTCCAATTACCACTTGCTTTCCTTCTAGTGCTATGGATATTGATTCAATGTCGTGGGTTTTTTTGAACTTCATTTTTTCTCCTCAAACTCTATTACTATATCGAGCTGGCGCAGCTCTTTTACAATCTTTGCTACTTGTTCTGTGTCGATTGGGAATCGAGATGTCCATTTTCCGGATATGATGACCTTTGTTTTTTGCAGACCTCCTGGCGCCCAAACTGCATTAATCGATAATAGTTTGGCAGGAAAAAACAAATCTTCAATGAATTTTCTGTCAGAGGCCTCGGATTCTACAAGCCAGACCTTGCCAGAGAACTCGCCTGAAATGGCGCGATATAGTGTCCTGCTTTTTCGAGTAGCGTCAATGTCGTGCTTTGATAGGTACATTATGTGATTGAGGCCAATCTGTCTGCAGGAATTCATGGAGAATTTTTCTATTTCAGGAATGGTCTTTGCCAGCTTTGCCAGCTTCATTGATGCATCAACGTCTGCCTGGGTTAGATGGCCTGCCTCTAGCTTGGACTCACACTGGGGACAGAGAACTGCATTTTTTGCATCAAATGTGCAGATTGGAACTTGCAACATTGCAAATCAAAAATAAAACAAAGTTAAATGTTGCCCTCGACCCAACAGATCAACGATCCATGAGTTTTCTTTCTGTTCAAAATCTAAACGCCACATATCGCTCTGACAAAGGACCAATCCGAGCAGTCCAAAATGTCTCATTTTCTATTGATTCAGGCGAATCAGTAGGTATTGTAGGTGAATCCGCATGCGGCAAAAGCACCCTTGGACTCTCACTAATTAGGACCATTCCGGGTGGAAAAATAGAGTCTGGCACCATACTATTAGAAGACAAACCGATTCTGGATTTGCCAAATGACGAATTTGACTCGCAATACCGATGGAAAAAAATTTCCATGATCTTCCAGGGAGCAATGAATTCACTAGACCCAGTATACACAATATCGCAGCAATTCTCTGATGTACTAAAACAACATCAATCCAAATCAAACCACAAGGATTTGATGAAATCCTTATTGTCTCAAGTAGGCCTAGACGAATCCATACTACCAAAATACCCACATGAACTCTCCGGCGGAATGAAGCAGCGAGTAGTAATTGCAATGGCCTTACTACTAAAACCAAAACTAGTCATTGCGGATGAGCCAACAACAGCACTGGATGTTTTGGTACAATCACAAATCCTAAACTTGTTCAAATCACTAAAAAAGCAAGGCGCCTCATTTGTTGTAATATCACATGATTTAGCAGTAATATCAGAGATTTGCGAAAAAATTGGAATCATGTATGCAGGACAGATGGTAGAGTTTGGCACATCCCAACAAATACTACAATCCCCAAAGCACCCATACACTCAAGCGCTAATCCAATCCATTCCAAGATTGCACGATACGCAAAAGCCAAAATACATTGCAGGCTCTCCTCCGGGATTGGTCAACCCAAAATCGGGATGCCGATTTGCATCAAGATGCCCCCATGTAATGGAAAAATGCAACCAAGACCCCAAAACCACAAAGACTGAATCAGGATACGTGCAGTGCTGGCTCTATGAATAAGTCTTTACAATAGGAAAGCACGCATCAATAATTCGAAGCATCTCAGAGCGGATTACCTTTTTGTCAATTGATACCCAGACTCTATTCTTGCCAACTGCAAATGATATTGTCTGAACCTTTTTGCGCTCTTCCCAGACAAACTGGACCTCGCCTAGGCTTTTGTCAAATTTTGCCTCCATGTCTGTCTTAATTGCAATGTGGGCAAACTGGTTTTTTGTGGCCGCCGAGTCAAGCAGTGGAGTCAGACTTTCTCTTCTTTTGTATGCAAGCAATTCTCCGTTGGTGCCGATTATTCCAACAAATCTAATGTATGGGCTGATCAGCGAAATCCTACTGCAAATCTCTTCGTGCTTTTTTGTGACCATTTTCTATTTTTGCCAAATTATTCTATTTTAAGCTCGTGGTGCAATAATGGCTTAATAGTCATAATGTGATTGAAGTCTCGTGGATTTATCTGCGATTTTTCCATTTACCGACGAAATTGGATATCTGGGCCTAGCACTGGTGAGTTTTTTTGGCTCGCTGATTCCATTTGTTCCGTTACCTTCTTTCATAGTGCTAGCTACCATGTCTGCTGGTGATAAATTCAACATTCACTATTTGGCCCTAATTGCCGCAATCACATCAACTATTGCAAAGCAAATCATATTTTTTATCTCCTATGAGGGTCGAAGAATAATCACAGAAAAAACCAGAAAAAGAATGAAGCCATTTGAAAGACTGGTAAAGCGTTATGGAGCGGCTGCAGCATTTGTAGCAGCTGCTACTCCAATTCCAGATGATCTAATCTACATACCTTTAGGACTGGCAAAATACAACCCGTTGAGATTTTTTATCTCTACTTTGGTTGGCAAAATTGTCCTATGCTATGTCATTGTGTTGGTATCTCATTATTTTGGAATGAACTATGTCGACCCATTCCTAGAAAACATTGAGGATCCAACCATCATTTATGTGGGATTTGCGATATTTGTTGCTGTCACAACAGGCTCTGTCTTGCTTGTATTGCGCTTAAACTGGGAAAAAATCCTGGGCAGGTTTGCACCCTGGACCGTACAAAAAGACGATGATTAAATTCTAAAATTCCATTTTTTGTCCAGGCCAACTCGTATTCCTATTCTTGGATTTGATTTTATCCTGGACGGTATGATCCCTTCTGTTATGTATAGTGATTGAGAATTTACCAAGTCCTCTCCGTACTGTTTTTTTGTAATGTCTAGTGCTATTGTGAGTTTGCCTGGTCCACTAGTCAGATTTGGCAGCTTGTCTGTTTTTCTGTTTTTTATCATGGTATCGACTCCTGATTTTGGCGCCAATGCGCGAATCAAAACCGCACCTGCCAGATGTTTGTGATTTCTTGCCACCACATTGACACAATGATACATTCCATATGTGAAATACACATAGGCGCATCCGACCATTCCAAACATTGCCTGATTTCTTGGCGTTATGCCATGATATGCATGGCTTGCAGGATCGTCTGATTGGCGATAGGCCTCAGTCTCTGTTATTATTCCAGATATTGTGGTTTTGCCTATTTTTCTGACCAGGGTCTTTCCCAAGAGTTGTCTTGCAACATCTACAGTATCTTGTAGGTAAAACTCTCTGGGCAGTCTCATTTTTGTATCAAGCCAGCAAGTGCGGCAATGTCTGACTCAAATATTGATGCCAGTTCCTGATTGTAGATTATAGCAGCTGGATGAAATGTCAAAAAGTATTTTCTGCCATTTTTTTCTATGATTTTACCGCGGTTTTTTGTAATTTCGCCTTGTCCCAAAACAGAATTGCTTGCGGTATTGCCCAAAACGCAGATTATCTCTGGCTGTATGATGTCTAGCTCCGAGTCCAAATACGCATGGCATGCAGCCCGCTCTGATTCATTTGGTACTCTGTTATTTGGAGGCCTGCACTTTACCACATTTGTAATGTACACAGAATCGCGTGCTATTCCATTTTTTGCCAGGGCATCTGAGAGTTTTTTTCCAGCCGAGCCAACAAATGGCTCTCCTTTTGCATCTTCTGTTCTGCCTGGTGCCTCACCAATAAAGACTATTTTTGCTCTGGGGTTTCCCTTTCCAGGAACAGCATTGGTCCTAGTCCTGCACAGCTCGCACTTTGTGCATTTTACTACTTCTTCTCTGATTTGTTGTATGCTCATCCCGCACTCCTAATTGTTGCGACTCCACGAATTGTGGGCCCGCCGTTTCCCATCTTCATTTGCTGCATTGGATCTCCTTTTCCGCAGTTTGTAATGGGCCTGACAGTAAAGTCTTTTCCACACGCATCAATTGATGAGAAAAACTCTGGCGCAGTGCCTACAATTATGACATCTCGGAGCAATTCCTTTACCTCGCCGTTTTCAATTCTGTTTGCATATTGAGCAGAGATGCTCCAGTTGTGACGCTTCATATCAATTGATGGAACTTTCATATTTGATATCAAATAACCATGTCTTACTTCTTTGATTATCTCATCTGGGTTCCAATTTCCTGCCTCAATACAAGTGCATGACATTCTAATTAATGGTGCAAACTGGTATGATGTCGCCCGCATAGAGCCAGTCGGTGATACACCAAAGATCTCTGCCGTCTCTCTACTGTGCATGTGATTTGCCAGGATGCCATCTTTGATCAGGTTGACTTTTTTTGTTCTGACTCCCTCATCATCATATCTGAATTCTCCAAGGCTTTTTTCAATGGTAGGATCATCAATTACGTTTAGTGATTCAGAGCCTATCTTTTGGCCAAGCTTGCCTGCCCACCATGCACCGCCTGCCCAGGCCATTTCTTTGCCCAAAACTCTGTCTGCCTCTGATGGATGTCCCAAGATTTCATGCGTAAGTAGTGAGACAAAGTCAGGATTCATCACTAGTGTTGCCTTTTCTTCCTTTGGAGGTCTGGCATCAAGTAGTTGTACTGCTTTTTCTGATGTTTTCCTTGCTATGTCCGTGATATTTCCTAGTGCTTCTAGTCCTCCCCGTCCTCCCTCCGTTGTATTGACTGATTGCGTTATGGAGTCATGGGCAGTGGCAGTAATGTCAATGGTACAATCAGTATAGTTCTGTGTGATGATTGTTCCCTCACTATTTTCAAAGTCTTTTTCAGTCTGGATGTATTGTACTATGACATGTCTTTTTGTTATTTTTCCTTGATTCATGGTGTAATCGCAATCTAGGGCAATCTTTGCAAGCTCGTCTGGTTCTGGTTTTTTTATAACTGGATAGATTATCGTATCTTTGCTTGTTTGCGTGTTGCCAAGTTTTATCTTGTTTTTTTTGTGTGTTGTTTTGGCCGCCTTTATTGCATATGTAACTCCTTCTTCCAGCTTTGTCTTGTCTGTGGTTGAGAAAAACCCCCATGCACCATCAAATAGAACTCTGATTCCTATTCCGGAAATAAACTGAAGAGATGATTGTTCCTGCTGACCATTCTCCACAACAACGACTTGTCTTTTACTCTGCTCTGATCTTACATCACAGTATGATGCGCCGCCATCCAAAGCAAACTTGATTGCTTTTTGCCTATATTCCACGATTTTTTGACTATTCTCTTATTGTTAATTGTTGCCTGAAATTACTGGCATTGTATAGAAATATTCGTCTTCGAATGCATAGTCGTTTTTGCCTGCCTTGCGTAGTGCAGTAAAGTATTCGCTACATGTTGCATAAAATTCCGTGTTTTTTTCCATGTGTTGTTTTGATAGGTGTGGTTATTTTGGCAGGTGTTGAACATTTTTGATTTATTATTGCGATTATACTGCGCCGGTGCGCTCTGATTTGGGCAAAGAAAATGTCACCGTGGTTCCGCTTCCAGGCGTGCTCTGCAGGCTGATTTTGCCCCCGTGTGTCTCTACAATTCCCTTGCAAATTGATAGGCCAAGGCCACTCCCGCCCTTTTCCCTAGTTAGTGATGCATCCGCCTGGTAAAACTTGGTGAAGAGCTTGGATTGTTTTTCATATGGGATGCCAGAACCGTTATCGCTTACCATCATTCTGATTTCATTTGGTGTGTCTTCAGAATAGATTCGAATTCTGCCTGTTTCTGGTTGTACTGCCTTGAGACTGTTTCTAACCAGATTTGTCAATACCTGCATGATTCTGTCAGGATCATGATATATCATGCCACTTGAAACGTCATTTATTATTGTGGTTTTGTCTTCTTCTATTTGTGGGCGTAATGCCAAAATAGATTTTTCTACAGTAGTTTTGATGTCTGAATTTTTCTTTTCCATTTTCAGCTGACCCAATTCCAGCTTTTGCACATCAAGCAAGTCTGAAATTAATTGCAACAATGATGAAGCACTGGACTTGATAATGGATATTCTCTCCTTTTGCTTGTCTGTAAGATCCCCTAGATGACCACCAAGCAAAATATCCGCATAGCCTCGAATTGGTACTAGTGGTGTTTTGAGCTCATGTGTGATCATTGCCAAAAATTCATCCTTGGCAGTATCCATCTTTTTTGCCTCTTCTTCTTTTACACGGATTGTCTCTGACATTGTGTTAAAGCTGGATGCAAGCTCACCTATTTCGTCTTTAGCAGAATATTCAATTTTCTCACCATAGATTCCTTCTTTGACTTTGGCAAGTGCGCTTGTGATGGTCTCAAGCGGACTCAGTGATCTTCGTATTGTAAATAATACAATCACAAACACTGCAATGTCTACTCCGATTACTGCAACTGTGATCGTCTGGCCTTGATCTCTTCGTTCTATTCTGTCCTGATTCCACATGTCTAATGTGGAGTCAATTGCTCCCAAAAGTGACTGTCTTTGGCTGTTTATTCGAGCAACTGGGTTGTCAAGATCATCAGAGTATAATGATTTACTCTCTATTGTCTTTATTCGTAGTTCAATTGCTTCCCAGAGCAGATCAAGTTCTTCTAATGAGTTCGAGTTTTCTCTGGGGATTGGTATGATTTCTTCTGATCTGATACTTGTGCCGCTCAAATCAAGGTCATCTAGAGGTACTTGCATAAGCTTTCTAATTCCAGCATCAAACGTAGTCCTAGCAATGTGCAGATTTTCCTTGGCTTCTTGCTCTTGGCCTAGCGATACCAATAATGCGTTTTGGCCTATGGTCTTGGCAGTATCTCGTAGTTCCGCGGCAATCTCCCTGTGACGATTATAGTTTCTATCTAGTAATTCCAAGTCACGTGCAAGACCGTCTGATACCAAAATAAGCTCAGTGTTTTTTTCTAGAACATAGTTTACCGCATTTACAACATCTCTGTTGTATAGCGATGTAGTTTGAATTTCAGATGCATCCGCACGATATGTCTTCCAAATCTCAACTATCTTATCATAGTCTGATTTTATGTTGGAAGGTATCGGTGCTACGGACTGCCCTCTTATTGTGCCGCCTGTTTTAAGTGTGGTGAGCACAGAATCAAATTCGGTAATCTCTTTTTCCAATATCTTGCGGTCATTTTCTTTGCCGTTTGCAATCGAGCTTGCAAGTCCTGCGATTGTCTCTACTTTGGTCTTGAGGTCTCCTGCGCGGATAATAGAATATGACTCGTTGGCAGTTGTAGTTTGGGTACTGTACAAGACAAAGAGATTAAACAACGCGACTCCGATTAAAACGCCGACTAACAGGTAAGTCTTGCTAATTATCTTCAATGTGGTACCTGATCTCCAATATGGTATAAAAACCACGATTAAAATATTGTTAGTGATGTCTGAAGAATTCTTACGCGTAGCGCGCAAAGAAGTAGGTGATGATATTGCCGAAATTGGTATTTTACTTCAAGAATGCAAAACCGATGCAGACGTCACAAAGAATGCCTCAGAAATAGAAAAACATGTCCACAAAATAAAGGGGCTGGCACCAATGATGGGCCAAGAGCAGATTGGTGATGTTGCAACACACTTGGATAGGCTCCTCAAGATAATGTTGTCTGGCACTGCGGTTCCAAAAATACAGCAAACCATTATTCGTTCACATCAATTCATGCAGGATGCAATGAATGGTAATGTTGCAGACTATGATTCTCTGGTCTCATACATTCAGGCCACGCATCAAATCTAATAGAAATTCTCTTAAGTCAAGTGATGAGACAATTATTATGGCCAAGGTAATGATAGCAGATGATTCTGACGCAATACGAATGGTGCTTCAGGATATTTTGTCAATTGGCGGACACCAAATAGTGGCCGAGGCTCAAAACGGAGCAGAGGCAGTAGAAATGTACTCACAAGCAAATCCTGATGTTTTATTACTGGATTTGGCAATGCCAAAAAAAGACGGACTAACAGTAGTAAAAGAAGTCATGGCAAAACACCCCGATGCCAAAATCATACTAATTACTGCAAGTGACAATCAAAATATAATTAGCGACTGCATAAAGTATGGGCAAAATCCTTCATATCAAAGCCCTTTGATTTTGATCATGTGTTAAAGATAATCACCGAAGTGACCAAATAATTTAGCGAACCCAGCTGTATCCCTTGCTTGTTAAAAGTTTGGCATGTTCCAATGTGAATTTGTCATTACATCTCAGACACAAATATTCTAGTAAAATCTCGGCAAATATCTCACCGCAACCATTACACGAGTACATGTTTTCTTGGACTCGATAATCCACTCCAAATATCTTGATTTGTTCGTGACATTTTGGGCATTTATCGTCTGCATACGTGGTAGATGATGTGACATTTCCGCACTTGTAGTGCTCTATTATCTTGTCCTGCTTGAAATTGGTGCCCCTGCATTTTGGACAATGAAATGTTTGTGCAACCCGGACTGAACTGCACCTGTGGCATGCCACCTCCTTTATGTCGTCTATTTGGAGTATTTTTTTGGCTTCGACTAGTTTTTTTATGATGGTCATGACCTCTGATTCTTCTTTTGTTGTTTGCTGTTGGATTCTCAAAAGACTTACCTGTGTGGCATTTGCAAGGATTTTCTCAATTAATTCGCTGGTTTCGTCGTCGATGCCTTGTGTTTCTTCCATTTTTAGTGTCTCTATGATTTCTTTGATCTTTTCTAGTCTGATTGGCTTTGGCAGATACTGATATGCACCTTGGGCAATCACGTCTTTGATAGAGTCTTCTGTTTTTTCGCGTGCTGTCTCTATGATTATTTTGACGTCTGGTCTCAGAGTCAGCATCTGTGTCATAATTGAGTATCCAGTCATGTCTGGTAGATTATAGTCCAAAAACACCAGTGGAACTTTACCTGATTCGATTAATTCCCTAAATGACTCTATTCCCGTTTTGCCGTTTTGACAGTGGTAGATTTTTTTGAGGCCAAGCTTGTTTAGGAATTCTTTGAGCAATATTCCTACTGCCGGACTGTCTTCTATGATTAGTACGTCTTTTTCCTCAATTGCCGACATTGATTTTTGGTTTTTTATCTGATATGAAAAGTTTAGTTTAGTTATGGTTAATAGTGCCCAGAGTCCTCTGTGCACTTGTGCCAAAAATAGTTGCAGATACCAGCGTCATAATTAATGGCTATATAACAAAACAACTCGAATCACACTCATTCAAAGACGATCTGATAATTCCAGTTGCTGCACTAGATGAGCTTCAGGCTCAGGCCTCGCAAGGAAAAGAGCAAGGGTTTGTTGGACTAGAAGAAATCAAAAAAATCCAAAAACTGTGTCAGCAAAATAATGTCAAAGTGGAGTTTGTAGGCCAACGTCCAGGCCTAGATGACATACGACTAGCAAAGCACGGGCGAATTGATGCTATCATAAAGGATGTGGCAAAGCAACACTCTGCTGTATTATACACTGCAGATTATGTGCAAGGACTGACCGCAGAAGCAGAAGGAATTCCAATTTTTTACCAAAAGGCAGAACAAGCAACGCAGGCTCTGGAATTTTTGCGATTCTTTGATGGTGCCACAATGAGTGTGCATCTAAAGGAAAACAATCCCCCGTACGCAAAAAAAGGCAAGCCGGGCTCATTTGACCTAGTACAGCTAGAAGACAAAATCCTTGATGAACAATACCTGGAGCTAATCACAACCCAAATCTTGGAGGCAAGCAAAATCTCAAACGCCGGCACAATAGAGATCTCAAAGTCCGGCGCACTAGTCATCCAGTATGCAGATTACAGAATAGCAATTACTAGGCCGCCATTCTCAGAATCGCACGAAATCACCATAGTTCATCCCACAACCAAAATGACACTAGACCAGTATGGTCTATCTGCTAAACTGATGGATAGATTATCAGATCAAGCAGAAGGAATAATCATCTCCGGTCCACCAGGCTCTGGCAAAAGCACACTAGCATCGAGTATTGCAAACTTTTACGCATCAAAGGGAAACGTGGTAAAGACATTCGAGTCTCCACGTGATCTTCAGGTAGACAAAAACGTAACACAATACACCAAGCTTGAGGGAAGCTTTGAGAATTCTGCAGACATTTTACTGCTAGTCAGACCAGATTATACTATATTTGATGAGGTCCGACAGCGAGACGACTTTAGGGTCTTTGCTGATCTGAGACTTGCAGGAGTTGGTATGGTCGGCGTAGTTCATGCAAACATGCCACTAGATGGAATACAGAGATTCATCGGCAAAATAGAATTGGGCATGATCCCAAGTGTCATTGATACTGTGGTATTTGTCAAGGCAGGAGCAATTGCCAAAGTCTATGATTTAGAACTCAAAGTCAAAGTACCATCAGGAATGGTAGAGCAAGACTTGGCAAGACCAGTAATAGAGATTTGTGATTTTGAAACAGGAACACTAGAGTATGAAATCTATACCTTTGGTGAAGAAAACGTAATCGTTCCAGTATCTGAAGAATCCCACACCAAGTCCGGTGTTCAACAGCTGGCCGCAGAAAAAATCAAAGAAACAATACGACGATTTGATCCAAATCCGCAAATCGAGGTAATATCAGACAACAACGTACGAATCAAGGTAAAAAAAGACTCTATTCCATCTCTAATAGGAAAGGGTGGCACCACAATCAACGAGCTTGAAAAAATCCTACACGTACACATTGACGTACAAGAAAAAGAATCACAGGATTCATTCTCAGAGAGTACTGGTCATGGGATGTCATTTGATTTTTCAGAATCAAAAAATTCGTTATTATTTGAGGTAAACAAAAGATACAGCGGATTATTAGCTGAGCTATATGTAAAAGACCAATATGTGACTACTACTCGCGTCGCAAGGCATGGAAAAATTAAACTATCCAAGCGCTCTGATGCAGGAAAAGCACTAGCGCGCTCGGCGTTCTCAAAAGGCGATATTGATATTATGATTAAAGATTCTTGAATCCTTCAAGAATTTTCTGGTTTGCTCTAAGATAGGCAATGAATTTTCGTAATTGTTTTATTGTTTTTGGGTTTAGGTGGTGCTCTATCCCCTCTACGTCCTGATTTGCAGTCTCGTGTTCTATTCCAAGTATTTCAAAAAACTCTAGTAAAATTCCATGCTTTTGTCGTATTGCATCTGCTACATTGCTTCCTTTTGTAGTCAGGTTTATTCCGTGATATTTTTCGTATTTTAGATAACCGTTCTCATCCAGTCTTTGAAGCATCTTTGTGACACTTGGTGCGCTGACATTCATGTAACGAGAAATATCTAGCGTTGTGGCGTATCCTTTGAGCTCAACTAGTTCTGATATTACTTCCAAATAGTCCTCCATTCTGGAGAGGTTTGATTTTGTGGACTTGTGTGCTGCCTTGATTGACTCTAGTCGTATCTCACCTTTTTTCTTCAAATTATTCTATTGTGTGGTGCGGCTCTTATAATCTAGATCAAATTGGATAATTGGTTTTTAATGACCACACCAGTCTGTAATTTTATGGCAACGCGCGCCCAAGTTTTGATTCCAATTGGAATTGCGGCCGTCATAATTGGCGTGGTGGGAATATTGTCTTTGCCAAAAGACATCAAACTAGAACAAACCGAGTTTCCCCAGGGAATAATAAAAATCGATGACGTGACACTCCAAGTCCAAATAGCAGATACAACGCCACTTCAGACGCGCGGATTGATGTTCCAAGAAACATTGCCATATGACAAAGGAATGTTGTTTATCTTCGAAGATGAAGGGATTCGCTCAATGTGGATGCTAAACATGCAGTTCTCACTAGATGTAATCTGGCTTGATGCACAAGGAACTGTAGTCCATATAGAAAAAGACACGCAGCCATGCAAATCCGCATTAGAAACAATGGCATGCACATTTACAAATGGAAATGGAGAAAATGCAAAATATGTTTTGGAAGTAACTGCGGGATTTGTTGATAAATTCAACATCACAAAAGAATCCAAGATGGAAATAATCTCTGCCTAGCAAAGGCTTATCTGTAGTTAAGAGGTCTTATCAAAAAACGATGAAAAAAACAACCCCAATAATATCTGCAGGTGTCTTAATTGTAATAATTGGTATTGTTATTTTACTTCAAACTTCTTCTCCTCAACCCGTCATAGAAAAAACAGAATCACTATACATTACAGCCAATTCTCTACTTAAAGAAAAACTAGCAGAAAACCAGATAAAAATGTCATCACCAATCAAGCTTTCTGATCCAAATGATATCAGAAAATACTGTTCATTTTTTACTTCGGATGAAAAACAACAATTGATTCAATATTGTACATCTACTGAGCTAAAAGATGCAAACGATGCATTCTTGGGAAATATTCACATGGTTGGCAGTGCAGATGAGCCAAAAATTACCATGGCTCTGATCCAAACTGACTATCCCTCTGATCTAGATTCAGTCAAAATTATCTTTGGAATTGTAACTGATAATTTGGTTTGTGATTGCTGGGCCCAGCAAAAACCAGGCGGGCTGGACAACATGGGCCAGTGGGTTGATGGCTTGTACCAATTCCATCAGAGTGATGCCAAGCCCCACAGCAAATCAAACCCAATACAACTAGGGGGCAAATCTCTACAATTGGAGCTGACCACAAATGAGGACGGCTATCTGTGGCAGTTTTTTATATACTCCTAGTTTGTCTGTTTCGAACAGACAGTCTGTTATTATTCTACCAATCTCAGTCTAGCTGGTTTGGGGGAATTGGAATCTATTGTAAGGTCAGAGATGCTGGATTCCAAGATTGCAGTCAAAATAAAACAACTAGAAAATGAAAAACAGGATTTGTTGCAAAAAAATCTCACCCAGAGCAAGATGATTGTATCATATGAGCGAAAACTATCCCAGTTTGATGCAATAAAAGAACAACGTGATTGGCTATTGGAAGAAATGACTAAGAAAATCAGCGAGCTGAGTCACTTTCAGTCCGAGCTTTTCAAAGCAGAACGTCTATCCGCAATAGGCGAAATGTCTGCTAGACTTGCCCATGATATGAGAAATCCCCTATCTATAATCAAAAATTCTATTGAGCTAGTCAAGATAAAACATTCTGGTAAAATCCCAGACGATCTATACAAATTGTTTTTGTCCATAGAAAACGCCTCATCGAGATTAGTATTCCAATTAGATGACGTCCTTAATTTTGTTAGAAGCTCGCCCCTTGATGCAACTAATCATTCACTGTCTGCAATATTGGAATCCTCTTTGGATGATATTGTCATGCCGGATAAAATCATAATACAAAAGCCAGACCGTGACGTTTCATTGTTTTGTGATGCCGAAAAGATAAAGGCAGTCTTTACTAATTTGATAGTCAATGCAATTCAAGCAATGGATAATTGCGGCACTATAATGATTAAGTTTGGTCAAACTGATTCTGAGGCCATGTTCACTGTACAAGATTCAGGCCCTGGCATTCCAGATTCCGCATTTGAGAAAATCTTTGAGCCGTTGTTTACCACAAAGTCGCGCGGAACAGGACTTGGCCTACCTGCAGTAAAGATGATCATACAACAACACCAAGGAACAATCACTGTTTCAAACAAACCCACGACATTTCTGATAGTTTTACCAAAAAAGTCCTATTAGGACAAGATTCAAAAACTAATTCTAACCTATAGCAAAAATGTTTGAAAATCTTTGGCTAGTCCCACTTGGCTTTATTGCGGGTGTGATTGGCTCTATTGTGGGACTTGGAGGCGGAATAGTAATCGTTCCTGTATTGACAATACTTGGAATTCCGCATACTGTGGCTTCTAGTAGCAGTCTGTTTGCCGCATTTAGTAATTCTGTGGCATCTACTACATCATACGCAAAACAAAAGCGAATTGACTACAAAACCGGTCTTCGTCTGGGATTATTCTCTATTCCAGGAACAATATTGGGAGCAATATTGTCCACTCAAACAACATCTGATGTTTTCAAAATTTTGTTTGGCTTGGTGCTTGTTGCCTCATGTTACTATCTATTTGTAAAAAGAAATCTAGATTCAAAGCAAGCAAACCTATCTGCAAAAATGCTTCTCATATCTTCCGCCGCTAGCTTTTTTGCCGGAATTTTATCTAGCTTTTTTGGAATTGGAGGCGGAATTGTCTTTGTGCCATTGATGATAATTGGTCTAGGCATTGCAGTAAGAAATGCCACTGCTACATCGCAACTGATTTTATTATTCTCATCTGCATCTGGAATGATAACTCATGCCTTGCTGGGGCATGCCAATTTTGAATATGTCTTGTTATTGTCAGTTGGTGCATTTGTAGGTGGATTGGTTGGTGCAAGGCTGTCTGTTGAAATCAAGGAAAACCGATTACGAATACTGATCATAATTGTGATTCTAATAGCGGCAGTCAAGTTATTTCTAGACGCATTTGGTATTTGATTAAGGATATAATCGGGTACTGTTTTTGTTTAGTATGGTAAAATTTGATGGAATTCGAATGCAGGAGCTAATCTCAGTTCAAGATCCAGACAAAGACGGCGGAATAACCTTGGTGTTTCAGGGAAATAGATTCTTGCACATCAAAATCAAGGACGGCAAGCTGGAGACTGTCTCAGTTCCAGAATAATTATCTTGGCGGCTCTTTTTTAATTCTGTATAGATTTTTCTTTGCTATTACAACAACGTCGCCGTTTTCTTTTTTGCCCTCAAAGTCTACTGCGATGATGCCAAAATCATCGTCTTGGTCTTTTTTGTCTGATATGGCGTATTTGATTTTGAGTATCTCATCTACGTGTAATGGTTTGAGAAAGCGCGTGCTTCTATTCTCCCAGCTTGGGTCGCCGTCCATTCCGTACAGTAAGATCATATTGCCGTAAATCTGGCTTAGCCTGGTAAACTCGCCTTCCATGCGTGCAATGACCGCACGGCCGGAAACAATGGTGCTGTATTCATCATCATCAAAAATGGTGTTCTTTATTCTGGCAAATGCCAAGTATGATTCAAGTTCCTTTTTGGAAAACGTACATGTGGAAAAATATTCGTCTCCCACTTTGAGATCAGAGAATTTTTTCATCTATTCTCTTGTTTCATCAACACAGAATATTACTTCGGATGACTTGCGTGCAGAGTCGGTGACAAAGTAGTTCAGCGCATTTGCAATTTTTGTATTGTCTGCATCTTTGCCATCTATGCTTCCAGGCAAGACTAAAAATGATCTAATGTTGGATTTTAGAACATCACTTAGCTCTTGGTTTACTGTTGTGGCAAATGGTCGCAAGGCTCCTCTGAATACCTCTACGCGTGCTCTGTCTGCGCCAGAAACCTTTGGCCCTGTAGGTAGGTCAGGTCCAATTACCATGACCGTTGCCTTTGCGCCTTTGTAAAGTCTTGGGTCTTTTTTACCTCCTGGTACAAATGTCTCAAGTGCTGTTTGAATTACGGTTGCTGGTGTGTTTATGAATTTGTCAACTAGTCCGTCCCAGTCTTTTCTTGACAGGTCGATTATCTTAAAGTTCGATTGGACTTTGCCTGTTATGTATACTAGTGTGGATAGTTTTCCTACCGTTTTTGCTGTGTTTAGCCATCTTTGAACTTCTTCCTGATCTGCAAAATTAATCACATGGCTGTGGAACTTGGAGCTAATCGAGTCTTGGAGTTCTTTTGGTGTTGTATTTGATATGAAACAGACTGCCTTTCCACCATTTTTCTCAATTTGCTGCGCCAAGAATTCTGCTCTATCAGAGTCTTGCTTGTCTGTGGCATCAATTGCAAATACTACTACTTCTGATGCAAAACCAGCTTGCGTGGTGGGTGTAGTTGTAGCAATGTGTGGCTTTACTGGATAAAAGACTCTGTCTCCTGGGATTACTTTGCCATTTAGGATTTTTGCAATGTCCTCATCTGCCAATGTTAGTACTGTTTGTGCTACTTGCATCTGGGAGAGAAATTGCTTGTCTGCAATCATAAATGACGTGTTCTTTTGGACTTTTTCTGCAATCTCTTGGATTTTGGCAAGGAGTTTTGTTAACGTCTGCGCAATTTTTTGTGCATCTCCGTTCTTTGCTTTGGCTACCGCATCTGCTGCTTTTGCGATTCCTTCTTTAGTGGTCTTTTCATCTTCGCCAAGCAAGCCTACGATGTCTTTGTTTGCTATTTCAACTTCAGATGGGGACAGATCCTCAAATCCACTTACTCGCAAAAATTCTGCTGCTGCCTTTGGGTATACGGTTTTGTAGATTCTATCCGAGTGAACTGGTCCTGGGTTTGTTGCAATGGATACAATTCCTTTTTCGACTAGCTCCCATGACATTGCTTCGGAGAGTCTATTTTTTGCTCCCTGTGCGGCAGTGTATGGACTGCGAAATCTGTATGGTCTTTGCTCGTATGATTTTTCTTCTGTAAAGAATGTCGAAATTGTGATTATTTTTGCACCAGGCTTCATTACTTTGAGTGCTTGAACTGATGTCCAAAACGTGCCTGTTAGGTGTATGCCTACTGCACTTTTGAATTCATCTAGTGGCGAGTTTGCAAAGCACGTGACTGGTCCTGAAACACCGGCGTTGTTTACTACAACATCTACGAATATTCCTGATTTCTGGAGACTATCATACATTTGTGAGACGCCGGATTCATCACTGACATCTACTCCTGGAAATAGCCAGACTTTGGCATTGCTTTTGACTCGGTTAATTATCTCATCTAGGATCTTTTTTGTATCTTCTAGTGGCTCCTTTCGTCTTCCTAAAATTATGATGCTTGCGCCTTTTTCTGCAAACAATTTTGCAACTGTCTGTCCAATTCCAGTTCCGCTTCCGGTAACTAGGACGACTTTATTTTGAAATTTTAACATGGATCTGACATTTGCCTTGTATTATTTATGTGGATCAATTGGATATCAAATCTTTATTTGTGGGTACTCAAACACCAAAAATATGCATGATACGGAATCTGATACATTTGTCTATGAGACATGGCCAGAAAAAGTCTCACACATGCTCAAATCAATTGGCGTAGAATCCTCCACTAAAGAGCGTGGAACAGATTCTACGGAACTAGGCGATTATTCTAGCAGGGTTTTCTCTCAAACAACAAGAATGGTTACTAATCTAGGTGTGGTGGAGCTAAAAAACTCCAATATTGACGTAATCCAAATTATACAAAAAGGTTAACGAAAATGCAAGATCCACTAGTTTCTCAATGGGGCGCGCAAGACAGGCTTCAGGCTCACTGCATAGTCAAATTAGAATTCTCAGATCCATCAAAATATGTAGCAAAAACCGTTTTGAAGACTAGCGGTCACTTTAATGGCAAAAAAGTCGAATCTGTTAGCTGGATTGGCGGAGTGATTGCAGAAGAGCTAAACAAAGACTCTGCACTAAATGATCTAATTGCAAAACAATCAATCAAAGATGCGACAATCTTTGTCGACCCATCAAACAACGGAATTAGAATTTACAGCAAATGGAAAAACTCTCACGAGTTCAACATCACTAAAGACATGTATGCGATTTATAACAAAATTGCAGAGCATGTAAAGAGAATCTAGGCTCGCCACCAATCTAGAGCCAAATAATTTACTTTATTCGAACCAGGTATTGCCAAGATAAAGTGTTTTTTCACACTAGTTGCAAGTCTTCCTGCCAACACCACACTTGTTGATGTAACTGAATCTGTTTTATTATGTACCTGGACCAGATATGGGGCATGATCAATTCCTGGGCCTCTCTGATACACTGCAAAATCGCAACCAAACTTTATTCCGGGATTTACGATATAGTTTTTGTCCCTAAAGTCTTTGTACACTTGGTATTTTTTATCAAAATTATGATATTCTTTTCTACAGATTTCTAGCAACTGCATTTTAGTTATTTTCTTTTTTGCACTATTGATTACTAGCTGGTCTTTTTCTTGAAGATAATGCCCTTCAATCAAGTCTAAAATCAGCGGCACATCAATTTCTTCGGGCTTTGGCTTTGCCATTCCGATTGGTTTGCCATAATATGATTCAGAGAAGAGTTCTTTGGATTTTTTTATGTCCCAGATTACAATTCTATTCTCTATTAATTCTCCATGCATTAAATGAAAATGGTTGGATTTGAATATAAAAAGTTGAATTAGAGACTCAATGCGAGCAGAATAAACGAATCTGATACCTGCTGACATTTGTCTGACATTTCCTCTATTCCTTGAATGACGTCTTTGACGAGCAGTAATTCCTTGGTGTTTGAGATTTCATCTAAGGCCTTAATTACTGTCTGTCTGTATTTTTTGTCAATTTCACGCTCTATTTTCTGGGTCTCTTGGGCAAGCTCGATTGCGTTTGCAGTGTTTGTGTTCAAGCCTCTTACTATTTCGTTTAGCTTGTAGACTTCGTCAACTAGCAATTCGATTAGTCCTGAAATGTCTTCGTCTATTTTTGCGCTCTTTAGCGTGGCTGGTTTGATGTTTGATAGCTTGAATGCAATTCCTGTAATGTAGCCTGCAATCTCATCCATGGTGTATGCCGTGTTGAGAAGATTTTCTCTATTCATTATCAGTCCGCCAACATCTGCTACCTCTCGTGTAATTTTTCGTCGCAGGTTTTCTACTTCTTCTTCTATGCTAGAAATCTGCTCATTTACTGCTTTGATTCCAGCCTTGTCTTTTTTCATGACTAGTGCCGGAAGTGTAGCTAGTTCTCTTGCTGCATTTAGAATTCTGTTGATTTCGTCTTGCAAAACTGCAATTGCCTTTCGTTTTGCTTGGACCTCTAGTTCTCCACTATACATCCTTCTTGGTTAATTTTAGGTGGGATTAATTAAGCTTGCAAATTAGACTTCAGATACGCTCTGAGTTACCTTCTTTTGATTCTTGTATAGGGCAATTACTTCTTGATCCGTTGATGCATCTTCGGCTGCTTTTTCCATGCGAATCTTGCCTGTGAATTTTGGAAATCTCAAAGCAAGTCCGCTTCCTGGCCTTATTGCATTTTTTGCAGTCATGTGGACTGGGCTGAGTGTTATCTCTGATGCGACTATTTCTATTACCAATTCTGGCTCAAACCATACGTCTGGCTCCATTCCACTTTCAATTCTTGGATTTTTTTTGAGTGTGACTTTGTCTTGTAGTATCTGGTAGAATTGGTCTAGGTTTTCATCTGTGAATCCAGTGCCGACTTTGCAAATGCTCTCAAAAGTATCGTTGTCTGCATTGTATGATGCCAAAAGCAATGTTCCATATTTTCCAGTTCTTCTTCCCTTTCCAAAGAATGCGCCTATTACAACCAGATCTAGGCTATCGCCAAGCTCATTTCGATATTCTCGCTTTAGTTTAAGCCAGTTGCTTCCTCTTGCACCTGCTCTGTATGGCGCATCTAATACTTTGAGCATTAATCCTTCGCAGCCTGCGTTGACTCCGTTTTCCAAAAAGTCCTCTATTTCATTTTCACTGTGAACTATGGTTTGTGTTACTATCTTGGTGTATTCGTCTTGGTTTGTTATGTCTTCGAGCTTTTTTCGCCTAGTTTTGTATGGTTCATTTAGCAAGTCCTGTCCATTTAGATACAACACATCAAACAAATTCACCGTGATTGGGTATTTTTCCACAATTCTGTCAATGTCGTATTTTCGTCTCCTATGCATTAATTCTTGAAATGGCAAAAATTCCCCAGAATCTTGATTTATTGCAACTGCCTCTGCTTCTAAAATAACATCTGTTGTTTTGAGTGCCTTTGGAACGTTTTCTAAAATGTCTGGATAGTAACTTGTAATGTTTTCCAATCTTCTGGAATATAGTATGACGGTATTGTCTTTGTAGTGGATCTGGACTCGCTCTCCATCAAGCTTGTATTCTGCTGCAAACTCTGAGCCGAGTTTTTCTATTGCCTCTGCTTCTGACTTGACACGTTCTGCCAGCATTGGTCGTATTGGACTGAAAACCCTGACGTGAAAATCTTTTAGCCCATCTAGCCCCTTGCGCGAGATGGTTTCTGCTACTGTTCCCAAATCAGATGATACATTGTATGCGGACTCTAGTTTTTCTCGATTCTCTTTAGAGCCTGTAAATGAAATTGCAAGTGCATCCATTACTGTATTGTCTGCAATTCCTAGTCGGAGTGTACCCATTGCTATTTTTAGTATGAATTTTGCCTCTTGTGGAGTCGCATCGTTTAGTAGGCTTGACACGTATTTCATTTTCATATCCTGTGAGCGCTGTCCTTCGAGTTTGGCTATTTTGTAGAGCGTCTCGTACACGCGTTCTGCAGTTATGTCTTGGGCCAAAAACGTAGTCTGAGTTTTTTGCTCTAGAATCTTTGCCGCAGTACTTCCAAGATCGCCGTCCTCAGCATAAACTGAGTTTATTTTTTTGATTGGAATTCCAGATGATTTTGCTAGGGCGTGAATTGCAAGCTTTTCTGCTAGGCCAAGCTCTATTCCCTCAAAATCTGGGCGTAGTTTTCCCTGAATTAGGTACACTATTTTTGAGATGATCTCCGAAGGCGTCTTTTGAAATAATTCTACTAGGTATTTTGTAAGCTCTAATCTCTTTGTAGTGGAGCTCATTTTTTCAAAAGTATCTGCAATCTCTGAAAACCGCATTGGATAGGGTCTTGCACTCTCAGATAAAAGCCAGCCGCTTGTTCAAGCTACAAGTGCAGATTTGCCTTTATCTTCAATGTTATTGTTTTATTGTTCTCGTTGATTATTCTATTAAAGTGAGAAACTTCGTCTTCGTTTAGGAATCGCTTGTTTCTCTGCAAAAAACCATCAAAAAAGACTCCACTTATGTAGCCAACATACAATCCATATGCGATATCTATGAGCGAACCCGTTTGCACGGATGACTTGACGTGGGTTAGTACCATGCTTGGATAGTCTAGAGCATAATTGACTATGTCGTTTAGATGTTTTTCCTCAATTACGTCTAGTGGCATTTGATATGAATTGTGTTTTTTGCTATTTAGAACTAGTGCTCAAATAATTTTAGATGTATCTGAAAATTGTTTTCTTGTCTGTATCTTTTGCGTCTGCCACCATTGCAAAATTAAACATTGGATAGTCTGCCTTGTATTGTTTCATAAATGACCATGCCACGTCATGGTTTCTAAATTCAGTCCTAATCCCATCTAGATGGATTTGCTGACTATTGATGTCAAACACTATTACGTTGTATTTTTTTGGCTTGTGGTGAGGTCTTGCTTTTAGGAACCACGTAAATGCAAACGCCAGAACTGATATCAGTATTAGGGCGCTTGCCATTTCTCGGAAAAATCCCTCAACAGCGTTTGGTATTATCTGACCAAAAACCGTGATGAAAATGTTGGTAATTATTCCGATCCCAAAAAAGAACCAGTCTTTCTTATTTGGGCTTCGTACCATGACTAGTTGACCTCGTAATAGCACTTAACCTTATTGATGTGTTGTTTGATGATTTTCGCCTAGTCGGGATCTTCGTAGTTTTTGTTGCCTGCGGATTTGGAGGTGGACTCCATGGACTTCATTTTCTTGTGTAATCCTTCAATTACTGCCTTGTATCCCTCTGCATACTCTAGTTCTGCTGGAACTAGGGTTGCTGGGTGAATGAACCCTTGACTTCTCATTGCAAGTGCTTTTTGTGTGGCAATGTTTCTGACATAATCCCAGTCTGGAGTTGAGAATCCATCAAATGGTCCTGTGAATTTGCCATTATGCATTGAAAATACTAGTGCTTCCACAATTGGTATGCAAAAGTCAATTGATGCTGCAGTGTTTATCTTGACTGGCATTAGTGGCATGTGGTGGCTACCACGAGTGTTCCCTGCCACATAGTGTGGATTGTTAAATACACTGCCTAGTTCTTCTGTTGCTGGAAAATTCTTTTGAGTTCTGACTACGGCAATTGGATCGTCCTTTCCTACGTACGTTCCTGCGATGTTGTGTAGTCTGTCTGTTGAAAGAGATGCAATTGGCTCGCCAGTCTTTGTGTATACTGAAGAAATGACGTATCTTCCTGGATACATGAGTGCCGCTTCCAATATTGGCTTGTCTTGCCATAATTCTAATTCGGCGATTTTGCCCTCTTCAACATCCATAATGTTGAACTTGACACCTGAAGCAAGTGATCTGTTTACGATTAATCCTGTGTTTGAGAGAGCATCTACAAATAATCTGTAAAATGGATAATTAAAAGCGCCTGGCTCCGTCTTGTCAGCTGCTAAAACAGTAAACGCTTCATTTGGTCGTTCTTCAAATTCTAATTCAGCAACTCCTGGACCCATGCCTTTTACGTTTCCAGAAAATGAATCCTTTAGAAGATCTTGACCTGCTCCATACAGTCCTTCGGACTTTGCAACTCGAGTTCCTTCCTCAAATGCTTTCCATGCCAAGCCGTGAATTTCGGCATTGTCTGTACCCTTGGTATGGGACATTATTATGTGGACGTCGTCACCTGAATATCCTATATAGTGATCTAACAGTAGATTGCCTGCATTTTTGATGGTCTTTCTTACAGCATCTAACAATCCATCGCTTGGTCGTGTGTGGCCGCCAATTCCACCAACATCAGCTTTGATTGCAGAAACTGTAACTTTCACAATTTCAGACTTTGATTACTTTGATTTATAGTATGTGAGTAACGTTTTAGCAAATTTTTTCAGAAAATCCCAATGATCAAAAAAATCCAAAAAACAACAAAAAGTCTTGAAAAAATCGTAACGGTAATAAACCCCTCAGAAGAGCAACAAACACATGGCAACAAAACCACACTTGAACTTGATCGTAACAGGTCACATTGATAACGGTAAATCTACCACAATGGGACACTTCTTAATGGATATGGGTCTTGTAGACGAAAGAACCATTGCATCCCATGCAGCCGAGTCTGAAAAGACCGGAAAAGGAGACACCTTCAAGTACGCGTGGGTTATGGATAACATTAAAGACGAAAGAGAAAGAGGTATCACAATCGATCTGGCTTTCCAGAAATTTGAGACGCCAAAGTACTTTTTCACTCTGATTGACGCACCTGGTCACAGAGACTTTATCAAAAACATGATTACCGGAGCATCTGAAGCAGATGCCGCAGTTCTAGTCCTTTCTGCAAAAGAAGGTGAAACAGATACTGCAATAGCACCAGGCGGACAAGCAAGAGAACACGCATTTTTGCTCAAGACCCTTGGTGTAAACCAGCTAATCGTAGCAATTAACAAGATGGATGACAGCAACTATTCCGAGGCAGCATTCAAGGTTGCAAAGGAAAAAGCTGAAAAATTAATCAAATCTGTAGGTTACAAACTAGAAAACGTTCCAATCATTCCAGTATCTGGATGGAAAGGAGACAACCTAGTAAAGAAATCTGAGAACATGCCCTGGTGGACCGGAAAAACACTATTGCAGGCATTCGATGATTTCACAAACCCAGAAAAACCAATTGGTAAACCACTACGTGTTCCAATCCAAGATGTCTATACCATTACTGGTGTAGGTACAGTCCCAGTCGGAAGAGTAGAGACTGGTGTGTTCAAACCAAACGACAAAATCATTGTAATGCCATCTGGCGCAACAGGTGAAGTCAAATCAATTGAAACACACCATACCCAGCTAGAAAAAGCAGAAGCAGGTGATAACATTGGTTTTAACCTCAGAGGTGTCGAAAAGAAAGACATCAAGAGAGGAGATGTCATGGGACACCCAGACAATCCACCAAAGGCAGCCAAAGAATTCAGAGCACAAATCATCGTAATTCATCACCCAACAGCATTAGCACCTGGTTACACACCAGTAATGCATGCACACACAGCACAAGTTGCAGCAACAATCACAGAATTTGAAGCAAAAATTAACCCAGCAACTGGTGGAGTCGACGAACAAAATCCAAAGTTCCTCAAAGTTGGCGATTCCGCAATTGTAAAAATCAGACCTGTACGCCCGACATGTGTTGAGACCTTCAAAGACTTTCCAGAAATGGGACGCTTTGCTCTCAGAGACATGGGCGCAACAATTGCAGCAGGTATCATCAAAGATATCACTGAAGAATACAAACCATAAGTCAGGTCTTTGTCTTGACTCAATCCGCCCGAATAAAATTGACAAGCACCAACCTTCCTAAACTCGACGGCGTCTGCACAGAAATCATGGGCATTGGAGAAAAGACAGGAGTCAGAGTAAAAGGTCCAACACCATTACCAGTAAAACGTTTGAACGTAGTTACAAGAAAATCTCCATGTGGCAACGGAACTGAAACATATGAGAAATGGGAAATGAGAATGCACCGACGAATCATCGATCTCAGCGCAGATGATAAGGCAATACGCCAATTAATGAGACTCAAAATTCCTGACGATGTCTATATCGAATTGTCTCTAAAGTGATTATAGCCTTAAATTACAGCGTCTAGATTAGAAATCAAATGTCTGAAGAATCCACACCTGTTGATACCCAAGTAGGGATGGCACCAGCAACTGAGAAATTTGATGTAATATACAAATGTCTTAGATGTGGAACAAATGTTACCAATACCGAGCTCACACGACTGCCTGAAATAAAATGCATCTGTGGCTTTAGAGTCTTTAACAAAGTAAGACCACCAATTGTTAAAACACTGCAAGCAGTCTAATCTCTTTTGTAACTGTGATATTTTTGTAAATGTGATCGCATGTCTTGCATATTTGTAAACGATTGATTACATACTTTGCAATCATATGGTAATTCCTTTCCATGTACTATCTGCATATGCTGCATTATCTGTTCTTCTGAAGGAAAACTCTGATCACATAACTCACAGGGAATCTTTTTTTTGAATAATCTCATCTACGGGATTCCTTTTGTTCGTCCCAACACTTTCTGCAGATCTGGCCTTCAAGATTCCATTCGTTTTTTGGGTTGTATCTGAAAAAGCTAAGACGCGTACCACAAACCGAACAAAACTCTTTTTTCTGATTAAAGTCGATCTCCTTGACATCAAAGCACTTTTTGCAAAGCAGTCCTTCCATATCCCACTGCCAGCGTGGCTCCCATAGATCTGTTATTTTTTGTACTGTTTCACAACTAATGCATTTTTGCTTAAATGTACCGTTATAGTATTGTTCCATTGTTTTCATATAGCAATCAGTACAGAGTGGACTTTGTAAATTCCATTCTTTTTTTGGCTTTTGCGTGCGTTTTGACTCCTTCTTACATAAAGTGCATACTGCTAGTTTCTTATCAAATAGTCCCAATACCTAACAAAATACAGATCTTTTAAAAAATGTAATCATAAAAAGTATAGTGAAAACCTTAGATTTCTCTTAGGATCTTTTCTACTGCTTGCCCTGCATCTACCATGCCATTGAGTTTTGCAAACTCTTCTAGCTTTTTGTATTGGTCTGCAGTTAAGCATACTGGCATAGTTCTTTTTGCCATATGTGATGTTGTCTTGCTAATTTTATATCCTTTACGCTTGCATTTGTGATCGAAAACGATCTCAAACAATATTTGTCGGCAAAATTCCAGATCATACGTTGACAAAAAAGCGACAGATTCTAGTCATAGGAAATAATGAGAGTGGATCTACTCCAGAACTAGAAAAACTTGCATACGAAGTAGGTTCAGAAGTAGCAAAATCTGACTCGGTTTTAATTACTGGTGGACTGGGAGGTGTGATGAAAGCCGCCTCTCATGGTGCACATGATGCTGGGGGTCTAGTTGTCGGGATAATTCCTCAAGATAACCCATCATATGCAAACGAGTATTGCGATATTGTAATTCCAAGTGGACTGGGACTGTCTAGGGACTTTCTAAATGCACTGTCTGCAGATGGTGTAATTATTGTGGGTGGTGGCTCTGGTACATTATCTGAAACATGCGCCGCATATATGCACAAAAAACCTATTGTGGCACTAAAATCGTCTGGTGGAATTGCGACAAAGTTCGCAGATCAGTATCTAGATCATAGACAAAATGTCAAAATCGTTGGAGTGGAGACACCAAAAGACGCTGTTAGGTATGTTCTCAGTCAGATCACTGCATAGATACCAGTAGTGGGTCTGGCTCGTAAAAAGTGCCGTATTTTTGTGCTAATTTGTTGAGCTCATTTACAATATTTTTAATTCCTAATTCTTTTGCAGTCTCAAAAATTGGTTTTTTGAGACCAAGGCCAAGCTGAGCGGCTTTTTCAATTTCTGGAATGTCACTTGCCTTGTTTGTAACTAGCCATGCTGCATTGTTTAGTATGTTTGCGGCAAGTGATACTGGGTTGCATTTTTTTGCCAGATTTTCATCAAGCTGTATTCTCTCATATTTTTCATCAGAATATTTGTAAAATCCCTCGCCTGATTTTTGTCCTAATTTCTTTTCATTGTAGAGTTTTTCGATGTCTGGATGTGGTAGGATCACTTTTTTATCTCTTAGTTGGAGCTCAACTGTGGCTTTGTGAATCACATCCATTCCTGTAAAATCAGCGAGCTCAAAAATTCCCATTGGGAATCCCATAGTGAATTTTACAGCAGAATCGATTTGCTCAAGAGAGTAATTTTCTCGTTGTTTTAGCCAACATGCCTCGTGGACCATTGGAATGAACAAGCGATTGACGATAAACCCGGGAACATCTCTTTTGCAAATCACTGGTTCTTTTTTGACTGATTTTACATAATCTACTGTGAGATCAACAACTTGTTGATTGGTTTTCTGCCCAGGTATGACTTCGACTAATTTCATTAGTTGTGGCGGATTGAAAAAATGAATCCCAATGAATCTATCCGGCCTACTAGTTGTATTTGCAATCTCGGTAATTGGAAGAGTGCTGGTATTTGATGCAAAAATGATTCTTTGGTCTGCTACTTGGTCTAATTCTGCATATACTTTCTTTTTCAGATCCATTATCTCTGGTACTGCCTCAATTACCATGTCTGCGGATTTTACTGCCTCTTTTAGATCAACTATTGTCTTTATTCGTGATAATATTGATTCTGATTCTTGTTTTGAGATTCTTTCCTTGGTTACCAGTTTTTCAAGACTCCATCGGATTTTTTCCATTGCCTTGTCCAAAAACTGTTGTTCAATGTCACGTAGTACTACGTTGTAGCCTGCCATTGCACTCACTTGTGCTATGCCATGCCCCATTATACCCGAACCAAGAACGGTGATGTTTTTGACTGTCAATGAAATTGATGATGACTAGTCCATTATAATGTATTTCGTGTTTTTGTTTGACTCAAAATAATTGTAAAATATATCAATAATGGTATGGTTATTTTTGTATGGATTGCGTTTTTTGCAGAATAGCCAAAGGAGAAATCAAAGCAAGAATAGTTTCTGAATCAACAAAGTCAATTGCGTTTTTGGACGCATTTCCATTAGCTGCGGGCCATACTCTTGTCATTCCAAAACATCACTATGGCAAGATGCAGGATCTTGCTCCGGATGATGCCACTGACTTGTTCTCTTTAGTTCATGCTGTTGTGCCAAAAATAGATTCTGTTACCGGCTCATCATTAATTGCAATTCATAATGGAAAAGAGGCTGGCCAAGAAATTCCTCATTTGCATATTCACTTGATTCCACGTAATACTTCTGATTCTGCAGGTCCTGTACATTCGATGTTTTCTAATAGACCTAAACTCTCTGATGCAGAATTTGATGAGATTTTATCAAGGCTGAAATCTATCTAGTATGGGTATAGTTTCTTTCCAGTATCGTGCTCTTCTACTCTGATTGCTTTAGTTGGACATGTTTGCGCGGCATCCATGATTTTTTCAGCACTTGCACCGGATTGATTTATCACATTTGATTTTGGATTCATTTTTGAAATTTTGTCTACATGGAAGACTTGCGGTGCGATTGTCTCACAACTGCAACATCCAATACATAAGCTACGTTCAACACTAGAATGTAAATTGGGTTTTTTCTCTTGCGTTATCTCAAAATCATAGGGATTTTTGGAAGCATTTGATTTTGCAGACTCATAGTTTTTCCAAAATCCTGATACATACTCTTGCCAAAAATGTGGGTCTGCTTGCTCAGTCTGTTTTGTGTATCTGCCCCAGTCTTCTTCTGGTATCTTATCTGATCGTCCGGCTCCCCACTCTGCCTCGGTTTTTTCTTTTTTTACCTTGGTCTCAGAGTATTTTTTTTGATTAGTTTTTGAGTTGTGGGATTTGCCACTCTTTAGTGTGTTATATGCCTCAGTAACAAGTTTGAATTTTTTGCCATCTTGTTCAGAGTTATTTCTATCTGGGTGTGATTCTAGAGCCAGTTTTCTATATGCTTGTTTGACTTCACTATGAGTCGCATTTGGTTTTAGTTTCAAAATTAGATATGCTTGTGAAGTATCCAACTAATCTCATAATGGTTTACTGTTTTAAAAATATGATTGGGGTTATTCTAATTTGCCAGGCTTTTTACGTTGTCTTGATTTATCCGCATCACCATGTTGATTACTTGACTAGAATGAAGAACCTCCTTTGGTACTGAAATTGATGTAATGACCATGTCTTTGTTTATGTCGATCTGAATTTTTTGTATTACTGATTTGTACAATATTGCACGTTTGCCCTCAAGCGATTCTGTCAGTCCTGTTGGAATAACAAATCCTTCCTCAATTAATTGGTTCATTTTTCTATATCCTGACGTGTTTGGCAGATTACACAAGCTCAGAATTTTGGGAATGGTCTCTACGTTGTCTCTTGTAAGATCTAAAATTGCTTTTTTGTCCGCATCTGCATATGTCTTTAGGATCATCTCTGCCAGATGTTTGTCTCTTATTATTATCCGCGCATCTGTTGTTGTGGATTTCTCTATTGTTAGAAAATTCCTCAAAATCTTATCTTCAATTTCTTTTAAATCATCTTCAAATTTTTGTAACATGCCGTGCATTTTGTCTAGTTTGTTAAATGCTTCTTGAAATGTTAACCCATATTCCTGTTTTAGTCTGATGTTTATGTTTTTGATTCTCTCAGAATCCAGCTCGTCTTGGACTGATTGAAAAATTGCCTTTAACAATAATGTATCTAGTCCTTCCATATTTGCAAAAAACGATTTTCCTGTTTAAATCATTATCGAATGCTGTTATTCTCAGAGAATTTCTCTGCTGCTCTGGCCAGCGTTTTTACGTCCGATTCAGTGTGAGCGTTGGAAAATGCACCTAATTTTCCTGGCAGGAAAAATACTCCGTCTTTTACAATCATCTCAAAGTGGAATTTTTGTAATATCTTGGTATTGCATTTTGCTGCATCTTGGGCATTATCTATCTGTGAAATTCCATCTTGTACAAAATGTGTCATAAACAAAGAATCCTTACCTGTGGTGATCACTTTACCGTCAAACGCTTTTGTTATCTTATCTCGCGTCATGTCTCCTAGTTTTTTGATTTTTGCGTATATTGATCTTGTATTTTTCAGCGCATCTAATGTTGCAGCTCCTGCAATCATAGTCATCGGATTTGCTGAGAACGTGCCGCCGCCAATATATGCTCTGTCTTTTCTAGTATGTGTTTGTGTATCGGCATATTGCATAATCTCGTTTTTGCCGCAAATAACACCGATTGGAAATCCTCCTCCTACAATCTTGCCTAGTGTGACAATATCTGGATCAAGATTCATGGTATTGTATAAACAGCCGTTTCTAAACCTAAAACCCGTCACAATTTCATCCAAAATGTATAATACGCTTTTCTTTTTTGCGAATTCTTGAATGCCTTTGAGATAGTCTTTTGTGGCGGGTATGCATCCTGCACCTCCTAGTATTGGTTCTATTATGATTCCAGCGAGATCATTTTCTGCAGATTTCAAAATTTTAATTGAATTTTCCAAGTCATTATATGGCAATGAGATGATATGTTTTTCATCTGTCAGACCACTACTTTCTGTTTGGTTGAATGGCCAATTTACACTCTTTAATAGATCTGTTGTATATCCATGCCAGCCTCCATCTATTTTTGCAATTATTTTCTTTTTAGTAATTGCGCGTGCTAGTCTTACTGCGTACATCGTTGCTTCCGTCCCTGTTGAAACATAGCGAATCTTTTCTGCAACTGGCACTGTTTTTGCGATTTTTTCAGATAGTTCTATGGTGTTATTATTGACCGTGCCATACATCCAGCCGTTTTGTATCTGTTCACGGACTCTGAAAAAAACCTGTTTTGTCTTATGGCCCAGTATTAAACTCCAATGCCCCATCCAAAAATCAACATATTTGTTGGAATCAACATCGATTAGATATTTTCCAAATGCGGATTTTGTGACAAATGGATATGGGGCAAAAAATCTGATATTATGACTAACTCCATTAACATGGAGTTTTTTTGACTCTGCAAACAATTTGGCAGACTTCGGTGTTTTTTTTCGATATGTTCTTTCTATGGACTCCACGTCGTTTCTTGCCTTATATTGCGGAATATATTTTTGATCGAATTTTTTCCTATTTTTTGCAAAAAATTCTGCATGGTTTATATGATATTCTATTGGTCTCCACTTTGCATACGTAACGCTTTGGCGGCGCTTGTGATGAAGTGTGGCATTATGCCATTTTGTGATTTACGAGCCTCCAGTTACGCATACAAAATGAGGATTTGATCAACTGATCTAATCTGAGTATGTGAAGATTAGTGCATTCCGTCCAATTCCAAATGTAATTAATTGTAAACCAAGAATCCCGTTGATCCTGCGGGACCTGACTGCTATCGGATTGGTACTAAGCCATGCGAGTCGTTGTAGCAATACAAGGCGGACTGCTCAGTAACACGTAGTTAACCTAACCTATGGATGGGGATAACCTCGGGAAACTGAGAATAATACCCAATAGACCACAGTGCCTGGAATGGCCTGTGGTTGAAATGATTTATCGCTATAGGATGGGACTGCGGCCTATCAGCTTGTTGGTGAGGTAATGGCCCACCAAGGCTATAACAGGTACGGGCTCTGAGAGGAGGGGCCCGGAGATGGGTACTGAGACACGGACCCAGGCCCTATGGGGCGCAGCAGGCGAGAAACCTTTGCAATGTGCGAAAGCACGACAAGGTTAATCCGAGTGTCTCCTGCTAAAGGAGTCTTTTGTCAGTTTTAGAATCACTGGTGAATAAGGGGTGGGCAAGTTCTGGTGTCAGCCGCCGCGGTAAAACCAGCACCTCGAGTGGTCAGGAGGTTTATTGGGCCTAAAGCATCCGTAGCCGGTTGCATAAGTTTTCGGTTAAATCTATGCGCTCAACGTATAGGCTGCCGAAAATACTGTGCAGCTAGGGAGTGGGAGAGGTACACGGTACTCAATAGGAAGGGGTAAAATCCTTTGATCTATTGATGACCACCTGTGGCGAAGGCGGTGTACCAGAACACGTTCGACGGTGAGGGATGAAAGCTGGGGGAGCAAACCGGATTAGATACCCGGGTAGTCCCAGCTGTAAACGATGCAGACTCGGTGATGCATTGGCTTGTGGCCAATGCAGTGCCGCAGGGAAGCCGTTAAGTCTGCCGCCTGGGAAGTACGTACGCAAGTATGAAACTTAAAGGAATTGGCGGGGGAGCACCACAAGGGGTGAAGCCTGCGGTTCAATTGGAGTCAACGCCAGAAATCTTACCTGGGGCGACAGCAGAATGAAGGTCAAGCTGAAGACTTTACCAGACACGCTGAGAGGTGGTGCATGGCCGTCGCCAGCTCGTGCCGTGAGATGTCCTGTTAAGTCAGGTAACGAGCGAGACCCCTGCGTCTAGTTGCTACCATTACTCTCTGGAGTAGTGGAGCGAATTAGACGGACCGCCACAGTTAATGTGGAGGAAGGAAGGGGCCACGGCAGGTCAGTATGCCCCGAAACCCTAGGGCTACACGCGGGCTGCAATGGTATTGACAATGTGTTCCGAATCCGAAAGGAGGAGGCAATCATTAAACAATATCTCAGTTATGACTGAGGGCTGTAACTCGCCCTCACGAATATGGAATCCCTAGTAACCGCGTGTCACTACCACGCGGTGAATACGTCCCTGCTCCTTGCACACACCGCCCGTCGTTTCATCGAAATTGGCCTTTAGTGAGGTAGTGTCTACTTGGCATTATCGAGCTTGAGGTCAGTAACGAGGGAAAAGTCGTAACAAGGTGACCGTAGGGGAACCTGCGGTCGGATCACCTCCTTAGATAAAGTGTGATGGATGCACTAATCTTCACGTACAAACCATCGATGCAATGCATCACGAAAGTGGTGTATGAAGGATGTAGCGGGGTACCCAGTACCACGCAATGATCATCGTGCATAGTCGTGTAATATTGTGGCTAATCATACCAGTGCATAGACGCCAGTAGGAGGATTGCTAGGCTTGAGAAGAGAAGAAGGACGTGGCAAGCTGCGATAAGCCCGGGGTAGGCGCACGCGTCCTATGATCCCGGGATCTCCGAATAGGAATCCTGTATTTACATACACACCGTCCGCAAGGGCGGTGATCGAACCGTGGGAATTGAAGCATCTTAGTACCATGTGGAAGAGAAATCAATTGAGATATCCCAAGTAGCGGCGAGCGAAAAGGAAACAGCCCAAACTGAATCTGTTGTGGTAACATAACAGAGATGTGGTGTTCGGTTATGATATTACGATCCAAGAATGCAGCCGAAGTTTTTTGGAACATTATGGCATAGAGGGTGATACCCCCGTAGGCGAAACAGTATTGGATCTTATCATGACCAGAGTACTTGTCCTTGGCAGTGGGCAAGGAAATTAGGTGAAAGTAGCATCTAAGGCTAAACATTACTCAAGACCGATAGTGAACTAGTACCGTGAGGGAAAGCTGAAAAGTACCCCGGAAGGGGGGTGAAAAGTGCATGAAACCTACTGGTTACAGACGTGGGTGGCATGGAAGGTGATTTTTCCAGATTGGAGGTCCTAGCAATAGGGCTGAAGGTTTGGGTTTCTAGTCATCAGTGTCATCCGTTCCGTCTAGAAACACGGGCCAAGGAGCTTACCGTTATGGCGAGCCTAAACTTTAACAGAGTGGAGGCGAAGGGAAACCGAATTTCCGCAACATTGTGAGGGAAAGCGTGTGAAAGTGCGTAGAGTCATAGCGGCAAGGCTAGAAGCCGAGCGATCTATCCCTGAGCAAGCTGAAGGTGGGCGAAAG
>Ga0233425_10000386_pt1 | contig 115622 bp, 118 predicted proteins | sample Watercolumn_Towu_2_FD_181712 | JGI IMG/M metagenome (GOLD analysis project Ga0233425, IMG submission 181712) | Freshwater microbial communities from Lake Towuti, South Sulawesi, Indonesia - Watercolumn_Towuti2014_140_MG | ecosystem: Environmental > Aquatic > Freshwater > Lake | place... | reverse complement strand
TCCATCACTACAACTGGCATCGCCCTCACCAGGGCATTAACGGCTCAACGCCTGCCGGTCGTCTCGCTCAGTCCAGAAACAACCTCTTGACGCTTCACAACTAGCTATTTGCCCAGCCCGAGGCGCCTGGCGCCCTCGGTGTAGAGCTTGATCTTCTCCTTCATGAAGCCGTCGAGCTCCTCGACGCCGACGTTGACGAGCTCGAAGCCGCTCTTGGCAGCGAGCTCCTTCATCTCGGGCTCGTTGTTCAGCGCGCGCCAGAGGTCCGAGATGCGCTTTTTCTCCGCCGCCGGCGTCGCCTTCGGCACGCCGATGCCGCGATAGGCGCCGTCGACCCAGTCGATGCCGAGCTCCTTGAAGGTCGGCGCATCCGGGAGCAGGGGATGGCGCTTGTCCATCGCCACGGCGAGCGCGCGCACCTTGCCTTTGTTGTTGATCGCGAACGCGGTATAGGACATCGCGCCACCGACATGGCCGCCGATCACGGCGGTGGTCATGTCGCCCGTGCCCTTGAACGGCACGTACGTGGTCTTGAAGCCGAAGGCGGCGTTCATGCGCTCGTGCGCCGCGTGGTTCGCCGAATTCAGGCCCGAGCCGCCGAGCGAGATCTTGCCGGAGTTCGCCTTCGCCGCCTTCACGAAGTCCTGGAAGGTCTTATACGGGGCGGATTCCATGACCACGAGCGCGTCCGGCGTGTAGTGGAACCAGAACACCGGCGTCACGTCGTCGGTCTTGTACTGCACCTGGCCCTCGATCGGCTGGAAGACGATGTGCGGCAGGTTGATGCCGACGATGTTCAAGCCGTCCCCCGGCAGGCCGTTCATCTGCGACCACATGAGGGTGCCGCCGGCGCCGGGCTTGTACTGGATCACCGTCTCGATCGCCGGGCACTTCTTCTTCAGCACCACCTGCTGGTGGCGCGCCGAGAGATCGGACTCGCCACCGGCCGGAAAGGCCTGCCAGTAAAGGATGTTCTTCTCCGGGCACGGCTGTGCGAGTGCATGACCGGAAAGAACCAGAAGAATCGAGAATAAAAGCGTTCTCATCGCTATCCCTTGAGTTGGAGAGATTTGTATTCGAGAAATTCTTCAAGGCCGTAAACGCCCGCCTCGCGGCCGTGCCCCGACTGCTTGAAGCCGCCGAAAGGCGCGTTCATGTTGAAGGCGCCGCCGTTGATGTCGATCTGCCCGGCGCGGATGCGGCGCGCCACCTTCTGCGCGCGCGCCTCGTCGGCCGACCAGACGGCACCAGCGAGGCCATAGGGCGTGTCGTTGGCGATGCGCACCGCCTCTTCCTCGTCCTTGTACGGGATGATCGAGAGCACCGGCCCGAAGATCTCTTCCTGCGCGATCGTCATCGAGTTCTTCACCTTGCCGAAGACGGTCGGCTTGACGAAATAGCCGCCTGCCACGCCCTCGGGGGCGTCGGCGCCGCCGGTGAGAAGCTCGGCGCCTTCCTCGACGCCTTTCCTGATGTAGCCGCGCACGCGCTCGAGCTGCATCTGCGACGAGAGCGGCCCCAGGCGCGTCGTCTCCTGCAGCGGGTCGCCCGGGGTGAAGCCTTTGGCGAGTTCGACGGCAAGCCTGGAAGCTTCCTGGTAGCGCGATTCCGGAACGAGCATTCTTGTCAGCGCCGTGCACGTCTGCCCCGAGTTGAGGTAGCAGTAGCTCACGGTCGTCTTCACCGCGGCGGCGAGATCTGCGTCGTCGAGGATCACCGAGGCGCTCTTGCCTCCCAACTCCAGCGCAACGCGTTTTACGCTTTGCGCGGCGAGTTCCGAGATGCGCTTGCCGGCGCGCGTCGAGCCGGTGAAGGAGATCATGTCCACGTCCGGGTGCTTCACCAGCGGCTCGCCCGCGGCGGGGCCGTAGCCGGTGACGAGATTGAAGACGCCCTTCGGCAGGCCGGCGGCCTCGATCACCTCGGCGAGGATGAAGGCATTGAAAGGCGCGACTTCCGAGGGCTTGAGCACGACCGTGCAGCCGGCCGCGAGGGCAGGGGCGACCTTGAGCGCGATCTGGTTGAGCGGGTAGTTCCAGGGCGTGATGGCGCCCACGACCCCTACGGGCTCCCTCAAAACCAGCGAATTTCCGTTCCTGGATTCGAACGAAAAAGATCCGAGAATCTTCGCGTAGTTCGAAAAGTTGGCGATCGGCAGCCCGGCCTGCATGCGGCCCGAGAGCTTGATCGGCATGCCGACCTCCTGCGAGATCGTGGCGCCGAGCTCCGCGGATCGCGCTTTCAAGCCGTCGGAGATCTTCTGCAGGACCTCGGCGCGTTGCGCAGCCGGCGTCGCGCTCCAGGCGTCGAACGCGGCGCGCGCAGCGCTCACGGCAGCAGCGATGTCCTTCTCGCCGCCGGCCGGCACGCGGCCCATGACGGCACCGGTGCCGGCGTTGTGCACGTCGATCATGTCGTTGCCGGCGGGGGCGACCCACCGGCCGTTGATGAAAAACTGATCTCTGAGAATCATGGCGTCGGACTCCGGGACGGAGGCTTGCGGGGACCGCTACTTTAGCAGGGGCTTGGCTTCGCTATACTTCGCCGCTGGATTCCGGCAGAGAAGGCGATGCAGCGCACGGGCAAGGCGGCGATCTGCCGCGAGTTGAACAAGCCGGTCGTCGTGGAGACGATCAAGGTCGACGGCCCGAAGCGCGGCGAAGTGACGGTCCGCCTCGCGGCCTGCGGCGTCTGCCATTCGGACCTGTCGGCGACCAACGGCACCATTCCGCTGCCGCCGCCGCTCGTCCTCGGCCACGAGGGCGCAGGAGAAGTGGTTGAAATCGGCGAAGGCGTGAGCGGCCTCGCGGTCGGCGATCACGTCGTGACCTCCTTCATCTACATGTGCGGCAAATGCCGCTTCTGCTCCGGCGGCCGCCCGGTGCTGTGCGTGGAGCAGGGCAAGGCGCTTACCACGCCGCCCGAGGGCACGCCGCGCACCAGCGATGCGGCGGGCAAGCCGCTCAACATTTTTTCCGGCTGCGGCGTGATGGCCGAGTACGCGACGCTCTCGACCAACAACGTGGTGAAAATCGACCCGAAGATCCCGCTCGATCGCGCGGCGCTGGTCGGCTGCGCGGTGACCACGGGCGTGGGCGCCGTGTTCAACACCGCGCGCGTCGAGCCCGGCGCCACGGTGGCGGTATTCGGCTGCGGCGGCGTCGGCCTGAACGCGATCCAGGGCGCGGTGATTGCGGGCGCCGAGCGCATTCTCGCCATCGACACGATGGCCGGCAAGCTCGAGATGGCGAAGAAATTCGGCGCGACCGACACGCTTTTCATCCAGCCGGGCCAGGACGCGACCAAGGAGATCAAGAAGCTCACCGGCGGGGGGCCGGACTACGCGTTCGAGTGCGTAGGCGTCGGCGCGCTCGCCGAGGCCGCCTACAAGGCGATCCGGCGCGGCGGCAGGGCGGTGATCGTCGGCGTGCCGCGCCCGACCGATGCGGCGTCGCTCAAGCCCATGGGCATGGTGTTCGAGGAGAAGACGATCCAGGGCAGCTACTTCGGCTCTTGCGTGCCGCGCGTCGACTTCCCGCGCATGCTGCAGCTCTACATGGCGGGCAAGCTCAAGCTGGACGAGCTGATCACGCGCCGGTACAAGATCGACGAGGCGCCGCAGGCCTTCGCGGATCTCGAGTCCGGCAAGAATGCGCGCGGCGTCATCGTTTTCTAACTTCTAACTACGGATACGGCCGGTAGTAGTAGTACGGCGGAGGCGGCGGGGGCGGCGACCTGCGGTAGTAGTAGTTGCGCCGCTCCTCCTCCCTGCCGGCCTCGTGGCCGACCGCGCCGCCAATCGCTGCGCCACTAAGCGTGCCGATGGCGCTGCCGCCGGTTACCGCGTTACCGATCACTGCACCGGCGCCCGCGCCGATGGCGGTGCCTTTCTCGGCCGGCGTCCAGGTCGAACAGACGGTCGCTGCCGTGCAAAGAAGCGCGGCCAAAACGACTCTCGAGACTCTCATGGCAGTCTCCTTCCTGGGTTGTCGTGGAATGGCTCCGGATGCTCGATCCCGCCGGAGGTCGATTGTTTCGCCGCATAAGACATGCCAGCGAATGAGCGCCGTGATTTCAGCAACTTGCCTTGCATGCGCGGCCGTCGCCTGCAGGCATCGCTTCTACGAGGGGAGTCCGGAGCTTGGAGGAGCTGGTAGTAGACTCCCGACAGTCGTCCGCTTAGACGGGGGTGCGGATGAAACGCCGGCAGTTCGCCATCGGGACGCTCGCGCTTGCTGCGCTGGCGCCTCTTGCGCCGCTCGCGCAGCAGCCGCCGAAGGTGCGGCGCATCGCTGTTCTCAACCCCTTCAACGAAAACGGACTGTTCAAGCGGCCACTCAGCGACGCCCTGAAACGCGTCGGCTATAGCGACAAGAACCTGCGCATCGATTGGCGCAGCGCTGAAGGAAAGAACGAGCGGCTCGATGCCCTTGCACGCGAGCTCGTGGCCCTGAAGCCGGAGCTCATCATCGCAGTGGCGTACGAAGGCATATTGGCCGCCAAGCAGGCGACCCGCGATATTCCAATCGTCATGGTCGGGGCGTGGTTTCCGGTAGAAAACGGATTCATCAAGAGTTTTGCCAGGCCCGGCGGCAATATCACCGGCACCTCATGGACCGGGCTCGAGCAGCAGGGCAAGGCGCTGGAAATCCTGCGGGAGGCGGCACCGAAAGAGAGGCGCGTGGCGGTCGCTTGGGACCCGGCCTATCGGTTTTCGGAACTGTGGAGGGAGGAAATAGATCGTGCCGGCAAGCGGCTCGGAATGAATTTGCAGTACGTTCCGATCACGACAATCGCAGAGGTGACTCCGGCGCTCGAGAAAATCACTCACTTGCGGCCAGATGCATTGTTCATAGCTGGCAATGCAATCATGATCGCGCGCGCAAAGGAGGTTGCCGATTTCACAATCGAGCGCAAGCTTGTTGCCGTTTCCCTTTCGTCGGCCTTGGTGGACCTTGGCGCGCTGATGTACTTCGGCCCGGACGTCTCGGAAATGCTTCCTCGGGTTGCCAGCTTTGTGGATCGAATCCTCCGCGGCGCAAAGCCGGCCGATTTGCCGGCAGAGCTCCCGTCGAAATTCGAGCTCGTAATCAATGCAAAAACCGCGCGCGCGATCGGCCACAAGATCCCGCCGGCGCTGCTCGGTCGCGCGGATCTGGTCATCGATTAGAAGCTACTTCGACAGCCTCTTTTCGACAAGCCTTGCAAAGAAGCTCGCGCCGTAGGGCAGGACCTTGTCGTTGAAGTCGTAGCCTGGGTTGTGGACCTCGCAGGCGCCTTCGCCGTCGCCGTTGCCGATGTTGATGTAGCAGCCCGGAACCTCGTTCAGCATGATGGCGAAGTCTTCGGAGGCCATGATGAGCGCCGGGTCGCGCTTGACCCTCTCGGCGCCGACGATCTCGGCGCAGATGCCCGCGGCGTAGTCGGCCTCGCGCGCGTCGTTGATGGTCGGCGGGAAGATGACGCGGAAGTCGGTCTTCGCCTTTGCGCCGAAGCCGGCCGCGACGCCCTCGGAGACGCGCGCCATGTTCTTGCCGACCAGCGCCATCACCTCGTTCGAGAACGCGCGCACCGTTCCCGAGAGCCGCGCGGTCTGCGGGATCACGTTGTAGGCGTTGCCGGCGTGGATCTGCGTGACCGAGACGACCACGGTGTCGACCGGCCGGACGTTGCGCGCGACGATGCTCTGCAGCGCGGCGGTGACGTGCGCGGCGACGAGCACCGAATCGACTCCGGCTTCCGGTCGCGCGCCGTGCGCGCCGACGCCTTCGATGTCGATGTCGAAGAACCCGCCGCCCGCCATCATCGGCCCTGCCTTCACCGCGAACCTGCCGAGCGGCATGCCCGGGCGGTTGTGCATGCCGAAGATCGCCTCGCAGGGAAAGCGCTTGAAGAGGCCGTCCTCGATCATCGACTTCGCTCCGCCCAAGCCTTCCTCGGCCGGCTGGAAGATGAAGTTGACCGTGCCGTCGAAGTTCCGGGTGGCGGCGAGGTACTTGGCCGCGCCGAGCAGCATCGTCGTGTGGCCATCGTGGCCGCAAGCGTGCATGCGCCCGTCGTTCTTCGATCTGTGGCTGAAAGTATTGGCTTCCTGGATCGGGAGGCAGTCCATGTCCGCACGCAGCCCGACGGATTTCTTCGCCGAGCCCGCGCGCAGCACCCCGACCACCCCTGTCCTGCCGACGCCGCGATGCACCTCGACGCCGAATGCCTTCAGCTGCGAGGCGACGAAATCGGAGGTGCGCCGCTCTTCGAAGCCGAGCTCGGGGTGCGCGTGGATGTCGCGCCGCCAGGCGGTCATCTCCTCGTGAAACCCTGCGATGCGCTCGACGAGCGGCACGCTACTGCTCGATCTTGATGTTCGCGTTCCTGATGATCTGCGCGTAGCGATCCTGCTCGCGCTTCATGAAGGCCGCCATCTCGTCGGGCGAGCTCGCGGCCTGGTCGAGGCCGAGAGAGATGTAGCGCTCGCGCATGTCCGTGGCCTGCATGGCTTTCTGGATCTCGGCCGACAGCCGCGTCAGGATCTCGCGCGGCGTGCCTGCCGGCGCCGAGTAGCCGATCCAGGCGGCGGCATCGAGCCCCGGCAGGTCCGCCGCCTCGGCGAGCGTCGGCACGTCCGGCAGCGACGCGGTGCGCCTGGCGGTAGTGACGCCGTAGACCTTCAACCGGCCCGCCTTGAAGTGGCCGATCACCGAAGCCACCGTCTCGACCGAATAGCTGATCTGGCCACCGATCAGGTCCGTCATTGCCGGCGCGCTGCCCTTGTAGGGCACGTGCACCGCCTTGATCTGCGCCATCGAGTTGAAGAGCTCGGCGAAGAGATGCGCGGTCGCGCCGGTGCCCGAGGAGGAGAATGTGTACTTGCCCGGGTTGGCGCGCGCCAGCTGGACGAACTCGCGCGCGTTGGCGGCCGGGAACGACGGATGCGCGATGAGCGCGAAAGGCGCGCGCGCCGTAAGGCTGACCGGCGCAAGGTCTTTCAGCGGGTCGTAGGGCGTCTTCTGCAGGTTCGGCATGATCGACAGTGGCCCGCTCGAAGAGGCGAGCAGGGTGTAGCCGTCAGGCGCCGCCTTGACCACCGCCTCGGTGCCGATCGCGCCGCCGGCCCCGGGCCGGTTCTCGATCACGAAGTTCTGGCCGAGCTGCGCGGTGAGTTTCTCCGCCACGATGCGCGCCGCCAGGTCGGTCGCCTGCCCCGGCGGCCAGGGCACGATCACCCGAATCGGCTTGTTCGGATAGCCCTGCGCGAGCGCAGTGTTGAACAGGACCGCGGCAGCGAGTCCGAGAAGAATTCTGCTCATGTCCCCTCCAGGACGCCTTACGCCACCTCGAAAAGGCCCGCGGCGCCCATGCCGCCGCCGATGCACATCGTCACGACGACGCGCTTGGCGCCGCGGCGCTTGCCCTCAATCAGGGCGTGGCCCACCAGGCGCGAGCCGGTGACACCGTACGGATGGCCGACCGCGATCGAGCCGCCGTTCACGTTCAGCCGCTCGTCCGGGATGCCGAGCTTGTCGCGGCAATAGATCACCTGCACTGCGAAGGCCTCGTTCAGCTCCCAGAGATCGATGTCCTTGACCTTCAGCCCGGTGCGCTCGAGCAGCTTCGGGATCGCGAACACCGGCCCGATGCCCATCTCGTTCGGCTCGCAGCCCGCGACCGCGAAGCCGCGGAAGATGCCGAGCGGCTTCAAGCCCCGCTTCGCAGCGGTCCTGTCGCTCATGATGACCTGCGCCGAGGCGCCGTCCGAGAACTGGCTCGCATTGCCCGCGGCGATCACGCCGCCCTCGATCGCCGGCTTGATCTGCGACACGCCCTCGTAGTTCGTGTCCGGGCGGATGCCCTCGTCGTGCTCGGTGGTGACCTCCTTCATCGTCTCGGTGCCGGTGTTCTTGTCGACCACCTTCATCTTGGTCGTGATCGGCACGATCTCGTCCTTGAATTTGCCCTCGGCGCGGCCTTTCGCGGCGCGCAGCTGGCTCTGCACGCCGTAGCGGTCCTGCGCTTCGCGCGGGATGTTGTACCGCTTGGAGACATACTCGGCGGTCTGCAGCATGTTCCAGTAGATCTCGGGCTTGTGGCGGGTCAGCCACTCGTCCTTGCCGTGGTGCTTGTTGGCCTCGTTCTGCACTAGCGAGATCGACTCGACGCCGCCCGAGACGTAAATCGCCTCTTCGCCGGCAATGATGCGCTGGCTCGCGAGCGCGACGGTCTGCAGGCCGGAGGAGCAGAATCGATTCACGGTCACGCCCGACACCGTCACCGGCAGCCCGGCGCGCAGCGCGATCTGGCGCGCGATGTTGCCGCCGGTCGCGCCCTCGGGCGTCGCGCAGCCCATGATGACGTCCTCGACTTCCTGCGGCTCGACCTTGGCGCGCTCGAGCGCCGCGTGCACCACGTGGCCGCCCATCTTCGCGCCGTGGGTCATGTTGAGCGCGCCTCTCCAGCTCTTGCAGAGCGGCGTCCTGGCGGTTGAAACGATGACGGCGTCAGCCATTGAATTTCCTCCCTTCGTTTGCCAGCTTCACGAGTAGGGGCGCGGGTTTCCAGACCTCGCCCATATATCCGGATTGAAATCGTTGAATTGAATTCAAGACAGTTTTCAAACCCACCGTATCCGCATAAAACATCGGCCCACCGCGGTAGGCGGGGAAGCCGTAGCCGGTGAGGTAGACCATGTCGACGTCCGACGCACGCAGCGCGATGCCTTCCTCGAGGATGTACGCCGCCTCGTTGACGAGCGCGTAGATGAGTCGCTCTACGATCTCCTCGTCGGAAATCTTGCGGGTTTTGATTTTGTTTTCGGCCCGGTATTTTTCAATTAAGGCATCCACTTCAGGATCCGGAATCGGTTTCCGGTCGGGGAGGTTGTACTTGTACCAGCCCTTGCCGGTCTTCTGCCCGTAGCGGCCCTGCTCGCAGATGCGGTCGGCGATCCGCGAATAGATCATGTTCGGCCGCTCCTTGTAGCGGCGCTTGCGGATGTCCCAGCCGATGTCGAGGCCCGCCATGTCGCCCATCGCGAGCGGCCCCATCGCCATGCCCCACTTGTAGGCGGCGGCATCCACCTGTTGAGGGCTGCAGCCCTCATCCACTAGGAAGAGGGACTGCTGGCCGTATTTCTCGACCATGCGGTTGCCGATGAAGCCGTCGCACACGCCCGAGACCACCGGCACTTTCTTGATCGTTTTGCCGAGCTTCATCGTAGTGGCGAGCACGTCTTTCGCGGTCTTCTTGCCGCGCACGACCTCCAGCAGCCGCATCACGTTGGCGGGCGAGAAGAAGTGCGTGCCGATCACGTCCTGCGGGCGCTTGGTGACCGCGGCGATCTCGTCCACGTCGAGCGTCGAGGTATTGGTGGCGAGGATCGCGCCGGGCTTCATCACCGCATCGAGCTTCCTGAACATGTCCTTCTTCACGTCCATGCGCTCGAACACCGCCTCGATCACGATGTCGGCGTCTTTCGCGTCCTCGACCTTCGTCGTCGATTTGATCAGCGCCATGCGCTTGTCCATCTCGTCCTGCTTCAGGCGCCCCTTGAAAACCGTGGCCGCGTAGTTCGCCTTGATGCGCGCGACGCCCTTGTCGACCGCCTCCTGGCTCGTGTCCATGATCGAGACCGGGATGCCCACGTTGGCGAAGTTCATGGTGATGCCGCCGCCCATGGTGCCCGCGCCGATGACCGCGGCGCTCTTGATCGCGCGCACCGGCGTGTCCTCGGGAACGTCGGGGATCTTGCTGGTCTGGCGCTCGGCGAAGAACATGTGGCGCAGCGCCTTCGACTCGTTGCCCTCGACCAGCCCCGCGAAGCGCTGGCGCTCTTCCTTGCGGCCTTCGTCGAACGGCTTGGTGGCCGCGGCTTCCACGCAGGCGACGATCTCGAGCGGCGCCGGGAACCCGCGCGAGGCCTTCGCCACCTCGGCCCGCGCCTTGTCGAAGAACTGCCTCGGATCGCCGTCGACCTTCACGCTCATGTCGCGGATGCGCTTGGTCTTGGTTTGTCTCTGGGCAAAGGCAATCGCGCCTTCGAGCAAATCGCCCTGAACGATCTCGTCCACCAGCCCGAGTTGAAGCGCTTTCTCCGCCGGCACCGGATTGCCGGTCGTCATCATCTGGATGCCTTGCGCGGCGCCGACCACGCGCGGCAGGCGCTGCGTGCCGCCCGAGCCGGGCAGGAGCCCGAGCTTTACCTCGGGGAGCCCCAGCAGACTTTTCGGCAGCGCGACGCGGTAGTGGCAGCCGAGCGCGAGCTCGAGGCCGCCGCCGAGCGCGAATCCGCCGATCGCCGCGACCATCGGCTTGGGGCAGGCGTCCTGCGCGTCGTTGATCTCGGGAAGCGAGGGCGGAACGCCCATCTTCGGGGTGTTGAACTCACGGATATCGGCGCCGCCCGAAAATGCCTTGGCCGAGCCGATGATGACGACCGCCTTCACCGCCGGATCGGCGCCGGCCTTCTTGATGCCGTCCATGATGCCGGGCCTGAGCATGCTGCCCAGGCCGTTGACCGGCGGATTGTTCAGGGTGATGACGGCCACGCCGTCGCGTACCGAATAGGATGCCGCCTCGCTCATCGCGCTTTGCTCTCTCGAAGGGGTGAAGCGATTCTAGCCGACTTGCGAGCGGCGCAGCACCGGCTCGAGCTGTTTGACCCCCATTTTCTCAAGAACTTCCTTGATTGCCCCGATCGCACGCTTTACGTCGTCCTCGTCGACATGGCCGATGCAGCCGACGCGGAAAGTCTCGACCTTGGTGAGCTTGCCCGGGTAGAGGATGAAGCCGCGCTTGCGCGCCCCGTCGTACAGGCGCTCGAAGCGGTACGCAGGGTCGGCAGGCGCGTGGAAGGTGACGATCACCGGCGCCTGGATGGCGCGCGGCAGGAACGATTTGAGGCCAAGCGCCTCCATGCCGTCGATGAGGCGCGCGCAGTTCGTCGCGTAGCGCGCGCCGCGCCCGGCGGTGCCGCCCTCCTCGAAGAACTGGTCGAGCGCCTCGGCGAGCGCCGCGACGACGTGCGTGGGCGGCGTGAAGCGCCACTGCTTCGTCTTCTCCATCTGCACCCACTGGTCGTGCAGGTCGAGGACGAGCGACGGGCTGTTGCCCGCGGCCTTCTCCAGCACGGATTTGCGGATCAGCGCGAAGCCCATTCCCGGCGGGCCTTCCAGGCACTTGCCCGAGGCCGCGACCAGCGCATCGAAGGGCGTCTCGCGCGCATCGATCTCCACCGCCGCGAGCGAGCTCATGGCGTCCACGAGCAGGCTGCGGCCGTGCTTCGCCACGGCCCGCGCGATGTCTTCCAGCGGGTTCAGCACCCCGGTGCTGGTCTCGCAGTGCACCGCCGCGACGTGGCTGATCGACTTGTCGGCCGCGAGCGCGCGCTCGACCTCGTCGGCGCGCACCGGCGTCGCCTCGGTGTAGTCCTGCACCGTCACGCGGCGCCCGAGCTTGCGCAGGATCTGGGCGATGCGCTGGCAGTAGGCGCCGTTGGCGGGCACGAGCACATGTCCGTCCTTCGGCACGAGCGTGCCCAGCATCGCCTCGACCACGAAGGTCCCGCTGCCCTGGAGAGGGACGCACACGTGCGTGCCCTCGCCGTGGATCACCTTGACCAGCAGCTCGCGCACCTTGGCGGTCAGGGCAATGAAGTTGTCCTCGCGCGAGCCGTAGTCGTGCAGCATCGCCTCCTTGGTGCGCCGCGAGGTCGTCAGCGGGCCTGGGGTTAGGAGGATCGGATCGGTCGTATCTTTCATTTCGTTCTCCAGGCTTGGGTGCGGCGCTCGACCAGCCAGCCGATGCCGAGATACAGGATACAGACCGCGAGCGAGGTGGCGGCGATCAGCACCGCCATGGCGGCGGCGGCGCCGATCTCGCCCGCTTCGTCCAGGTTGAGGATCGTGATCGAGACGAGCCGCGTATCCGGCGAGTAGAGGAAGACGACCGCCGAGATCGTGGTCATGGCGTTGATGAAGAAGTAGCGGCTGATGTCGATCAGCGCCGGCGTGCAGATCGGCAGCGTCACGCGCCAGAAGGTCTTCCAGAACGGCACCTTGAGCGAGGCCGACACCGACTCGAACTCGCCGTCCAGCGATTTCAGCGCGGTCATCGCGGTGAGATGGCCGGTGGTGTAGAAGTGGATGATGGTGCAGGCGACCAGGACCGCCATCGAGTGGTACATGAAGTTGAGCGGGTTCTGCGGCGCGTTGAAGAAGAAGATGTAGCCCAGGCCCAGCACTAGGCCCGGCACCGCCATCGGGATGAGCGCAAGCAGCTGCACCGCGGGGCGCAACCAGTCGGCGCCGCGCGTCTTCTCCATGAGATAGGCGCCGACGAACACGATCGCGGTGCCGCCGAGCGAAGTGAGGAACGCGAGCTTCAGGCTGTTCACGAACGCCGTGTTGACCTCGCCGTCGACGATGCCGAAGACGTAGTGGCGCAGGCTGAACGAGAGGTCGTAGGGCCAGAACTTCACGAACGAGGCAAAGAGCGCCATGCCGAACACCGCTCCCATCAACAAGAGGACGATCGCGCAGTACGCGGTCATCGCGAGGTCGAAGGCGCGGCTGGGCTTCGTCGCATAGGGCACGGCGCGTGCGGTGAGCATCGAGGTCTGCTTGCGCTGCACGAAGCGATCGACGATGAAGGTGAGCAGGGCGGGCGCGAGCAGCATGAGCGCGACCACCGCCCCTTTCTGGAAATCCTGCTGGCCGATCACCAGCTTGAAGACGTCGGTGGCGAGCACGTTGAAGTTGCCGCCGATCACCTTCGGGATGCCGAAATCGGTGATCACCAGCGTGAAGCTCACCATCGCGGCGCTCGCGATGCCGTATTTCGCGCCGGGCAGGGTGATGGTGAAGAACTTGCGCGCATGCGAGGTGCCGAGTGCGTCGGCCGCTTCGTAAAGGCGCGCGTCCGCGAGCGACAGCGCGGTCACCAGGATGATGAGCGCGTGCGGGAACACCGCGAAGAGCTGGGAGAGCACGATGCCCGGCGCGCCGTAGATGGATTCGATGCCCAGCGAAAGCATTAGCGTCTTCAATACGCCCTGGTTGCCGAACCAGTAGATGAAGGAGATGGCCGAGAGCAGCGAAGGCGCGAGCAGCGGCGTCAACGCGAGCGTGCGGAAAATCCCCTTCAAGGGCATGCAGCTGCGCGCGAGCGCATAGGCGAAGGTGAAGGCCGCGGGCACCACCAGCACGGTCACGAGCAGCGCGACCCAGATGCTGTTCCAGAGCGAATCGAGCAGCGCCGGGGTGGCGAAATAGGCGAAGAAATTGTCCAGGCCGACGAAATGCCCCCTCGCGTCCTCGACGCTCTGCGCGAGGATCGCGGCCAGAGGCCCGGCGAGGAACAGCACCAGCGCGAGCGCGATTAGGCCGAGCACGAGGTGCCCGGTGCGGTCGGTCCAGTGGATTTTCTGGCGGACGCGCACGCCTGGGTTCAGGACCGCGGACATGTCAGGCGTCGAAGATGCGCATGCGCTCGGTGAGGATGCGCAACCTGAGCGCGCTGCCCTCGGCGAGGTTCTGCTCGGAGAGGAAGTTGAGCGACAGGTACACCGTCAGGGGTTGATTTTCGAGGCCGTCCGCCGTGACGCGAACAAGACAATACGAGCCCAGGAACTCGATTTTTTCTATTTTCGACTCGACAACATTCGAGTCCCCTTCCGAGATTGGTCGCGCCACAATATCTTCCGGCCGGAGGTAGGCGCGCACGCTGCGCCCGGCGCTGCCGTTGGCCGAGGCGCCCGAGAAGCTGCGCGTGCCGACGCGCACGCGCCCCGGGCCTTCGATCGTGGCGCTGAGCATGTTCACCTTGCCGACGAAATCGGCGACGAACGGCGTCGCCGGCTCGCGATAGATCTCGAGCGGCGTGCCGACCTGGTCGATGACGCCCTGGTTCATCACCACGATGCGGTCGGCCATCGAAAGCGCCTCCTCCTGGTCGTGCGTCACCATGATGGTGGTGACGCCGAGCCGCTGCTGCAGCGACCGGATCTCCTGCCGCAGGTGCACCCGCACGATGGCGTCCAGCGCCGAGAGCGGCTCATCCAAGAGCAGCAGCCCGGGCGAGGTGGCGAGCGCGCGCGCGAGCGCGATGCGCTGCTGCTGCCCGCCGGAGAGCTGCGCGGGGTATTTGGTCGCGCTGTCGGGGAGACCGACGAGCTTCAGGAGATCGGCAACCCTGTCTTCAATGGTTTTTCCCGCAGCTCTTCTGTTGACCAGGCCGTACGCGACGTTGTCAAAGACCGACAGATTCGGAAACAGCGCGTACGACTGGAAAACGATGCCGTAGTCGCGCTGCGCGGGCGGCAGCACGGAAATGTCGCGCCCGCGCTGGTAGATGCTGCCTGCGGTCTGCGCTTCCAGCCCCGCGATGATGCGCAGGAGCGTCGTCTTGCCGCAGCCCGAGGGCCCGAGGAAGCAGACAAACTCGCCCTGCGGGACCTCCAGTCGGATGTCGCGCAGGGCGGTGAACGCGCCGAAGTCCTTGCGGATTCCCTCCAGCCGCAGGAAAGAGGCGCCTGGCGGCGCCGTGCCCGCGGTCAGCGTTTTTCCGTCTTGGCGTTGTAGCGCTTGGTCCACTCGGCGAGGATGCGCTCGCGCGCTTCGGCCGTTTTCTTGAAATCCATCTTGACCAGGCGCTCCTCGTAGTCCTTCGGCACGTTGGCCAGCGGCGCGGCCACGCCGGGCTGCGCCGTGATGGCGAAGTTCTTGCCGTAGAGGATCATCGCATTCTTGCTCGAGGCCCAGTCGGCGAGCTGCTTCGCCGCCTCGAGCTTCTTCGTGCCCTTGTGGATCGCAAAGGCCTCCAGGTCCCAGCCGAGGCCCTCCTTCGGGAACACGAGGTCGATCGGCGCGCCCTTCGCCTTGTTGGAGTTGGCGCGGTATTCGAACGAGATGCCGACCACGAACTCGCCGGCGGCCGCCTGGTTGCAGGGCTTGGAGCCCGAATGGGTGTACTGCGCGATGTTCTCGTGCAGCTTGTCCATGTACTCCCAGCCGCCCTTCTCGCCCCAGAGCGTGAGCCAGGCGACGACGTCGAAGAAGCCGGTGCCGGAGGACGCGGGGTTGGGCATCACCACCTGCCCCTTGTAGGCGGGCTTGGTGAGGTCCTTCCAGGTCTCCGGCTTCGGGATGTTGCGCTTCTTCGCCTCCACCGTGTTGAAGCACACCGTCGCGCCCCAGACGTCCATCCCGAACCACGCCGGCGGGTTCTTCTGGTCGCGGTACTTCATCATGATCGCGTCGAGGTTGATCGGCGCGTAGGGGATGAGCATGCCCTGAGAGTCGAGCAGGGCCAGGCTCGAGGCCGCCACGCCCATCACGACGTCGGCCTGCGGGTTGTTCTTCTCGGCGAGCAGCTTCGCGGTGATCACACCGGTCGAGTCGCGCACCCAGCGGATCTCTATGCCCGGGTTCTCGGCGTAGAAGCCCTGCTCGTAGGCCTTCAGCTGGTCGGTTTCGAGCGCGGTGTAGACGAGGAGCTGCGTCTTGCCCTGCGCGAATGCGGCCGTGGCGCTGAGGAGCGCGGAGGCCAGTGCGGCGCGGAGTAGCGTGTTCATCGGTTCTCCCTGGGTGGAGTCGAAAGCTTATTGCAGTTCCGTGTCGGTCCGGTGACGGCGCCGGAGCTTGCTATTTGAGCCATCCAGTTGTAGATTGTCAACAATCTACCGATGGCCTCCCCCGACGCGCTCGAGATCCTGCAGCAGAACTCGCTCACCTCGCTGGTGAAGCGCGAGCTCGAGCGCCGCATCCTCGGCGGGGAGCTCGCGCCCGGCGCGAAGCTGAACGAGGCCGAGCTCGCGGCCGAGCTGCGTGTCTCGCGCGGGCCGGTGCGCGAGGCCTTCCGCGCCCTGGAGCAGGCGGGCCTTGTGCGCACCGAGAAGAACCGGGGCGTGTTCGTGCGCCAGGTGTCGCTGGAGGAGGCGAACGAGATCTACGAGGTGCGCGCGGTGCTCGAAGGCCTCATCGGGCGCCTCGCGGCGAAGCGGATCCGCCCGGAGCAGGTCGAGCGCATCCGCGCGGTGGTAAAGCGCATGCATGGCCTCGCCAAGAGCCGCGACGCCGCGGCCTACTACCCGCTCAACGTGGAGTTCCACGAGTTGCTGGCGCAGGCCGCCGGAAACAAGGCGCTGCTCGCAACCTACCGGCGCGTGGTCAACGAGCTCGACCTCTACCGCCGCGAAACCATCACGCGCATCGCCGAGAACATCCCGATCTCCACGCGCGACCACCAGGCAATCGTCGACGCGGTTGCCAGGGGCGACGAGAGGCTCGCGGAGAAGCTGCTGGTCGAGCACGTCATCGAGAGCCGCGAGCGCCTGCACCGGGCATTGGCGAAGACTGCGAGGGCAGCATGAGAACAGAGGCAGTGGAGGTGAACGGCGTCAAGTACCGCTGGCCGAAGAAGCCGGTGGCGGTGGTGTGCATCGACGGCGGCGATCCCGCCTACCTGCAGCGCTTCCTCGCGGAGGGGTCGATCCCGAACATCGCGCGCTTCATCAAAGGCGGGTTCAGCACGGTCGCCGACGGCACCATGCCGAGCTTCACCTGCCCGAACAACATGTCGATCATCACGGGCACGCCGGCGGCGAAGCACGGCATCTCGGGCAACTACTACCTGGACGTCAAGACCGGGCAGGCGATCGTGATGACCGGACCCGAGCTCCTGCGCGGGGACACCATCCTCGCCCAGTTCGCCAAGGCAGGCGCCAAGGTGGTCTCGATCACGGCGAAGGACAAGCTGAGGAAGCAACTCGGCAAGAACCTCGATGTTTCCAAGGGCAACGTCAGCTTTTCCTCGGAGTTCGCCAGCAAGGTGACCATGAAGGAGAACGGCATCGAGAACGTGCTCGAGCTCGTGGGCATGCCGCAGCCGCACATGTACTCGATGGAGCTCTCGCTCTTCGTGCTCGAGGCCGGCATCAAGCTCCTGGAGAAGCAGAAGCCGGACCTGCTCTACCTCTCGCTCACGGACTGGGTGCAGCACAAGTACGCGCCCGAGGAGTCGGAGGCGAAGCGCTTCTACCAGCAGATCGACCGCTGCTTCGGGCGACTGGCCGACCTCGGCGCCATCGTCGCGCTCACCGCCGACCACGGTATGAACGACAAGTCCGACGCCGCCGGCAAGCCGAACGTCATCTGGCTGCAGGACGTGCTCGACAAGAAGTTCGGCAAGGGCGACACGCGCGTCATCTGCCCGATCACCGACGCCTTCGTCGGCCACCACGGCGCGCTCGGCGGCTTCGTACGCGTCTGGTGCACCGGCAAAGCGACCCCTGAGCAGGTGATGGACGTGACGCGCAAGCTCAAGGGCGTAGAGGCGGTGCTGGACAAGGAGACGGCCTGCCGCGTGCTCGAGCTGCCGGAGGACCGGGAAGCCGATGTGGTCGTGATCTCGGAAGCCAACGTCTGCATCGGTGGCGCCGAGGCCGAGCACGACCTAAAGGGGCTGGATGGCCACCGCCTGCGCACCCACGGCGGCCTGTCGGAAGCCAAGGTGCCCTTCATCCTCAATGTGCCGCTGAACGACGAATACAAGCTCAAGGCGGGCGCGGCGACGCTGAAGAGCTACCAGATCTTCGACTTCGCGATCAACGGCGCGCAGCAGTGATGGTGACTTCCGGACGCCTGGCGGTCTACGACGCGCCCAACAAGCCCTTCGAGATCCGCATGTTCCCGATCCGGGCGCCGCGGGCGGACGAGGTCCTGGTCAAGATACGGATGTCGACGATCTGCCGCTCCGACATCCACTCGTATCTGGGCCATCGGCCTAACCCCTGCCCCGGGGTACTGGGCCACGAGATCATCGGCACCATTGTCGCGCTGGGCTCCGAAGTGAAGTGCGACATGCGCGGTGACGCGCTCGCCGTGGGCGACCGCATCACCTGGAGCGAATACTTCATTCCCGGGGACAGCTACCAGACCGAGGTGCTCGACCTGCCGCAGAAGGCCCCCGGCGTCGACAAGTACGGTCACATGGCTGTCACGACCGAGCCCCACCATCACGGCGGCTTCGGCGAATACTGCTACATCCTGCCGCGCTCCTGGATATTGAAGCTGCCTGCAGACATGAGCGACGAGGAAGCGGCGCCGATCAATTGCGGCGTTGCCACGGTGATCTGCGTGACGGAGAAGGCAGCGATCCAGGTGGGCGACGCGGTGGTGGTGCAGGGCCTGGGGCTGCTTGGCCTCTACGCCTGCGCGATCGCCAAGGCGCGCGGTGCGCGCCTCGTGATCGGGCTGGACGGCGTCGCGGCGCGGCGGGATCTGGGTTTGCGTTTTGGGTGCGATAAGGTTTTTGCGGCCGACGAACCGGACCTGGTAAAAAAAGTAAGGGCGCTTTGTGTTCCTGAAGGTCCTGACGGTGTGATCGAGCTGTGCGGCTACCCGGAAGTGATCCCCTCGGGCATCGACATGGTGCGAACCGGCGGGCGCTACGTGCTCGGCGGCCTCGTCAATCCGGATGCGTTCGTGAAGATCGACGCCAACAAGATCCTGAGGAAGCTGATTACGCTGACTGGGGTGCACAACTACCACCCTCGCCACCTGGTGCAGGCGCTCGATTTCGTGGCGAGCAACCGCAAGCGCTTCCCCTTCCACGATCTCGTGGACGGCAAATACAAGCTCGAGGAGGTCGGCAAGGCCATGAAGGACGCAGCAGACCGCAAGGTGCTTCGCGCAGCCATCGTTCCATGAGCGCACAACTCAGAATCGAAGAACCCGATCTCGGCTACCAGCCGCAGGGGCTCTACTACGGGGGGCGCTGGGTAGAAGCCAGCAGCGGCAAGAGCTTCGTCTCGATCAACCCCGCCACGGGGAAGAAGCTGGGCGACATCCCTTACGCGGATGCGGAGGACGTGGACCTCGCGGTCAAGGCGGCGCACAAGGGTTTCCTCGAGTGGCACAAGGTCGGCATCAAGGAGCGCGCGAAGTGCCTGGAGGCCTGGGCGAAGCGCGTGCGCGAGAACGCGAAGCGCCTCGCGCTGATCGACGCGGTAGACTCGGGCAACGCGGTCAAAGGCATGGAAGGCGACATGCATTGGACCGCCGACAGCCTGGAGTATTTCGCGGGCCTGGTCACCGAGGTCAAGGGCACCACGAGCTCGCTCGGGCCGCGCCACATGAACTTCACGCGCCGCCAGCCCTGCGGCGTGGTGGCAAAGCTCAATCCCTTCAACCATCCGTTCCGCTTCTGCGTCGAGAAAGCCGCCGCGCCGCTCGCCGCCGGCAATACCGTGGTCATCAAGAGCTCGGAGCAGGCGCCGGTCTCGAGTTTCGAGGTCGCGAAGCTCGCCGAGGGCATCTTCCCGCCGGGCGTGGTGAACGTGGTCGCGGGCGACGGCGCGACCGGCGCCGCGCTGGTCGCGCACCCGATGGTGCCGCGCATCGGCTTCATCGGCTCGGTGGAGACCGGGCGACTGGTGGCGAAGGGCGCGGCTGATCTGCTCAAGCGCGTGACGCTCGAGTTGGGCGGCAAGAACCCGATCATCATCTTCCCGGACGCGGATCCCAAGCAGGCCGCCTCGGCCGCGATCAAGGGCATGAACATGAACCGGCAGGGCCAGTCGTGCAGCTCGACCTCGCGCGTGTTCGTGCATGAGTCCTTGCGCAAGCCGGTGGTGGACGAGATCGCTCGCCTTGCTGACGCGCTGCCGGTGGGCTTCCCGTGGATCGAGTCCAATGAGCTGGGGCCGATCGTGTCCGAACGGCAGCTCAAGCGCATCCTCGGCTACATCGACTCGGCGAAGCAGGAAGGCGCCGCGCTCGTCACCGGCGGCGACAGGCCCAAGGACCCGCAGCTCGCCAACGGCTTCTTCCTGCGTCCCACGGTGTTCGACGGCGTGCGCCAGGAGATGCGCGTCGCGCGCGAGGAGATCTTCGGCCCGGTCATGTCGGTGATCGCCTGGTCCGACAGCGCCGACATGCTCGCCAAGGTGAACAGCCTGGAGTACGGGCTCACCGCCGCGATCGTCACCAACCGGCTCGACCTGGCGATGCAGACCGCGGAGCAGGTCGAAGCGGGCTACGTCTGGATCAACTCCAGCGGCCGCTACATCGGCGAGCCCTACGGCGGCTGGAAGCAGAGCGGCCTGGGCGTCGAGGAGTGCTTCGAGGAGATGCTGAGCTACACCCGTGTCAAGAACGTCAACATGCGCTGGTAATTACCGGAGGAGGGAAAAATGAAACGATTCCTGCACTTTGTTCTGTTGCTTGCGTGTTCTTTGTCGGCAGGAGCGCAAGGCACCGCGAAACCGGGCGTTCTCACCGTCGGCTTCATTCCCGCGGAGGACTCGCGCGCCATGGTGCGCCAATCGCAGGCGATCCTCGATATCGTCGCCAAGCACACCGGCATGAAGGTCGACACTTTCGTCGGCTCGGACTACAACGCCACCATCGAGGCGTTGCGCGCCGGGCACGTCGACGTCGCGCTGCTGGGGCCGTTCTCCTACGTGCTCGCCACCACGGTGGCGCCGGTGGAAGCCTTCGCGGTGACGGTGACGGCACGCACGATGCAGCCTTCCTACCAGTCGATCATCATCGCGGGCAAGGACAGCAAGATCAATTCGCTGGCCGACCTCAAGGGCAAGACCTTCGCCTTCGTCGACCCGGGCTCGACCTCGGGTTTCATGGTGCCCTCGGCGGCGTTCGTCAAGGCCGGCATCGTCCCTGAGAAGGACTTCAAGCAGGTGATGTACTCCGGCGGTCACGACGCCACCATCGTCTCGGTGGGATCGGGCAAGGTGGATGCAGGCAGCGTCGCCGACCGCATCTACGAGCGCGGCTGCGCCAAGGGCCTCGCCGACTGCAACAAGCTCAAGGTGGTGTGGACTTCGCCGGCGATCCCCAACGATCCGCTGCTGTACCGCAGGACACTATCGGACGACATGAAGAAGCGGGTCCGCGAGGCATTCTACAGCGTCAGGAACCTGGCGTTCGGCGAGATGGGCACGGTGGCGCGCTTCGACCCGGCGACCGACAAGGACTACGACTCGATCCGCGAGATCGCCTCGGCGCTCAAGCTGGACCTGAAGAAGATGAAGTAAGCCGTGATGGCGGTCTCGGCGACGGTAGACGGCGTACTGGCCGAGCTTGCGGCGCGCAAGCGCTGGCGGCTCAGCCACGTCGCGGTCGCGGCCGTCGTCGTCGCTTTCCTCGCCTGGTGCGCCGAAGGCGCCGGCCTGCGGCCGAAGGAGCTGGCCAACGCGCTGCCGGCGATCGGCGAGTACTTCTATCGCATGACGCCTCCCAAGTGGGAATTCTCCGAGGTGCTGTGGAAGCCCGCCGTCGAGACGCTGTACATCGCGCTCTGGGGCAACGTCATCGCGCTCCTCATCGGCTTGCCGCTGGGGATCCTCGCGGCCGGCAACGTCACCCGCTCGGCGCTGGTGCGCAACTCCGCGAAAGCGGTGCTGAACCTCCTGCGCAGCATCTCTGAGCTGATCTGGGCGGTGTTCTTCGTCGCCGCGGTCGGCCTGGGGCCGTTCCCCGGCGCGCTCGCGCTGGGCGTCAACTTCGGCGGCATCCTCGGCCGGTTGTACGCCGAGGCGCTCGAGAACATCGATCCGGGTCCGGTGGAAGCGCTCGAGGCCACCGGCGCGAGCCGGCTGCAGGTGATCGCCTACGCGATGCTCCCGCAAGCGCTGCCGCAGTTCGTCACCTTCAACCTGTACTGGTTCGAGGTCGGCGTGCGCTCGGCCACCGTGCTCGGCATGGTCGGCGCCGGCGGCATCGGCTTCGAGCTCGTCACCACGATCCGCCTGTTCGAGTGGCGCGAGACCGGCGTCGTGCTGCTGCTGATTCTCGCCATGGTGACGATCATCGACATGGCGTCTACCTGGATTCGAAGCAAGATTTATTGACATGGACCTCGAGATCAAGGGCCTGTCCAAGACCTACCCCGGGGCGAGCGTCCGCGCGCTGAACGACGTCAGCATCCGCGTGCCGGCCGGGGAGTTCCTCGTCATTCTCGGCCCGAGCGGCGCAGGCAAGTCGACGCTGCTTCGCTGCATCAACCGGCTGGTGGAACCTTCCGAAGGCAAGGTGTTCCATAACGGCGCCGAGATCACGAGCGCAAACGGCGACCTGCGCGCCATCCGCCGCAGCTTCGGCATGGTGTTCCAGCAGTTCAACCTGGTGAAGCGACTCTCGGTGCTGACCAACGTGCTCTCCGGCCGCCTTGGCCATCGCAGCGTGCTGCGCAGCCTCGCCTACAGCTTCCCCGAGGCCGACAAGCGCATCGCCGTCGAGTGCCTGGCGCGCGTCAACATGGACCACAAGGCGTTCCAGCGCGCCGACACCCTCTCGGGCGGGGAGCAGCAGCGCGTCGCCATCGCGCGCGCGCTCGCGCAGCAGCCGCAGGTCATCCTGGCCGATGAGCCGGTGGCGAGCCTCGATCCCAAGATCGCGCGCCAGGTGCTCGGCTACCTCAGGCAGGCGGCGCAGGAGCTCGGCATCACCGTGCTCTGCAACCTGCACCAGGTCGACTACGCGCGCGAATTCGCCGAGCGCGTCGTCGGCATGAGCCGCGGCGCGGTGGTGTTCGAAGGGCCGTCCTCGCTGCTGACCGACGAGGTCCTGCATCGCATCTATTACCGCGAGCCTGGCGAGGAGGCCAAGGAAGAGCAATGAGCGCGCCCACCTTCGACGCCGTTGTCGCCGCCACCCTCGCGCAGGAGTCGCAGCGGCGCATGCGCCGTAGCACACATGCGCTGATCTGGGGTGTCGCGGTGGTCGCGGTGCTGTGGTTCACCGCGGCGCAGATAGGCCTCAATCCGCTGGCGCTCGCGAAAGGTCTGCCTTTCATGGCGGACTTTTTCTCGCGCATGTTCCCGCCCGATCTCGCCCACCTCGGCCTGCTGGGCGACGTCACCGTGGAGACGATCCAGATTGCGGTCTGGGGCACGCTGATCGCGATCGTGCTGTCGATCCCGCTCGCGTTGCTCGGTGCGAAGAACACCACGCCGCACCCGATCGTGTTCCATGCCACGCGCATGCTCCTGAACGCGCTGCGCGCGATCAACGAGCTGGTGTTCGCGCTGATCTTCGTCGCCGCGGTCGGGCTCGGGCCTTTCGCCGGAGTGCTCGCGATCGCGCTGCACGCAACCGGGATGCTCGCCAAGTTCTGCGCCGAGGAGCTTGAAGGCGTGGACAGGGGGCCGGTCGAGGCGGTGCAGGCAACCGGGGCGGGCCGCATGCAGGTGATACTGTTCGGCATGATCCCGCAGGTGATTCCCGCGTTCATCAGCTACTCGATCTACCGGTTCGACGTCAGCATCCGCGCCGCCACCATCCTCGGCCTGGTTGGCGCGGGCGGCCTCGGCTTCTCGCTCATCAAGACCATGAAGCTCTTCAAGTACCACGAGACCGCGACCTGCATCCTCGTCATCTTCGTCCTGGTGTTCGTATCGGACTGGGCGTGCTCGCGCATCAGGGCGAAAATTCTGTGACGCGCATCCTTGCGTTAACCGTCGTCCTCCTCTGCGGCTGCGGCGGAGGGGGCGGCGAGAACAGCGCGCTCACGCAAGGCAAGGCGCTGCTCGCCGAGGGCAAGCACGAAGCCGCCGCCGTCGAGCTGAAGAAGGCGGTCAAGAAGGACAGGAATTCGATGGAAGGGTGGATGAGGCTCGGCGACGCCTACCGCGCCCTCAAGAAGCACGACGACGCGCTCTCCGCCTACGTCACCGCGAAGCGCGTTGACCGGCATTCGGTCGCGCCCCACCTTGCGCATGCAAGGGTGCAGATCGAGCTTGGCCGCATCCCCGATGCGATTCTCGAGCTGACCCTGGTCACGGAGATGGATCCGAAGAATCTCGAGGCGCTTGTCACCCTGGGAAGGATCTCGCAGCTTCCGCACAAGCAGACCGATGGCTCGACCGGGGTGACGAAGCTGGATCTCGAGCGCGCCGAGATGAACCTGGAGGCCGCGGCGGCGCTGGCGCCTGACAACGCCGAGGTGAAGAAGGAGCTCGCGGGCCTGCGGGCGAAGCTGGGGAAGTGAGGCGGCGCGGTGCGCTGCAACGCCTTCCGTCGCCACCGATGTTTCAGTTCTGTGACTGAGGGCTGATGCAGACGCTCCTCAGCATCATCTCCGGCGTCGCGCTGCTGGTCTGGGGCACGCACATCGTGCGCTCGGGCGTGCTGCGCATCTTCGGCGGCAACCTGCGTAAGGTCCTGTCGGACAGCATCAGCAACCGCTTCCATGCTTTCCTCGCGGGTGTCGGGGTCACGGCGCTCGTGCAGTCCTCCAGCGCCACCGCGCTGATTGCCGGTTCCTTCGTCGGCCAGAACCTGATGGCGCTCACGCCGGCACTCGCCATCATGCTGGGCGCCGACGTGGGCACGAGCCTGGTGGTGCAGCTTTTCTCGTTCGACCTGTCCTGGCTCGCGCCGCTCGCCATCGGCGGCGGGGTGATCCTGCACCTGTCGCGCAAGGCGACGCGCGCCGGGCAGATCGGGCGCATCGCCATCGGCATCGGCCTCATCACCTTCGCGCTGCAGATGATCCTGCAGGCGGCGAAGCCCTTCACGCAGGCTGCGGGCGTCCAGGTGATCTTCGGCACGCTCACCGGCGAGCCGATGCTCGACCTTCTCATCGGCGCGGTGTTCACGATCCTCGCCTGGTCGAGCCTCGCGGTGGTGCTGCTCACCGCCGCGTTCGTCGCGAGCGGACTGATCGGCATCAAGGTCGCGCTCTTCCTCGTGATCGGCGCGAACCTCGGCAGCGCGGTGGTGGCGATGCTTGCCAGCGCGGGCACCGGCCCGGGGAGGCGAGTGGCGCTCGGCAACCTCTTTTTCAAGGCGATCGGTTGTCTGATCACGATCCCGCTGCTCACGTGGATCGAGCCGCTGCTTGCCTCGATCGATCCGAGCCCACAGCGCCTGGTGGTGAACTTCCACACCGCGTTCAACCTGATCCTCGCGGTGAGCCTGATCGGCTTCACGGCGACGATCGCGCGCCTCGTCACGCACCTGATGCCGGACGATCCGAGAAAGGCGAAGGGTGTCGTAGCGCAGAACCTCGACCCGGCGGCGCTTGAGACGCCCGCGCTCGCGCTTGGCAACGCGGTGCGCGAGGCGCTGCGCATCGGCGACATCGTCGAGCGCATGCTTGCGGACGTGCTCACCGCGATCCGCTCGAACGACGGGCGCCTCGCGCGCGAGGTGAAGCGCATGGACGACGAGGTGGACGAGTTCTACACCTCGATCAAGTTCTACCTGACGCAGATCAGCCGCGAGGCGCTCGATGAGCGCGAGAGCCGGCGCTGGGCCGAGATCATGTCCTTCACCATCAACCTGGAGCACGTCGGCGACATCGTCGAACACATCGTCGACGACGCCGAGCAGAAGAAGATCTCGCAGGGCCGCTCATTCTCGGCCGCAGGCCAGAAGGAGATCGAGGAGTTGCACGCGCGCCTCATGACGACGCTGCGCCTAGCGCTCAACGTGTTCCTCAACGGCGACCTGAAGAGCGCGCAGATGCTGATCGCGCAGAAGGCCGAGTTCCGCGACCTGGAGCGCCAGTACGCCGGCACGCACCTCGACCGGCTCGCCTGGCAGACGCCGGAATCGATCGAGACGAGCTCGCTGCACCTGGACATCATCAACGAGTTCAAGCGCATCAACTCGCACTTCTGCGCCATCGCCTACCCGATCCTCGAGGTGGCCGGCGTGCTCGCGCGCACGCGGCTGCGCGAGGAGGCGCCGAACGGCTAGCGGGACGCAAATGGCACGCAGCCGCACAAAGCCTAGAAAACCCGTCTCGGACCTCGCCGCCGAAGGCGACGTCAACCTCTCGCCGCGGCGCCGCCGCTGGCAGGCGAAACACCTCGGCGCCGCCGCGCGAAAAATGCTGGCCGAAGACGCAAAGCACTTCCTGCGCCAGTCGCTCTCCACGCCCTGCCTCAATGCGCTGAAGTCTTCCTCCGGCATCTGGCTCGAGGACCTGGAGGGTCGGCGCATCATGGACTTTCACGGCAACAGCGTGCACCAGGTCGGCCACGGCCACCGGCGCGTGGTGGCCGCGATGAAGCGCGCGCTCGACACGCTGCCCTTCTCGCCCCGGCGCTTCACCAACGAATACGCGGTGAAGCTCGCCGCGAAGCTCGCCGCACTCGCGCCCGGCAAGCTCGCCAAGGTGCTGTTCGCGCCCGGCGGCGCGGAGGCGATCGGCATGGCGCTCAAGCTCGCGCGCCTCGCGACCGGACGCCACAAGACCGTCTCGATGTGGGATGCGTTTCACGGCGCCTCGCTCGACGCGATCTCGATCGGCGGCGAGGCGCTCTTTCGCCACGACATGGGACCGCTGATGCCCGGCACCGAGCACGTGCAGCCCTGCGATCCGCGCAACTGCCATTTCGGCTGCGTCGGCCGCTGCAACGCGCGCTGCGCCGAGTACGTCGAGTACGTTCTCGAGAAAGAGGAGGACGTCGCCGCGGTCGTGGTCGAGACCATTCGCTCGACCGATGTGCAGGTGCCGCCGCCCGCGTATTACAAGGCGCTGCGCGCGGCCTGCGACCGGCACGGCGCACTGCTCATCCTCGACGAGATCCCGATCTGCCTCGGCCGCACCGGGACCATGTTCGCCTTCGAGCGTTACGGCATCGTCCCGGACATGGTAGTCATCGGCAAAGGGCTTGGCGGCGGCGTCTTTCCCATGGCCGCGCTGATTGCGCGCGCAAACCTCGACGTCGCCGCGGACCGCGCGCTCGGCCATTACACACATGAGAAAAGCTCGGTGGGCTGCGCCGCCGCGCTCGCGACGATCGAAACGGTGGAGAAGGAGGACTTGCTCGAGCGCGCGAACCGGCTGGGAACAAAGTCCCTGAAAAGACTTCAACAAATGAAGCGCCGGCTGCCCCAGATCGTGGAAGTGCGCGGCATCGGGCTGCTGCTGGGCATCGAGTTGGAGAGCACGGACCTCGCCGACGAGGTCCTCTACCAGTGCCTGCCGCGCGGCCTGTCGTTCAAAGTAGGCCAGGGCAACGTCATCGTGCTCGCACCGCCGCTCGTCATCGGGGAGCGCGACCTCGAGCGCGCGCTGGATATCGTCGAGCAATCGATCGCCGAAGCGGCGCGCGCCTGACGCATGCCTGAACTGAGCCTCGGCGTCACGCTCGCGGTGCTGGGCGCTGCGCTGCTGCACGCCGCCTGGAACGCGATGGTCAAGTCGAGCCGCGACGTTCTTCTCGACCTCACCAACGTCGTCGTCATGGCCGGCGTCGTCTCCGTGCCGCTGCTTGCCGTCTTCGAGCCGCCGGCACGCGCCGCATGGCCGTATCTCGCGGCCTCGGCCGTGATCCACATCGGCTATTACATCGCGCTCGCGGGCGCCTACCGCGCGGGCGACCTCTCGCACGGCTACCCGATCATGCGCGGCGTGGCGCCGCTCCTGATCGCGGTCGCCTCGGCCGCCTGGTTCGGCGAGGTGCCGCCGGCGACGATGTGGCTGGGCGTGCTGCTCGTCAGTGGGGGCGTGCTCTCGCTCGGGCTAGTGGGCTTTCACTGGCGCGAATCCCGCGTTTCCACCGGCTGGGCGCTCGCCAACGCGGCGATCATCGCCGCTTACACACTGGTGGACGCGGCCGGCGCACGCGTCTCCGGTAGCCCGTTCGGCTACGTGCTGTGGATGCACATCCTGGACGCGTTCCTCTTCCCGGCCCTCGTCCTTGCGCTGCGCAAGCGCGTGCTGGTCGACTATGTCCGGCGCAACTGGCTGCGCGGCGTCATCGCCGGCCTGCTTTCGACCGGCGCCTACGGCATTGCGCTCTGGGCGATGACGCGCGCGCCGGTGGCGGCGGTGGCGGCGTTGCGAGAAACTTCGGTCGTGTTCGCCGCGCTGATCGGGGGGTTGCTGCTCAAGGAGGGGCACCTGCGCGCGCGGCTCTCCGGGGCGCTGGTGGTGACGGCCGGCATCCTTGCGCTGAAGGCGTGACGTGCAAAAAGCCCTTGATATCGCACGGTCGAAGCAGCAGCGCAGCGTCGAGACACTGGCGGAGCTGGTGCGCATCCGCAGCCTGACCGGGGAGGAGGGCGAGGCACAGGCCGACATCGCGCGGCGCCTGCGCGCGCTGAGCGCCGAAGTCACGGTGGAGGAGCCGGACGTGCGCGCCATGTTCGAGAAGTACCCGGACGTCGCGCAGTACCCGACGCACTGGCAGCACGACCTGATCCTCCCTTACGAGCACCTGCCGACCTGGCAGGCGCTGCAACAAAGCGGCCTGGAAAAAGTGCTCAACTACCGCGGCCGCCCGAACGTCGTCGGCGTCTTCGGCGGCGAGGGCGGCGGAAAATCCCTGATCCTCAACGGGCATATCGATACCGTGACGATCGAGCCGCGCGAGCAGTGGACGCGCGACCCGTTCGGCGCCGAGATCGACGGCGGCCGAATGTTCGGCCGCGGCACTTCCGATATGAAGGGCGGCATGGCGGCGGCGCTGATGGCGATGACCTGTCTCGCGGAGGCCGGGATCCGCCTGAAGGGAGAGGTCACCTACCAGAGCGTGGTCAACGAGGAGCACGCCGGGAACGGGACCCTCGATCTCATGCGCCGCGGCTGGAGCGCGGATGCGGCGATCGTGCTAGAGCCCACCAACAACACGATCTCGGTCGGCCACACCGGCGGCCTCTACTGGCAGGTGAGCGTGCCGGGCGTGCCGCGCTCGCCGGGCGCGCGCGGCGGAGCTCCTGCGGCGGGTGGGCCTCGGCGAGGAGTACCTTGGCCGCTATCCGCACGAGCTCTCGGGGGGGCAGCGCCAGCGCGTTGCGATCGTGCGCGCGCTCGCGCCGGAGCCCTCGCTCATCGTCTGCGACGAGGCTGTGTCGGCACTTGACGTCTCCATTCAGGCGCAGATCGTGAACCTGCTCAAGGACATCCAGGCAGCGACCGGCGTCGCCTACCTCTTCATCACGCACAACCTGGAGCTCGTGCGCCGCATCGCCGATCGCATCGTGGTGATGTATCTCGGCCAGGTGGTGGAGAGCGGCGCCGCGGCCGTGATGCGCGAAAAGCTCGTGCACCCGTACTCGCAGGCGCTCTTTGCCGCTGCGCCGCGCGTGCGCCGCGGCCCGCGCGCGGCGGATGCGAAGCCCGCGGCGCGCCTAATTTCTGAAGAGGTGCCCAGCCCCATCGATCCGCCGTCCGGCTGCCGCTTCCATCCGCGGTGCCCGCACCGCCAGCCGGAATGCGCCGCCCGCGAGCCCGCGCTGGAAGAAGCGGGCGGCCGCAGCGTGCGCTGCCATTTCGCCGCGGAATTCGCCCGCCCATGAGCGCGACCGCCCTGCCAAAGCATGCCGAGATCGTGATCGTCGGCGGCGGCATCGCCGGGGTGAGCGTCGCCTATCACCTGGCGAAGCTTGGGAAGAAAGACGTGCTGCTCCTCGAGCAGGGCCAGCTCACCTGCGGCACGACCTGGCACGCGGCGGGGCTGGTCGGCCAGATGCGCCCGAACCGCGCCATGACGCGTATGAGCCAGTACGGCATCGGCCTGTATGCGTCGCTCGAGGCCGAGACCGGGCTCGCCACCGGCTGGAAGCAGTGCGGTAGCGTCAACGTCGCGAAGACGCCCGAGCGCTGGATCGTGTTTCAGCGCCAGGCGGCGATGGCGAGGGCCTTCGGCATCGAGGTCCACCTCATCTCGCCCCGGGAAGCGCGGGAGAAGTATCCCGTGCTGCGCATCGACGACCTGCAGGGCGCGCTCTGGTTCCCGCAGGACGGCAAGGCCAATCCCGCGGACCTGACGCAGTCGCTGACGAAGGGCGCGAGGAATCTGGGGGTGAGGATTGTTCAAGGGGTGCGGGTTACAGGTGTGGATGTCTTGAATGGTTCTGTTTCAGGCATTCACACCCCTGAGGGCAAGATCAAATGCGAAGTGCTCGTCAACTGCACGGGCCAATGGGCGCGCGAGTTCGGCGCAATGGCGGGCGTGAACGTGCCGCTGCACTCGGCCGAGCACTTCTACATCGTCACCGAGAAGATCGACGGCGTGTACCCGATGCTCCCGGTCATGCGCGACCCGGACGGCTTCATCTATTTCAAGGAGGAGGTGGGCGGCCTGCTGATGGGCGGCTTCGAGCCGAAGGCCAAGCCCTGGGGGATGGAGGGCATCCCGGAGAAGTTCGAGTTCCAGCTCCTGCCAGAGGACTGGGACCAGTTCGAGCCGCTCATGACCAACGCCATCCACCGGGTGCCCGCGCTGGAGAAGGCGGGCGTGAAAACCTTCCTCAACGGACCAGAGAGCTTCACGCCGGACGGCAACTTCATCCTCGGTGAGGCGCCCGAGGTGCGCAACTATTTCGTCGCCGCCGGCTTCAATTCCGCGGGCATCGCCAACGGCGGCGGCGCGGGCAAACTGCTGGCCGAGTGGATCGTCGGCGGCGAATCGCCGATGGACCTCTTCGAGGTCGACATCCGGCGCTTCGGGCCGTATGCCGCGGGCGCGGACTGGCTGCGCGCGCGCACGGTGGAGACGCTCGGCCTGCACTACGCGATGCGCTGGCCGCGCCAAGAGCTGGAATCCGGGCGGCCGCTGCGCATGTCGCCGCTGTACGAACGGCTGAAGGCGAAGGGTGCGCAGCTCGGCTCGAAGATGGGATGGGAAAGGGCGAACTGGTTCGGACCGGAGATGCAATACACGCTGGGCAGGCCCAACTGGCTTGCTTCGGTGATCGAAGAGCAGAAAGCGGTCCGCAACGCGGTCGGGATCCTCGACCAGACCTCCTTCGGCAAGCTGTGCGTGACCGGACGCGATGCGCGCGCGCTGCTCGAGCGCGTCTGCGCCAACCGCATCGGCGAGCTCACCTACACGCCGATGCTCAACAGGAAAGGCGGCTACGAGAGCGACATCACCGTGCAGCGCTGGGGCGAAGAGGAGTTTTTCGTTGTCACCGGTTCCGCGCAGCCGGTGCGCGACGCGGCGTGGCTGCGCCGGCAGATTGTTTCAGGGGAAGGCGTCGAAGTGCACGACGTGACCGCAGATTGGGCCGTCGTCTCGATTCTCGGTCTCCGTTCGGGGGAACTGCTTTCAAAAGTGAAAACCGGAAAGGCAAGAGCAGTCCCCGCTTCCTACGTCGGCGGGCCCGGCTTCGAGCTGTACGTGCCGGTCGCCGATGCCGCGGCGCTTTACGACCAGCTGTGGGAGGCGGGAAAGGATCTCGGCTTGAGAAACTGCGGCTATTACGCGCTCGATGCGCTGCGCATCGAGGCCGGAAGGCGCGCGTTCGGCGCCGAGCTCTCGCCCGACTTCACCCCCTGGGAAGCGGGGCTCGGTTTCGCGGTGAAACTCGACAAGGGCGATTTCATCGGCCGCGAGGCGCTCGCGCGCTCGCCGCGCAACGCGCTCGCCAAGCGCGTTCTGTCCTTCACCTTCCCCGAGTCGGCGCTCTTCGCCTGGGGCGGCGAGCCGATCCTGCGCGATGGCAGGCCCGTGGGCGAGCTCTCCTCGGTCGGCTACAGCGCCGCGCTCGGCGGCATGGTCGCGCTGGGCTGTGTTTACAGCGAGAAACCGGAGACCACGCAGCAGGTGCTCGCCGGCCGTTACGAGATCGAGATCTCCGGCACCACGGTACCCGCACGCGCAAGCCTGAAAGCCCCGTGGCCAGGATAGTCCGCACCGACCGCGAGCTGGAGATGCTGCGCGTCGACGCCGCCCTGCGCGCCATGGGGCATGACGTCGTGCTGCTTCCGGATGGCATCGATGAAAAGTCGTTGATGATTGAAATCAGGGACGCCGATCTGCTCCTCATGTGCTACACGCCGGTGCCTGCAAGCATCATCGAGGCGGCGAAGCGCCGCGGCATCCCCGTGGTCAACGTGCCTGAATATGCGGAGGAAACGGTCGCCGAGGGGGCGTTTGCGTTGTTGCTGGCCTTGGTGAAAAAGCTGAAACCGATTCATGGCGCCATGCAGACCGCCGGCTGGGCCTGGCCCGAGGCGAAGTGGATGGGCGTGGACCTGGCGGGCAAGACCCTGGGCATCGTGGGCATGGGAAAGATCGGCTCGAGCATGGCCCGCATGGCGGGTGCCTTCCGGATGCGGGTGCTGGGTTTTGATCGGGAACAAAAGAACCTGAAGCAGTTCCTCGCCCAGTGCGACTTCGTGTCCATCCATTGCGTTCTGAATGAAGAAACGAGAAACCTGATCGGCGCAGCGGAGCTCGCCGCCATGAAGCCTACGGCTTTCCTCGTCAACGTCTCGCGCGGGGCGATCGTCGACGAATTGGCGCTGCTGCGCGCGCTGCAGGATAAGCGCATCGCCGGCGCCGCGCTCGACGTCTACTCGCTGGAGCCGCTCGCGAAGACGGGCCACCCCTTGAGCGCGCTCTACGCCATGGACAACGTGATCCTCTTCCCGCACCTCACCTTCTACACGCAAGAAGCGATGCAGCGGTTGGAGGACGAAACCCTGGAGAGGGCGCTCGAAGTTCCCGAAGGCCGTCCGGTGCTCGTCAAGTCGCGCGACCCTCGGCTGCATTCGCAGATGACGGGCGTTCGCTTTCAGGATTAGGCCCGCCGTATCGCCTGCGTCGCTAATCCGTCGTAGGCCGTGTACACCGGCGCGCACATGACTACCGTCGGACAGCTTGCGCGATCAGGCATAGACTTGGTTTCCGTGAGCGAGGGCCTGAGCGCGCGGTTGCGGGAGGCGTGCAACTTCCGCCCGGAAAAACACTTGCCGCTTGCGTTGGCGGGCGCGCGCATCGGCTGGCTGCGGCCCGACCTGGCCGAGCGCCTGCGTGACTGGCCGGACCTGTTCCGGATCTCCCCTGACGGGGTCGGAATTCGGGGACAAACAGAAAATGAGTTGACCTCAGCCTTCGCCGAGGTCGCGGCGCGGCTCGCCAAGGACGGCGCGGTGCGCGGGTGGCGCGGCGAGACCTATGCCGTGCGCGCGGACCGCGCCGCGCAGCCCGCGTTTCACCTCGAGCGCGCGGCGATGCGCTTCTTCGGGTTTACCTCCTCCGCGGCCCACCTGAGCGGGTTTACCGGGAAAACCGCCTGGATCGCGCGGCGTGCCGCGAGCAAATCGATCGATCCGGGCATGCTCGACAACCTGGTTGCAGGAGGCGTGGCTTCAGGCCAGGACGCCTGGCAGACGCTGCTGCGCGAATGCGGGGAGGAGGCCGGCATCGCGCGCGAGCTGGCGCAGCGCGCCGAGCGCAAGGGCGTACTGCAGGTCTGCCGGGAAGTTCCCGACGGCGTGCACAGCGAAGTGCTCATCGTTCACGACCTCGAGCTGCCGGCGGACTTCGTGCCGCGCAACGCCGACGGCGAGGTCAGCGAATTCCTGTCGCTCGCGGCGGACGCGGTGCTCGAGCGCGTCGCGCGCGGCGAGATGACGATCGAGGCAGGACTGGTGGCGGTCGATTTCGTGCAGCGCCGCGGGCTCGTGCAGCTCGACGCCGCGGCGCTTCAAGCGCTGCGCAAGTGCCAGGCCTTTGGCCTGGTGAACGTCTGGATGCCGTAGGTGGAGAGCGTGAGGCCGACCCCGGAGTGTCCGACGCCCGACCAGGGCAGGCGCGGGCTCACCCGGTCGCAGCAGTTCCAGTAGACCGAGCCTGAGCGGACCTGAGCAAGGATGCGCTTCGCTCGCGCTACATCCGGCGTATAGACGCCGGCCGTCAGGCCGTACTCGGTGTCGTTCATGAGCGCGAGCGCTTCGGCGTCGTCCGCGACCTTCTGGATGCCGATCACCGGGCCGAAGCTCTCCTCGCGCATGAGCGTCATGGCGTGGCTCGCGCCCGCGAGCACCGTCGGCTCGAACCAGTTGCCGGGGCGCGCGAGGCGCTTGCCCCCGGCGAGGAGCTTCGCGCCCTTGGCGAGCGCGTCCGCCACCTGGCGCTCGAGCACGTCCAGCTGCGGCGCGCGCGCGAGCGGCCCGAAGTAGGTGTCCTCGGCCATCGGGTCGCCCGTCTTCCAGCCCTGCACCGTCTTCACGAAGTGCGCGACGAAGGCGTCGTGGATCCGCTCGTGCACGTACAGCCGCTCGACCGCGCAGCAGCTCTGGCCGGCGTTGTACATCGCGCCGTCGGCGAGCGACTCGGCCGCCGCCGCCACTGCCGCGTCCTCGCACACGTACACCGGGTCCTTGCCGCCGAGCTCCAGTTGCAGCTTCATCATTCGCGGCGCGCAGGCTGCGGCGATCCTCGCGCCGGTGGCGTAGGAGCCGGTGAAGAACATGCCGTCGAGTGGCTGCTCGATGAGCGCGGCGCCGGCGGCGCCGGCGCCGCGGATTACCTGGAAGACGTCCGCCGGCACTCCTGCCTCGTGCAGCAACTCGCCGATGGCGAGGCCTGTCAGCGTGGCGAGCTCCGAGGGCTTGTAGAGCACCGCGTTGCCCGCGGCGAGCGCCGGCCCGAAGACGTTGCCGCCGACGAACCAGGGATAGTTCCAGGCCGAGATGTTGCCGATCACGCCGAGCGGCTCGTGCGTGATCGTTTCCTTCATCTTCGCGTCGGAAAAAACAGTCTGTCCGGAAAGGACCTTTTCCGAGTTGGCAAGAAAAAAATCCAGCCGGCCGTCGAAGGCCTCGAGCTCGGCGCGTGCCTGGCGGATCGGCTTGCCGGTCTCCCGCGTGAGGATTGCTGCGAGGCGCTCGCGGTCTTTCTCGACGGATTTTCTGAACGATGCCAGAACTGCAAGTCGTTGGGAAAGGTCTTTGGCCGCCCACGCGGGCTGTGCTTTTCTTGCCTTGAGGAATTTGTCCTGGATGGACGACGAAGAATCCTCCTCCACGTCCCGGATCACCGAGCCGTCCGCGGGATTGACGATCCTCAGATCGACTCCTGGAACAGCCGTTCGAAGTCCGCGCGCGTGCAGGGCCGCGGGTTCGTCTTGTGGCAGAGGTCGGCGAGCGCGATCTCGACGAGTCGGGGAAGGTGTTCCGGTTTTACTCCAAGGGGTTTTAACTTCGAAGGAATGCCGAGCTGCTGCTTCAACGCGACAAGCCACTCGATCAAATCCGGCACGCCGGCAACCCGCGCCAATTCCGCCATCTTCGCCTCCGCCGCCGGGCGGTTGAAGCGCATGACGTGGTCGATCATCAGGGCGTTGGCGAGGCCGTGGTGCAGGTCGCAGACGGTCGAGAGCGCGTGCGCGCAGGAATGCACCGCGCCGAGGTCCTTCTGGAAGGCGATCGCGCCCATCATCGAACCCATCAACATGTCTGCCCTTGCCTGCAGGTCTTTTCCATTCTTGAAAGCTAAAGGCAGGGCACGAGCAACAATTCGCACACCCTCAAGAGCGATGCCGTCGCACAGCGGGTGGTAGGCCGGCGAGAGGTAGGACTCGATGTTGTGCGTGAGCGCATCCATGCCGGTGGCGGCCGTGATCGGCCCGGGCAGGCCGAGCGTCAGCTCCGGGTCGGCGAATACCGCCTTGGCGAGGATCCGCGGCGAGAAAATGATGCGCTTGACGTGCGTGTCGTCCTCCGAGATCACGCTCGCGCGGCCGACCTCGCTGCCGGTGCCGGCGGTGGTCGGCAGCGCGACGAAATGGGGCAGCTCGCCCTCGATCGGCCGCACCTGCGGGTGGTCCCAGGCGTACTCGAGCACCTCGCCCGGGTGCGTCGCCATCAGCGCGACCACCTTGGCGACATCGAGCGCGGCGCCGCCGCCGAAGCCGATCACCGAGTCGGCGCCGTGGTGCTTGTAGGCCTTCGCGCCCTCGGCGACTTGCGAGGCGACGGGGTTGCCTTGCACGCCCGAATAGACTTGTGAATGTGGAATGAGGGACTGAAATTCACTCAACAACGGCAATCCGGCGATGCCCTTGTCCGTCACGATGAGCGGCCGCAGGCAGCCGCGTTCCTTCAGATGCTCAGCGACGAGCTTTCTCGCGCCGGGCCCGAAGTGAATCCAGGTCGGGAAGGCGAACTGGTGTATCGTCATTCAGATGATTTCAAAGTAGCGCTTGATCTCCCAGTCCGTCACTGCGTCCTGGTACTGGCGCCATTCCCATTCGCGCGTGGCGACGAAGTGATCGACGAAAGTTTCCCCGAACAACTCCTTCGCCACCTTGGAGCGCTTGAGGTTGCCGGTCGCCTCGGCGAGGCTCCGCGGGAGGCGCGGGATTTTCGCGGTCCTGGCGGCATCGCCCAAGAGCGGCGCATCCTTTAGCTTGAGCTTCTTCTCGATACCCCAGAGCCCTGCGCCGACCACGGCGGCAAGCGCAAGGTAGGGATTGGAATCCGAGCCCGGACAGCGCGATTCGAGGCGCGTCGATTTCGCGGAGCCGGGGATCACCCGCAGCGTCGCGGTGCGGTTGTCGATGCCCCAGCTACGCTTTACCGGCGCCCACATGCCGTCGACCAGGCGCTTGTAGCTGTTGACGGTGGGCGCGTACATCGCCTGGATGTCCTCAAGCAACGCGAGCTGGCCGGCGAGGTAGCTCTCGAACAGCTTCGACATCCGGTGCGGGTGGCGCGCATCGTAGAAGAGATTCCTCTTGCCGTCCGACAAGCTCTGGTGGATGTGGCCGCTGCAGCCGGGATAGGCCGTGTTCCACTTCGCCATGAAGCTCGGCATGATGCCGAAGCGCTGGCCGATGTCCTTCGCCGACTGCTTGAACAGCACCGCGCGGTCGCCCGATTCCACTCCGGCGGAGTAGAGGATCGCCGCTTCATAGACGCCCGGCCCGGTCTCGGTGTGCAGGCCTTCCAGCGGCACGCCGAATTCGAGCAGCTCCTCCATCAGCGCCTGGAAAAAAGGCTGGTTCTGGCCGGCGCGGGTGAGCGAGTAGCCGAACATCCCCGGCGTGATCGGCGTTGGCGCGACGTAGTTCTTCGCCGCGAGGCTCTGCGGCGTCTCGCGGAAGTTGAACCACTCGTACTCGAGGCCGGCCAGCACCTGGAAGCCCATCTTCTCGGCGCGCGCCAGCACCCGCTTGTAGGTCTGGCGCGGGCAGACGGGATTGGGCTTGCCGTCCCGCTCGACGAAATCGCCGAGGAAGAAGGGCACGCCGCCGTCCCAGGGCACGCGCCGGCAGGTCGCGGGATCGAGCCGCACCAGCGCATCCGGGAACCCGGTATGCCAGCCGGTCCAGGTGGTGTTGTCGTAGGTCGCGTCGTTCGAATCCCAGCCGAGCACGACGTCGCAGAAGCCGAAGCCGCTCTCCATCGCGGACAGGAACTTGTCCTTGTGCAGGTACTTGCCGCGCAGCACGCCGTCGATGTCGGTGACGGCGACCTTGACGCGCGTGGCGCCGGAGCGGCGGACTTCCTCGATGGCGCGCCGCGCGGCGGCGCTGGTCCCGGCCTGTGGCATGGAATCTCCCTGGTTCGAAGGATGGCATTATCACGCCTCATGAGCTGGAAGAAGGAAATCGAGGAACTGCGCCGGCGCGAGGCGCTCGCGCAGAAAATGGGCGGGCCCGACAAGGTCAAGCGCCAGCACGACGGAGGCAAGCTCACAGTGCGCGAGCGCATCGACCGGCTGCTGGACGCGGGCTCGTTCCACGAGATCGGCGCGCTCTCCGGCGTCGCCGAGTTTGACGCTGCGGGCGAGCTGAAGGACGTGCGGCCGGCGAACCTGATCTTCGGCCGCGGCCGCATCGGCGGGCGCACGGTCGCCGTGACCGGCGACGACTTCACGGTGCGCGGGGGGGCGAATGACGGCGGCATCAAGTCGAAGCTCCTCGCGGTCGAGCGCATGGCCTGCGACTTGCGTCTGCCGCTCGTGCGCCTCGTGGACGGCACGGGCGGGGGCGGCTCGGTGAAGAACCTCGAGCTGCAGGGCCACTCGCCGATGCCGAAGGCGTTCCTGTGGGACTGGTGGACCGACAACCTCTCCGAGGTTCCCGTCGTCGCGCTCGCGCTCGGCTCGGTGGCGGGCCTGGGCGCCGCGCGCGTGGCGGCGAGCCACTACTCGGTGATGGTGAAGGAGACCTCGCAGATGTTCGTCGCCGGCCCGCCGGTGGTCGAGTGGACGCACGGCAAGTTCGAGAAGAACGAGCTCGGCGGCAGCCACATCCATACGCGCAACGGCGCCGTGGACGACGAGGCGGCGAGCGAGGACGAAGCGTTCGAGAAAACGCGGCAGTTTTTGTCTTATCTGCCCAATTCCGTTCATGACCTCCCGGAAAGAAAAGAAAACAAAGATGACGCGGGAAGGGCGGATCCCTGGCTGCTCGAGGCGGTGCCGAGAGACCCGCGCAAGGTCTACGCGATGCGCAAGATCGTCAATGCGATCTTCGACAAGGACTCGTTCTTCGAGATCGGCAGGCTCTGGGGCCGCTCGATCATCACAGGCTTCGCGCGGCTTGAGGGCTGGCCGGTGGCGGTGATGGCGGGCGACCCGATGCACTATGGCGGCGCGTGGACCGCGCGAGCGTCGGAGAAGATCACGCGCTTCGTCGATCTCGCGCAGGTCTTCCACCTGCCGATGGTGCACCTCGTCGATTGCCCGGGGTTCCTGATCGGGCCGGAGGCGGAGAAGGAGGGCACGATCCGCTACGGCATGCGCGCCGCGGCGGCGATCCTGCAGTCGAAGATGCCGTGGTGCTCGGTGATCGTGCGCAAGGTCTTCGGCGTCGCCGGCGCGCTGCACCAGAACTCCACGCGCTACGGCATGCGCGTCGCCTGGCCCTCCGCGGAGTGGGGCTCGCTGCCGATCGCGGGCGGGCTGGAAGCGGCCTACAAGTCCGAGATCGAGGCGGCCGCGGATCCCGCGGCGAAGCGCGCCGAGATCGAGGCGCGCATCCGCAAATTCGCCTCGCCGATGCGCGGCGCCGAGCGCTACGACATCGAGGAGATCATCGATCCGCGCGACACGCGCAGGATCCTCTGCGAGTTCGCCGAGCTCGCCGCGCCGCTGCGCATGCCGGGGCGCAGCAGCTTCGGCGTGCGGCCCTAGCCCCGGCTCAGCGCACCAGGATGTGCCAGGCGATGCAGGCCTGCGAGAGGAAGCCGACCGCGAAGGAGAGCGTGCGCACCCAAGGGATGCCAAGCGCATACGACACGGCATGCACGACACGCGCCCAGAAATAGACCAGGGACGACATCGCGATGGCCTTGTTCGAGATCCCGAGCGCATGCGCGACGAGCACCAGGGCGGCGAAGAGGACGAGGTTCTCCACCGCGTTGTAGTGCGCCTTCATCAGCCGCTGCGCCCAGGGCGACTGCGGCTTCGGATTGTCCGGGTAGCCGACCGCATCAATCAGGCCGCGCACCAAGGCGCGATCGATGATGTAGGGCACCCACAGCAGGCCGGTGAAGGCCGTGACGAGCGCGAGGTAGAAGAGTTCTGTTTTCATGATTACCTCCCTTTCAAAAGCAAGATCAGGATACTACGTTACTCGGTTTGCCGGCGGCGTAGGCGACGATCTGGTCGAAGATGTCGGCGAACTGCAGCTCGTACTCCTCGCGCGAGACGTAGCCGATGTGCGGCGTGCAGACGACGTTCGGCAGGGCGAGGAGCGGGTCAGCCTTGTCGCGCAGCGGCTCCTTCTCGTAGACATCGACCGCCGCCCAGCCGGGGCGGCCGGCTTTCAGCGCCGCGACGAGCGCGCCGGGCGTAATGAGCGGCGCGCGGCTCGTGTTGACGAGGATCGCCGTGGGCTTCATGCGCGCGAGGTCGGCCGCGGTGACGATGCCGCGCGTCGCCTCCACGAGGCGCATGTGCAGCGAGAGCACGTCGCACTCGGCGAAGAACGCTTCCTTGCTCGCTGCGACCGCGTGGCCGTCCTTCTTCGCGCGCTCGAGCGACTCGGGCCGCGCCCAGGCGAGCACCTTCATGCCGAAGGCCTTGCCGTAGCCGGCGACGACCGCGCCGATGCGGCCGTAGCCGAAGATGCCGAGCGTCTTGCCGCGCACGGTCGAGCCGACGCCGGTCTGCCAGGTGCCGGCGCGCAGCGAATTCATCTGCTGCGGGATCTGGCGCGCAGCGGCGAGCACGAGTCCCCAGGCGAGCTCGGCGGTCGCGTACGAGGGCGTGCCGGCGTGCATGTTGGAGGACACGACGATGCCGAGGCGGGTGCAGGCGTCGATGTCGATGTGAGGCCACACGCCCCTCTGGCTGATCAGGCGCAGCTTCGGCAGCTTTTCCAGCAGCGGCGCTCGGATCTGCGTGCGCTCGCGGATGAGGACGAGCGCTTCGGTGTCCTTCAGCCGCTCGGCGAGCGGCCCGACCTCCTGCACGTGGTCGTTCCAGATCGTGACCTCGTGGCCGCGCAGCTTTTCATAGCAGGCGAGCGTGCGCAGCGTGTCGTGGTAGTCGTCGAGGATCGAAACTTTCATGCGACAATTCTCTCACTCCTGCATTCAGCTTCCGAGGCCGCCATGGCAACCCGACCCGACGCGATCGAGCCCGACATGAACCCGAAGGACCTCTGGCTCGAGGAGATCTACACCGACCGGCGCGTCGGCACGATCCGCAGGATGACGCCGGTGAAGGGCGACGGCACGCCCGACAGCGGCCGCGAGGTGCTTTTCATCGGCGAGACGCAGGTGCTCTCGCAGATCGGCACGCTGCCGATCACGTTCCAGCTGGAAGCGAAGTCTCTCGAGGAGGCGGCCAAGGCTTTCGGCCCGGCCGCCAAGCTCGCGATCGAGCGCGCGGTAAAGGAGCTGCAGGAGCTGCGCCGGCAGGCCGCGTCCTCGATCGTGATCCCGCAGGGCGGCCTGCCGCCGGGCGGAATGCCGGGCGGGGGTGGCGGCAAGATCCAGATGCCCTGAGACTGACCGGGCACGGGGGGAGGGCCATGCAGGGCTTGATGATGGACATGCCGCTCTTGATCAGCAGCCTGATCGAGCACGCGGACCGGCACCACGGCGATACCGAGATCGTCTCAAAGACGGTCGAGGACGGATCGATCCACCGCTACAGCTTCCGCGACGCGCACACGCGCGCGCGCAAGCTCGCCAAGGCGCTGAAGGCGCTCGGCGTGGGGATGAACGACCGCGTCGGCACGCTCGCCTGGAACGGCTTCCGGCACTTCGAGATCTACTACGCGACCGGGGGCTCGGGGGCGGTGATCCATACCATCAACCCACGGCTCTTTCCCGAGCAGATCGGCTACATCGCCAACCACGCCGAGGACAAGGTCATCTTCTTCGACGTGAACCTCGCACCGCTGGTGGAGAAGCTCGCGCCGCTGCTCAAGACGGTCAAGCATTTCATCCTGATGTCCGACAAGGCGCCGCAGAACTGCGCGATTCCGGGCGTGCTCCTGTACGAGGACCTGATCAAGGAGCACGACGACAAGTTCGAGTGGCCGACCTTCGACGAGCGCACGGCGGCGTGCCTCTGCTACACCTCGGGCACGACCGGCAACCCGAAGGGCGCGCTCTACGCGCACCGCTCGACGATCCTGCATGCGTACGCCGCCGCGCTGCCCGACGCGCTCAATCTCTCGGCGCGCGACGTCGTGCTGCCGGTGGTGCCGATGTTCCATGTCAACGCCTGGGGCATTCCGTACAGCGCGGCAATGTGCGGCACCAAGCTCGTCTTCCCCGGCCATCATCTCGACGGCAAGAGCCTGCATAAGCTGTTCGAAACCGAAAGCGTGACGATGTCGGCGGGCGTGCCGACCGTCTGGCTGGGCCTGCTCAACTTCATGAAGGAGCAGAAGCTCAAGTTCTCGACGCTGAAGAGCGTGGTCATCGGCGGCTCGGCGGCGCCGCCGGCAATGATCCGCGCCTTCCAGGAAGACTACGGCGTGCAGGTGCTGCACGCCTGGGGCATGACCGAGATGAGCCCGCTCGGCACCGTGTGCACCTTCAAGGCGAAGCACGCGAAAAGCACGAAGGAGGAGCGCTACGCGCTGCAGAACAAGGTTGGGCGCGTGCTCTACGGCGTCGACACCCGCATTGTCGGCGAGGACGGCGAAGAGCTCGCGCGCGACGGCAAGGCCTTCGGCGACCTGCAGGTGCGCGGTCCCTGGATCATCAAGGGCTACTTCAAGGGCGAGGGCGGCGACCCGCTGCGGCAAGGGTGGTTTCCGACGGGCGATGTCGTCACCATCGACCCGGACGGCTACATCCAGATCACCGACCGCTCGAAAGACGTGATCAAGTCAGGCGGCGAGTGGATCAGCTCGATCGACCTGGAGAACATCGCGGTCGCGCATCCGGCGATCCAGGAAGCGGCGGTGATCGGCATCAAGCACCCGAAGTGGGACGAGCGCCCGATCGTGGTGGCGGTGAAGAAAGCTGGGCAGGAGGTGTCGAAGGCCGAGCTGCTCAAGTTCTACGAGGGCAAGATCGCCAAGTGGTGGATGCCCGAGGACGTGGTGTTCGTGAGCGAGCTGCCGCACACCGCGACCGGCAAGCTCTCCAAGCTCACGCTGCGCCAGCAGATGAAAGACTATAAGCTGCCGGCGTGACCATGAAACATATCGTCACGGAAACGAAGGACCGCGTTTTCCGCATCGAGATCGCGCGCGCCGACAAGAAGAACGCGCTGACCCTCGACATGTACGCGGCGCTCGCCGATGCGCTCGCCGCCGCCGCCGCCGACCCGGCCGTGCGCGTCGCGCTCGTGCACGGCACGCGCGATTGCTTCACCGCGGGCAACGACCTGAAGGACTTCCTCGACCGGCCGCCGCATACCGAGGACGCGCCGACCTGGTGGTTCCTGCGCGCGCTGCCGCGCTTCGGCAAGCCGCTCGTCGCCGCGGTGAACGGCGCCGCGGTCGGCATCGGCACCACCATGCTGCTGCATTGCGACTTCGTGTATGCCGCTCCGGGCGCGCGCTTCCAGATGCCGTTCGTGCCGCTCGGCCTCGTGCCCGAGGCGGGCTCGAGCTTCCTTTTTCCCTTCGTCGCCGGCTACCAGCGCGCCGCGGAGCTGCTGCTCGGCCAGCCTTTCACTGTGGACAAGGCCTACGAGGCGGGCTTCGTCACCCAGATCGTGCCCGAGGCCGAGCTCTTCGAGCGCGCGCGCGGCGGCGCGCTCGCGGTCGCGGCGCTGCCGCCGGCGGCGGTGCGCGCGACCAGGGCGCTGATGCGCATGCACACCCGCAAGCGCGTCAAGGAGGCGATGGACGAGGAGGGCAAGGTGTTCACCGAGCGCCTCGCCTCGCCCGAGGCGCGCGAGGCGATGACCGCCTTCTTCGAGAAGCGCAAGCCTGATTTTTCGAGATTCTGAGAGAGTCGCCGTCCCCGAGTGCTCGTGTCGGGGACCCAGGTTTGTCGTTTGCAGAACCTGGATTCCCGCCTTCGCGGGAATGACGATGGCGTTCTCGATAGTGGCGGCCGAGATCGCCGTTGACATCGGTCACCATGCCGCCGAGCCCGGCGTCATCTCGGCGAGCGGCAGGCCCGAGTTCGAGTACAACAAGGACCTTGCCTTCGAGCTCAAGAAAAACCTTGAAGGAAAAGGACTCAAGGTCAGATTGATCGGCGAGCGCGGCGACTACGCGGTGCTCTATCACCGGACTCGTGATGCCAAAGGCGCGGACCTGTTCGTCTCGATCCACCACGACTCGGTCAAGGAGCGGCTGCTGCCGCGCGCGAACGAGTTCGCCGGGTTTTCGCTGTTTGTTTCAAGGGATAATCCGAAGGTGACGAAGAGCCTCGCCTGCGCCTCGCGGATCGGAAAGTCTCTCCGGGAGAAAGGCTTCACGCCGTCCCGCTACCACGCCGATCCGATTCTCGGCGAGTCGCGGCCCTTCGCGGACGAGGAGAACGGCGTGCACTTCTACGACAACCTCGCGGTCGGCAAGACCGCGGCCATGGCCTCGGTGCTGGTCGAGGCGGGCGTGATCGTCAATCGCGAGGAGGACAAGCGCATGCTCGACCCGCAGGTGCGTGCGCGCATCGCTGCTGCGATCGCCGAGGGGGTCAGGGAATGCCTGGGCCGGTAATGCTTCGAGTTCTGATTGTTATTTTCTCTGCATGGAGTTTTTCCGTCCATGCGGATCTCTATCGCTGGATTGACCCGGAAGCCGGCTCGGTGAAGTACTCCAGCTATCCGCCGCCGTGGTACGGCGATCCGGAGCAGGAGCGCCGCGCGCCGAAGGTCGAGCGGATTCCCGAAGGCAAGCCCGCGGCGAGCGAGCCCGTCGCGACGCCCGCCAATCCGCTCGAGGCCCTGGAGGAGCGGCGCAAGCGCATCCTTCAGCAATTGGCCGCGCCGCCGGGCACGCAGGACGCCAAGCGCGCCGACGCCGGTCTGAAGCAGCATATGGAGGCCTACGCGGCGTTGATTGCCGAGATGGACCGCCTGGATCCCGCCGGTGCCGCGAGGCGCCGCGCCGAGACGCAGCCGATTCTAGACCGGATGATTCAGGGCTTGCGCAGCCAGTTCGGCGCGAAGCCGCCCGGGGTCGCGCCCGGCGACGCGACGAAGTGACGGAGCACTTAAAATTCATTCGATATGAAGACCAACCTCAAAATCCGGGAGCTCGAAGCCAGGGTCGGCCAGGAGATCGCCGTGTCGCCCTGGGTCGAGATCGCGCAGGACCGCATCGACCTCTTCGCCAGGGCGACCGAGGACTTCCAGTGGATCCACGTCGACCGCGAGAAGGCGAAGACCTCGCCCTTCGGCACCACCATCGCGCACGGCTTCCTGACGCTCTCGATGCTGCCGAAGCTGGTCGAGTCCACCTTCGAGTTCTCCGACCGCAAGATGGGCGTCAACTACGGCCTCAACAAGGTGCGCTTCACCGCGCCGGTGCCGGCCGGGGCGAGGATCCGCGGACGCTTCACGCTCGCCAGGTACGAGAAGATCGACGGCAACGGCGTGCAGACGACCTGGGGCGTCGTCATGGAGCGCGAGGGCGGCGACAAGCCTGTCTGCGTCGCGGAGACCATCAGCCGTCATTATTTTTAGGTTTTATTCTCGAGATTTTTTCCGTAAAAGATGCAAAGCAAAAGATGGATCAATAAACCTGCTGGCTCGAACTGGGGTGAGTTCGGCCCGGACGACCAGCGCGGGCGGATGAACTACGTCACCCGCGAGAAGGTGCTGCAGGGCGTGGCCGAGGTGAAGGAGGGCCTGACCTTCGTGCTGTCGCTGCCGCTCGACTATCCCGGCGGCAACGCACTCAACCCGCGCCGCCACCCGCCGCGCATCGCCGCGACGCAACGGAACGGCAAGCAGAACTTCGCCTACGAGGTCAGGCAGGACAACCCGACGCAGACGGACGTCGTCTGCGACGACCTGGTGCTGCTCACGCTGCAGTACTCGACGCAGTGGGACTCGTTCGCGCACGTCGGCGCGCTCTTCGATGCGGATGGGGACGGCAAGCCCGAGCCGGTTTTCTACAACGGGTATCGCGCCGGCGTTGATGTCGTTCCTGCAAAAGAAAAACCCGGCGGGGAAGAATGGGCGCGCTATGAAGGCACGCAGGCCAAGGCCCTGGGCATCCAGAACCTCGCGGAGCACGGCGCACAGGGGCGCGGCGTCATGATCGACCTGCACGCGCACTTCGGCAGGAAGAGGCATGCAGTCAGTTACAAGGAATTGCGGGAAATTCTTGAGAAGGATGAAGTCAAAGTAGAGCGCGGCGACATCGTTTGCCTGCATACCGGATTCGCCGAGCTGGTACTCGAGCTCAAGCGCAACCCGACGCCCGAGCTGCTGCACAACACCTGCACCGGGCTCGATGGCCGCGACGAGAAGCTGCTGCAGTGGGTGTCCGACTCCGGCCTCTCGGTGCTCGCCGCCGACAACTACGCGGTCGAGCTTTTCCAGACCACGCCGTGGAAAACGGAGACGCACGCCATGCTGCCGCTGCACCAGCATTGCCTCTTCAAGAACGGCATCCATCTGGGCGAGCTGTGGTATTTCACGCCGCTCGCCAGATGGCTGCGCGAGCACAAGCGCAGCCGCTTTCTCCTCACCGCGCCGCCGCTTCGCCTGCCGGGCGCGGTCGGCTCGCCCGCAACCCCGGTGGCCACCGTATGAGCAAAGTCGCGATCGTGACCGGTTCCGCATCCGGAATCGGAGCCGCTTCCGCCCTCGAGCTATCCAAGCGGGGCTGGAGTGTGGTGATCAACTATTCCAAGAGCGCGGACGAAGCGAAGAAAATCTCTGAAAAATGCAGAAGCTCCATCCTGGTACAAGCCGACGTCGGCGACGACGCCGAGTGCAGGAAGCTCGCCAGGGCGGCGCTCGACAAGTGGGGCCGGATCGACGCGCTCGTCAACAACGCCGGCACGACCAAGTTCGTCAAGCACACGGACCTCGCCGGCCTCAACGCGGACGATTTCCTGCGCATCTACCGCCTGAACGTGGTGGGCCCGTTCCAGATGGTGCGGGCCTGCGAGCAGGCACTCAAGGCGGCGAAGGGCGCGATCGTCAACGTCTCCTCGATCGCGGCGACGATCGGCGCGGGGTCGTCCGTCGCCTACGCCTCGTCAAAAGCGGCGCTGAATGCGATGACGATTTCGCTCGCGCGCTCGCTCGCGCCCGAGGTGCGCGTCAACGCGGTGCTGCCGGGCTATGTCGACACGGCATGGCACGCGAACGCGCTCGGCGCCGAGGGCGCGAGCAAGGTCGCCGAGCAATTCGCCGGCAACGTGCCGCTCAAAGACTTCGCGCGGCCCGAGGACGTCGCCGACGCGATCTGCTGGCTGATCGAGGGCGCGCGCCAGACCACGGGCGAGACGATCTTCATCGATTCGGGCATGCACATCGCGCTGCCGCGCTGAATGTGCGAGGCGTACGACATCATCATCGTCGGCGCGGGCTCGGCCGGCTGCGTGCTCGCCAATCGCCTGAGCGCGGATCCGTCGGTGCAGGTGCTGCTGCTCGAAGCCGGCCCGCGCGACACCGACCCGTGGATCCACATCCCGCTCGGCTACGGCAAGCTCTTCAACAAGCGCACGGTCAACTGGGCCTATGAATCGGAGCCCGAGCCGACGCTTAACGGCCGGCGCATGTTCAGCCCGCGCGGCAAGGTGCTGGGCGGCTCCTCCTCGATCAACGGCCTGGTCTACATCCGCGGCCAGCCCGAGGACTACGACGGCTGGGAAGTGCCGGGCTGGTCGTTCACCGAGCTACTGCCGTACTTCAGGAAGTCGCAGCACCAGGCCCGCGGCGCGAGCGCGCTGCACGGCGCCGGTGGCCCGATCGCCGTCTCCGACATGGAGCGCCACGAGCTTGCCGACGCGTTCATCGACTCCGCGGCGGCAGTCGGCCTGCCGCGCAACGCCGACTTCAACGGGGAGACGCAGGAAGGCATCGGCTACTACCAGTGCACCACCCTGAACGGCCGGCGCTCGAGCACCGCGGTCGGCTACCTGCGCGAGGCCGAGAGGCGGCCGAATCTGACTGTTTTGACTGAGGTTTTGGCATCAAAGATTTTGTTTTCTGGAAAGAATGCTGTTTCCGTCGAATTTCAGAAGAACAAAGAGCTTCAAAAAGCAGAAGCAAGAAAAGAAATCATTCTCTGCGGCGGCGCGTTCAATTCGCCGCAGCTCCTGCAGCTCTCCGGCGTCGGCCCGGGGGCGCTGCTGCAGCAGAACGGCATTCCGGTCGTGCACGACGCGCCGGAAGTCGGCGAGGGGCTGCAGGACCACTTTTACGCGCGCACCTTCTGGCGCTGCAACCGTCCGATCACGCTGAACGACGACATGGCGAGCGTCTTTCGCCAGGCGAAGATCGGCCTGCAATGGCTGCTCTTCAGAAGTGGGCCGCTCACCATCGGTGCGGGCTACGCGGCGGCGTTCGTGCGCACCCGCCCCGAGTTGAAGCGCCCCGACGCGCAGATCTACTTCATCAATTTCTCCACCGCCAAGCGCGGCGGCATCCTGCACCCCTTTTCCGGATTCACGCTCTCGATCTCGCAGCTGCAGGTCGAGTCGCGCGGCTCGGTGCGCATCCGCTCAGCCGACCCGGCCGCGCCGCCCGCGATCCGCTACAACTACCTCGCCACCGAGAACGACCGGCGCGTCATGGTCGAAGGCATCCGCTGGATCCGCCGCATTGCCGCTTCGAAGCCGCTCGCCGACTACATTGCCGCGGAGGAGGGCCCCAGCGCAAAAGCGCAATCGGATGAGGAACTGCTCGGCTATCTGCGCGACTACGGCGACACGGTCTTCCATCCCACCTCGACCTGCCGCATGGGCACCGACGAGCGCTCGGTCGTGGATTCGCACCTGCGTGTGCGCGGCGTCGAGCGCCTGCGCGTGGTCGACGCCTCGGTGATGCCGGCAGTGGTGTCAGGCAACACCAACGCCGCGGTCATCGCGATCGCGGAGAAAGCCGCCGACCTGATCCTGCGCTAGCGAGCCTCTACAGGAGGCCCGTGACGGCCCGGAAGCTCTTCTCGACCGCGCTCAGTTCATCGGGCGTCAGCCGCGTGAGCGGTCCGCCGGCGAGGCGATGGCGGTCGAGCGTCCGCGGCTGCTCGGGCATGACCTGGCAGTCCTGCTCGAGCCGGTCGCGCGCCGTAATCGTGACGTGCAGCGGCTCCCGGGATTTGCGCACCTGGGTAGTGAGCGGAAGCACGATCACCGTCGGCTCGCCCTGCTCGGTGAGGAAATCATCCTGCAGGATCAGGACCGGCCGGATCTTGCCGATCTCGCTGCCACGGTTCGGATTCAGGTTGCCGACCCAGATCTCCCCGCGCCGCATCAGCGCCTCTTGCGCCGGGCCCTGTACGCTGCCCGCGGCTGGCGCGCGGACCTTCCCTCGGCAAGCTCGAGCGCCTCGTTGTCCGCCGGCAACGCTTCCTCGGCGATCGATACTGCCTCGCGGCCGCCGCGCTCGCGTGCGGCGCGCGCGATCTCCGCGAGGAAACGCTCCCTTTCGCGCTGCTCGAGGAACGCAGCGATGGCCGCGCGGGCGAGCTCCGAGCGCGTCCGGTCCGCGATCTCGGCTTCGCGCGCGAGGCGCCGCTCCAGTTCGTCGTCGAGCCGCATGTTGAGCGTTGCCACGGCGCCTCCGTACCAAAAGTGTAATACGAATTGTACTACAGAATGTGCTGGAGCACGCGCTCGAGCCCGACCCCGCGCACGTCCATCTCGTAGTCCAGCCCCTCGATCGGCGGCCGGCAGTGGTGCCAGGTGAGGCTGCTCGGCTGGATCGCCCGCTGGATGGTGAGGATTTCCCGCCCCGGGTCGTACACGGTGTAGAGCTGCGTCACGGTCGCCTCGCCCCAGCGGCAGCGCAGCCCCGCGAGGCGCGTCTCCATCTTGCCGACGACGAAATCGGCCTTCAGCCGCATGCCCGCCGCCGAGGTGTCGCCGCGCGCGACGATGTCCTCGGGGAAGCGCCCGCCCTCGGGCCACTCGCCGCTGCCGGCGACCACGAACCCGCCGCCGTCCTTCTTCGCGGGGACCGTGTAGCAGAACGCGTAGAAGACCGGCTCCTTCGGCGGGCGGAATTCCGGCGCTACGTTCGAGCGGGCCACCGGGTTGAGATCGTCCCGGTAGAGGCCCCACTTCTTGAGCACGGCGACATAGCCCTTGTTGAACTCGGCGAAGCCGCCGAAGGTGAAGGGCCTGGGCGAGCGCAACTCCGCCGCGCACAGCGCCGTCAGCGGCCGCTTGATCGCCTTCAAGTGCTTCTCGATCCGCTCGAATCCCGCTCGCAGCGGCAGCGGCGTGGCGAACCGCACCCGCTCGATGGCGAAGCCGGGCAGGGCGACCACGCCCTGCGAGTACGGGAAGCCGCCCCGCAGAAAGCTGTAACCGCCGTCAGCAAACGGATGCAGGGACGCCATGGCGTGCATTTTCACGCATTTCGCCTCAGGGAATCCCCGATAATTTCGCTTCCTCAGGGGAGGGGCCGATGGCTGGTCGGAGGAATAACGCGCCGCCGAAGGATTCAGCCCGCGAGCTGAGGGAAGCGCGCGCCCAGCAGGCCGCGACCGCGGCGATCCTGAAGGTCATCGCGCGCTCGCGGGGGGACGCGCAGCCGGTGTTCAACGCGATCGCGAAGAGCGCGGCGCGCCTGTGCGATGCCTCGTATTGCATCGTATTCCGGTTCGACGGCAAGCTGTTCCACGTGGCGGCCGACGGCGGCGATTCGCCACGCACGCTCGACGTGATCCGCGCCGCCTACCCGTCGGCGCCCGGGAAACAGAGCGTCGCCGCGCGCGCGATCCTCGAGCGCCGCATTATCTCGATCGCCGACGCTTGGAAGCAGCGCAAGTATCCGCTGCTGATGAAGCGCGCGCGAGCGATCGGCTACCGCAGCATGCTCGCGGTGCCGATGATGAAGGACGGCTCGGCGATCGGCTCGATCAACCTCGCGCGCAACGAGGTGAACCCGTTCACCGAGGCGCAGACCGCGCTCCTGAAGACCTTCGCCGACCAGGCGGTGATCGCGATCGAGAACGTGCGGCTGTTCAAGGAGCTGCAGAGCCGCACCGAGGCGCTCACCAAGTCGGTCGGGCAGCTCACCGCGCTCGGCGAGGTCGGACAGGCGATCAGCTCTACGCTGGAGCTCGAGACGGTGCTGAAGACGATCGTGCAGCACGCGGTCAAGCTCACGGGGCTGGACGGCGGCTCGATCTACGAGTACGACGAGGCGACGACGCAGTTCGCGCTGCAGGCGGCCGAGAACATGAAGGAGGAGCTGGTCAGGGCGGTGCGCGAGACGCCGGTGAGGAAGGGCGAGGGCGCGATCGGCCGCTGCGCGGAGACGCTCGAGCCGGAGCAGATCGCCGACATCGCCGACGACAGCTATCGCGGCAGGCGCAAGGAACTCCTGATCCGCGCTGGCTACCGCTCGATCCTCGCCGTGCCGCTCTTGCGCGAGGATCACATGCTCGGCGCGCTGCAGGTGTTCAGGAAGTCGCCGGGCGCGTTCGCGCCGGAGGTGGTCGAGCTCTTGAAGACCTTCGCCACGCAGTCGGCGATGGCGATCCAGAACGCGTGCCTCTTCCGCGAAATTGCCAAGAAGGGCAAGCAGCTCGAGGTGGCGAGCCAGCACAAGTCCAGTTCCTCGCCAGCATGAGCCACGAGCTGCGCACGCCCCTGAATGCGATCCTCGGCTTCAACGAGATGCTGCTCGGCGAGGTTTACGGCGCGGTGCCGAAGGACATGCAGGAGCCGCTCACCGACATCCAGACGAGCGGCAAGCACCTGCTGCGCCTGATCAACAACGTGCTCGACCTCGCCAAGATCGAGGCCGGGCGCATGGAGCTCGCGCTCGGCGACTACTCGGTGCACGACACGGTGGGCAGCGTGCACGCGACGCTGCGGCTGCTCGCCGCGGACAAGGGCCTCGAGTTCGTCGCGTCGGTTCCGGACGACATCCCGCTCGCCTGCGGCGACGCGGGCCGCATCACGCAGTGCCTCATGAACCTCGCAGGCAATTCGCTGAAGTTCACCAAGGAGGGCCGCGTGGAGATCGCGGTCGCGCAGCGGAACGGCACGCTCACCTACCGCGTTTCCGACACGGGAATAGGGATTCCGCCGGAAAAAATCGGCAACCTGTTCACCGAATTCAAGCAGACTGATGCGACCATAGCGTCCGAGTACGGCGGCACCGGCCTGGGCCTCTCGATCAGCAAAAAGTTCGTGGAGATGCACGGCGGGCGCATCTGGGTGGAGAGCGAGGTGGGGAAGGGTTCCGCGTTCATATTTGAAATTCCACTGCGAGTGAATTCGTGAAAACCATTCTCTACGTCGAAGACAACGAGATGAACCGCAAGATCGTGCGGGCGATGCTGAAGAACACGCAATACCAGCTGGTCGAGGCGTTCGACGGAGAAGCGGGCGTGGCGAAGGCGCTCGAGGTGAAACCCGACCTCATCCTGATGGACGTGCAGCTGCCGAAGATGTCCGGGATCGATGCGACCCGCAAGCTGCGCGCGGAGGCCGCCACCGCGCAAACCCCCATCCTCGTCATCACTTCCTTTGCGCTCTCGGGCGACGAGCAGAAGGCGCTCGAGGCGGGCGCGACCGGGTACCTCGCCAAGCCCTACAGCCCGATGGACCTGCTCGGCCGCATCCGCAAGCTCCTGCCCGAGACATGAGAAAAAAGAAGCTTGGCGCGAGCCCGCTGGAGGTGAGCGAGATCTGCCTCGGCACCATGACCTGGGGCGAGCAGAACTCGGAGGCCGAGGCGCACGCGCAGATCGACTGGGCGCTCGATCACGGCATCAATTTCCTCGACACCGCCGAGATGTACCCGGTGCCGCCCCGGCGCGAGACGCAAGGCACGACCGAGAAGATCCTCGGCGGCTGGCTCGGCAGGAACAAGGCTAAGCGCGACAAGGTGATCGTCGCCTCGAAGATCGCCGGCCCGGGCCGGCGCGAGTGGATCCGCAACGGCAAGAGCCAGATCACGAAGGAAACGATTCCCTGGGCGATCAACGACAGCCTGAAGCGCCTGCAGACCGACTACCTCGACCTGTATCAGATCCACTGGCCCGAGCGCTACGTGCCGGCCTTCGGCACCTGGCAGTACGACCCGTCGAAAGAGCGCGCGGCCACGCCTATCCTCGAGCAGGTCGAGGGCATGGCGGCGGCGATCAAGGCGGGGAGGATCCGCGCCTACGGCCTCTCCAACGAGACCGCGTTCGGCCTGTGCGAGTTCGTGCGCGTGGCGAAGGAGGCGGGCCTGCCGCCGCCCGCCTCGGTGCAGAACGGCTACAGCCTGGTGAACCGCCTGTTCGACGGCGACCCGGCCGAGGCGAGCCGGCAGCTGAACGTGCCGCTGCTTGCCTACTCCCCGCTGGCGATGGGCCTGCTGAGCAGCAAGTACCGCAAGAAGCCCTGGCAGAACGAAGCGCGCCTGCAGAAATTCCCCGATTTCGGCGAGCGCTACAAGCGCGCGCGCGCGCTCACCGCGGCCGAGGAGTACCACAAGATCGCCGACAAGCACGGCGTGCCGCTCGCCGGCATCGCGCTCGCCTTCGTGATGAAGCGCTTCTTCGTCGCTTCCACGATCATTGGCGCCACGTCGATCCGGCAGTTGGATGAGCTTTCCGGGTTTTTTGAATTGAACCTGAAAAAAGAAATTCAGGACGAAATCGAAGCCATCAACGCCCGCTATCCGAGCCCCTGCGCGCACTAGATGTGGGAAGCGACTGCCATTCTCGTCATCGTCGCGGCGCTCGGCTTCTGGGTCAACAGCCTGCGCGCGCGCGAGCGGGCGCTCGCCGCGGGGCGCGCGGCCTGCGCGCGCTACGGCGTGCAGCTTCTCGACGAGACGGTGGTGGCGAGCGCGCTCAGGCTCGCGCGGGACCGCGAGGGGCGGCTGCGCATCCGGCGCGTGTTCGCGTTCGAGTTCTCCGACACCGGCAACAACCGGCGCCACGGCTCGGTGGTGATCCTCGGCGCCGAGGTGCAGGACCTGCACCTCGAGCCGTATCCGGTCCAATGAGCCGCATTTCATGAGCTCATGGCTGGAAGGCAAGGTCCTGGAGAACCGGCACTGGACCGGGACGCTCTTCTCGCTCAGGGTGGAGGCGCCGCGGCTGCGCTTCGCGGCGGGGCAGTTCGTGCGCATCGCGCTCGACGTCGCGGGCGAACGGGTGGCACGGCCTTTCTCCTTTGTAAACGCGCCGCAGGACCCGGTCATGGAGTTCTACGGCGTGGTCGTGCCCGAGGGGCCGCTCTCGCCACGGCTCGCCGCGCTCTGCGCCGGCGACCGGCTCTTCGTCGCCGACAACCCGGCGGGCTTCCTCGTCATGGCGGAGGTGCCGCCCGCCGAGGACCTGTGGATGCTCGCCACGGGAACCGGCATCGCGCCGTTCCTGTCCATCCTGCGGACCGAGGAGCCCTGGCAGCGCTATCGGCGGGTGATCCTCGTGCATGCTGCGCGTCACGCAACAGAACTGGTGTATGGGGATCTGATTCTGGAACTAGAGAAGAAATTCGGGAATAAATTCAAAAGCATCAAATTCGTGAGTCGTGAGAAAGCCCCCAACACACTGGAAGGCCGCATTCCGGCCGCGATCCGGGACGGCAGGCTGGAGAGGGCGGGCGGGCCGATCTCGCCCGAGCGCTCCCAGTTCATGCTCTGCGGCAACCCGCAGATGCTGAAGTACGTGACCGGAGCGCTCCTCGAGCGGGGCTTCCGGAAGCACCGCAGGCGCGCCCCCGGCCACATCACGGTGGAGAGCTTCTGGTGAGGATGGGAAAAAGCGGGCTGCTCGTTTCGCTCGCCGTGCTGCTCCTCGCCGGGTGCAGCATGACGCGGCTTGCCTACGACAACGCCGACACGTTCCTGCGCTGGCAAGCGAACAATTACTTCGATTTCGAGGGCGAGGCGGCGGTCGAGCTCGACCGGCGCATCGCCGCGTTCCTCGCCTGGCACCGGCCGAAAGCGCTGCCCGAATATGCAAGATTCGCAGAGGAAGCGAGCCGCCGGTTGCTGCGCGGCATCAAGCGCGACGATCTGGATTGGGGGTACGATGCCTTTCGCGCCCAGATCCGGGGGGCCTTGGGCGTCGCGGCAAGCGAAATGGCGCCGCTGCTCGACGGGCTGAGTGCCGCGCAGATCGCGCACTTGGAGCGACGGCTCGCCGAGGACAACCGCAGGTTCGCAAAGGAACAGCTGCAGGGAACCGTGGAAGAGCGCAGCCAGCGGCGGTTCAAGCGCAATCTGACGCGCCTCGAGGAGTGGTACGGGCCGCTCACCGACGAGCAGGCCGGCCTGGTGCGCCGCTACGCGCGCTCCCCGCTCTACGTCGAGCTGCACGACCGCGACCGCAAGCGGCGCCAGGCCGAGCTGGTCGCGATGCTGCGCGCGCGCGAGGCCAGGAAAAAGCTGGTCGCCTGGGCGCAGGACTGGGAAGGCGGCCGCGAGCCGGCGTTCGCGAAGGCGGCGCGCGCCAACCGCGAGGCGTACTACGAGCTGCTGCTCGAGCTCGACAGCACGCTCAGCCCCGAGCAGCGCCGCGCCGCCGCCGGCCGCATGAGCGAGTACGGCGCGACCTTCGCGTCGCTCGCCCGCAAATGAACGAGCGTACGGCTCTGGACAGCAGCTCTGTTCCCGGGGTGGAGTCCCCGCCGTCGGGATACGCAGGGCGGCCGCGCGACGCGCAGCTCGAGTACAAGGCGATCCTCGCCAACGCCTCGATCGGCATCGCGTTCACGCGCGAGCGCAAGTTCACGCTCTGCAACCCCAGGTTCGCCGAGATGCTCGGCTGGAAGCCAGAGGAGCTGATCGGGCAGCCCGGCGACGTCGTCTATCCCTCGCGCGAGAGCTACGAGGCGCTCGGCCAGATCGCGATCCCGGCGCTCGCGGCGGGCAAGCAGCTCGACGTCGAGTGGGAGCTGCGCCGCAAGGACGGCTCGACCTTCCTGTGCCGCATGATCGCCAAGGCGATCAGCGCGACCGACACGCAGCGCGGCACGGTCTGGATCGTCGAGGACATCACCGGGCGCAAGCGCCACGCCGACGAGGTGGCGCGCCTGCTGCGCGAGCAGGAGGCGATCCTCGACACCGCTTCGATCGGGATCTGCTTCGTGCGCGACCGGCGCATCGTGCGCTGCAACCGCCGCATGGAGGAGATGTACGGCCACGCCCCCGGCGAGATGAACGGCAAGCCGACCGCGATCACCTACGCCGAGGCGAGCGACCATGCCGAGGCCGAGAAGTCCTACGCCGAGATGGCGCGCGGCCAGACGCATACGCACGTCATGCAGGCGCGGCGGCGAGACGGGACGCTCTTCTGGGAGCGCGCCACCGGGCGCGCGGTCGATCCGTCGGACTCGGCGCGCGGCACCGTCTGGCTGCTCGAGGACATCACCGAGCAGAAGCGGGCCGAAGAGGAGGTGCAGCGGCTGCTCGCCGAGCAGCAGGCGCTCGCCAACAACGTGGTGGTCGGCATCGCGTTCGTGCGCGACTGCAAGGTGTTGCGCTGCAACCGCCGCTACGAGGAGCTGTTCGGCCTGGAGCCGGGCGAGGTGGTCGGCGCCTCGACGCGCCACGCCTACTTCACCGATGACGAGTACGAGCGCATGAGCCCGGCCTACGCCGAGCTCGACGCCGGCCGCACGCACATCTCGGAGCACTGGCTGCGGCGCAAGGACGGCTCTGGCTTCTGGTGCCGCATGTCCGGCCGCGCGCTGGAAGCCGGCAGCCCGGCCAAGGGATACGCGTGGCTGTTCGAGGACGTCACCGCGCGCAAGCGCGCCGACAGCGAGATCCAGCGCGTCCTGCACGAGCAGGAGCTGACCCTGGACAACGCCACCGTCGGCATCGCCTTCCTGCGCGAGCGCGTGTTCCAGCGCTGCAACCCGCGCCTCGAGGAGATGTTCGGCTATGAGCCGGGCACGCTCGCGGGCACGGCCACGGCAGAGCTGTTCTTGACGCCGGAGGAGCACGAGGCGGCGGGCAGCGCGATGTTCGCGCGGCTCGCTGCCGGGCAGTCCTACATCGACGAGCGCATGCTCCGGCGCAAGGACGCAAGCCGGTTCTGGTGCAAGGTGGTCGTGAAGGCGCTGGACGCCGCTCACCCGGAGGAAGGCGCGATCGCGATCTTCGACGACGTCAGCGCCGAGCGTGCGGCGCGCCGCGAGCTCGAGGCCTCGCGCGACGCGCTCGAGGTCGCGGTCCCGCAGCGCACCGAGGAGCTGCAGGCCGCCAACCAGCGGCTGCAGGCCGAGATCGCCGACCGCCGCCAGGCCGAGACGCGCGCGCAGCACCTCGCCGACCGCGATGCGCTCACCGGGCTGCCCAACCGGCGTCTCCTCGAGGACCGCCTCACGCAGGCGCTCGCCGCGAGCCAGCGCAACCGCCGCCAGACCGCGGTCATGTTCGTCGACCTGGACCGCTTTAAGGCGATCAACGATTCGCTCGGCCACGCGACCGGCGACATCGTGCTCAGAGAAGTCGCCGAGCGGCTGAAGCAGCAGCTGCGCGTGGTCGACACCACCTGCCGCATGGGCGGCGACGACGAGTTCGTGGTGGTGCTGCCCGAGATCAAGCGCTCCTCTGACGCCGCCCATGTCGCGGCCAAGATCCTCGAGACCGTGGCGCAGCCGATCCGGGTCGAGGACCGCGAGCTGAACTTGACGCCGTCGATCGGCATCAGCGTTTTCCCGGACGACGGCCGCGACGCCGAGACGCTGATCCGCAACGCGGACGCGGCGATGTACCACGCCAAGGAAACAGGCCGCGCAAACTACCAGTTCTTCACCGAGCAGATGAACCAGGCGGCCTCGCGCCGGATCGCGCTGGAGAGCGAGCTGCGGCGCGCGGTGCAGGCGGGCGAGATGCGCGTCTGGTACCAGCCGATGGTCGAGCTCGCGGGGGGGCGCACTGCGGCGCACGAGGCGCTGCTGCGCTGGCAGCACCCGCAGCGCGGCGTGCTCGCGCCGGCGGAGTTCCTGCAGATCGCCGAAGACACCGGCATGATCGTGCGCCTGGGCGAGTGGCTGCTCGGCGAGGCCTGCCGCTGGGTCGGCTTCATCGGCGCCGAGCGCGGCCTGCCGGTGAGCGTGAATCTCTCGCAGCGCCAGTTCAGCGACCCGAAGCTCGTCGACATGCTGGCGCGCGCGCTGAAGGAGGCGGGCCTGCCGCCGGCGCTGCTCGAGCTCGAGATCGCCGAGCCCACCGTCATGCAGAACGTGGATCACGCGCTCGCCACGCTCGCCAAGCTGCGAGCGCTCGGCGTGACGCTCGCCATCGACGGCTTCGGCGCGGCCTACTCGAGCCTGATCGGCCTGCGGCAGCTGCCAGTGCAGAAGCTGAAGCTCGACCGGTCGCTGGCCGCGGAAGTGCACCGCGAGGGCCGCGCGATCGTCTCAGGCATCGTCGGCCTGGCGCACGCGCTCGGGCCCAAGGTCACCGCGGTCGGGGTGGAGAAGGAGGCGCAGAAGCAGGCGCTCGCCGAGTGCGGCTGCGACTACGCGCAGGGCCTGCTCACCGGCGCGCCGGCCGACGCCGACGCGGCCGCCAGGGAGTACCTCTAGACGCCGGTTTCGTCCTAGATTGCCTTGCGGCGCTTTTGCTCCAGCAGCCGCTCGGTTTCCTTGATGTTGAACTCGACGCCGAGCATGTTCGGGTTCACCTCCAGCGCCCGGCGCCACCACTTGAGCGCCTCCTCGTAGCGCTCGAGCTTGAAATGGATCTGCCCGTAGCCCGAGATCGCGCCGAAATGCGCGGGGTTGCGCTTGAGCACCTCGTCGCAGTCGGCGATCGACTCGCGGTAGTTGCCGGCGAGGTAGTGCACCGTGGCGCGCTTGTTCCAGCCCTCGGTGAAGGCCGGGCGGCGCCGGATCACCTCGCCGAAGGTGGCGATCGCCTCCCCGTGCTGGCCGGCCTGCATCTGCTCGACCCCGGCGGCCATCAGCCGGTCGACGTCGCCGTCGCCGGACCGGCTCCAGAGCAGCCACAGTCCCTGCTCGGCGAAGCCGCGCACGAACGGGCTCTCGTCGCGCAGGCGCTTGAGCAGCAGCGGCTGGTCCGCGAGGGTGCCGTGGTTGGCGAGCCAGACTACCGCTTCTGCGCGCCGCTCCGTGACGGAATGCTCGAGCTGCTCGAGCGCCTCGGCGCGGTTGCCCGGCGCCGGGAATGCATCCGGCCCGAACCCTGTTAACGTAATGGCTGACAGCAGGAGGCCTGCATGAAAAGCCTTGCGCATGTTGCGACGATATTAACCATTCTGGCGGGCAGCGGCGCCGCGCTCGCGGCGGGCGGAGGCGATGTCGGCGACCTCCGGGGCTCCGCGCCGGTCGATCCGACCGTCCTGGCGGCGCAGGGGCGCTTCGCAGCGCAGGACTGGAAGGGCGCCGAGGAGCTGCTCGCCAAGGCGCTCGCGGGCAGCCCACGCAGCGCCGACTATCACAACCTCTACGCCTACGCGCTGCGCAAGCAGCCGAACCCGAACATGGATCTCGTCTTCCGGCACTACAACGAGGCGCTGCGCATCGACCCGAGGCACCTGGGCGCGCTCGAGTACCTGGGCGAGGCCTACCTGATGCAGAGCAACCTCGCCAAGGCGAAAGAGCACCTCGATCTGCTCAGCCGGGCGTGCGGCCGCTGCGACGAATACGCCATGCTGCGCAAGGCGATCGCCGATTTCGAGCGGGGCCAGGCAAAGAAATAGCACTTCACCGAGGAGATCCGACGACATGAAACGCGCATTGATCCTTCCCGCTGTTTTCGCCCTCGCCTTCGGGGTCGCCTGGGCGGCGCCCGACCCGACGCCGGACGACGGCAAGGATCCTAAGAAGCTCGAGCAGGCGCGCGCAGCGCTCGAGCGCCGGGAATGGCTGCGCGCCGAAGCGCTGCTCGCCGAGACGGTTCGCGAGAACCCGGGCAACGCCGAGGCGCACAACCTCTACGCTTTCTCCATCCGCAAAGGCCCGAACCCGCGCATGGACGTGGTCTTCCGCCACTACAACGAGGCGCTGCGGATGCGCCCGACGCACCGCGGCGCGCACGAGTACCTGGGGGAGGCTTACCTGATGACCGGCAACCTTGCCAAGGCGCGCGAGCACCTCGCCGTGCTCGAGCGCCTCTGCGGCGCCTGCGACGAGCAGGCGAAACTCGCGCAGGCGATTTCGACCGCGGAGCGCCAGTCGGCGGCAAAGTAGGCTAACTTCAGGCGGGTGAACCGCCCGAATTTCGTCTTCATCCTCGCCGACGACCTCGGCTACGCGGATCTCGGCTGCTACGGCGGCGGCGGCGCGCGCGGGCCGAGCTGCTCGCCCACGCTCGATCGCATGGCGAAGGAGGGCCTGCACTTCACGCAGGGCTATGCCAACTCGCCGGTCTGCTCGCCGACGCGCTTCGCGCTGATGACCGGCCGCTGGCAGCACCGGCTGCGCGGCGGCGCCGACGAGCCGATCTCGAGCCGCAACCGGCACGACGCGCGCCTCGGGCTGCCGCCGGCGCACCCGACGCTGCCCTCCCTCCTGCGCGACGCGGGCTACGCCACCGGCCTCGTCGGCAAGTGGCACCTCGGCTATCCGCCGCACTACGGGCCGCTGAAGAGCGGCTACCAGGAATTCTTCGGCATGCTCTCGGGCGGCATGGACTACTTCAGCCATCGGGATACCGCGGGGGTTCACGACCTCTGGGAAGGAGAGAAGGAGGTCGAGCGCAAGGGATACCTGACCGACCTGATCACGGAAAGAGCAGTTTCCTTTGTGAAACGGCAAAGAACGTCCCCATTCCTGCTCTCCGTCCACTACAACGCGCCGCACTGGCCGTGGCTCACGCGGAAGGACGCCCCCGAGTCCAGGCGAATCGAACGACTCTTCCACTTCGACGGCGGCTCGGTGGCGACCTACCGCACCATGATCCGCCACATGGACGAAGGCATCGGGAAGATTCTGGGAGAACTGCAAAGACAGGGGGTGGCAAAGAACACGCTCGTCGTTTTCACCAGCGACAACGGCGGCGAGCGATACTCCGATACCTGGCCGCTCGTCGGCAAGAAGATGGATCTGCTGGAAGGCGGCATCCGCGTGCCCTACATCGTGCGCTGGCCGGCGAAGGTGAAGGCGGGCGGCGTTACCGCGCAGCACGCGATCACGATGGACTGGGTCGCGACTTTTCTGGCTGCGGCAGGCGTGTCCGCGGACGAAAGGTATCCGCTGGACGGGATGAATTTGCTCTCGGTTCTTTCTTCTCCCCGGAAGATCAGGAGAAGAAACCTTTTCTGGAAAATGCTTTACCGGAGCCAGAAAGCGATGCGCTCGGGGGACTGGAAGTACCTCTCGATCGAGGGCGACGAATTCCTTTTCAACCTCGCGCAGGACGAGCGCGAGCGGGCGAACTACGCGCGGCGCCGGCCGGAAGTCTTCGAAGAGCTGAAGAGCAAATTCGCGGAGTGGGAACGGTCCTTGCCGACGTACCCGGACGCGGCGTACTCGGTGCCCGCGACCAAGGCCGACCTCGCCACACCCTCGTAGTCAGGGCTTCTTGCCGTAGCCGCCGCCGCCCGGCATCTCGGCGATGAGGCGATCGCCAGCGGGCACGACGTAGGTCTCCTTGCCCGGCAGCACCTTGCCGCTCGCCAGGTGCACGCGGCCGACCTTGCCGTTTGCGCCGCCCGCGCGGCCGCGCGCCGGGTTGTGGCGCCGGTCGAAGGTCGCGCAGGCGATGCTGAACGGAGCGGGCTCCGCGTTCTCGATCTCGATCGCCGCGCCCGCGCCGCCCCGGTGCTCGCCCGCGCCGCCCGAGTCCTCGGCGAGCTCGCGCCGGCGGAAGACGAGCGGCGATTGCGCCTCGGTGATCTCGACCGGGATCGCGCCGACGCCGCTCGGGAAAGCGGTGGTCGAGAGCCCGTCCTTCGCCGGACGCGCGCCCATGCCGCCGATGCCGATCGAGATGACGTTGAAGCGGGTTGCGCTCGCGGGCGAGCGCTCGAGGTGCGGGCCGCCGGAGAGGCCGAGCACCCACATGCTGCCCGCGCCCTCGGCCGGCACCTTGCCTTTCAGCGGCGCGTCGAAGCAGTCGAACACGAGCTCGGGCAGCATCTGGCCGATGACGTGGCGCGCTGTCACGGCTCTCGGCCGCAGCGGATGGACGATCGAATCCTCGGGCGCCGACACCGTGACGACTTCGAGCGAGCCCGCGTTGTTCGGCACGCCGGGAGCGACGATGCACTTCACGCCGAAGGACGTGTAGGCGTCGGTGTAGCATTTCGGCGAATTGATGCCGAAGCGCGAGGCGGGCGAGGAGCCGGCGTAGTCGACGTGGATGCCGTTCTTCGACACGGTCAGCGCCGCCTTCAGCTCGATCGGCGCCTCGTAGCCGTCCAGCGTCATGCTCGCCGGGAAGGTGCCCTGCGGCAGCTTGCGGATCGCCTCGAGCATCGAAGCGCGCGAGGTCGAGACGATGTACTCGCCGAGCGTGTCGAGGTCCTTCAGGCCGAACTCTTCCAGCATCGCCGCGAGGCGCCGGGTCGCCACCTCGTTGCAGGAGACGAGGCCCAGGATGTCGCCGCGCACTTGCATGGGTTCCCTGGAATTTCCCATCAATATTTTCAGCAACGTCTGGTTTGGCTTGCCCGCGTCCATCAGTTTCATGTGCGGCACGTACAGGCCTTCCTCGTAGACCGACGAGGCTTCCGCGACGAAGCCGCGGCCGCCGACGTCGATCACGTGGCAGGTCGAGGCGAAAAAGCCGATCAGGCGCTTCTTCAGGAACGCGGGCGTGACGGTGACGAAGTCGAAGAGGTGCCCGGTGCCCATCCACGGATCGTTGGTGACCAGCACGTCGCCCGGTTTGAGCGACCTGGCCGGAAAGCGGTCGAGGAAATGCGCGACCGCGGTCGCCATGGTGTTGACGTGGCCGGGCGTGCCGGTCACCGCCTGCGCGAGCATGCGGCCTTTCGTGTCGTAGACGCCCGCCGAGAGGTCGCCCGCCTCGCGCGTGATCGGGCCGAACGCGGTCTTGAGAAGGACGTTGGCCTGCTCCTCGACCACCGCGATCAGCCGGTTCCAGAGGATCTGCCGGACGAGCGCCTGCTTCATTTGCCGCCTTTCTCCAGGAAAAGATGTCCGGTCGCGGTGACGCGGCAGCGCCAGCCGCGCGGCACCAGCGTGGTGGTCTGCGCTTCGACCACGAGCGCCGGCCCCTTCAGCCGCGCTCCCGCAGAGAGAAGGGCGCGTTGATAGGCCGGGTAGGCGCGGGCCTTGCCGCTGTCGGGATCGAACACCGTTTGTTTTCCGTTGGGTTTTACTTTAGTTGCTTTTCCCGTTCCGGAAAACCTTTTTGTCGCGACCCCGGCGGTCGATACATTCACCGACCACGTCAGGAACTCCACCGGAACATCCGAGATGCGCAACCCGAACTGTGCCTCGTAACGCGCCTCGTATTCGGCGCGCAGGCTCCTTACGTCGGCGGCCTTGAGCGCACGCGCCGGCAGTGCGATCGAGATCTCGTGCCCTTGGCCGAGATAGCGCACCTCGACCGAGCGAAAAGTGGTCAATTTGGAATTCAGTGCTCCAGGTTTGACGATCTGGGTTGCTTCCGCTTCCATGTTCTGGAGAAGTTTGTTGACGAGAGAAAAGTCAAAAGCGTTTTCCAATAAATTCAAACTCCTCACCACTTCAAAAGCAACCGGCGCGCGCAGGAAACCGATCGCCGAGCCGACGCTCGCGTCCACCGGCACGAGCACCTGGCGCATGCCGAGGCGCTCGGCGAGGCGCGCGGCGTGCAAGGGCGCGGCGCCGCCGAAGGCGATCATCGCGCAGCGCTCGGGCACCTTGCCGCGCTCGATCGCGTGCACGCGCGCGGCGCTCGCCATGTTCTCCTCGACGATCTCGCCGATGCCGGCCGCCGCCCAGCGCTCGTCGAGTCCCAGCGGGGCGCCGATGCGCTTCACGATCGTTTCTCTGGCTTTGGCGGAATCCAGCTCGAGCGTGCCGCCGGCGAACGCCGCCGGGTCGATGCGCCCGAGCACGACGTTTGCGTCGGTGACGGTCGGCTCCGTCCCGCCGCGCCGGTAGCAGGCGGGCCCTGGGTCGGCGCCTGCGCTAGAGGGGCCGACCTGGATGCGTTTCATCGCATCGAGGCGCGCGATCGAGCCGCCGCCCGCGCCGATCTCAACCATCTCGGTGACCGGGATGCGCACCGGCAGCCCCGAGCCCTTCAGGTTGCGCCAGACGCGCGCCACCTCGAACTTGCGCGACTGCTCGGGGCGGCCCTGGCCGATGAAGCAGATCTTGGCGGTGGTGCCGCCCATGTCGAAGGAGAGCACTTCATCCAGCCGGTTCTCGCGCGCGAGGCCCGCCGAGAGGATCGCGCCGCCCGCGGGCCCGGACTCGACCAGCCGCACCGGGAAGCGCCGCGCCGCGGCGAGCGTCGTCAGGCCGCCGCCAGAGGTCATGAGGTAAAGCGGGCAGCGAAAGCCCCGGCGCGAAAGCTCGGCGGCGAGCCGATCGAGGTAGCTCGCAATGAGCGGCTGCACGTAGGCGTTCGCGCAAGCGGTGGAGAAGCGCTCGTACTCGCGGATCTCCGGGCACACCGCGGAGGACAGCGTCACCGGCACGCCCGGCAGCGCGCTGGCGAGGATCTCGGCCGCGCGGCGCTCGTGCGCGTCGTTCGCGTACGAATGCAGGAAGCCTACCGCCACCGACTGGATTTTTCCGGCCTTTAACTCTTGTATCGCTCTTTCCAGGGAACTTTCATTCAAAGATTCCCTGATTTCTCCTCGAGCCGTCATACGTTCCCGAATCGGAAACCGAAGCTCCCTCGGCACCAGTGGGGCCGGCAGCTCGAGCTCGAGGTCGTAGTGCTCATAGCGCTTCTCGTAGCCCATCTCGAGCACGTCGCGGAAGCCCGCGGTGGTGAGGAGCGCGGTCTTCGCGCCTTTCCTCTCGATCAGCGCATTGGTGGCGAGGGTGGTGCCGTGGATGAGCACGCCGACCTCGGCGGCCTTGAGCGCCGCGTCCTTCAGCACGCGGGCGATGCCCTCGAGCATGCCTTCCTCGGGCGCGCGCGGGGTGGTCAGAACCTTGGAGGAATGGCGCCGGTTGCCGTGCTCGAGCACGACGTCGGTGAACGTGCCGCCGATGTCGGCGGCGAGGCGGGCGGGGTTATGATGGCGTTTCACAGGAGGATACCCAATGCTAACCCGTTCGCTTGCGTTGCTCGCCACGCTGTGCCTCGCGCTCCCGGTAGGCTCACAGGACCTGCCCAAGGCGCACTTCAAGGTGATCGGTCTGAACAGCCCGACCGTGGTCTCGTTCCTGGATGAAGTGCCGTTCTGGAGGAAGACGCTGCCCGAGGTGTCGAAGGGCGCGCTCACCGCGGACATCACGCCGCTCGACCAGATGGGCATCGCGGATGCGACCATGCTGCGCCTCTTGCGCCTCGGCGTCATGGATTTCGCGGCGATGGACATCTCCAAGATGGCGGGCGACGACCCGCGCTTCGAGGGCTGCGACCTCGCCGGCATCACGCTCGACCCGGACAGGGCGCGTGCCGGCTGCGAGGCCTACCGCAATGTGATCGACCGCCAGATGCAGAAGAACTGGAACGCGAAGTTCCTCGCCTTCGGCGGCAACCCGCCGCAGGTGTTCTGGTGCCGCTCGCCGCTCGCCGGCCTCGCCGACCTGAAAGGCAAGAAGGTGCGCGTTTTCAACGTGACGATGCGCGACTTCCTCGGCGGCGTGGGCGCGACCGCGATCAGCATGCCCTTCGCCGAAGTGGTGCCGGCGCTCTCTGCGGGCGTGGTCGACTGCGGCGTCACCGGCAGCCTCTCGGGCAACACCGCGGGCTGGCCGGAGGTGGCCAAGACCCTCTATCCGATGTCGCTCGGCTGGAGCATCAACGTGCTGGCGGCGAACCTCGACCGCTGGAACCGGCTCGACAAGCGCATCCAGACCTTCATGCTCGCGCAGATGAAGACCTACGAGGACAAGATGTGGACCACGCTCAAGAAGGCGACCTCGGAGGCCGACAGCTGCAACACCGGCAAGCAGCCCTGCACCATGGGCAAGCTCGCCAACGTCACGATCGTGCCGGTCAAGCCCGCCGAGGCCGAGCAGCACAAGCGGCTGGTCGAGACCGCCGTCCTCGCCGGCTGGGCGAAGCGCTGCGGCACCGAATGCGCCCGCGAGTGGAACGACACCGTGGGCAAGGCGCTCAACCTGAGGGCGCCGATCCCGTAACTTGATGGAGCGCCTGCAGGAAGTCGCCGCGCGCATCTCGCGCGGCGGGGCGATCGTCGGCGGCGCGCTGCTGCTCGTCGCCGCGCTCGCGATCTGCGTCGACATCTTCCTGCGCTACGCGTTCTCGCTCACCATCGGCGGCGCGGACGACCTCTCCGGGTACGCGCTCGCGATCTCGAGCGCCTGGGGCTTCTCTCTCGCGCTGCTCACGCGCTCGCACATCCGCATCGACACCGTCTACGTGAGGGTGAAAAGCAGGGCGGTCCGCGCGGCGCTCGACCTGCTCAGCCTGGTGTGCTTCGGCCTCTTCATGGCGCTCGTCGCCTGGTACGGCTGGGGCGTGCTCTCGCTTTCCTGGGCGTCGAGCTCGCACTCGCAGTCGGCGATCGAGATGCCGCTCGTCTATCCGCAGTCGCTCTGGTTCGCGGGAATTGCTTTTTGCGTTCTTGTCGTGGTTCTCCTGTTTTTGCGCTCTTTACATGCATTCCTGCAGGGAAACTTGGATCAGATTTTCCGGCTGATCGGTTCCAAATCAGCGGTCGCCGAGGCCGAGGAAGAGGTGAAGTCCGTTGAGCATGCCATGGAGGAAGGGCGCAAGTGACCGCCGGGATCTCGCTCGCGGTGCTCCTCATCGTGCTCGGCAGCTCGATCGCGGTCGCCGCCGGGATGGCGATCACGGCGCTGATCCTGAACGAGGCGTACTCGCCGATGCCGCTCAGCCGCATGATGGGCGAGCTCGCCTGGTCGACCACCAGCAACTTCATCCTCACCGCGATTCCGTTCTACATCATGTTCGGCGAGATCCTGCTGAGGAGCGGCATCGCCGAGCGCATGTACAACGCGCTCGTGCAGTGGCTCTCCTGGCTGCCGGGCGGGTTGATGCACTCGAACATCGGCTCGTGCGCGCTGTTCGGCTCGGTCTCGGGCTCGAGCGTCGCCACCGCGGCGACGATCGGCGTGGTGGCGATGGGTGAGATCGAGAGGAACAAGTACAACGAGCGCCTCTTCCTCGGCACGCTCGCCGCGGGCGGCACGCTCGGCATCCTCATCCCGCCGTCGATCAACATGATCATCTACGGCGTGATGACCGACACCTCGATCCCGAAGCTCTACCTGGCCGGGTTCCTGCCCGGCTTCATCCTCACTGTCCTTTTCAGCCTCACGGTGCTCGCCGCCTGCCTGTGGAAGCCGCAATGGGGGGGCCGGAAAATCAAGACCACGTGGGAAGCGCGCTGGCGCACGCTGCCCGACCTGCTGCCGCCGACCGTGCTGCTGCTGATCGTGGTCGGGGCGATCTTCTTCGGCTTCGCCACCGCGACCGAGTCGGCGGCGGTCGGCATCCTCGGCGCGCTCGCGATCACCGCCTGGCGCGGCCGCCTGAGCCTGACGATGCTGCGCGAGGTCTGCGAAGGGACGGTCCGCACGACCGCGATGGTGGCCGCGATCCTCATCGGTGCGTTCTTTCTCAACGTCGTCATCCAGACGATCGGGCTGACGCAGCAGCTCTCGAAGCTGATCCGCGCCTACGAGCTGACCCCCGCGCAGGTGCTGACGGCGGTGATCGTGCTCTACCTGATCCTCGGCACCTTCATGGAAGAGCTCTCGATGATGATCTCGACCATCCCGATCACCACGCCACTGATCATCCAGGCGGGCTACGACCCGGTCTGGTTCGGCGTGCTGCTCGTGCTCCTCATCCAGACCGCGATGATCTCGCCGCCCTTCGGCATCAACATCTTCGTCATCCACGGCATCCGCGGCCGCGGCCGGCTCACCGACGTCGAGATCGGCTCGACGCCGTTCGTGATCGCGCTGCTCATCATGATCGCGATGATCTGCGCCTGGCCCGACATCGTTATGTGGGCGCCGCGCGTGTTCGGCTAGCTCAGAGCTCTATAACGATGTTGCCGGCGGCGTCGAGCTGGGCGCGCGCGCCCGGCGGCACCACGCAGGTCGCGTCGTATTCCTCGATGATCAGCGGCCCCGTGCGCGGCTTGCCGAGATCCGAGCGCCGGATGACCGGCGTCTTCATCCACTTGCCGAAGTAGGCCTTCCGCGGCGGTGGCGGCTCGGGCTCGGCGCGGCTCATCCTCACCCGCCTGGGCACGTTCGGCCCCGTCCTCAGGCCGAGGCCGACCACCTGGATCGAGACGAGCTCGACCGGCTCGTCCTCGCCCGCGCGGTGGCCATAGGTCTTCTCATGCTCGCGCCCGAAAGCTTCCTCGAGCTTCCTCAGGTTGATCGGGCCCTCCGGCAGCGGCACGGTGAGTTCGTAGGTCTGGCCATGGTAGTGGAGGGCGGCGGAACGCACGATCCTCGCGTTCTTTCTCTTGAAATTCTCCTGAGACAACTGCTCGAGGGCCTGTTTCTCCAGAGCGTTCCAGGCCTTCTCGATCTCTTTAGGGTCGGATTTCCGGAGCAATCTCCGAAACGTTCTCGAGTAGTGGTGCTCGACGTCGGCGTAGAGCAGGCCGAACGAGGAGAACAGGCCCGCCGAGGGCGGCACCACGACGCGCTGCATGCCGAGCGCCTGCGCCATGCCGCAGCCGAAGAGCGGGCCGTTGCCGCCGAACGCGAAGAGCGCGAAAGTGCGCGGATCGCGGCCGCGCTCGGTCGACACTGCCTTGATGGCGCGGATCATGTTCGAGGCCGCGATCAGGTGCGCGCCGTGAGCCGCGCGTTCTACGCTCATTCCGAGGGGTTTTGCAATTCGTTCTGCAAATATCTTCCTGGATTTTTCACTGTTGATCTTTAAAGCACCACCTACCAGATAGTCGGGATTGAGATAGCCGAGGACGACATTGGCGTCGGTCACGGTCGGCGTGTCGCCGCCCGTGTCGTAGCAGACGGGGCCGGGCGAGGCGCCCGCGCTCTGCGGCCCGACCTGGAGCGCGCCCGCGGGGTCAAGCCAGACGTGCGAGCCGCCGCCGGCGCCGACCTCGGCCAGATCGATCGCCGGGACCTTCAGCGTGTAGCCCGCGCCGGTAAGCAGGCGCGAGCCGATCATGATGCCGGCGCCGACCGCGTACTCTTGGGCGCGCGTCACTTCGCCCGCCTCGACGATCGAGGCCTTGGCGGTGGTGCCGCCCATGTCGAAGGTGATGATGCCGGGCAGGTTCTTCGCGCGCGCGAGCGCCTGCGCGCCGACCACGCCGCCCGCCGGCCCGGATTCGATGATGTGGATCGGCCGCTCGATCGCCGCCATGTCCGTGGTCAGGCCGCCGTTCGACTGCATGAGCAGCACGCGCGCGCCGATGCCGGCGCGGTCCAAGCCTTGGCGTAGCGCCTTGAGGTAGGTCGCGACCACCGGCATGACATAGGCGTTCACCACGGTGGTCGAGGTTCGCTCGTATTCCTTGATTTCCGGCAGTACCTCGCACGACAGAGAGAAAGGTAGTGAAGGGGCCTTTCTTCTCAGAATTTCCCATATCGCTTTTTCATGAACTGCGTTGCTGAAAGAATGCAAAAGGCAAACGGCAACCGCATCCACCTTCTCGGCGAGCAGCTCATCGACCACGCGCTCGGCCTCGCGCTCATCGAGCGCCTGCTCGATCTCGCCCTTCGCATTGACGCGCTCGCGCACGGTCTTGCGCAGGTAGCGCTCGACCAGCGGCGCGGGCTTGGTCCAGCCGATGTCGTACAGGCGCGGCATGCGCAGCGTGCGGATCTCGAGCACGTCGCGGAACCCCTCGGTGGTGATGAGGCCGGTGCGCGCGCCCTTGTGCTCCAGGATCGCGTTCGAGGCGACCGTGGTGCCGTGGCGGATTTCATCGATCGCACTTCCCGCGAGGCCGCTCTCGCGGAACACCTCGCTCAAGCCGTCGACGATCGCCTGCGCGTAGTTGCCGATGCTGGAGGAGACCTTCTTGGTGTGGACCGTGCCGTCGTCGCCGAGCAGCACGATGTCGGTGAAGGTGCCGCCGACGTCGACACCGACGCGGTAGGTCGTCACTTACGCGGCTTTTCTGGGTGCAACCGGATCTTCGCGCTGGACTGCGGGGACTTCACGCCAGCCACGGGCATTGCGAATGCTTTGACGACTTGTTTTTGTTTTCTCTATGTTGATTCTGTTTTTCTCGATAGCGACTCCGTAGTCGGCCAGTGCTTTCCCGACCGAAAGCAATTCATTTCGCACATCTTTCAAAACTGCTTCCGGGTCGCGCTCGAGCGGATCGCCCCAGCCGCCCGCGCCGGCGAGCACGTGGCGGAAGACTTCGCCGCGCTTGATCGTCATCGTGAACTTGGAGGGCAGCAGCCGGTTCTCGCCCGAGGGATTGAGGTAGTTCTCCGAGGGCCCGCCGGGGCTGCCGCCGTAGAGGCCGAAGGGCCGGTGCGTTCGGCGGTCCGAGCGCACCTGCAGCACGCCTTCTTCCTCTAGGAACTTGTAGTCGCGCTTGAACGGCACCCCGCCGCGGTACTTGCCCGCGCCCGCCTTGTCGGGCACGAACTCGTAGGCGAGGAATTGCATCGGCTGCTCGGCCTCGGTGATCTCGACCGAGTGCGAGGCCATGTTGGCGAACATGTGCGAGTTGCCGTCCAGGCCATCGGCCCAGGGCCGCGCGCCCCAGGCGCCGCAGGTGAAATCGACGTAGATGAAGGGCTTTCTCCCGGCGTCGTAGCCGCCGATCGAGACGCCCGTGTTGCCGCCGTCGCCCGCGGCCTTGACCTTGTCGGGCAGCATCATCGCCAGCGCGCCGAACATGCAGTCGGTCATGCGAAAGCCGGTGAGCCCGCGCGCAGCGCACGCGGCCGGAAGCACGCCGTTCCCGACCGTGCCCGGCGGGCAGATCACCTCGATCGCGCGGAAGACGCCTTCGTTGTTCGGGATGCCGGGCGGCAGCACGGAGCGCACCCCCGTATAGGAGGCCGCCTTGGTGAAGGAGAGCGTGTTGTTGATCGCGCCCTTCACCTGCGGAGAAGTGCCCGTCCAGTCGACCACCATGTGGCCGCCCTTCTTGCGGAGGGTGACGAAGAGCCGGATCGGCTTGCCGTAGTCGACGCCGTCGTCGTCGATCCAGTCCTCGAACTGCCACTTGCCGTCGGGCAGCTCTTTCAGCGCGGCTCGCGTCAGGCGCTCCGCGTAGTCGATGGTTTCCTTCATCAACGCCTTGATGTTCTTGGCGCCATGCTTTTTCACCAATTCCGCGAATTGCTTCTCGGCGATGTGGCAGGCGGCGAGCTGCGCGCGCAGGTCGCCGAAGACCTTTACCGGTAGCCTGACGTTCCTCTCGATCAAGGTCATCAGCGTCTGGTTGAGCTTGCCGGCCTCGTAGAGCTTGAGCGGCGCGATCCTGAGGCCCTCGGCGTAGATCTCGGTCGAGTCCGACGCATTCGAGCCCGCGACGCGGCCGCCGACGTCGGTGTGGTGGCACACGGTGCAGGCGAAGGCGAGGCGCTTGCCCCTGTGGAACAACGGCTTGAACACGAAGATGTCCGGCAGGTGCATGCCGCCGTCGAAGGGGTCGTTCATGATGAAGACGTCGCCTTCACGGAGGTCGTCGCGGTAGTGCCGCATGATCGACTGCATCGCGGTCGGCACCGAGCCGAGGTGGCCCGGGAGCGTGAGGCCTTGCGCGACCAGGCGACCCTCGGCGTCCGCGAACCCCGTCGAATAGTCCATGTTGTCCTTCAGCACCCCCGAGTAGGTGGTGCGAAAGACGGTGAGCGCCATCTCGTCGGCGATCGAGAAGATCGAGTTCTTGAACAGCTCGAAGGCGATCGGATCCATGCCTTATTATATTTGCCCGACCTGTGGCCAAGGACATCTACGCTTCGCTCGGCGTGAAACGCCGCATCAATGCGGCCGGCACGCTCACGCGCCTTGGCGGCGCGCTGATGGACGGCGAGATCGTCGCGGCGATGGCCGCGGCGGTGCGCGCGTCCGTGGATATCGGAGAGCTGCAGGCCGCGGCGAGCAAGGTCATCGCCCGGGTGACCGGCGCGGAAGCTGGCATCGTCACGACGGGCGCCGCCGCGGGCCTGACGCTCGCCGCCGCCGCGGCGATGACGCGCTGGGATCTCGGTCGCATGGCGGCGCTGCCGCAGACCGACGGCTTCCCGAGCGAGATCCTGCTGCCGCGCACGCACCGCACCGGCTACGCGCAGGCGCTGCGCGCCGCCGGCGCGCGCCTGGTCGACATCGGGCATAACGATCGGGGAACGGGGGCGGGGGTACGAGGACTCGAGGCTTGGGAAATCGAAGCTGCGATCACTCCGAGAACGGCTGCTTTTGCGTTCTCGGCGAATCCAACGAATCTTTCGGATCTTTCTTTGGCAGTAAAAGCATGTAGAGAAAAGAACATTCCAGTGATAGTTGATGCAGCAGCCCAACTGCCACCCAAGAAAAACCTAAAAGCATTCTTTCAGGCCGGAGCGGATCTCGTCGTGTTCTCCGGCGGCAAGGCAATCGGCGGGCCGCAGGCTTCCGGCATCCTCGCCGGACGGCGCGACCTCGTCGGCGCCGCGCTCGTGCAGCAGCTCGACATGGATGTGCCGCCGGCCACCTGGGTGCCGCCGGGGTTGATCGACCTTAAGAAGATGAAGGGCATCCCGCACCACGGCCTCGGCCGCGGCTTCAAGGTGGGCAAGGAAGAGATTGTCGGGTTGCTCGTCGCTCTAGAACGATTTGCACGGTCGGATGATCCAAACCCGGCGTTTGAAAAGCGATTGAGAAAAATCTCAAAAGGCTTGAATGGAAGAGTCGTGCCGGCGAGCGAAACAGGACGTGTTCCTCAACTTCATCTCAAGGTGAGAAATCCTGTCGCGCTGAGCCGCAGTCTTCAGTCCCACAATCCCTCCATACACGTCTCGGAGCGCTTCGCGGCGCAGGGCATCCTGATCGTGGACCCGCAGGCGCTCAGGCCCGAGGACGACGCGACGCTCGCCGCCGCCCTGAGAAAGGCCCTGCGTGGCTGAGAAGCGCTCCAACCCGCGCATCCCGTACCAGATGGCGAGCGCGCGCCCGAAGCTCAAGGCGCCGCGCGGCAAGCCGCTCATCGTGCACGTGGTGGTCAACATCGAGTACTGGCAGTTCGACCAGCCGATGCCGCGCACGATCGTCGTGCCGCCGCACGGCCGCTCGCACATCCCAGACATTCCGAACTTCAGCTGGTCGGAGTACGGCAACCGCGTCGGCATGCCGCGGATCCTGGAGGCGCTCGCCGACCGGAAGATCCCGGCCAGCGCGAGCATCAACGCGAGCGTGCTCGAGTATTACCTGGCGTTGGCGCGGGCTGTGAAAGACGCGGGCTGGGAGTTCATCGGCCACGGCATCCACCAGAGATCGCTTAGCGCCGAGGCGGACGAGCGCGGCCTCATCCGCGGGTCGCTCGCCGCGCTGGAGGCCTTCACGGGCAAGCGCCCGCGCGGCTGGATGAGCCCGGGCTGGTCGGAGACCTTCGATACGCCGGACCTGCTGAAGGAGGCCGGGATCGAGTATGTCTACCAGTGGGTGGTCGACGACCTGCCGGCCTGGATGGAGACCAAGCACGGCCCGATGCTCTCGCTGCCCTACAACCTGGAGCTCAACGACAGCGTGGTCTACGCGATCGAGAAGCACTCCTCGGCGGAGATGTCGCTTCGCATCGCGCAGACCGTGAAGACTTTCGAGCGCGAGATCAAGCGCACGAAGCAGCCGCGAATCCTGACGCTCCCGCTGCATCCGCACCTCACGGGCGTGCCGCACCGCATCGGTTTTTTCTGCGACATCCTGGATGCGCTTCTGAAGCGCAAGGACACGGTTTTCATGGTCGGCGCGCAGATCGCCGACTGGTACCGCAAGGAAGTTCCCGCCTAGTCCTTGTAGTCCGGCTCGCGCCGGTCGAGCATGCGCTTGAGAGCCGCGAAGTGGTGGTCCCAGTGCGGCTTATTGCCGTACATCGGGCCGCCGATGGTCTGCATCGTCTTGTCGACCACGTCCTTGGGCAGGGGCTTGAGTCTTTGCCCGGTCCACATGGCGTAGAGCTGCACCTGCGCGACGCGCTCCAGGTAGTAGAGGCTGTCGTAGGCCTCGGCGACCGACTTGCCCACCGTCAGCACGCCGTGGTTCGCCATGATCATCACGGTCTTGTCGCCCAGCAGCCCCGCGAGCCGCTCGCCCTCGGCACACTCGAACGCCGGGCCGGTGTAGTGGTCGTCATAGACCACGTCCTTCATCATCCCGACCTCGGTCTGGCCGATCGGCTGGATCCTCGGGTCTTCGAGCCGCGCCAGCGCCGAGGCGAACGGCATGTGCGTGTGCATGACGCAGACCGCGTCCGGAATCAGGCGGTGGATCGGCGAATGGATGCAGTAGCCCGAGAGCTCGCCCTCGCCCTCGCCCTTCAGCACCTTGCCGTCGTGGCTGACTTCAAGGAAGCAGCTCGCCGTGATCTCCGACCAGTGCAGGCCGAACGGGATCTGCAGGTAGCGGTCGGGCTTGCCCGGCACCGAGCAGGTGAGGTGGTTGAAGATGCCCTCGCTGAAGCCGTGCTGGTAGGCGAGGCGGTGCGCGGCGGCGAGATCGACCCGCATGCGCCATTCGGCGCTGTCGGGACGAATGTCTTTGGCGGGCTTGGAGGTAACGACTCTCATGGTCCCTCTATTCTAAGTCTTGGGCAGGGGGTTCGCACTGTAGTCAGAGTGTTTCAACGTTCTTTTCCCCAAACGTGTAATCCTGAAGCGTGCCCCACAGGCCGGGTCGAGGCTGGCGATGTCGGTGTCGGTGGTCATCCAGTCGTTCGAATGCGTAGGGCGCTGTTTGGCCGGGAGGAACGGCAGCACCGCCATCATCGCGTACATCGAGAAGGAGGCCTCGCGCCCGGCCGGGAAGACGATGCGCCCGCCGATCACGTCGAACGTATCGCCCACCTTCACCTTGCTGACGAAGGGCTTGCCGGTGTCGATCACCTCGACCCTGAGGTCGTACAGCTCGAATTCGTCGTTCATCTCGCTCCCGCCCCTCGCGTGTTCTGGTTCTTCCACATGATGCGGCTGTGCGCGCCGTCCTCGACGCGCTCCAGATCGTAGCAGTCGCCGAGCGGCCCCGGCGCGGTGTCGGCGAGCGCGGTGATCGCGGCGCGGTCGGCATCATCCAGCCGAACCTTCAGCACTTCCAGCATCTCGGGCAGGTGCGCGGCGTTGCGCGCGCCGAGCAGCAGCACCGCGACGCCCGGCTTGTCGAGGATAAAGCGCGCGGCGACGCTCGCGAGCGCGACGCGGTGCTTTGCGGCGATTCGGTCGAGCACGCCAAGCAGGTCCTGGAAGCGCGCCCAGCCGCCGAACTCCTCGATGATCAGCCGGTACTTGATGAGCGAGCGGTTGGCGAAGGGCTCGGCCGGTGCCGGCGCGCCGAGCCACTTCTTCGACAGGAACCCGCCCGCGAGCACGCCGTAGCAGAGCAGGCGAATGCCCTTCTGCGCGCAGAATGCGGCCATGCCGCGCTCCGGCCGCCGATCGAGCACCGAGTACTGGAGCTGGTTGGTCGCTACCGGCACGCCGGCCGCGACGATCTCGGCCAGGCGCCCGGTGTCGAAGTTGGTGGTGCCGAGCAGCCGCACTTTGCCCGCCGCCTGCAGCTCCTTCAGCCACAGCATCGCCTGCACGTAGCCCGGCACGCGGTAGTCCCACCAGTGGAACTGCACCAGATCCAGCCGCTCCTGGCCGAGCCGCGCGAGCGAGGTGTCGACGATTTTCTCGAGGTCGGCTTTCTTCAGGCGCGCGAGCGAATCGTTGTCGGGGACGAGCTTGGTGGAGACGCGCAGCCTGCTCGCGAGTCCGGGGTGGCGGCGGCGGAAGTCGCCGATCAGCTGCTCGACGCCAACGTAGTGATCGGCGCAGTCGAAGAGCGTGACGCCGGCCTCGACGAAGGCGCGCATGTCCTCGAGCGCCGCATCGTGGTCGAACACGGGGCCGTGGCGCTCGGCGAGCTGCCAGTTGCCCTTGGCGATGCGCGACACGCGCACACCCTCGCCGAGGTCGATCGTTTCGAGAGCCATCGTTCGCACCGATGTTACCCTGCCGTCATGCCTCGCCCGCCGCGCATCGAGCTCGCTCCCGGACTGGATGCGCCGCGCATCCTCACCGGCCTGTGGCAGGTCGCCGACATGGAGCGCGGCGGCAAGCTCCTCGACACCGGAAAAGCCGCGACGGCGCTCGCAGACTACGCCGCCGCCGGCTTCGACGCCTTCGACATGGCAGACCATTACGGCAGCGCCGAGCTTATTGTCGGACGTTTACTTTCATCATCTAAATCAGGAAATTCCAAAGCTTTCACCAAATGGTGCCCATCTCCCGGACCGATGACGTCGGAAACGGTGCGCGCGGGTGTGAACGAGCGCCTGCAGCGGCTCGGCGTGAAGCGCATCGACCTGCTGCAGTTCCATTGGTGGAACTACCGCGACCCGGCGTACTTCGACGCGATGGCCGAGCTCGCGCGAATGCGCGAGGAGGGCGCGATCGCGCACCTCGGCGTCACCAACTTCGACACCGACCACCTGCGGCTGCTGGTGAAGCACGGCGTCCCGATCGCGACCAACCAGGTCGCGTTCTCGCTGCTCGATCTCCGTCCGGCGGGCCGCATGAGCGAATTCTGCAAGGCTTCCGGCGTGCGGCTGCTCGCCTACGGGACGCTCGCGGGCGGGTTCCTGAGCGACGCCTGGGTCGGCAAGGCCGAGCCGCGCGACGGCGAGGTCGCGGACTGGAGCAAGTCGAAGTACAAGCGATTCATCGACGCGGCAGGCGGCTGGAGCGCGCTGCAGGAAATCCTCGCCGCGGCCGCAAAGGTGGCGAAGAAGCACGGCGTCTCGGTCGCGAACGTCGCCACGCGCTGGGTGCTCGAGCAGCCGGCGGTCGGCGCGATCATCGTCGGCGCGCGGCTCGGTGAGCGCGAGCATCGGGCAGACAATCTGAAGGTGTTTTCATTTGAATTGGATCGTGACGATCACGCCCGCCTTGATGAAGTGTTTTCAGAAGTAAAAGCCCTTCCGGGAGATTGCGGCGATGAATACCGCAAGCCGCCGTATCTGACTGCTTCGGGCGACCTCAGTCACCATCTGAAAACCGAAAAGAAGACAGCCGCTCGGACAAGGCAGCGCCAGAACTTCAGCTCGGGCACCAAGTGGGAGCCGATGGCCGGGTACTCGCGCGCGGTGCGCGTGGGCAGCCGCATCCTGGTCAGCGGCACCACCGCCACGCACGGCGCCGGGACGATCGTCTGCCGGGGCGATGTGGAGGGGCAGACGGTCTACATCCTCGACAAGATCGGCGCCGCGCTCGAGTCGCTCGGCGGGCGGCTGGAGGACGTGGTGCGCACGCGCGTCTATCTCAAGGATGCGTCGAAATGGGAGCCGGTCGCGCGCGTGCACGGCCGCTACTTCGGCGACATCCGGCCGGTGAATACGATGATCGGCGGCATCGACTTCATCGGAGACTACGAGATCGAGATCGAAGCCGAAGCCGAGCTCTGATGGCGCGCAAATTCATCTCGAGCGGCTCGCCCTGGGAGAAGATCGCCGGCTACTCGCGCGCGGTGGTGGATGGCCGCTGGGTGTTCGTCTCCGGCACGATGGGCTTCGACCTGAAGAAGGGCAAGCTCGTGCGCGGGGTGAAGGCGCAGACCGAGGCGGCGCTGGATATCATTTTCCGGGCGTTGCGTTCCGCCGGGTCAAAACCCGAGGATGTCGTGCGTGTGCGGGTCTATGTCCCGCGCCGAAGCGACGTACGAGCCGTCTCCGAAATCGTCAAGCGCCGGCTGGGCTCGGCAAGGGCAGCCAATACGACCGTGTGCTCGCCGCTCGCGGTTGCGGGCGCGAGGGTCGAGATCGAGGTCACGGCAGTACGGAATCCTTGCTGACCCGGATTAGATCGCATGGCCCTGCAAGGTCTCCGGCCCGAACCCCTGCTGGAAGTGGTCAGCGATCGGTCGCGAGGTGGGCGACGCGGTCGTAGCACCGCGACCGCGCGGATGCTTGCATCTATTGGTCGGACAAATGATATCATATCGTCTGACCAATGAACTCGACCATCCGCAAGTCGGACACGGTGCTGGACAAGATCGGGCTGGCGATCGTCGGCGGGCGTTATCTGCCCGGCGACCGGCTGCCGACCGAGGACGAGCTTGCGCGCAAGCTGCGCGTCAGCCGACCGTCGCTGCGCGAGGGGCTCAAGGCGCTCGCGCGCAAGGGGCTGGTCGAATCGCGTACCCGCCGCGGCACCATCGCGCTCGGCCGTGATCACTGGGACGTACTTGACCGCGATGTCCTGCGCTGGACGGCGCAGGCGCCGCCCGACCACGAGTTCCTGATCGGGCTAATCGAGGCGCGCTCGATCTTCGAGCCGGCGGCCGCGAAGCTTGCAGCGCATCGCGCGACGCCTGCGCAGATCGTGCGCATCGAGGAGGCTTTTCGCGGCATGGCCGAGGCGCTGCCCGATCTCGAAGGCTACAACCGTCACGACCTGCAGTTCCACGAAGGCATCATCGCGGCCTCCGGCAACGTGATGCTCATGCGCCTCGCGATCACTATCCGCACGGCGCTCATCGCACAGTTCCGCGTCAGCGCGAGCGCGCGCGAATCTGCGGAACGCTCGCTCGAGGAGCACGGCGCCGTTGCCGTCGCCATCCGCCGGCACCAACCCGAGGAAGCGGAGGAGTCGATGCGCCGTCTGCTGCGCGGTACCGTGCGCGACCTCGAACCGGCTTTTTCACCCCAACGCAGTTCTAATAGGAGGAGGGCGTCATGAAGAGGTTGCTACTGAGCGGCTTGTTGATAGGCTTTGCGCTGTCCGCTGCGGCGCAGACGAAGCCTTTGTTGCGAATCCACACTGCGGGCCCGAACGATCTCAACGTCGAGACGACGTTCATGGCGGTAAGCTTCGCCGACGCCGTGAACAAGGCGTCCGCCAGCGCGGAGGTCAAGGTCTTCCCTGCCAGCCAGCTCGGCCAGACGCGCGAGGTCATCGAGGCGATGCGCCTCGGCTCCGGCGCCGCCGGCACCACCGGCGGGCCGGCGGAGTACGCCTCGTTCGTGAAGCGCCTTGGCGTGCTCGGGCTGCCCTTCCTGTGGAAGAGCTACGACCATGCCTACAACGTGCTGAACGGACCGGTCGGCAAGGAGCTCGAGGGTGACATGGAGAAGGCGGGCTTCAAGGTGCTGGCCTGGTCGGTCGCCTGGGGCTACCGCAACGTCGTTACGGCGAAGAAGGAAGTGAAGGCGCCCGGCGACTTGAAAGGCCTCAAGATCCGCACCATCCCGACCAAGGTGTTCGTCGCGGCGATCAACTCGATGGGGGCGAATGCCACGCCGATGAACTTCGGCGAGATCTATACGTCGCTGCAAAGCGGCGTGCTCGACGGCTACGAGCACACGGCGGCGACCACCCTCTCCTTCAAGTTCAACGAGGTGGCCTGTTGCATCGCGATGACCCGCCACCTGATGGACCCGACGTTCCTCGTCTTCTCGCTGGCGGAGTGGAAGAAGCTGCCCGCGAAGGACCAGGAGATCATGTCGAAGGTCGTGCGCGAGGTCGGCATGGCGGTCAAGGCGGAGGCGTCCAAGCGTGAGAACGACGCGCTCGCCAAGGTCAGGAGCCTGGGCATGAAGGTGAACGAGATCGAGCTCGCGCCGCTGCACAAGGCGGCGGCCGCCGCGCAGGAGGAGCTGGCGAAGGAGTTCGACGCGCAGAAGCTGCTCGAGCAGATCCGCAAGGCAAATTGAAGCGCGTCTTCGCATGGATTGACCGCGGCGTCGAGACGGGCGTCGCGGTCATCTTCGCCGCCATGTGCGCGGTGGGGCTGCTGCAGGTCTTCAACCGCTTCGTTCTCAACCGCTCGCTCAGCTGGAGCGAGGAGTTCCAGATCTTCTGCCACGTCTGGATCGTGTTCCTTGCCATCCCGATCGCCTACCGCCGCGGCGCCCATCTCGCGGTGGACGCGATCAAGATGAAACTGGGGGCCGGAGTCCAGAAGGCATTCAATCTCTTTATCGAGCTGCTTTGGATCTGGTTCGCGACATCGCTTGCCTGGCTCTCGTGGCGCGTGGCGCAGGTGGCGAAGCTGCAGAATTCGCCCGGCCTCGACATGCCGATGAGCTGGGTCTACTACGGCATGGTGGCGGGGGGGATGTATTTGCTATTCGTGGTTTTCCACCGCCTGCTTTTGCACGAGAAGCCATGATCTGGATCATGCTCGGCCTGCTGCTGGGCACGATGCTGATCGGCATCCCGATCCTGCTGTGCATCGCGCTCATCGGCTTCATCGGCATCGCCGCCGAGCCGGGGGTCGTGCTGCCCATTTTTGCGCAGAAGACGTTCGCCCAGCTCGACTCCTACACGCTGCTCGCCCTGCCGTATTTCATCCTCGCCGGCGCGCTGATGTCGGCGGGCGGGATGAGCCAGCAGCTTGTCGACTTCGCGCGCGTGCTGGTCGGCTACCTGCGGGCGGGACTCGCGCACGCGTCGATCGTGGCGAGCATGGTGTTCGCCGGCATCTCGGGCTCGTCCACCGCGGACGCATCCGCGATCTCGGCGATCGTCATCCCGACCATGAAGCGCTCCGGCTACAAGCCCGGATTCGCCGCCGCGCTCATCGCCTGCGCCGGCACCATCGGCGCCATCATCCCGCCGAGCATGGTGATGGTGGTCTACGGCGCCATCGCCGGCGTGTCGATCGGCGGCCTCTTTCTCGGTGGCATCATTCCCGGAATCCTGATCGGCCTGTTCCTGATGGGAACGGTGAAGCTGTACACCTTTCACCCCGACTATCCGGAGCTGCGCGAGATTCACGGCCGGTTCGACCCGCTGGCGATCCTCGCTTCGCTGAGAACCGTCTGGCCGGCACTGCTCGCGCCGATCATTATCGTCGGCGGCATTCTCTCGGGGGTCTTCACCGCCACGGAGGCGGGCGTGGTGGCCTGCCTGTATGCATTCGTGGTCGGGTATTTTTTCTACCGCAAGATCCGCCTCGCGGACCTGATCGACATCTTCGTCGAAGCAGCGATCACCACCACGATGGTGTCGGCCGTGATCGCGGTCTCCGGGGCCATGGGTTGGCTGCTGGCGTACCTGCAGTTCCACGACATGGCAGTCGCATGGGTCACCTCTGCGTCGAAAAGCCCTGTCCTGGTGCTGCTTCTTTTCGCGCTGGTGATGATCGTCCTCGGCACGTTCGTCGACTCACTCGCAATCCTGCTCGTCTTCGCACCGGTCGCCGTGGAAATCTCCAAGCGCTACGGCATCGACCCGATCCAGATGGGCCTGGTGATGGTGATCTGCAACCAGATCGGCGCCGTCTCGCCGCCCACGGCGCCCCTGCTCTTCGTCACCACCAACATCGCGCAGACCTCGCTCGACGACACGAACAGGCATGTGTGGACTTTTTTTGCAGCCGAGTGTGCAGTACTTCTGTTGGTGATCTTCATTCCGGGGCTTTCAATCTGGCTCCCGCGCCATTTTCTGGGCTGACTCTCGGCTCGCAACAACGCTAGAGCTTGAACCGCGGATACGCCTTCCTGATGTTGTCCTCGTAGATCTTCTTCTTGTCTGAGGCGGACAGCGCGGAGTTGTCGATTGCCATCCACCCGCCGGAAGCGGGCATCGATCGACCATCCGTCGTGGCACGGGCGAGAAGGAAATTCCTATCCCGTGCTGGCAACGATACACGCGATATCAGGTACTCTCGCTGTGATCGTGGACTGGGCACAGCCCGAGCGACTCCTGGCTTTGATCCGGCAATACGCCGGATTCGGCGAGCATCGTACGGGTGGCGCTGCGGACGAAGCCACGAGCGCGTGGCTGCGCGCGCGGCTCGGGGAGGCCGGCTTCGCCACCGCGATCGAACCGTTTGACTTCCCGCGCCGGACTGAAGGCGAGTCGTTCGTATCGGTCGATGGCGCGACAGTACGGGGCACGCCGCTGTATGACGCCGGCACAACCGGGCCGCAGGGAATAGAAGGCCGGCTGGCGCGTGCGGCCGATCTCAAGCCGGGCGACATTGCGCTTTTGGACAGTCCTGAACCGCAGGCGGTGGATGCGCTGCTCGATGCCGGCCGGTGCACCGGCGTCATCCTGGTCACGGCGGATCCCGAAGGCGACGCGGTGCTGCGCAACGCCGAACGGATGGGGAGCCCGTGGCGCACCCCGGCATTGCAGGTAGCGAGGCGCGATGCCACGCCGCTCGACGCTGGGAGGCCGGTCCGGCTCGTCATCGATCACGCGATTGTCGCGGGCAAGGCGAGCAATGTCCTTGCCGATCTGCCGGCGCCGCGAGGCGACGGGCAAGTCGTTCTTATGACGCCAAAGTCCGGCTGGTACGCCTGCGCAGCCGAACGCGGCGGCGGTATCGCGCTCACGCTCGGGCTGGCGATGCTTGCGGCGAAGATGAAGGACCGCCGCCGCCACCTGCGGGTACTCTTCACCTCGGGCCACGAGCTCGGCCACCGCGGTTTGCTTTCCTACCTGGCGGCCGATCCGGCGCGGCGCGAGACGCCGGGATTCTGGCTTCAGCTCGGCGCCTCCATCGGCGCGCGCAATGCAGCGCAGATGCGGGTGTTCACGCGCGACCCGGAGCTGCGCGAATGGTTTGCGCGCGAACTCGAGCGCCACGGCATCGCCGGCGTCTCGCTTGCCGACGCCGATCTGCGCCCGCATGGGGAATCACGCGAGGTCTTCGACCGCCCGTTCCTCTCGATGGCCGGGCGGCATCCCTGGTTCCACAGCCGCAACGACGAGCCCGATCGCGCCGTCGACGCGCACAGCCTCGCCCGGTACGGCGCGGCCTTCGGCGAGCTGCTGGCGCGCCTGCTCGCCTAGTTCGGCGCGATCCCCGCCTCGCGCACGACTTTCGCCCACTTCTCGACTTCGTTGCGCAGGAAACCGGCGAACTGAGCCGGGCCAAGCGCGTTCGAAGCGGGCAGGATCGTTGCCTCGCGCAGGCGTTTGGCCGCTTCCGGATCGGCAAAAGCCGCCTGGAAAGCGCGGTGCAGCCGCTCGCGCGCCTCCGCAGGCGTCCCCCTGGGTGCCACCAGCCCGGCCCAGTCGGTTACGTTGAAATCGGCGAAACCGGCCTCGACCAGCGTGGGTACCTCGGGCAATTGGGCGATCCGCTCCGCCGTGGTGACCGCGAGCGCGCGCACCTTGCCGCCGCGAACCTGGCCGATGGCGGCCGAGGCGGTGGCGAACATGAACGCGGTTTCGCCCGACACCACCGAAGTCACCGCAGGCGGCGCGCCCTTGTAGGGAACGTGGGTGAGCGCGAGACCGGTGCGCGAGCGGAACAGTTCGGTGACCAGGTGCGCGGGACTGCCGATCCCGCCCGAGGCATAGTTGACGGGGGCGCCGGCGCGCTTCATGCCGTCCACCATCGCCTTCAACGTGTCGCCTCGGACGGAGGGGTTCACGATCAGCACGTTGGCCAGCCAGGCGTACTTGCCCACCGGCTCGAAATCCGCAAGCAGCGCGAACGACTTGCCCTTCACCAGCGATTCATTGGCCGGCGAAGACAGATTGATCATGGCCACCCAGCTGCCGTCCGGGCTCTGGTTGCGCAGGAACTCGAGCCCGACCGTGCCGCCTGCGCCCGGCTTGTGTTCGATCACCACGGCGCCACCGAGCGCCTGCTGCAACCGTTCGGAGACGATCCGGACGGCGATGTCGGCAAAGCCGCCGGGCGGACCGGGCACCACGACGCGCAAGGCCTGGCCGTGCGCCGGTCCGCACAGCGCGGCGGCGATAACTAAAGCGGCGAGGATCGGACGGCGCATGGGTTGATATGCTAGCGCCCCCAGTGAGACCCCGCATCCTTCAGGAGGCTTAAATCATGTTGAGCGAAGCGCAGATCGCGCAGTACCACGAGCGGGGCTATGTGGTGCCGGAGTTCCGGCTGCCGGAATCGCTGCTGGAAGACCTGCGCGCCGACCACGCGCGGCTGGTGGCGCGGCATCCCGAGCTGCGGCAGTACTGCCCGAACCTGCTTTCCTACGACCTGCGCTTCCTGGAAGTGGCGCGTACGCCCGAGATCGTCGAGATGGTCGGGCAGATCCTTGGTCCCGACTTCGCCCTGTGGAACTCAAGCCTGTTCGCCAAGCCGGCGGCGGACGGCAAGCGCACGCCCTGGCACCAGGACGGGCAGTACTGGCCGATCCGGCCGCTCGCGACCTGCACGGTGTGGATTGCGCTGGACGACTCGACCACGGAGAACGGCTGCCTGCGCGTCATCCCCGGCTCGCACCACGGCCAGCGCCTGCGCGTGCACCGCAAGACCGACGCGACCGACGTCACGCTCAACCAGGAGCTGCTCGAGTCGGAGTACGACCTCAAGCAGGCGGCCGACATCGTGCTGAAGGCCGGCCAGATGTCGCTGCACGACGTCTACCTGCTGCACGGCTCGGAACCGAATTTCTCGCCGCGGCCGCGGCGCGGCATGACGCTGCGCTTCATGCCGACCACCTCGTACTTCGACCGCGACATCGCGCGCCAGCAGGCGAAGGAATTCGCCCTGGCCGACCATTCCTTCAGGACGCTCTACCTGATGAGCGGCGTGGACCGCTGCGGGAAGAACGACTTCAGGCTGCGGCGCTAGCCTTTGACGACGACGGTGGAGACGCCGCCGGCACAGCGCACTCCCAGCGGTCAGCGATCGGTCGCGAGGTGGGCGACGCAGTCGCCGCGGATGACCCGGCCGGGGTGGCGCTTGCACACGAGCAGCGCGTCGCGCTGGAAATGGCACAGCACCGGGTCGCGCGCCGGGTTGTCGGGGAACACGACCTGGCCGCAGGGCTGGCCCTTCTTCACCGTTTCGCCCAGCTCGCAGAACGGCTCGAAGAGACCCGGTTCCGGCGCGTAGACGTAGTAGTCCTTGCCCTTCAGCTCGACCAGGCGCGTGGCGCCCTCGTGCTGGATCTTCCAGTCCTTCAGCACGCCGGCGTGGGCGAGCAGGTTGCGCACGCCGCGCTCGACCATCTTCACGGCGCCGATCGAGACGCGGCCGCAGCCGCCGAATTCGCCGCCCAGCGCGACGACGCCGTTGGCGATCGCCGAGGCGGCGGCAAGGCGGCTGTCGGGTGAATAGGCCCAGACGAAGCTGAGCGGCGCGCCGAAGGCGTGCAGCGCCGCGAGCGCCTTGCGGTTCAGTTCCTCGTCGGGCCCCAGGCGCGCCGAGCAGAACGGCAGGTAATCGAGCGACGAGCCGCCCGAATGCAGGTCGTGGTGGTAGTCGGCCATCGGGTAGAGCGTGGTGTGGATGTAGTGCGCGATGGCGAAGGTGGGCGTGCCCTCGGGGTCGCCGGGAAAGGCGCGGTTGAGGTTGCCGCCGTCGATCGGCGAGACGCGGGCGCCGTCCATGGCCGCCGGCAGGTTGGCCGCGGGCATCACGATGACACGGCCCCGGATCTGCCCGGGCTCGAGCGAGCGGATCAGCCGGGTGAGCACGATCTGGCCCTCGTACTCGTCGCCGTGGTTGCCGGCCATCAGGAAGACCGTCGGGCCCTCGCCGTTGCGGATGACCGCGATCGGGATGGCGATCGTGCCGTAGGCCGAGCGCGTGACCGAGTGCGGCAGGTGCAGGTAGCCGACCTGCTTGCCCTCCCGCTCGTAGTCGACCTCGGTCCAGATCAGGCTTTTCTTCTGTGTCGCGGCGCTCATCGAAAACCCTCCGGTAAAGAAACCTGCGCAACGTTGCATCAACCTCCGACGCTGCGTTAGTGTCGCAGCATATTCATCGCGACAGGGAGGCAAGTCATGCGCTGGATGCCGTGGATCCTCGCAGGTCTGGTGCTGGGCGTGCCCGCATCGCCGGCCGGCGCCCAGAGCTGGCCCACCCGCCCTGTTCGGGTGGTGGTGCCCTATCCCCCTGGCGGTGCGGCCGACGTGCTTGCACGCGCGATCGGCCGCAAGCTGGGCGAGACGCTCGGCCAGCAGGTGATCGTCGAGAACCGGGCGGGTGCCGGTTCCGTGATCGGCACCGAGGCCGTGGCTCGTGCGGATCCGGATGGACACACGGTGCTGTTGACCTCCACGCCGATGGGCACCAACCCTGCGCTGGTGGCCAAGCTCCCCTACGACACCTTGAGCGACTTTCGGGGCGTGGCGTTCGTGGCTTTTTCGCCCGTGGTGATGGTGGCGCACCCGTCGGTGCCGGCGACGTCGGTGAAGGAGATGCTGGCGCTCGCACGGAGCAAGCCGGGCGGGCTCACCGTGGCAACACCGGGTCCGGGCAGCATGGGGCACCTCACGCTGGAGATGCTCAACCGCCAGGCCGGCATCGAGCTGCGCCACATTCCGTACAAGGGGGCCGCGCCGGCCCTCACCGATCTGCTGGGCGGGCAGGTGAACCTGATGTTCGACAACGTCGGCCCCGCGCGCACGCAGATCGCAGCCGGGCGCACCCGTGCGATCGGGGTCACCGCATTGACGCGCTCGGGCGCTCTGCCGGAGGTGCCGACCTTCCACGAGATGGGCGTGACCGGCTTCGAGGCGGCGTCGTGGTTCGGGATGTTCGTACCGGCGAAGGCCCCGGCTGAAGTGATCCAGCGGCTGAACGCCGAAGTCAACCGGGCGGTGGCAAGAGCGGAACTGCGCGAGCTCTACGCGCGCGACGGCTACGAGGCGAGCCCGATGACGCCGCAGGGGCTCGACGCCTTCCTGCGCTCCCTGATCGACAAGTGGAGCAAGCTCATTCGCGAGGCGGGCATCGCGCCGCAGTGACACCGCGCCGATGAGCCGCATCCTTCACCGCAATTCGCGCGCGAGCTATCCGGTCGTCGTCGCGGGCGAGGGCTGCTACCTGGTCGACGCGGATGGCAAGCGCTACCTCGACGCCTGCGGCGGCGCGGCCGTGTCCTGCCTCGGGCACTCCGATCGCACGGTGATCGACGCCATCAAGGCGCAGCTCGACCGCATGCCCTACTCGCACACCGCGTTCTTCAGCAGCGAGCCGGCGGAGGCGCTGGCCGACGAGCTGGTGCGCCATGCGCCGGCCGGCATCGAGCGGGTGTTCCTGGTCACCGGCGGCTCGGAGGCGATGGAGGCCGCCCTCAAGCTTGCCCGCCAGTACTTCCTCGAGATCGGCGAGCCGCAACGCAAGCGCATCATCGCGCGCCTGCAGAGCTATCACGGCAACACCCTGGGCGCGCTCGCCGTCGGCGGCAATCTCGCGCGCCGCCGGCAGTTCGAGCCGCTGCTGATGCAAGTGAGCCACGTCTCGCCCTGCTACGAATACCGCGGTCGCCGGCCGGAGGAGACGGCGCAGGATTACGCCCGGCGGCTCGCGCGCGAACTGGAGGCCGAGATCCAGCGACTCGGGCCGGACTCGGTGATCGCGTTCGTGGCCGAGCCGGTGGTCGGCGCCACCCTCGGCGCCGTTCCCGCGGTGCCGGGGTACTTCCGCCTGGTGCGCGACATCTGCGACCGCTACGGCATCCTGCTCATTCTGGACGAGGTCATGTGCGGCATGGGCCGCACCGGCTCTCTTTACGCCTGCGAGCAGGACGGCGTCGTGCCCGACCTCGTGTGCATCGCGAAGGGGCTTGGCGGGGGCTATCAGCCGATCGGCGCCACGCTGGTGCAGGGCCGCATCCACGATGCGATCCGCCGCGGGTCGGGATCCTTCCAGCACGGCCACACCTACATCGGCCACGCGGCCGCCTGCGCCAGGGCGCTGGCGGTGCAGAAGGCGCTGCGCGAGCGCGGGCTCGTCGCCCGCGTGCGCGAGCTGGGGGCGGGGCTGGAGGCGCGCCTGCGCGCACGCTTCGGCGGCCACCCGCGCGTCGGCGACATCCGCGGGCGCGGGCTCTTCTGGGGCCTCGAGCTGGTCGAGGACCGCGCCACCAAGCGGGCGTTCGATCCCGCGTGCAAGATCCACGCCCGGGTCAAGGCGGCGGCGATGGAGGCGGGCCTGCTCTGCTACCCGATGGGCGGCACGCTCGATGGCGAGCGCGGCGACCATGTCCTCATCGCGCCGCCCTACATCGTCACCGACGCGCAGCTCGACGAACTGGTCGAGAAGCTCGCGCGCGCCTTCGACGCGGTGCTCTCAGCCGATGCGTCCGTGTTGCAACCGGCTTCCGCTTGAGCCGGGCGGGCGGACGGCAAGCGTTATGGGGCGTCGCTCATCGACCTGCTGGTGGACGCCGACAACGATGCCGGGACCGGCGGCGCGCCGCTGACGCTGTGGCGTGGCGAGCAGAAACCATCGCGCTTCGGCTACGAGTACCGCGTCGCGGTGCTCGCGGGATTCCGCTACGAGGCGGCGGATGGCGGCTCGGGGCGGACCACCGGCGACGCCTCGATCCAGAGCGAGGGCAAGACGAAGATCGAACCGATCGTCACCTATCAGGTGTGGCAACTGGGTTCGCAGCGTTTTGGCAGCAAGAACGTCGAGCTGTCGGAGGCCGACAAGGCGCGCATGGACACCGAGCTCGCGGTGCTGGAGGTCGACCGCGTGCGGCTGAAGATCCCCTACACCTACCTCGGCGTGAAGCCTGGGGCGAGGATCCGCGTCGCCTATCTGGACGTGCAGCAGAGCGCGACGCAGGAGTCGTCGCTCTCGACCGACCAGACGCTCGCATTGAAATAACGCGGGAAGGGAAAGCGGCCATGGGAGAACCCTCGAAGCTGGACGAGCTGGTCCGGTTCGCAATCAAGATCGGTGCGCGCGGCCTGCAGCTCAAGGCTGGGCAGGAGCCGATGGCGGTGATCGCTCCCGGGCGGCTAAGCCCGATCAACCATCCGCCCCTGTCGCAGGAAGCGATCACGGCGATGGGCGCCGAGGCCGCGGCGCGCGGCTCTTCCCGCTACGGCCCGGTAGAGGCGCGCTTTACCTGTTCGTCCGAAACGATCGCCGTCGTGATCTCCCGGCCGGCGTAGGCGCAGGGCCCTCATGCGCGCGCCATCCCGAGCGCCGGCGGCACCGGCACGCCAAGCGCCGCGCAGAAGGTGCGCATCAGCTCGACCTCGTCGGCGGTGGTGCGCATGTCGGAGAAGGTCAGGCGCAGCATCGCGCGCACGAGCCGCTCCTTGGCGGTGGGCGCAAGGAGCGCGAGGCGCGCGAGCGCGCGGCTGATCGCATCGACGTCGTGCGATGCCGCTGCTGCCGGCGGTGCGGCCGGCAGATCGAGCGTCCCCAATGCAGCGCCGAGGTCAGCTTCCCGCACCGCGGCGGGCCGCTGAAGGCCGCATTGCGGTCCGCGGGGGCGAAGCTCGCCTAGTGCGAGCGCGCCCGGGACGCAATCGGCGGACGCCTAGACCGAGACCTTCGCGAACTTCGCGTCGCGCCAGACCTCGGTCTTGAGCACGTCGCGCAGGCGCGCGACCGCGTGCCAGAGGTCTTCGTGGCTGAGCGCCACGGGCGAGACACCGAAGCGGATCGAGTCGGTCTTTCTGAACGAGCTCACCACGCCGTGCGCGAGCAGCGCCTCGGTGACCGAGCCCGCGCCGGGGTGGCTGAAGATGACCGCGCCGCCGCGCTCCTCGTACTTGCGCGGGCAGGTGACCTTGACGCCGAGCGCGCCGCATTGCTCTTCCAATATTTGGATCAGGGTTTCGGAGAGGGAGCGATGCTTCCAGTCGAGGTCGGCCACCTTCACGTCCTTCCAGATGTCGACCGCCGCCGCCATCGCCTCGTTGGCGATGATTCCGGGCGTGCCGGTGAGGTGCCGGCGCACGCCCTCGATCGGCGCGTAGGTTGGGCCGAACGCGAACAGATCTTCGTGCCCCATCCAGCCGGCGATCACAGGCCAGGCCTTGTTCTGGTGGCGCGGCGCGACGTAGAGCCACGCAGGCGAACCGGGGCCGCCGCAGAGGTATTTGTAGCCGCAGCCCACCGCGAAGTCCGAGTTCGTGCCGGCGAGGTCGACCGCGACCGCACCGGCAGAGTGCGAGCAGTCCCAGAGCGTGAGGATGCCGAGCGCCGCGGCCTTCCGGTTCACCGCCGCCATGTCCCAGCGCCGGCTGGAGCGGTAGTCGACGTGGCTCAGGTAGAGCACGCCGACGTCGGGCTTCAGCGCCGCATCCAGCTGATCGGGCGTGTCGATGCGCCGTACTGACGCGTCGCCGCCGGCGAAGCGCACTAGGCCCTCGGCGACGTACATGTCGGTGGGGAAGTTCCAGGTCTCGGTGACGATCACCGGGCGCTTGCGCTCGAGCTGCCAGGCGTAGCCGAGGATCTTGTAGAGGTTGACCGAGGTGTTGTCGCAGAAAACGACGTCGTTCTTGCCCGCGCCGAGGATGTGCGCGATGCCTTCGCCCATCAGCCAGGGCTTCTCCAGCCAGTCGTAGCGGTTCCAGCCGCGCCGGCGCGCATCGCGCCAGCCGTCGAGCAGCACCTTCTGCACGCGCGCCGGCGCGTCGGCGGGCATCGCGCCGATCGAATTGCCGTCCAGGTAAATGGTGTCCTTCTCGCCTGCGGAGAATCGCTCGCGCAAGCTCCGAAGAGGATCCTTCGAATCGAGGGTTCTGCAGTACTGAAGATCGATCATTGCTCCAGCTGCGACTTGATAAGCAATATCTCCACCTCGTGGGTGGTCATAAGGCGTTTCCACCTCGCCCGAGGCATCTCCTTGACCTTCTGCGCCACCAACGACACCCGGCAGCGCCGCGGGCCGAGCTTCTGCACGCGCGTCCAGGCGCGCGCAACCAGCGCCTTGCGGCTCGTGCCGACGAAGTAGTGCACGACGAGGTTCTTCTCGTCGCCGACCGGGCGCACGTAGAGGACTTCGCCGTCGAAGAGCGACTTGCCGCGGTAGAGCCCGGGCGCAACCTGCCGCGCGCCGAAACAGCCGAGCGCCCAGCGCCCGAGCTTGCGGCCGTCGCAGAGGAAGCGGAACGCCGCGCGCGCCGGCACCGCGCAGACGGCGCTCGCACTATGCTGCAACTCAGTTCTCGACGCGGCGCATCAGCGCCTGCATGTCCTCGATCGAGATGGTGCGGTCGGTGACGATCTGGCCGCCGGTGATGCGCCAGACGAGCGCAGGGCCGGTGACGTCGCCGTTCTTGTCGAACTCGATCGGCCCGGTGGCGCCGAAGTACTTGATCGGCCGGCCCGCCTTGATGAGGTCGAGCGCCTTCTTGTACTCGGCCGGACCGGTGCCGACCAGTGCGCCGTTGACGGCGTGCACCTGGCGCACCGCCTCGCGGATCGACGGGCCGGAGAGGTCCTTGGCGATGTTCATGGCGAGGCCGAGCACCATCACCGCGTCGTACTGCGTGTGCACGCCCGGGCCCTTGCTGTCGTGCTTGAACTTGTCCTCGAAGGCCTTGTTGAAGGCATCCACGTGCGGGCCGGCGACCTGCGCGTTGTCCATGCCGAAGAAGTCCTCGACGAACTTCTCGCCGACGCCCTTGACGAAATCGAGCGTGCGCATCGAGTTGTTGAGCGCGACGTTCTTCGTGCCGCCCAGCGACAGCCACTCGCGCACGATGGTGACCGCGTCCTTAGGGAAGCCGATCAGCAGCATCGACTCGGGCTTGGCGGCGAGCGCGCGCGTCACCTCGGCGCGGTAGCTCGGCTGGTTGTCGTTGTAGGGCACCTCGGCCACGACCTCGCCGCCGAGCTTTGTCACCGCCGCCTTGTAGAAGCGCAGCATGTCCGTGCCGAAGTCGGTGTTGACGTAGATCACGACGGTCTTCTTGAAGCCGCGCCGCACCGTCTCCGAGGCGGTCGCGTAGGCCTGCGTCTTGCTCGTCGGGATGGTGCGGAAGAAATAACCCTGGCTGCGGCCGTCCAGCGTGAACGGGCTCGCCGTCGAGCAGCAGGTGATCTGCACCACGCGCGAGGGCGCGGTCACCGACGAGATGATCGGCCCGGTGATGCCCGAGCTGATCGTGCCGGTGAAGGCGGGCACGCGCTCGACCTCGACCAGGTACTTGGCGGCATCGACGCCGACCGTGGGCTGGCCCTGGTCGTCGCGCAGGATGAACTGCACCGGGCAGCCCTTGACGCCGCCGCCGGCGTTGATGTGCTCGAAGGCGAGCTCGGCGGCCTGCGCGATCTTTTTCGTGATCGGCGCCATCGAGCCGGTGAGCGGCAGCACGCCGCCGACCTTGACCGGACAGGACTGCTGTGCGTGGGCAGCGCCTGCCGCGAAAAATACCGAGATAAAAACTGTTTTTAGTTTCATGTCGACCCTCCCACCCCTAGCTTAATCGGGAGCATGCCGCGACACAACGGCCTGTTCGCCGACGAGGCCGCGCGGCCGGAAGAGCAGCATCAGCACGAGCACCAGGCCGATCAGGATCACCTGGATCGCCGCGCCCTGGGCGGCGTGGCTGGGCGGGACGAGCTTGGCGACCGCCGCGCCTGAAGCCGCCCAGATCGCCCAGACGACGAGCGCGCCGAGCAGCGCGCCCTTGTTGTTGCCGCTGCCCCCGACGATCAGCATGGCCCAGATCTGGAAGGTGACGATCGGCAGGAAATCGAACGGGCTGACGAAGCCGATGAACGAGACATAGAGCGCGCCGGCGAGCCCCATGAGCGTCGAGCCGAGGACGAACGCTTCCAGCCGGAAGCGCTGCGCGCTCTTGCCCAGCGCGACCACCGCGGTCTCGTCTTCGCGGATCGCGCGCAGCACCCGCCCCCAGGGCGAGCGCAGGATGCGCTCCAGCGCCCAATAGACCAGCGCGACCACCGCGGCGAGCAGCGCGAAGTACCAGAGGTTGTACGCGAGCGGCGTGTCGAACACACCCGACAGCGGCTTGGGGATGCGCGTGACGCCCTGCGAGCCGCCGGTGAGCCCTTCCCAGTTGAGCGTGACCAGCTGGATCGACACCGCGATGCCGAAAGTGGCGATCGCGAGGTAGTCGCCGCGCAGCCGGATGGTGATCAGGCCGATCAGCCATGCGGCAAGCGCCGTGGTCGCCATCGCCGCCATCACGCCCACGATCCAGGGCATGCCGAAGTTGCCGAGGAAGTTGAGCTGCGGCGCGGCGGTGAGGATCGCGTGCGTGTAAGCGCCGATCGCGTAGAAGCCGGCGACGCCGGCGTTGAAGAGCCCGGTGAAGCCCCATTGCAGGTTAAGGCCGAGCGTCACCAACCCGAGCAGCAGCACGATGCAGGCGAAAAACACGAGGTAGGAAAAGATTCCGGTCAGCACTATTTGTGCTCTTTCTCCGAGAACAAACCTTGGGGAAAGAAAATGAGAACGAAAAGCAACACAAGAAACGGCATTGCCTGCTTGTAGCCGGGGTTGATCCAGATGAGCGACACGTTCTCGGCGATTCCCACGAGCAGCCCGCCGACCACGGCGCCGGGCAGGCTGCCGGTGCCGCCGAGGATCGCCGCGGCGAAGAGCGCGAGCAGCAGGTTGGTGCCGATTTCCGGGTGGATCTGGGGCGTCAGGCCTGCGAATACGCCGGCGAGCGCGGCAAGCGCGCCACTGAGGAGCCAGGTGGTGCGGATGACCGCATCCACCTCGATGCCGCAACTTTGCGCGAGGGAGGGGTTCTCGGCCATCGCGCGCATGGCCATGCCAGTGCGGCTGTAGGTGAGGAAGAGCCAGAGCGCGGCGACCACCGCGAGCGCGAGCAGGAGGATGAAGACCTGGTCCGGCAACACGCGCACGCCCGGCAGGACCTCGTAGGCCATCTGCAGCTCGCGCGTGTAGAAGCGCGAGTCGTGCCCCCAGAAAAGGACGATGAGGTGCCTCAGCACGAGCGCCGCGCCGAAGGCGGCAAAGACGAGCGTTAGCGGGTGCGCGCCGCGGCTGAGCAGGCGCCGGAAAACGAGCGCATCGACCGCCCAGGCAAGCAGCGCGGTGAGCGCCGCGGCGAGCAGCGCGGCGGCGAGCAGCTGCCAGCCGAACGACACCGGCCCGGTCGGCGTGCCCGGGCCGACGAAGAGGACGAAGACAAAGGCGAGGTACGCGCCCCAGGTGAGCAGCTCGGCGTGCGCAAAGTTGGCGAAGCGCATGATCTGCAGCGTGAACGAGACGCCGATCGCGCCCAGCGCGATGATCGCGCCGGTGAAGATGCCGTCGGCGAGCGCCTGCCAGATCACGCGATCTTCCTTTGCGATTTTTTTCCAAGAAAGATTTCATTGACGACGGGATTGCCGAGAAGCTCTGCTGCGCTTCCCTGGAGAGCATTCTTTCCTTCAGCGAAGACATACCCCCGGTCCGAGGCGTGCAGGGCGGCGCGCGCGTTCTGCTCGACCATCAGCACCGCCACGCCGGACTCGGCGAGCCGGCGCAACTGCGAGAACACCTCGTCGACGACCTTCGGCGCGAGGCCGGCGGTCGGCTCATCCAGCATGAGCAGCGCCGGGTCGGTCATGAGCGCGCGCGCGATCGCGAGCATCTGGCGCTGGCCGCCGGAGAGCGTGCGTGCGCGTTCGCGGCGCTTTTCGGCGAGCATCGGGAAGAGCGCGTAGGCGCGCTCTAGGCGCGCCGCGCGCTCGCCGTGCACGAGATGCGCGCCGACCTTCAGGTTCTCGTGGATGGTGAGCGTGGTGAAGACGTTCGCGGTCTGCGGCACGTAGCCCACGCCCGCCTGGATGATCTGGTGGGTTGCCAGAGCGGTGATATCGACCGAATCGATCTGGATTCGGCCGGATTCCCTGACGACAAGCCCTGCAACCGCTTTCAGAAGGGTACTCTTGCCAGCGCCGTTCGGGCCGATCACGGCGACCACTTCGCGCGGTGCGACCGCGATCGAGGCGCCGTGCACCACCGGCAGCCCGCGCACGTAGCCCGCGACGATGTCGCTCGCCCTGAGCATTACTGCAGGTCCCCGAGGTAGGCGTCGAGCACGCGCCGATCGCGCCGCGCGCCGGCGGCGTCGCCGCGGTAGATGCTCTTCCCCTGCGCCATCACCACGATCGGGTTGCACACGCTCATCACGAGGTCCATGTTGTGCTCGATGACGAGAAAGCTGACGCCGCGCCTGTTCAGGAGCACGAGGCGCTCGATCAGCGTCTCCAGCAGCGCCGGGTTGACGCCCGCCGCGGGCTCATCGAGCAGGATGAGCTTGGGGTCGACCATGAGCACGCGCGCGAGCTCGAGCAGCTTCTGCTGGCCACCGGAGAGCAGGCCGGCGAGCTCGCCCGCCTTGCCGGCGAGCGCGCACAGCTCGAGGACTTCCATCGCGCGCTCGCGCGCCGCGCGCTCCTCGGTGCGCACGCGCCTGGCGCGATGCCAGTTGTTCCAGAAGCGCTCGCCCGACTGCCCGAGCGGCACCAGCATCAGGTTCTCGAGCACGGTCATCTGCGGGAACGGACGCGGCACCTGGAATGTGCGCGCGAGGCCCCGGCGGAAGATGCGATCGGGCGAGAGGCCGTCGATGCGCTCGCCGCGGAAGCGGATCTCGCCCTCGCTCGGCGCAAGGGCACCGGCGATCAGGTTGAAGAGAGTGGTCTTGCCGGCGCCGTTCGGGCCGATGAGGCCGGTGATGCTGCCCTCGTCGACAGCGAGATCGACGCCGTCGACGGCGCGCAGGCTGCCGAACGATCTGACCAGCCGCGCGGTGCTCAGCATCGTTTATATTCTAGCCAACAAGGGGGAGCCCAATGATTCATGTCATCGCCGTCATCACCGCCAAGCCCGGCCAGCGCGACACCATCCTCAAGCACTTCAACGCCAACGTGCCGGCAGTGCGGGCCGAGAAGGGCTGCATCGAGTACGGCGCCGCGGTCGACGCCAATCCGGCGCTCGGCTTCCAGGCCAAGATCGGCGGCGACACCTTCATGGTGGTCGAGAAGTGGGAAAGCATGGACGCGCTCAAGGCGCACGCGGCCGCGCCGCACATGGCGGCTTACGCCGCGAAGACCAAGGAGCTCGTTGCAAACCGGCTGATCCATATCCTGTCGCCGGCGTAAAATCGGCGCTTCGGGAAAGGAAACCGCATGTCCATCCATCCGCTCAAGTCGCGCTCGATCGATCCTGTCACGCAGGCGAAGGTGCATCTCGCCGCCGCGCACCGCCTCGCGGTGCTGCACGAGCTGGAGGAGGGGATCGACAACCATTTCACCGTCACGGTGCCGGGAACCACGGACAAGTACCTGATCCTGCCCTTCGGCCTGCACTGGTCAGAGGCGTGCGCGAGCGACATGATCGTGTTCGACGAGTCCGGCAAGACGCTCGAGGGCGAGGGCGTGGTCGAGCTCTCCGCGCAGTGCATCCACGCGCCGATCCACCGCATCACCGGCGCGAAGGTCGTGCTGCACACCCACCAGACCTGGGCGCTCGCGCTGAATTGCCTGGACAACAACCGCCTGCAACCGGTGAACCAGACCGCGGCGTTCTTCCACAAGCACGTCGCCTATGACGACACCTACATGGGCACCGCGGACTTCATCGAGGAAGGCGAGCGGCTCGCGAGGCTCCTTGGCGACAAGCACGTCATGTTCATGAAGAACCACGGCGTGCTCGTGGTCGGCGACAGCGTCGCGCAGGCCTACCGGCGCATCTACAAGCTCGAGCGCGTGTGCCGCACGCAGGTGCTGGCGATGAGCACCGGGCAGCCGATGAAGGTGCTCTCCGACGACATCGTCGCGCAGGTCCAGTCCGAGCCGGTGGATGACCGCCATTCGCGCGTCGAGCGCGAGCGCCTTTTCTTCGAGGCGATGATGCGCGTGCTCGACCGCGAGAATCCCGGGTACGCCTCTTGAATGCCAAGAGCATTCTTGGCAGCGGAAAATACCGCTACGAAGTCGTAGAGAACTGGGCGAAGCTCCCGGAAGGCTGGGAGTTCAAGGACGTCGGCGCGGTCGCGGTCGACTCGAAGGACAACGTCTACATCTTCAACCGCGGCGAGCACCCGATGATGGTGTTCGACCGGGACGGCAAGTTTTTGCGCTCCTGGGGCGAGGGCGGCTTCCCGCGCGCGCACGGCATCCACATCGACAACGACATCCTGTACCTCACGGACGACGGCGGGCACTTCGTGCGCAAGTGCACTCTGGAAGGCCAGGTGCTGCTCGAGCTGGGTGTCCCGGGCAAGCCCGCTGACTACATGAGCGGCAAGCCCTTCCACCGCTGCACGCACACGGCGCTCTCACCCAAGGGCGAGATCTACGTGAGCGACGGCTATGGCAACGCGAAGATTCACAAGTACTCGCCCGACGGCAAGCTGCTCCTCTCCTGGGGCGAGCCCGGCACCGACCCGGGTCAGTTCAACATCCCGCACAACATCGTGACGGATGCGGAAGGCTGGGTGTACGTCGCCGACCGCGAGAACCATCGCGTCCAGGTTTTCGACGGCAAGGGCAAGTACGAGACGCAGTGGGTCAACATGCACCGGCCCTGCGGCCTGTACTGCTGCGGCGGCAAGAAGCCGACGTTCCTCATCGGCGAACTCGGCTCTTCCATCCCGATCACGCGCAACTGGCCGAACATCGGCCCGCGCCTCACATTTGTGGACGCCAAGGGGAAAACGCTCGCGCGCCTGGGCGGCGAAGCGGGCCCGGGCCTCGAGCCCGGCAAGTTCGTCGCGCCGCACGGCCTCGCCATGGACTCGCGCGGCGACATCTACGTCGGCGAGGTGAGCTACACCGAGTACCCGCGCCTCTTCCCGGACCGCATGCCGATTCCTTTCCGCATGCGCTCGTTACAGAAGCTCAAGAAACTGAAGTAGCAGCCGCGTCGTTTCCTCCGGCTGCTCCTGCTGCACCCAGTGGCCGGCCCCTTCGATGAAGTGGCAGCCCCGGTCGTCGGCGAAGGCCTGCTCGCGCATGCGCTTCAGCTCCCCGGGCCGCTGGTAGGACCCCCAGTCGCTCGCGCCAGAGATGAAGCAGGCCGGGACCTGGATTTTCCTGCCGGCGTGCCGCGCGAGGTCGTCGTTGAACTGCCCGGTCGTCCGGCACCGGTACCACTGCAGCGCCGCCTGAAAACCGTTGCGCTCGAAGGCCTCTGCGTAGACCGCAAGCTCCTCGTCTGTCAGCCAGCGGCAGGCGGCGATCGCCTCGGCCGATGGCATCTCCGGCGCCACGGTCTCGGCCATCGTCTTGCCGAGGTCCATGATGTAGTACGTCGGCATCTTCGCGAGCTCGGGCGCAGACCAGGACGCGAGCTCGTGCGGCGTGTTGGCCTTCCAGTCGGCGCTTTTCATGTGGTAGTAGGCGCGCAGGAGCGCGTGCACGCCTTGCGGGCAGCGTCGCATGTCGGCGTCGGCCCGCGGCTCGGAGTAGTACCACTGGTAGTGCTTGCGCGGACGCGGCAGCGCGGCGAGCGCATCGTGCACCGGGTCGGGCGCGGGCCGCGCCGTCGCGGGCGGGCCGCCGAAGGGCGCGCTCATCAGCACGAGCGCGCGGAACATCTCCGGGTGGAGCAGCGCGCACCACGCCGCGACCGGCGAGCCGAAGTCGTGGCCGATGACGGCGCGCACGCTTTCGATCTGCAGCGTGCGCAGGAGGGAAACTTTGTCGCGCACCAGGTTCGTCAGGCGATACGAGGCGAGATCGCCGTCGTAGCGGCCGTCCCAGCCTTCGGTCTGGCCGTAGCCGCGCTGGTCGGGCGCAATCACGTGATAGCCGGCGTCCGCGAGCGGCAGCATCACCTTGCGCCAGCTGAAGGCGAGCTCGGGAAAGCCGTGCAGCAGCAGCAGCGCCGGGCGGCCGCGCTCCCCGGCCTCGAGCAGGCGCATGCTCAGGCCATTGACGCCATCCAGCCGGCGCGATCGGATGCCCGCCGCGAGCGGCAGCGGCTTCAGCGGCGCTTCCCGCGCGCGGGCGCCGCGCCCTTCCGCGCGAGCGCGGCCCCACCGGCGAGGGCGCGCAGCTTGGCGATCGCGATGTCCCGGTCCATCGGCGCCATGCCGCAGTTGGTGCAGGGGAAGAGGTGCTTCGCCGGCACGTACTTCAGGGCTCTCTTGATCGTTTGCGAGACTTCCTGCGCCGATTCGACGCGGTCATTGGCGACGTCGATCACGCCGAGCAGCACGTCCTTGCCCTTGAGCAGCCCGAGCAGCTCAATCGGCACCCTGGAGTGGATGCACTCGAGCGAGATCTGGTCGAGCTTGCTTTTGGCGAGCGCCGGGAAGATCTCCTCGTACTGGCGCCACTCGCCGCCGAGCGTCTCCTTCCAGTCGAGGTTCGCCTTGATGCCGTACCCGTAGCAGATGTGCACGCAGGTCGTACACTTGAGGCTCCGGATCGCGCGATGCAGGGCCGCGATGCCCCAGGTCTTTACCTCCGACATGTAGACGTTGAAGGCGGGCTCGTCGAACTGGATCACGTCGACGCCGTCCTTCTCGAGCGCGCGCGCCTCCTGGTTGAGGAGCTCGGCGAACGCCATCGCGAGCTTCACCTTGTCGCCGTAGTGCCAGTCGGCGATCGTGTCGACGATCGTCATCGGCCCCGGCAGGGTCATCTTGATCTTCTTCTTCGTATGGTTTCGCAACAAAAGAGCTTCGCTGCGATGCACGCGCCCCTTCAGTTTCAGCGGCCCGACCACGACCGGCACCATCGCGTCGTAGCGGTTGTTGCGGATGCCCTTCTTCACTTTGTGCTCGAAATCGATGCCCTCGACGAAGGCAAGAAAGCCGTGCACGAAGTGCTGGCGCGACTGCTCGCCGTCCGAGACGATGTCGATGCCGGCGGCCTCCTGCTCCTTCAGCCACAGCAGCGTCGCGTCGCGCTTCGCCTTCTCGAGCGCTTCGCCCGTCATGCGCCACTCGGGCCAGAGTTTCTGGGTCTCGGCGAGCCAGCCCGGCTTGGGCAGGCTCCCGGCAATCGTCGTCTCGAACATTCCGTTTCCTCCGATCGCCGGTTAGCGCGGCGGGTATTTGTTCAGCGCCTTCTCGACGGGCGCGATGCCCCAGCCGGGCGCGTCGCCGAGCACGAGCTCGCCGTTCTCGATCCTGGGCGGCGCATCGAAAAGCTCGTCGTCCCAGGGGAGGCGGTCGATGTCGGTCTCCATGATGCGCAGGTTGGGCACCGCGGCGGCGAAATGCGCGTTCATCATGGTGGAGAGGTGCCCGTAGAAGTTGTGCGGGGCAACATTGACCTCGTGCGCCTCGGCTGCCGACGCGATCTTCATCGATTGCCAGGCGCCGTTCCAGGACACATCCACGATCGCCACGTCCATCGCCTGCTCGCGAAAGTAGGGCAGGAACTCGCGCAGCCCGAGCAGCGTCTCGCAGGAGCTGATCGGGTGCGGGCTCTGCCGCCTGAGGTAGCCGAGCGCTTCGGGGCTGAAGCTGTCGATCTCGACCCAGAAGAGCGGGAAGTCGGCGAGCGCGCGCAGGATCCGCAGGTAGCCTTCGGTCTTGGCGTTGAAATTGAGGTCGAGAAGGATCTCGACGCCGGGTCCCGCGCCCTCGCGCAGCGCCTCAAGGTGCATGCGCAGGTCGGCGAGCAGTGCGGGATCGACATTGAGCTCCGGGTAGAAGGGAGCGCCGAAACCCGGCCGCCAGCCCTTCGGCTTGCCGCCCTCGTAGCGGAAAAGGTTGGTCTTCAGCGCGCGAAAGCCCTTCGCCTTCACGTCGCGCCCCATCTGCCGCACGCCCTCGAGGTCGGTGATCGCCAGCTTGTACCAGGTGCCGTGGTTGATGCGCCAGGTGGCGGCGTGCGACCAGTACAGCGGTATCCGGTCGCGCACCTTGCCGCCAAGCAGTTCGTAGCAGGGGACGCCGAGCCCGCGCGCCCTGGCGTCCAGCAGCGCCTTCTCGAGCGCGCCCATGGCCTGCGCGACCACGCCGCCCGAGCCCGGCCGCGTCGCGCTGTAGATATCCTGGTAAACGCGTTCGTGCTCTGCGGGCGAGCGGCCGAGCACCCGCGGCGCCAGGCGCGCGATGACCGCACCCACGCCGGGCGAGCCGAAACCTTCGTCGAACTCGCTCCAGCCGGTGATCCCCCGGTCGGTGGTGAGCTTGACGAAGTGGTAGTGGCGCCAGCCGGCGTCGCAGGCGAGGGTTTCGATTGAGGTGATCTTCACGCGGTCTCCCTGGAGTTCCGGCGTATATCAGGATCATAATCGGACGGTTGGCGAAGAAAAGAAAAACCGGCAGGGCGCCGCGAAAGCTCGTCGTCCTGGAGACGTACTGGGGCGACCATAAGGCGCGCCTCTTTCGCACGCCGTCGGTGCTGCCCTTCTTCGAGGGCCTGTCCGCGCAGCTCGACCCGCCGCTCAGGATCGCGCACCGCTACGTGGATTCGCTCCCGCAGCTGTTTTCCTATTCGAGATACAGGAAAGGCCTGCTGTGGCGCGACCGCGAGACTTTCGATACGCCGGTCTACTACCTGTCGTTCCACGGCGCGCCCGGCAAGCTGATCACCGCGCTCTCGCGCATCGGCGCGGGCGAGCTCTACCGCGCCTTCAGGGGCTGGGGCTCGTACGACAACCTTGTCTACTTCGGCGCCTGCAGCGTGTTCAAGGGCAAGGCGGGCGAACGCTTCGCCAAGGCGTTCCTCAAGGCCTCGGGCTGCCGGGCCGTCCTCGGCTACACCACCGACGTCGCCTGGATGGGCAGCATGGTCTCCGACCTGCTCATGCTGCACCGCTTCTACACCGACCCCAAGCCGTGGACGAACCTGCGGAAAATCCACCAGTCGGTTCTGGAGGACTACGCGCCGGCGAAGCGACTGGGGTTGACCTTGGTCTAGGCCTGAGTTACTTTAGATTTAATCTATTCATGTCTAGAGTATTTCGATGCTGCAGCCTGCGACCCGCAGTCCCCACCGCCCCGACCGGGAAACCGCCGCCCGCACCGACGACCACCAGGCCCTGCGCCTGTGGCTGCGGCTGCTGACCTGCACGCAGATCCTCGAGCGCATCGTGCGCGCGCGCCTGCGCGAGCGCTTCGCCACCACGCTGCCGCGCTTCGACCTGATGTCGCAGCTCTGGCGCTACCCGGCGGGCCTGAAGATGAACGCGCTGTCGCGCCACCTGATGGTCACCGGCGGCAACGTCACCGGCATCGTCGACCAGCTGGAGAACGAGGGACTGGTCGAGCGCGCCGCCGAGCCCGCCGACCGGCGCGCGTACCGCGTGCGCCTGACGCGCGCCGGGCGCAAGGCCTTTGGCGAGATGGCGCGCACCCACGAGAGCTGGATCGTCGAGTCGCTCGAGGGGCTATCCCGCCGCGAGCAGGCCGAGATCTACCGGCTGCTCGCCAAGGTGAAGCAGGTGACGCTGGAGGCCGCGCGATGAACACACCGAAGCACTTCCTCTGGCGCACCGAGGGCAAGGTCGGCGTCATCACCTTGAATCGTCCGGACAAGAAAAATCCGTTGACCTTCGAGTCTTATGACGAGTTGAGGAATTTGTTCCACGGTCTCAAAAAAGAAAAGGCCATAAAAGCGGTCGTGATCAACGGCGCGGGAGGCAACTTCTGCTCGGGCGGCGACGTGCACGAGATCATCGGGCCGCTGACGAAGATGCAGATGCCCGGGCTGCTCGAGTTCACGCGCATGACCGGCGACCTCGTCAAGGCGATGCGCCACTGCCCGCAGCCGGTGATCTCGGCGGTCGAAGGCGTCTGCGCCGGCGCGGGCGCGCTAATCGCGCTCTTCTCCGACCTGCGCTACGGCGCGCCGGACGCGAAGGTGGCGTTTCTCTTCACGCGCGTCGGCCTTGCCGGCTGCGACATGGGCGCCTGCGCCATGCTGCCGCGCGTGATCGGTCAGGGTCGCGCCGCCGAGCTCCTCTACACCGGCCGCTCGTTCTCGGCGGAAGAAGGTGTTGCCTGGGGGTTCTTCAATCGCGTCAGCGAAAAGCCGTTGGAGGATGCCATTGAAATTGCAAGACAATTGGCCTCGGGTCCATCGTTCGCGCACGGCATGACCAAGACCATGCTCCACCAGGAGTGGAACGTCGGCATCGACGAGGCGATCGAGATGGAAGCGCAGGCGCAGGCCGTGTGCATGCAGACCAACGACTTCCGGCGCGCCTACGAGGCGTTCGCGGCAAAGAAGAAGCCGGTCTTCGAGGGTGACTGATGGATCGCTTCGCCCACTACGCGTGGCCCTTCTTCGAGGAAAAGCATCGCGCGCTGGCGCGCAAGGCCGACGCCTGGGCGACAAATGGTTTGGACTTCTCTCTCGAGAATAATCCAGATGGATTCTGCAGGAAAACGGCAAGAGCATTGGGCGACGCCCGCCTGCTCGAGCACTGCGTTACCGCGACGCCGGATGTGCGTTCGATCGCGCTGCTGCGCGAGGTGCTCGCCTATCACGCCGGGCTCGCGGATTTCTCGCTCGCCATGCAGGGCCTCGGCTCCGGGCCGATCGTTCTGGCCGGCACCGAGGAGCAGAAGAAGAAGTGGCTGCCGCGGGTCGCCAGGGGCGAGGCGATCGCGGCGTTCGCGCTCTCCGAGCCCGAGGCCGGCTCGGACGTGCAGGCCCTGCAGACGAAGGCGGTGCGCGAGAAGTCCGGGTGGAAGCTGAACGGCACAAAGACGTGGATCTCCAACGGGGGCATCGCGGATTTTTACGTCGTCTTCGCGCGATCTCCCGAGGGGATTACGGCTTTCCTAGTCAATGCGAAAGAGGTCGACGCGTCCGAGCGCATCGACATCATCGCGCCGCACCCGATGGCGACGCTGAAGCTGGACGGCGCGAAGGCGGAGCTCCTCGGCGAGGAAGGGCATGGCTTCAAGCTCGCGATGCGCACGCTCGACATCTTCCGCACCACGGTCGCGGGCGCGGCTCTGGGCTTCGCGCGGCGCGCGCTGGACGAGGCGCTCGGGCGCGCGCGCGGCCGCGCCATGTTCGGCCGCAAGCTCGCCGACCTGCAGATGACCCAGGCGCGCCTTGCCGACATGGCGACCGGAATTGAGGCGTCGGCGCTTCTTACCTATAGGTCTGCTTGGTTGAAAGATGCAAAAAATATAAAAGTAACCAAGGAGGCTGCCATGGCGAAGATGCACGCCACCGAGGTCGCCCAGCAGGTGGTCGACGGCGCGGTGCAGCTCCTCGGCGGCCTGGGCGTCAAGAGCGGCCACCCGGTCGAGCGCCTCTACCGCGAGGTGCGCGCGCTGCGCATCTACGAGGGCGCGACCGAGGTGCAGAAGGTCATCATCGCGCGCGAGCTGCTGAAGTGAAGACGGCGCACGTCGACAGGTTCGCGCGCGACAACCTGCCGCCGAAAGACCGGTGGCCGGAGTTCCGCTTCGACCTGCCCGAGCTCAAGTACCCGGAGCGCATGAACTGCGCCGCGGTGCTGCTGGATGACATGGTGCGCGCCGGGCACGGCGATCGCGTCGCGATCCGCGCGCCGGATGGCGAGTGCACCTACGCGCAGCTGCTCGTGCAGGCGAACCGCATCGCCAACGTGCTGGTGAGGGACATGGGCCTCGTGCCTGGCAACCGCGTGCTGCTGCGCGGGCCGAACAACCCGATGATGGCCGCCTGCTGGCTCGGCGTCTTCAAGGCCGGCGGCATCTGCGTCGGCACCATGCCGCTGCTGCGCGCCAAGGAGCTGACCGAGATCATCAACAAGGCGCAGATCTCCCACGCGCTCTGCGACAAGCGATTGGATGCCGAGCTGAGAGGTGCGCTTCCTGCGTGTTCCGGTTTGAAAAGCATTTGTTACTGGTATTCCGACGACGAAGAGTCGCTGGATGCAAGAAGCAGAAAGCAGCCCCATACCTTTGAAAACGTAAACACTCTGGCTGAAGACGTCGCGCTCATCGCCTTCACCTCAGGCACGACCGGCAAGCCGAAGGGCACGATGCATTTCCATCGCGACGTGATTGCGATGTGCGACTGCTTCCCGCGCTCGTGCCTGAAGCCCGCCGCGAATGACATTTTCATCGGCTCGCCGCCGCTGGCGTTCACCTTCGGCCTGGGCGGGCTGCTGTGCTTCCCGTTGCGCTTCGGCGCGAGCACGGCACTGGTGGAGAAGTTCACGCCCGAGACGCTGCTCGAGTCGGTGCAGAAGTTCCGCGCGACGATCCTCTTCACCGCGCCGACCATGTACCGGGCGCTCGCCGGCCTGTGGAAGAACTACGACCTGCGCTCGCTGAAGAAATGCGTGTCCGCGGGCGAGGCGCTGCCGGATGCGACGCGGCAGCTCTTCAAGCAGACGAGCGGCATCGAGATCATCGACGGCATCGGCGCGACCGAGATGATCCACATCTTCATCTCGCACACACCCGAACGCGTGCGGCGCGGCGCGACCGGCTACGCGCTGCCGGGATACCGGGCGACCGTGCTCGATGAGCGCATGAAGCCGTGCAAGCCGGGAGAAATCGGGCGCCTCGCGGTGAAAGGGCCGACCGGCTGCCGCTACCTCGCCGACGAGCGCCAGAAGAACTACGTGCAGGACCGCTGGAACCTCACGGGCGACGCCTACAAGATGGACGAGGACGGGTACTTCTACTACCAGGCGCGCACCGACGACATGATCATCTCGGCGGGCTACAACATCGCCGGTCCCGAAGTAGAGGGCGCGCTCCTCGCCCACCATGCCGTCTCGGAGTGCGCCGTAGTCGGCGCGCCGGACGAGCAGCGGGGAACGATCGTCAAGGCTTTTGTCGTGCTGAAGAAGGATCTTTCGGTAACGGAAGGAGAGCTTCAGGAATACGTCAAAAACCAGATCGCTCCTTACAAATACCCGCGTTCGATCGAGTTCGTCACATCGCTGCCGCGCACCGAGACCGGCAAGCTGCAGCGCTTCAAGCTGAGGACCCCGTCATGAACATCCTGCAACCGCCCGGCTGGGCGCGCCCGAAAGGCTTCTCGCACGGCATTGCCGCCTCCGGAAGGCACGTCGCCATTGCCGGCCAGATCGGCTGCGACGCCGAAGGCCGTGTGCTCGAGAAGACGTTCGCCGGCCAGTTCCGGCAGACGCTGAAGAACATCGTCGCTGTGCTCGCCGAGGCGGGCGGCCGGCCCGAGCACATCGTGCGCCTGACCTGGTACGTGCTGGATCTCAAGGAATACACCGCGGCGCTCCGGGACATCGGCGCCGCCTACCGCGACGTGATCGGCAAGCACTATCCGGCGATGGCGGTCGTGCAGGTGAGCGGGCTCGTCGACCCTGGCGCCCGGCTCGAGATCGAGGCGGCCGCCGTGATTCCCAAGAGGCAAGCGGAGCAGCCATGAAAATCTCCATCATCGGCGGCGGTCCCGGCGGGCTGTACTTCGCGCTGCTCGCACAGAAAGCCTGGCCGCGCTGGGACATCACGGTCTACGAGCGCAACCGCCCGGACGACACCTTCGGCTTCGGCGTCGTGTTCTCCGACCAGACGCTCGACACGTTCAAGGCCTGCGACGTGCCGTCCTACGAGATGATCCGGCGCCGCTTCGCCTACTGGGGCGACGTCGACGTCGTCTACAAGGGCCGCACCATGCGCTCGGGCGGCAACGGCTTCTGCGGCTGCTCGCGCGTGGCGCTGCTGCACATCCTGCATGACCGATGCCGCGAGCTGGGCGTGAAGCTGTTCTTTCAAAAGGAAATAGAAGGTTTGGAAGACGTCCCGGAATCCGACCTGATCGTTGTCGCCGACGGGATCAATTCTAGGATAAGAGAGCAGAACAAGGCCCATTTCCAGCCGAGCGTCGACTTGCGCCCGAACAAGTTCACCTGGCTCGGCTCGACGCGGCCGCTGGACGCCTTCAAGTATTTCTTCCGCGAGACGCCGCAGGGCATCATCCTCGCGCACACCTACCAGTACGAGGAAGGCCGCTCGACCTGGGTGATGGAGACCGACGAGACCACCTGGCGCAACTTCGGCTTCGACCGGAAGAGCGAGCAGGAAATGGTCTCGACCCTGCAAGAAATATTTTCTGAAGAGCTCGACGGCCACCCTCTCATCGCCAACCGCTCCCTGTGGCGCAACTTCCCGACCATCGTCAACAAGACCTGGGTGAAGGGCAATGCCGTCCTGATCGGCGACGCAAAAGCGACTGCGCATTTCTCCATAGGCTCGGGGACCAAGTTGGCAATGGAAGATGCGATTTCACTTTTTGAAGCCATAAAAAAAGAAAGCTCAATGGAAAAAGCACTACGCACCTACGACACCCAGCGGCGGGAGGAGGTCGAAAAGACCCAGCATGCCGCCAACGTGTCGCTCGCGTGGTTCGAGCACATGCGCCGCTACTGGGAGATGGAGCCGCTGCAGTTCGCCTTCGGCGTGATGTCGCGCTCCAAGCAGATCACCTGGGAGAACCTCGAGCTGCGCGACCCGGCGTTCGTGGGCAAGGTCAATGCCTGGTTTTCGCAGAGAGCAAGGGACCAGGGCTTCGACGTGGACCTCGCCAACCCGCCGGTGCCGATGTTCACTCCGTTTCGTCTGCGCGGCATGACGCTCGCGAACCGCGTCGTGGTCTCGCCGATGGACCAGTATTCCGCGGTCGAGGGCATGCCGACCGACTGGCACCTCGTGCACCTCGGCTCGCGCGCGATCGGCGGCGCGGGACTCGTCTGCGTCGAGATGACCTGTGTCTCACCCGAGGGACGCATCAGCCCAGGCTGCACCGGCCTCTGGAACGAGGCGCAGCGCGACGCCTTCAAGCGCATCGTCGACTTCTGCCACGCCAACTCGAAGGCCAGGCTCTGCATGCAGATCGGCCACTCGGGACGCAAGGGCTCGACCCAGCTCGGCTGGGAGCGCATGGACCATCCGCTCGGGCAGGGCAACTGGCCAACTGTTTCTGCTTCGGCAATTCCCTACTTTGAAGGTGTTTCTCAGGTTCCGCTTGAATTGAACGAGGATGAAATGAAAAAGATCATCCTCGAATTCGAAAAATCAACCCGACTCGCCGACGAAGCCGGGTTCGACATGCTGGAAATCCACATGGCGCACGGCTACCTGCTCGCGAGCTTCATCTCGCCGCTCACCAACAGGCGTACCGACGAATACGGCGGCTCAATCGAAAACAGGATGCGTTTTCCTCTCGCGGTTTTTTCTTCCTGTAGAAAAATCTTTCCAAGAGAAAAACCCATGTCTGTGCGGATTTCGGCGACCGATTGGGCGCCGGGCGGGCTTTCGGGCGCCGATCTTCTCGCGCTCACGCGCATGCTGAAAGAGGCGGGCTGCGACCTGATCGACTGCTCGACCGGCCAGACGGTGCCGAACCAGAGACCTGTGTATGGCCGCATGTACCAGGCGCCCTACGCCGACTGGGTGAGGAACGAAGTCGGCATCGCGACGATGACCGTGGGCGCGGTCACTACCGCCGACCAGGTGAATACGCTGCTTGCCTCGGGTAAGGCGGATCTGGTGGCGCTCGCACGCCCGCACCTCGCCAATCCCTACTTCACGCTGCAGGCCTCGGCCTGGTACCAGGACGCGAAGCAGCACTGGCCGCTGCAGTACCTGTCGGGCCGCGACCAGGCGTACCGCAACGCGGCCCGCGAGCGCGCCGAGCTCACCGGGCTGCGCCTGCGCTCGCGGCCCGCGAGCCACGAAGTGAAGGACGCGCCGAGCCGCGCCTATGGAGGAGTCTCCCAGCAGGGCTATTTGCCCGCGGGGACCAGGGCGTAGCCGCGGCCGCGCATGCAGCGGTCGACTGCCTGCGACACGAGCAGCATCCGGTCCGCCTGGCTCGGCCTGCCCGGGTCGGCGCCGTAGCGCGGATCCGTGTTGCCGCTCGCGACCGGGGTCTGCGGCCCGTACTGGCGCTGAACCTGCTCGCTCACGGCGGCGCGGCAGTTCGCCTGGTCGTGCGCGGGCGTGCTGGTTTCGCCATCGGGCTTGGCCCAGCGCACGTCGCCGCAGCCGGCCAGCAAGGCGGCCAGGACGATCAGAGTGAATTTGCGCATGGCGGCATCGTAGACCCCTCTGACACATCCTGACCAGGAAGAAAGCCTCGGAGGCGCGGGAATTGGCGTTAGCATGCGCTCCTCATGCTGCACCAGCACGTCGGCAAGTACGAGCTGCTCGGGCTGCTCGGCAAGGGCGCAACTGGGTCGGTCTACCTCGCCATGGACCCGTTCGGCCAGCGCGAGGTCGCGATCAAAGTGCTCGACAACATGCCCGGCGACCCCGAAGAGGCGCGCCGGCAGCTCAAGTTCTTCCAGAACGAGGCCTCGCTCGCCGGCAAGCTGCGCCACCCGCACATCGTCAGCATCTTCGACGCGGGCATCGACAAGCAGAACGGCCGGGACTTGCGCTACCTGGTGATGGAGCTGGTCGAGGGCACCTCGCTGCAGCCGCATTGCGAGCCCGCGCAGCTATTGCCGGTGCAGCAGACCGTGCAGATCGCCTACAAGTGCTGCCGGGCGCTCGAGTACGCGAATACGGTCGGCGTCGTGCACCGCGACATCAAGCCCGCGAACATCATGCTGCGCCCCAACTTCGACATCAAGGTGTCTGACTTCGGGGCCGCGCAGCTCTCGCGCTCCGAGACCACGCAGGTCGCGGGCGTCGGCTCGCCCTACTACATGTCGCCCGAGCAGATCCGCGGCGGCGAGGAGATCGACTTCCGCTCGGACATGTTCTCCCTCGGCGGGGTGATGTACCACATGCTCACCGGCAACCGCCCGTTCAACGGCTCGACCGCGTACGACCTGATGGAGGAGATCCTCGGCAAGCAGCCGGAGGCGCCCTCCGGCAGCCGGCCCGATGTCCCGCCCGAGTTCGACCAGGTGGTGCTGCGCGCGCTCGGCAAGTCGCGCGAGGACCGCTTCCACAGCTGGGAGGGCTTCGCCGACGCGCTCGAGCCGATACTGACGCTCGAGGACGTCACCGTGTCGCGGCTGTCGGACGTCGAGCAGTTCAACGCCACGCGGTGGCTCGCCTTCTTCAAGCGCTTCTCGGACGCCGAGCTCTGGGAGGTGGTGCGCGCCTGCCGCATCCGGCGCGTGCCAGCGAATGCCGAGCTGATCCGCGAGGGCGACGCGGACGACCATGTCTACGTGCTCGCGGCAGGGCTGCTCAAGGTCACGCAGCGCGGCAAGCTCCTGAACGCGGTCTCGCCCGGCGACTGCGTGGGCGAGATGGTGTACGCGCGGCGCAGCTCGCTGCCGCGCACCGCCACGGTCACCGCGGTCGAGATGAGCTGGGTGCTGCCGCTGCGCGTCGAGGACATCGACGGCTTCTCCGAGTCGTGCCGCGCGCGCTTCAGCGAGGCCTTCCTCACGGTCATGGCCGAGCGCCTGTCGATGCTCGGCGGGCGGCTCGTGTCGCTGATGCAGGAGCAGAAGGTCAGCCTCATCTAAGCGGCCCACGTGCGCCTGCTGCTGCTGACCAATTCTCGCAACCCCGGCGGCGGGTGGCTCGACCATGCCGCGGCCGAGATCCGCGATTTCCTGGGGCCGCCTCGAGGTCCGTTGCTGTTCTTTCCTTTTGCGGCGGTGTCGTTTAGCTTCGACGTGTATGCGGCCATGGCTCGGAAGCGCTTTGCCCGTTTCGGTCTTGAAATACTGAATGCAAACAGAATCAAATCGACCAACAACATCGCCGGGTTCGTCGCGGGCGGCGGCAACACGTTTCGCCTGCTGCACGAGATGCAGCGGCGCGGCTGGCTGGCGGCGGTGAAGCTCCGCGTGCGTGCGGGCGTTCCATACATCGGCTGGAGCGCCGGCGCCAACCTCGTCTGCCCGACAATCCGCACCACCAACGACATGCCGATCATCGAGCCGGCGTCCTTGAAGGCCATGGGCCTGCTGCCCTTCCAGCTCAACCCGCACTACACCGAGCGCACGCTCAGCAGGCACGGCGGCGAGACCCGCGACCAGCGCATCGCCGAGTTCCAGGCGCTCAACCCGGGCGTGCCGGTGCTCGGCCTGCGCGAGGGCAGCCTGCTGCGCATGGAAGGCAGGCGACTGTCGCTGCGCCTCGGTCCCGGCGCGGCGCTGTTCCGGAACCACCGGAAGAAGCTGTACCGGGCAGGCGCGGACCTGTCCTTCCTCCTGCGATGAAACGGCGCTGCGCCTGGCCGCGCAACCCGCTCGCCATCGCCTATCACGACCGCGAGTGGGGCGTGCCGGTGCGCGACGACCGCACGCTCTTCGAGTTCCTTATCCTGGAGGGCGCTCAGGCCGGGCTTTCCTGGGACACCATTCTTGCAAAGCGCGAAAACTATGGGAAGGCGTTTGACGGGTTTGATCCCCGGAAGATAGAAAAATATGGAAAGAAAAGGAAAGCACGGCTCTTGAAAAACCCGGGCATTGTGCGGAACCGCCTCAAAATCGAAGCCGCAGTGGTCAACGCGCGGTGTTTTCTCGCGTTACAGAAGGAGTTCGGCACCGCGGCGCGTTATTTCTGGAGTTTCGTGGGCGGCAAGCCAATTCAGAACCGTCGCCGGTCGCTCGCAGCGGTGCCGGCGCGAACCGAGGTGTCGGATGCGCTGTCGAAGGACCTCAAGAAGCGGGGATTCAAGTTCGTGGGCACGACGATCATGTACGCTTTCATGCAGGCGGTCGGCATGGTGAACGATCACACGGTGGATTGTTTCCGCTATTCACGATGACAAGACTTTTCCCATTGATTTTTGCGTTGCTTGCGTTTCCTGCTCTCGCGTACGACATCAACGGCGTCAAGCTCGGCGGCAGGGAGATCGACGTCAAGAAGACCTTCCCGAGCGTGCATTGCAAAGACCTCGAATGGCGCACCGACGCGGCCGACCGGCGTTGCGACGACGCCAGGATCGCGCTCGGCGGCGCGGGCGGCGTCGAGGCCAAGGCGACCTTCTATCTCAAGGCCGGCGTGATCCGCGCCTTCGACCTGCGCTTCGACACCAAGGATCTCGAGCGCATGAAGACGATCCTGAAGACGCGCTGGGGCGCGCCGCTCGCGGAAGCGACCGAGACCATCGGCGCGCGCAACAAGGAGCAGAAGGACCGCAAGGTCTTCAAGATGCGCTGGGAGAAGGGCGCTGACCGCGCCGTCCTGAGCGCGCAGCTCGAGAAGAAGCGCGCCAACGTCGAGGTCGCGCGCGGCAACTTCTTCGACGAGGTCTACAAGGTCAAATAGGGCAATTCGGGGTCAGAGCCCGAGCTACTCGACCACCTCGTCAACCCGCGAGCGGACCGACTCCGGAATCTTGATTCCCAGAGTGTGGGCCGTCTTCAGGTTGAGCACCATCCGCAGATTGCTGGACCGCTCGACGGGCACGCCCGCCGGCTTGGCACCCTGGAGAATCCGGTGCGCTTGGTCGGCGACGCGCCGGTACAGCAATTGGAGGTCTGCGCCATATGACAGCAGTCCGCCTGCGTCGACATATTCCCGCCGTGCGTAGATGGTCGGGAGTTTCGCGCGCGCTGCAAATTGAACGATCTGATCCCGGTGTTCCAGCAGGGGTCCTGCCGCACCGACCATCAGAGCCTGCACGCGCTTGAGCTTCATCGTCTCGAAGGACCGCTCAAGTTCCGACCGCCTTCGCCCGTCAAGCATCTGGATCGCCATGTTCTTGGCGCGCGCGTGCCCCTCAATCAGACGGAACACCGACACGGTAGATTTGTTTGATGCATCGGTCAGGTAAGCAAGGCGGGTCGCGTCGGGAGCCAATTCGCGCAACAACTCAAGTTGTTTTCCTCCGATTTCGGTCGCGAGGTTCGCGGTTCCCGTCACGTTGCCGCCGGGGTGCGCCAGGCTCGCAACCAGCCCTTCGCCGACCGGATCTCCAGCGCCGCCGAAGACAATGGGAATGCTCAGGGTCGCCTTCATCGCGGCGCTCGTCGGCGGTGTTCCCGGACAAACGATGAGGTCGGGCTTGAGCGCAACGAGTTCCGCAGCCAGCGCCGGCAAACGCTCCGTTTCACCGAGCGTAGCGCGGCTCGTAGGCGACATCGTTGCCGTCGGCGAGGACCAGATCCCTGAGCCGATTGCGGAAGACCCGCCACGTGTGGTCGCGCGCGCCTTCGACCGCGTCGTCGAGGACTCCGATGCGGTAGACGCGCTTGCTCTGCGCAAAAAGCGCGCGCGGCATCGCGAGCGCCGCAATCGACAACGCGACAAGCTGCCTGCGTTGCATGAACCCCCCGAAACGTGAATCTACGACAGAACGTTCAGGAGGAGTAGATCCAGGGGCGGTTCTTGCGGTCGGCTTTCTCGAAGGCGGCGATCCTGGGTTCGAGCGCGAGGGTGAGGCCGAGCTCGTCGAGGCCTTCCAGCAGCATTTTCTTGCGCCGCGGCGAGACCTCGAAGCGGACGTTGCCGTTGACTTGCTGATTCTCAAGATCGATTCTGAATTCCGTGCCTTTCCCGGCCTCTTCCATGAGCTGCATGACTTGCGAAGAACTCAGAACAATGGGCAACAGTCCGTTCTGGAAACAGTTGCTGTAGAAAATCTGGCCGTAGGAGGGCGCGATCAGGGCGCGGATGCCCAGGCTGGCGAGCGCCCAGACCGCGTGCTCGCGCGAGCTGCCGGTGCCGAAGAACTCGCCGCAGACGAGGATCTTGGCGTCGCGGTAGCGCGGCTGGTTGAGGACGAACTCGGGGTTCTCGCTGCCGTCGGGCTTGAAGCGCGCCATCTCGAAGGCGTACTTGCCCATCTCCTCGCGCGGTGTGCCGGTACAGCGCTCGATGCGGATGATGTAGTCCGTATCGACGTTTTTCCGTGGCAAGGGGGCTGCGATCGCCTTCAGGAGTGAGAACTTCTCCATCAGAAACCTCTGACGTCCACGATCTCACCCGCGATCGCGGCAGCGGCGGCCATGGCGGGGCTGGCGAGGTGCGTGCGCGCCTGCGGGCCCTGGCGCCCTACGAAGTTCCGGTTTGAGGTCGAGACGCAGCGCTCGAGCGGCGCCACGTAGTCGCCGTTCGCCGCCACGCACATCGAGCAGCCCGCCTCGCGCCACTGGAAGCCCGCCGCCTTGAAGATTTCGTGCAGCCCTTCGGCTTCGGCGTCCTGCTTTATCCGCCATGAGCCCGGCACGACCCAGGCCTCGACATGCTTCGCCACCTTGCGCCCCTTGGCGACCGCGGCGGCGGCGCGCAGGTCGGGCAGGCGCGAGTTGGTGCACGAGCCGATGAAAACGCGGTCGATCTTTGTCCCGGCGATCGGCTTGCCCGCCGCGAGGCCCATGTACGCAAGCGCGTCGGGCTTGTTGTCCGGGATCGTGCCGTCCACGCCGACCACGTCCTCCGGGCTCGTGCCCCAGGTGATCTGCGGAGCGAGCGTCGCGCAGTCGAGCGCGTGCTCGGCATCGAACTTCGCGTTTGCGTCGGAGGGCAGCGTCTGCCAGTGTGCAATCGCCTTGTCCCAGTCGGCGCCCTTCGGCGCGAGGCGCCGGCCCTTCAGGAACGCGGCGGTCTTCTCGTCGGGCGCGACCATGCCGATCTTCGCGCCGAGCTCGATGGAGAGGTTGCAGACAGTCATGCGCCCTTCCATGTCGAGGGCGCGGATCGCCTCGCCCGCGTACTCGACCGCGTAGCCCATGCCGCCCGCGGTGCCGAGCTTGCCGATGAGCGCGAGGATCAGGTCCTTGGCGGTGACGCCGCGCGCAGGCGCGCCGCGGAAGCCCACGCGCATGGTCTTGGGCTTCTGCTGCGCGATCGTCTGCGTCGCGAGCACGTGCACCAGCTCGGTCGTGCCGATGCCCCAGGCGGCAGCGCCGAGCGCGCCGTGCGTGCAGGTGTGGCTGTCGCCGCAGACGAGCAGCGCGCCCGGAATGGTGAAGCCGGTCTCCGGGCCGATGACATGGACGATGCCCTGGCCGTCCTCGCCGATGTCGTAGATGCGCAGGCCCGCCTTGCGGCTCTCGTCCCGAAAGCCGTTGATGATGCGCACGGCGTTCGGGTTGTTGCCGCCGCGCGCGCCCGGCACGGTCGAGACCACGTGGTCGAACGAGCCGATGGCGAGCCCGGGGTTGCGCATCTTCAGCCCGCGCGTGGCGAGCGCCGATTGGGCGCGGTGGCCCGAGAGCTCGTGGATCACGTGCCGGTCGACGAAGAGGAGCTGCATGCCGTCGCCGAGCTCGTCTACGACGTGCAGGTCCCAGACCTTGTCGAACAGCGTGCGGCCGCTCATTTGCGCTCCACGTGGCGCTTCTCGAACTCCCAGACGTCGAGGAAGCCCACCAGCTCATGGAGCTGTTTCATGTTGAAGGTCTGGACGGGTGAACCTTCGGTCGTCTGCTTTTCTTTCAAGTGAGAATAGATCTTTTCGAGAGCAAAACATGCTGCGGCCATGCCCGCGCCGGGATAGATCGCGATCGAAAAACCGAAAGACTTCAGCTTTTCGGCGGAAACGACGGGCGAACGGCCGGTCGGCACCATGTTGGCGAGCAGCCACGCCTTCTTCGCGAGCGCCTGGCCGACCTGCCTGAACTCGTCCTCCGACTCCGGCGCCTCGACGAAGAGGATGTCGGCGCCTGCCTTCGCGAACGCCTTCGCGCGCTTGATCGCTTCGTCCAGGCCAAGGGCCGTGCGCGCGTCAGTGCGCGCGACGATGAGGAAGTTGCGGCTCGTGCGCGCCTCGACCGCGACCTCGATGCGCTTCACCGCGTCGGCGAGCGGCACCACGCGCCGGCCGGGCGTGTGGCCGCACTTCTTCGGCATCTCCTGGTCCTCGATCTGGATCGCCTGCACGCCGGCGGCCTCGTAGCCGCGCACCGTCTCGCGCACGTTCAGGAGCCCGCCGAAGCCGGTGTCGGCATCCGCGATCAGCGGCGTCTTCGTGCCTTGCGCGATCGTGCGCGCGCGCTCGACCATGTCGCGGTAGGTGACGAGGCCCGCATCCGCGAGGCCGAGGTGCGAGGCCGAGACGCCGTAGCCGGTCATGTAGAGCGCTTTGAACCCCATGCGGTCGGCGATCTTCGCCGAGAACATCTCGAACACGCCCGGCGCGACGATGAAGTCGCCCGCTTCGAGGATCGCGCGCAGCTTCTGCGCCATGGCTAGCGCGGGAAGGTGCCGTCGTTCACGTCGAGGATGGCGCCGTTCATGGTCGCCGGCGCGCCGGTGACGAGCCACAGGATCGCCGCGGCGATCTCCTCGGCGGTTCCGATGCGCCCGCTGTAGAGGTTCTGGCGCAGGCTCGCGCGGCGCGCGGCGTCGACGACCTTCAGCATCTCGCTCTCCACCGGCCCCGGCGCGACCGCGTTCACCTGGATGCCGTGCAGGCCGAGGTAGGAGGCGAAGCTGCGCGTCAGGCTCGCGACCCCCGCCTTGGTTGCGCCGTACCAGAGGTCGGGATGCGGCGTGTAGGCGGCGATCGAGGCGAGGTTGACGATGCGCCCTGACTTGCGCTTCTTCATCTGGTGCGAGACCGCCTCCATCAGCGCGGCCGGCGCCTCGAGGTTGATGCGGATGATCTTCTGGCGCGCCGCCGGCGGGTACTTGTCGTAGGGCATCGCGTTCTGGAACCCAGCGTTGTTGACGAGCGCGTGGATCTCGCCGAGCGACTCGATCAATTGTGGAATGCCTTCAAGGTTTTGAAGGTCGTATTCGGTTTTCTTTCCGTGGGGAAATTCTCCGAA
>Ga0233425_10000385_pt1 | contig 115626 bp, 95 predicted proteins | sample Watercolumn_Towu_2_FD_181712 | JGI IMG/M metagenome (GOLD analysis project Ga0233425, IMG submission 181712) | Freshwater microbial communities from Lake Towuti, South Sulawesi, Indonesia - Watercolumn_Towuti2014_140_MG | ecosystem: Environmental > Aquatic > Freshwater > Lake | place... | reverse complement strand
CCCCTGCCCGCCCGCAAAGCCCCCCACCCCGACGTCCGCAACTCAAAACCTTCCCCACGCTTCTGGCGCTTGTGATCGACCAGATAGCCCATGTTGAGCTGCGTCTTGCCACCGTAGTCGGTGGACAACTTGACGCCCTCCTGCCCTTCCCAGTCCTCGAATCGCAGCTTGTTGTTTGCCTGCGTTCGGATCACGTTGCGCGACAGCCAGCGGTCCCGGTTGGTAATCAGGTCCTCGTGCCGGCTGTGATGGTGGGCGTGCGCGATGTAGGGCTTGTTCGGATCGCCGTCCCGGAAGGCGATGGCCACCTCGGTCCCATCGATCAGCGGAAAGTGGAAACCGGTCTGCCGCGCTCCGGCAAACGGTTTCGCCAGACGCATCGGCACACTCTCACCGCCGTTCGGCCAATCCTCGAAATCCAGATCCAGGCGCACGACATAAAGGCCATGCTGGGTCAGATAGGCGTACTTATATTTGCCAGGAGACGTCACCCGCCCGCTCAGCGTGCCCGCGATGCGCGGCCATCGGCTCTCGTCGATCGGCAGGCGGAAGCGCCGATCCGAAGGAATGGCCTGGTAGGTATTGCGGTAAGCCTGGTCTCGGGCCCCGATATGGACGACTTCCGTGATTACCTGACCGTGCGGCGCATCGGGCAGGTTAATGTCCATACGCAGGATGCGCGCAGGCCGCAGGCCCAGGACATTGCTCTGGCCTTCATAGATGATTTGGCCAGCCAGCGCCGCCTCGTGGCGCAGTTGCGCTTCCCACTTGGCGCCCGCCATATCGAGGTGATGCGTGCCGTAGACATAGGACTGGCCGTAGTTGCCTGTTTCCTTGCGGGCGACATTGGCCTCACCTTCCTTGCGTTCGTACGAATCCGCCGGGTTGTAGTCGGCCGTGCGAAACGATTCAGGCACTGTATGCACGTGCGTCTGAATATCGAATACCGTCTCAATACCCGATTCCAGACCAGCCGTTTCCCGATAGGGAACCCGCAATACCGGCTGGTAAATATAGTGGTCGATGTCGTCGCAGACGTGAAACACATCGCCAAAGACAGCGCCATGCGGACTCGGGAGGAAATAGTTGTACAGCCCCTCCTGTTCCATAAGCAACCGGATGTAGTCCCAGTCGGACATCTGGTACTGGAGCCGGAATGGGTGCTCCGGATACTGGCGCCGAATCTTGAAAGCGAACTGGTGGCCTTCCAGGCCGTGGCGGCGAAGAATGGCTTCGATAATCTGCGGCGCGGTCTTTCTCTGATAGACACGGCTTGCCTTGGTCAGCGTCAGCAAGGCGACCTTCGGGCGCAACTCCATTTCATAGGCGCAGAAGTCGCGGGTCTGACGAGTTTTTGAAAAGCGGAAGATGCAGCCGGAGAACTGGCGAGGCTCGGAGCCGTCGCCGGGGTCGATCGAGAACGTGGCATCGCGGCGCACGTACTCCATCCGGTCCAGGTCCATCGGATGGGTCAATCGGATCTTGACGCTGTAGGGTTCGCCCAAGCGCTCCGTGGCTTCGAATGACACCACGGACAGGCCGGCAGCGCTGTTTGCACCGAGCACCTTGAGGTGATAGGGCTGCAGTCCAGTCACAGCCTTGAGCAGGCCGCCTCCCATTTCCTCCAGTTGATCCGCCCCCGCACCAGCCATGTTCCTCGCTCCGTTATCAGCGTGATCGAACTCGCCGAGCAGGCCGCCGGTTGCGACGCGCGGCCCACATTCCTGAGCGCTGCACGTTACGACGTTTTCATTAGGATGGGAATTGGCGATTCATCTCGAAAATAACGAAAGTTAAACAAAGCTTAAAATCAGGAAAATTCTATATACGATGTGTTTTTTATGCTGATACAAATCGCCAAAATTTCTTTTCTTTCCTATCTAAACTTTCCAGCCACGTCTAGATGTTAGAGATTCTTAACTCTGATATTAACAGGATAAAACAATGGGAATGATCGCGCTTAAGGGAAACCTCACCACCACGGACGGCGTAATCCTCGATGGGGACGAAACCATGCTCGACAATGGCGCACCGATCGCCAAACACCTCGGGCTCGCGTCCTGCCGCCGATGTGGACACAACGGGCAAATCTTTGGCACCGCCACAACCTTTCCGTCAAGCAACACACACGGCGTGCAGGACGGCGACATCGTCATGTGTCGCTGTCCGCGCGGCACGAATCGTGTGATTGCGCGATCCACAATTTTCTACCAGGAGTAAAACGTTTCCCGATACGTGCGGGCCTGCTGCCGCCAGCATCCATGCTTGGCCATCTTTCTTTCGAAATTGACAGGATATCGCTACGTAATCGTCGTTAAATTCGCATAAAAAATAAATCGATATATTTCGGAAGATTCCCAAAATTAAGTCCCCAAGCCTCGGGGAAATTTCAAGCCTGGACCTGCATGCGGGCGGAGCGCACAAGAAATCTAACTGCCGCTCAAGCTACTAGTGATACGGCTACGGCAATGCCCCAAAAAACACGGGCGCCCGCATGATCGCGAACAGGTGTGGGTCAAGTCGACAACCTGTGACGCCAGCATCTCTCCCACGTCGAAAAACGGCTCGATGCGTCGCCTAAGTGGCTTCGGGGACGTCTTTTCGCCGCTGGAAACCCTGACACTGGTTCCCCGACCGCCGCGACCGTGTAGACTTTCCGATTTTTTCAACTTGGCGACATGACGCGAGTGCCCCAGCGCACGGGCTTCAGCGGCCCGAAACTGCTACGCCTGCTGGCCAGTCTGAGCGACGCCGGGACCTCCAGGGCCGCGCCGTCGCTGTCGGCCGTCATGAGTCAGTGGCTCGACTGGACCGATGCCATTGCGCTGTCGACAGCGCTCAACGGCAATCCGCCGGCGACCCAGCCCGGCGCGCCGGCACGCCCCGCGATTGGCGATGCCGCCGGCACACACGTCCGCGCGATGCTGAGCGCCGCGATCCTGGGGCAAGGCACATCGCCGGACAGCCGGCGCCGCATGGTCGCGCGGCCGGCTGCATCCGATCCGGGTGAAACCGAGTTTGCCGTGCACCGTCAGCGCTACATCGCGTTGCAGCAGCAAATGGAGCGGGAAATCGCCGGTCTGCGTGCGCGGCTGCGCGCGGCACTGGCGACGCGCTCGCCGCGGGCGGCCCGTCTGGCGATGCTCGACGGCGTGATGGAACAGGTATTGGGTGCGCGCGAGTTGGCCGTGCTGGCTGCAGTGCCCGGCATGCTGGAACCCCATTTCACAAAGCTGCGCGACGCCGAGGGCGCGTGGCTAAACGTATTTCGCAAGGACATGCAGAGCGTGCTGCTGGCCGAGCTGGACATCCGGTTCCAGCCGGTGGAAGCCCTGCTCGCCGCCCTGCGTGAAAACTGACCGATCGACATGAACAGACACTTGACCCCGCTCGTCGTATTCCTCGCTGGCCTCGCCGTGGTCGGCTGGGTTGGCGCCGGCTACGCGGGCACGAATGCGCTGGCGCTGGCTGTCACGCTGCTTATTGGCGGCTTCTACGTGGGCGGCGCGTTCGAACTGCATCGTTACCGTCAGGCCACCCCAACCCTGACCGCCGCGCTGGCCGACCTTGCCGCACCGCCTGCAAGCCTTGGCGCGTGGCTGGACCGCCTGCACCCCAGCCTGCGCAACGCCGTGCGTCTGCGCGTCGAAGGCGAGCGCGTGGCACTGCCGGGCCCGTCCATGACGCCCTATCTAGTTGGATTGCTGGTGTTGCTGGGGATGCTGGGCACATTCCTCGGCATGGTCGGCACGCTGCGCACAACTGGCGTGGCGCTGGAAAGCGCCGCCGATCTGCAAGCCATCCGCGCCTCGCTCGCCGCGCCGGTCAAGGGCCTTGGCTTCGCATTCGGGACTTCCGTGGCTGGCGTTGCCACTTCGGCCATGCTCGGCCTGCTCGCGACGCTTGCCCGGCGCGAGCGCATGCAGGCCGCGCAGTTGCTCGACGAACGGATCGCCACCACCCTGCGCGTGCATTCGCGCCATCACCAGCACGATGCGGTATTTGCGCTGCTGCAAAAGCAAGCCGAACTGATGCCAGTGCTGGTGGATCGACTCGAAACGATGACCACGACAATGGCCAGCCGCAACGACGCACTGGGCGAGCGCCTTTTGGCCAGCCAGGACGCGTTCCACACACGCACCGACGCCGCCTACGCACGGCTGGCCGAAACCGTCGGACAGTCGCTCAAGGACGCCATCGCCGATAGCGCCCGCGTCGCCAGCGCGGCGATCCAGCCTGCCGTGGATACGACCATGGCCGGCATCGCCAACCAGGCCGCCACGCTGCGCGACACCGTCACGCAAACCGTTGAGCAGCACCTGACTGGCCTGTCCACCCGCTTCGACGCCGCCACTACCGTCGTGACTGACACCTGGCGCGAAGCGCTGGCCGAGCATCGCCAGGCAAACGCCGCACTGACCTCGGATCTGCGCGCATCGCTCGATGGCTTTGGCGAAAGCTTTGCGCAGCGCTCCGCGCGCTTGGTCGACGACATCGGCACGCGCGTCGACACGGCGGCGACCGCTGCGGCGCAGACGTGGGACGCAGCGGTGTCGCGCCTGGAACAGACCGGCGATGCTCTCGCCAGCACCCATCGCCAGGCCACCGCCGACGCATCGGCCACCCTCGCGCAGCACGCTGCCAACATCGCCAACACGGTAAGCCAGGCGCACGTCGATTTGCAGGCAAAACTGGAGACGCAGGAAGCTGCCCGTCACGCCGCGCTCGACGCCCGCGACGAACAGCGCCTCGCGGCATGGCGCGAAACGCTGGCAGCGATGGCCTCCACCATGCGCGACGAATGGCAGCAGGCCAGCGCGCAGGCCGCAGGGCATCAGCATGAAATCCGCGACGCGCTGTCGCAGACCGCACGCGATATCGCCACGCACACCCAGGCGCAGGCCGCCGGCACGCTTGCCGAGATCGACCGGCTGGTGCAAACCGCTGCCACGCTGCAACAGGAACTTGCCGCCCGCGACGAACAGCGCCTTATGGCATGGCGCGAAACGCTGGCAGCGATGGCATCCACCATGCGCGATGAATGGCAGCAGGCCAGCGCGCAGGCCGCAGGGCATCAGCATGAAATCCGCGACGCGTTGTCGGAAACCGCACGCGACATCGCCACCCACACACAGGCCCAGGCCACCGGCACGCTTGCCGAGATCGACCGGCTGTTGCAGGCCGCGGCCACGCTGCAACAGGAACTCGCCGCCCGCGACGAACAGCGCCTCGCGGCCTGGCGCGAAACGCTCGCCTCGATGGCATCTACCATGCGCGACGAATGGCAGCAGGCCAGCGCGCAGGCCGCCGGGCATCAGCGCGAAATCCGCGACGCGCTCTCGCAAACTGCGCGCGACATCGCCACGCACACGCAGGCGCAGGCCACCGGCACGATTGCCGAGGTCGCTCGCCTTGCACAAATCGCGACCGAGGCGCCGAAAGCCGCAGCCGAAGTCATCGCCGAGCTGCGCCAGAAGCTGACCGACAGCATGGCGCGCGACAACGCCATGCTGGACGAACGCGGCCGCCTGCTGGAGACCTTGAGCACCCTCCTGGACGCCGTCAATCACGCCTCGACCGAGCAACGCGCAGCGGTGGATGGACTCGTCACCACCACCGCTGACCTGCTCGAGCGCGTCGGCTCGCGTTTCACCGAACAGGTAGCCCAGGAAACCGGCAAGCTCGACGGCATCGCCGCACAGGTCGCCGATAGCGCCGTCGAAGTGGCAAGCCTGGGCGAGGCATTCGGCATGGCCGTTCAGATGTTCAGTGCGTCGAGCGACAAGCTGGCCGAACAGTTCGCGCGCATCGAAGGCGCACTCGACAAATCGATGGCGCGCAGCGATGAACAACTGGCCTACTACGTTGCACAGGCCCGCGAGGTGATCGACCTGAGCATGCTGTCGCAAAAGCAGATTCTGGAAAACCTTCAGCAGTTTTCCGCACAGCAGGCTGGCGCCGGGGTGGCATGACAGACCACGACTTCGACGCTGGCGTAGAGACCACCGTCCCCGCGTGGGCGGTGTTTGGCGACCTGATGTCGGTCATGCTCGGCGCGTTCGTGCTGGTGCTGCTTGGCGTGATCGGCGTGCAGATGGAATTGTCGTCCCGGCTGGAAAACGAAGTGAAGCAGCGGCAGGCGGAGCTGAAGCGGCGGCAGACGCTGGAACAGGCGCTTGCCGGGCCGCTTGCCGCCGGCCGCGTCACGCTGAAGGACGGGCGCATCGGTATCAGCGGCAACGTGCTGTTCGCACTGAATTCAGACCAGTTGCAACCCGAGGGGCGCGCGCTGCTCAAGAGCCTCGCCGCGCCGCTTTCGGCCTACCTTGGCGCGCGTGACGAAATCCTGATGGTGAGTGGCTTCACCGACGATCAGCAGGTGCGCGAAGGTAACCGGCGTTTTGCCGACAATCTGGAGCTATCGGCCCAACGCGCGCTGACCGTGACCCGTGCGTTGATCGAAGCAGGCGTGCCGCCCGCTTCGGTATTTTCGGCGGCGTTCGGATCGCAGCAGCCGGTGGCGCCGAACGTCACCGAGGAAAGCCGCGCGAAAAACCGCCGCGTGGAGATCGCGCCGGTACCAAGGGTGCCAAACGCCGCGGCCGGCGCCGCAAAAGCCGATGCATAGCGACGACCTGCACGCCACAATCGCGGCATGGCGCGACAGTGGCGCCGATCGCGCAGATCCGGTGCGCTTCTGCTTTATCGCAGCGATCGCACGGCGCGCGGCGCGCTACGACGGCGAAGCGGGTCGCCTGCTGGAAGCCCGCCTGACGCGACTGGTTGCCGACTACCGCGAAGTGCTGGCGCGAGCGCCTTGCGATGCGCCAGCGCGCACAGCATCGGCGCAACCGGCCGGAGCCATCGCCGCGCTTGCTGCGCTCAGCCACAGCCTTGCGCGCCCTGCGCATGCGGGCGAAACGCCAGCACGCCATACCGCTGGCGCTGCGCCGCTTGCCACGGCGCAGCGCGGCTATCCCGCCGAACCTGAACTGGTCGACTACTTCCGCGAAACATGGGCCCGCGTCAGCGTCGAACGCCAGTTGCGCCAGTCGCAGCAAGGCGTGCCCGAAAACGCCGGACCCCTGAACACCAACCATCTCGTGCATCGGGCGCTGTCCCTGATGCGCGAGGTATCGCCCGGTTATCTGGAACAGTTTCTGTCGTATGTCGATGCGCTGTCGTGGCTTGATGGCATGCACATCGCCGCCCCGGCGTCCGAGCGCGAGACGCCGCACGCTGCGCCGCGTAAACCGCGCGCCAGATCGAGCAAACCATCGAGCGGCACGCAGTAGACCGTCACCGCTTGCGCCAACCGTCAGGGCGCGGGCTTTTGGTGTGACGGCTCGGCAAAGTGTTCCTGCACAAGGCGCGCCGCCGCGTCCCATAGCGCGGGTGCGCCGCGCTGTATGACGGGGCCGTAGCGCGAGAACACCTGCTCCTGATTCAGTTGATGCGCTACCCACGTGCCGCCATCGGTGGCCACGTTATGAAGCAATGGCTGAAAGCGGTCTAGCGCCTTGGCGAATATCGCATCGGCGCTCTGCGCGGCTTCAAACTCGCACCACAGGTCGCGGAATTCGGCCGCCTGCGCATCGGGCAGCAGCGCAAAGATCCGCTGCGCCGCCTGTTGCTCACGCTCGGCCTGCGCTGCATGCATCGACGCATGATGGAACGGCGTGTCGCCCGCATCGATCTCGACGATGTCATGCAGCAGCAGCATCTTGACGACGCGCTCCACGTTGACAGGCGCCGCCGCATATTGCGACAGCACAAGCGCGTACATCGCCAGATGCCAGGAATGCTCGGCACTGTTTTCGCGTCGCGACTGATCGATCAGCGGCGACATCCGCAAGACGCCTTTCAGGCGATCGATTTCTCGAAGGAAGGCGAGCTGGCGCTCGAGATAGGATAGATTCACGGTAGCGGCCAATGGATCGCAATCATCGAGAAAAGGCGCCGCCCTTTGCGCGTTCAGTCATTTGCGTCGTCATCGTCCTTCTCCTCTGCGAGCAAATGCCCGTACGCGTCGATCTCCTTCTGGGTGCGCGCCTCGCTCGCGGCAATCTTCTCTGGCGTGACTTCGCCGTCGACGAATTCCACCGACACGCGCCGCACGCGCTGGTCCTTGTCGACAATGTCCTGCAGGACGCGATTGAACAGCATTTCCCCGGCCTTGAGGCCCAGCGCCCGCGGCACAAGCACCTTGACGAGCAGAATGTCGTCGCTGCCCGCTTCCGCCGCCTCGGCGACTGCGTTGCGTAGATAGCGTTTCAGTTTCAAGACACTGAGGTCGCCTGGCACCGCCACATACGACACCCGAATCGATTTCTTGCTCATGCTTCCCGCTTCCTGCTTCGGTGTAATGTTCAGCGGGCAAATATACCGTGCGCGCGGCATTTGCGGTGCAACACGGGCCGCAACCGAGCTGCACTTGCCGTGCTTGCATCGCCGCTATCGGGGCCCGTGGCGTGCTGTCCGCGCCGTACGAGCGGCTTCGACAGTTTTCTACTCGGACACGCACCAAGGCAGTAAGATGGCGCCCTTTCTCCCGTCGGAATCACCGTGATGCAAATACTGGTCGACGCAGACGCCTGCCCGGTCGTCGTCAAGGACATGTTGTTTCGCGCTGCGCAGCGGGTACAGGTCAGCGTCACGCTGGTGGCCAACCATTTCATGCGCACGCCGCCGTCGCGCTTCATCAAGTTGCTGCAAGTGCCCGCCGGTTTCGATGTCGCCGATCAGCGCATCGTCGAACTGGCCAATGCGGGCGATCTGGTGATCACGGCCGATATCCCGCTGGCAGCGGCCGCGCTAGACAAGGGCGCGCAAGTGCTGGACCCGCGCGGCGTCTGGTTCAACCGCGAGAACATCCAGGAACGCCTGACCATGCGCGACGTCATGGATCAGTTGCGCGCCGCTGGCATCGAGACCGGCGGCCCGGCGCCCTATGCACCGCAGGACGGTAAGGCGTTTGCCAGTCAACTGGACCGCTTTCTGGCCCGCCAGACGCCTCCGCGCAACGACGCCTGAATCTACCGCGCGCTTGATGCGCACATGACTGCCCATGGCCGCTCATGGCCGCCTTCGCTGCCACGATTGTGATCCGCCGCGCGCATTGAATCCGTAGCGCCTTTCGAGGCCACTTGAGGGGCCTCGGGGCGCTTCATTGCGCACCTCGGACAACACCTGCGGCGCGCACCGTGAATTCCTTCGCGCACACGGCGGGGATCCATCCGGACAATCGATATCAGACAAACACCTACACAACAGATAGTGGCTCGGACGTAGTCACATCCTGTGCCGGATGCCTAGACTTCTACCTTGTACGACGTGGAGTATCTCCCACGGTCCGGTACACGTTAAACGCACCGGCTGACGGCGGCCCGACACCGTTTCGCCGCCGGTGCTCCCTGCGATCCGAAATGGAGCTAACAACATGAAATATCCGTTCATCGTCGCTCTCGCCGTGACCACCCTTGCTGGCTGCGCCGTCTCGCCATACACCCCTCCCCCTACTCCGGCGACGCGCGCCGTCGGCCCCAGCAAGCTGGAGCCCAAGGCGGCCGCGCAATGCATCGGACAGAAATGGGCCGACGCCTCGCGCCAACAGGTAACGATGCAATACATGCTGGCCAACGACCAGGCGTTCGATGTCTACGTGCCCGGACAGCAACCGCCGAACGGCGACGCCGCCGTGGTGCGCAAGGCGCCCAACGGCCCGGGCTCCTGGCTCGGTTTCCGCGGCGCCGACAGCAATGCTGCTGCCGCCATCAGCCAGTGCCAGTAACCCAGTAACCGTATGACACCAGCGCGGCCGTCCGCCGAGGCATAAGCGCCTTCGGCTGCGTCGGCCGTGCTCACTACCGGGGCCCGCGCCGCACACGGTTACCAATCGAATCGCGCTTGCGCCCGTTCATCGCCGGCTCCAATCCTTTACGCCTCGACCGTTGCAGCGGCTTAAGCCGCGGCTTCGGGCATTCGCGGCACAAAGCGCTGCCGGTCGATCTGTCCGGCACGGGCCACCAGCACGGTGGCCTCGGGGATTTCTTCCCATACCCCCTGCACATCGATCAGCGGCTCAGACAGCACCAGGAACGCATCGTCCCCGGCGGCAATGATGCGAGGATCGTCCGGATACAGCGCCCGCAACTGCCGGAACGACGTGCTGTGGAAAAGCGAGCGCGACGCGCTTTCGCTCGAATACCGCACTGCCACCACCTGCTTGCCGTCGGTCACGCAGACCGTCATGTTCAACGGACATTCCACGCCGTTGCGTCGGCCCACCTCTTCGATCAGGCCCGCCATGCGCTCCAGCGCGCCGCGCGGGTCGCGCTCCAGTCCAAAGGTGAGCGCCAGGAAGAACATGATTTCCGAATCGGTGGACCCTTCGATCCAGCGGAACAGATGCGGCGCCACGGCCATCATCAATTCGCGCCGCACAACCGGATAGTCGCGAATCAGCCCGTTGTGGACAAACAGCCAGCGGCCGAAGCGAAACGGATGACAGTTGGTTTCCTGCGTGGGCGTGCCAGTGGCGGCGCGCACATGGGCCACGAACAGCGGCGCCCGCACTGCCCGCGCGGTCTCGCGCAGATTGGTGTCGCTCCACGCCGGATGCAGGCAACGATAGCGGAACGGCAATTCCGAATGCCTGCCGTACCATCCCACCCCGAAGCCGTCGCCATTGGTTGTCGTATGGCCAAGCCGAGAATTCAGGCTCTGGTCTATCAATGAATGCTCGGGCTGGAACAACACCGCCTCCAATGGAACAGATCGGCCCGAATAGGCCAGCCAACGACACATGACGCGCTCCCCCCTAGAGTGCTGGTTGATCACTTCAGCATAGCAAGCGAGGCGCGATACGATGCGGAATCTTCCGAACGTGGCGTCGGCCGGACATCGCACCGCGCAGTCGGCCGTTTGAATTTCGCTTGTCGTTTGCCACAGGGCCGACGATCATTTCGCAGCCGCGGCTCTCGCAAGGCCCGCGGCGCAACCTTTCAACGCCACCCATATGAAGCGCCAATTCGACGATCTTCAGCTTGGCAGCATCGAACTGTTCTGTATGGCGGCCGAACTGAGCAGTTTCACCGCCGCGGCCGCAGCCGCCGGTGTGACGCCAGCCGCGGTGAGCCGCAGCGTGCAGCGTCTGGAGGAACGGCTGGGCGTCAGGCTCTTTGTCCGCACCACGCGCCAGATCCGCCTGACCGACGAGGGCCGAGCATATTTCGAGGAAAGCCGCCAGGCGCTGGCGCAGCTGGTCGATGCGGAACGCCAGATCAGCGGCCAGCACGCCACGCCGGCCGGGCGACTGCGCGTGAGCCTACCCACGCCCTATGCGCATTACCGCGTGCTGCCCGTATTGCCAGAGTTTCGCGAACGCTATCCGGAAGTCGATATCGACGTGCATATCAGCAATCGCAATGTAGATTTTGCCGACGACACTTACGACCTCTCGGTGCGCGGCCGCGCGCCGGACGATTCCACGCTGATCGCCCGCAAGCTGGAAGACGCCGAAATGGTGGTGGTGGCGACGCCCGCCTACCTGAGGCGCCACGGCACGCCCGCCACGCTGGACGATCTAGCCACGCATCAATGCATCCAGTTCGAGCGGCCCAGCAGCGGACGTCGCATCGCGTGGACATTCCGGCAGGATGGACAGGACATCGACATCCTGACCAGCGGCGCATACGGCACGTCCGAGGATGCGCTCGGGGGCGCCACGCTGGCGCGCGCCGGGGCGGGTCTGTTCCAGACCTACCGCTTCGTCGTGGAGCACGATCTGCGCGACGGTACTCTGGTGGAGGTACTGCAGCAATACGGCGGCAGCACCCGCCCGTTCGTTCTGCTTTACCCGCATGCGCGCCATGTGTCGCGGCGCGTGCGCGCGCTGGTCGACTTTCTCGTCGAGAAGTTTTCGGCGTAGAACATCGGCGCGCAGCGGTTCAGTCGCCCTTTATCTGCGCGATCACCACCAGGATCACCGCTGCATTGCCGGGCTGCTGCGTTGCCGAATACGCGGCGCGCGCGTGGCCAGCCTTGTCTCCCAGCACCTGCGCAAACAGGTCTGACGCACCGTCCAGCACCGCGGGCTGATCAAGCATACCCGGCGCGCTTGTCACATGCCCCTCCAGCCGGACGATATGGTCCAGCCGTTCGAATCCGCCCAGGTAAGCGTGGATCTGCGCCAGCACATTGAGCGCCGCAAGTTCCGCCGCCTGTTTGCCCTCGGCGACGCTGAGGTCCTTGCCAACCTGTCCACTCCACACCACCTTGCCATCGCGCAACGGCAACTGGCCGGAAACGAACAGCAGGTCGCCGGCGCGGCTGACTGCCGTATAACTGCCCAGCGGTTGCGGCGGCGATGGCAGCGTCAGGCCGCGTGCAGCGAGCTTCGATTCAATGGTCATCAACGTCTCCCCTGGATAGCCTGCTTCCGACTGTAGCCGCACACCACCCGTACACCAATCGGCGCCAGGAACATGACTTGATACATCGTGGAACAAGCATGGCCGTTCCATTTCGACTATCATTCCTAAAATAATATCGTTTATCCAATATCATTCTCTTTTTAGAATGGCTTGATTCACCAGCCGGACGCTCATGGAACTTGCCGAACTTGAAATTTTCCGCGCCGTGGCGGCCGAGCAAAGCGTCACGCGCGCGGCGCGCACGCTGGAGCGCGCGCAGTCCAACGTCACCACACGCATCAAGCAACTGGAAAGCGATCTTGGCGTGGACCTCTTTCATCGCGACAGCAAGCGCATGACGCTCACGCCCGAGGGCCAGCGGCTGCTCGGTTACGCCGACCGCCTGCTTGCGCTGGCCGAAGAAGCGCGCCAGTCGATGCGGGGCGATGGCCCCAGCGGCAAGCTGCGCATCGGCGCCATGGAAAGCACGGCGGCCGCGCGCCTGCCCAAGCCGCTGGGACGCTATCACGCGGCGTGGCCCGAGGTTGGGGTCGAGATCCAGACCGGCACCACCGCTGCGCTGGTCGATGCAGTGCTCAATCACCGTATCGATTGCGCACTGGTGGCGCATCCCGGCACCGCCCCCGCGCGCGAGGCTGACATGGCGGACCTGGGACCGGGATTGGAAGGCACGTGGCTGTTCAGTGAGGCGCTGGTGCTGGTACTGCCCGCCAATCATCCGAAGGTGCGATCGCCCGACGATCTGCGCGTGCGGCAACTGGCCGTCTTCGCGCGCGGCTGCACCTATCGCGGCGTGGCCGAGCAATGGCTGGCCCAGGGCGCGGACGATGCGCGCCGGCATCTTGCAGTGCAGGAAATGCCCTCCTATCACGCGATCCTGGCCAGCGTTTCGGCCGGCACCGCGGTGGGCATCGTGCCGCGTTCGCTTCTGGCGTTGCAGCGCGAGGTGTCCGACCTGCAGACCGTGCCAGTGCGCACCGTTCACACTTATCTGATCCGCCGCGCGGGCTTCTCCACGCTGGCCTTCGATGCCTTCCTCAAGGAGATGCGCCGTGGCTGACGTCGATTCGATGCGCGTGTCCGCTTCGCCGGCCTCGTCGTCCTGGCGCGAAGCGATGGCCGCTGCACTCGCGCTGGCCGTCGCGATGGGCTTTGGCCGCTTCGCGTTCACCGGCATGTATCCGCTGATGGTGCGCGACGGCACGATGTCCGTCGCCACAGGGTCGCTCGCCGCGTCGGCCAACTATGCGGGCTATCTGCTGGGCGCGCTGCTTGCCGCGCGGATCCCCCACGTCAGCGCCAGCCGCTGGTCGCGGATCGCTCTGGCAGGCACGGTGGCATGCCTTGCCGCGCTGGCGCTGCCAGCGCCCGCCGCAGTGTTGATCGGCGTGCGGTTTCTGGCCGGGGTGCTCAGTGCGCTGGCGCTGGTATGTTCCGCCATCTGGCTGCTGCAGATTCGGGCACAGCATCACGGCGCGCCGCTGATGTTTTCCGGCGTCGGCCTCGGCATTGTGGTGTCCGCGGAGTTGATCGCGATGGGCAACCTTGCGCACTGGCACAGCTTGACGATCTGGCTGGCGCTGGCCGCTGGCGGCGCCACGCTGTCCGCGTTGGGTTGGCAAACCCTACGCCTGCCCGCACGTACCGACGACGTCGCGGCAGCCGCAGCGCATGCGACGGCCGGCCCGGGTATCGGCCCATGGCCGCTGATTGCCAGCTACGGCCTGGCCGGATTCGGCTACATCATCACCGCCACGTATCTGCCGCTATTCGTGCGCGACGCGCTGGGCCAGATCGATCCGATCCACATCTGGGCGGCGTTCGGGCTCGGTGCCGCGCCGTCATGCTTCCTCTGGCATGCCATCCACGAACGGCTTGGCACGCAACGTGCGATGCAGTGCAACCTCGTGGTACAGGCCGTTGGTGTGGTACTGCCCGCGCTGAGCCACACCGCGCCAGCGTATCTGGCCAGCGCGATACTGGTGGGCGGCACTTTCATGGGCACCGTCACCATTGCCGCGCCGGCTGCTCGCCGGCTCGCCCACAAGGTGCGCTTCAATCTGTTTGCCGTGATGACGGCGGCCTACGGCGTCGGCCAGATCGTCGGGCCGCTGGCATCCACGGCGCTCATGCGCGGCGGACATGACTTCAATCTGCCACTGGAAATTGCCGCGGCGTCGCTGCTGCTGGCAGCCAGCCTGTGCGAGATCTAACCTTTCCAACGGAGACCGCAAATGACCCTACCCGCTCAGTCCGTGCCATCCACCCAATCCCTGCCGTCGTTCCTGTCGCGTCTGGGCATCTCGACGCCGATCATCCAGGCGCCCATGGCCGGCGTCAGCACGCCCGCGCTGGCAGCGGCCGTCACCAACGCCGGCGGACTCGGATCGCTCGGCCTGGGCGCGATGGATGCGGCAGCCGCGCGCACCGCCATCCAGGACACGCGCGCCCTGACTGCCGGCCCGTTTCACGTGAACTTCTTCTGCCACAGCCCGGCGCAGGCCGATCCCGCGCGTGAAGGCGCATGGCTTGGCTATCTGGCTTCAGTGTTCGCGGAATTCGGCGCCACACCGCCGGCGTCGCTGCGCGAGATCTATCAGTCGTTCCAGACCGACGAGGCAATGCTGCAGATGCTTCTGGAAGAAAAGCCCGCAGTCGTCAGTTTTCATTTCGGGCTGCCGGACGCCGGCAAGATCCAGGCACTGCACGACGCCGGCATCTTCCTGATGGCCTCCGCGACGACGCTGGCCGAAGCGCGGCTGATCGAGGCGGCGGGCATCGACGCCATCGTGGCGCAGGGCGTGGAAGCTGGTGGGCATCGCGGCGTATTCGACCCCAAGCAGCCGGACGAAGGCCTTGGCACCATGGCGCTGGTTCGTGTGCTGGCGCGCGAAACCTCGCTGCCTGTCATCGCCGCAGGCGGCATCATGGACGGCGCGGGCATTGCGGCCGCGCTGGCACTTGGCGCGCACGCGGCGCAAATGGGCACCGCGTTCGTGGCGTGTCCGGAGACCGCCGCCGACGCCGCGTATCGCGCCGCGCTGACGTCGGGCCATACCCCGCCCACCACATTGACCACGGCGATATCCGGGCGCGCCGCGCGAGGCTTCTCCAATCGCTTCACGGCGTTGGGCACTGCGCCCGGCGCGCCGTCGATGCCGGACTACCCGATTGCCTACGACGCTGGCAAGGCACTGCATACAGCGGCCAAGGCGCGCGGATCGGCGGACTTTGCCGCGCAATGGGCAGGCCAGGCGGTGCCGCTGGCGCGCGCGCTGCCGGCCGCCGAAATGGTCGCCACGCTGACGCAGGAACTCGCGCAGGCCATCGACGCGCTGACGGCGTTGCGCGGCACATTGCGCTGATCGCCCACGCATTTCCCACCCGATTATTGATGGAAAGCCCGGCCGCGTCGCCGGGCTGATCGGCGTGGCTGCGCGAATGCCGTTGCCAGGCATTTGTTACCGCCACGCATAACTGTTTGTGCTCCGCGGCCGTTCACCGCCGCGCTGGACTCACCTAGATTTGCCTGCATCGACCACGTTGGTTCGATTGGCGCAAACGCCACGGTCAATCCAGATACGAGAGGTTCATCATGAGCACAACGCAAACCACCCAATCCACCCAGCACCCCCAGGCCACGCAGAAGGTCGCGATCGTCACTGGCGCATCGCAGGGCATCGGCGCGGAACTGGTCAAGGCATATCGTGAACGCGGCTACCGCGTCGTCGCCACGGCGCGCAGCATTCGCCAGGCCGACGACGCCGGCGTGCTTGCCGTGCCCGGCGACATTGCCGATCCCGACACCGCGCGCCGTGTCGTCGCGCAGGCCATCGAAGCGTTCGGCCGTGTCGACACGCTGGTGAACAACGCCGGCGTCTTTATCGCCAAGCCGTTCACGGCTTACACCGCGGAAGACTTCGCCACCAAGGTCGGCGTCAATCTGGCCGGCTTCTTCCAGATCACCCAACTGGCCGTGGCGCAAATGGAAAAGCAAGGCGGCGGACACGTCGTCAGCATCACCACGAGCCTGGTCGACCACGCCATCGACGGCGTGCCGTCGGTGCTGGCATCGCTGACCAAGGGCGGCATCAATGCTGCCACCAAGTCGCTGGCGATCGAATACGCCAGGCGCGGTATCCGCGTGAACGCTGTCTCGCCCGGCATCATCAAGTCGCCCATGCATGCGCCCGAAACGCACGAGGCGCTGGGCCAGCTGCACCCGATGGGCCATATGGGTGAGATGAGCGATATCGTCAACGCCGTGCAGTTCCTGGAATCGGCCCCGTTTGTGACCGGGGAAATCCTGCACGTCGACGGCGGCCAGAGCGCCGGGCACTGATCGCTGCCCACCCGCCCGGGGCCGTGCCGGCAGCGCCAATGCGGCACCGGCGCGGCGACCGAGGGTAAACCCTATTATTCCGCGCCCATGCGTGTCGACCAGCTCACCTAGACTGGAAGTTTTCGCCACTCGACAACCCTGCAGAGGAACGCACATGGCCGCGATTGAAGTGAAGGTGCCCCAGCTCTCCGAATCCGTTTCGGAGGCCACGCTGATCCAGTGGAAGAAGCAAGCCGGCGAGGCCGTCAAACGCGACGAAATCCTGGTGGAACTGGAGACGGACAAGGTAACGCTGGAAGTGCCCAGTCCCGCCGATGGCGTGCTGGCAAAGATCGTGCAGCCGGACGGCGCGACGGTGCATGCCGACGAAGTCATCGCCGTGGTCGATACCGAAGGCAAGGCAAGCGCCGCACCCGCACCATCCGCTGCAGCCTCCAAACCGGCCCCGGCACCTGCCGCAAAGCCGACACCTGCTCCTGCGGCCGCATCGGTCTCCACCTATGCCTCCGCCCCAGCATCCGCGCCCGTCACCACCGGCGGCGCACCCGCGTCTGCCCAAGCCGATTTCGATGTGATCGTGGTCGGCTCGGGCCCCGGCGGGTACATCGCGGCAATCCGCGCTGCGCAGCTTGGCAAGAGCGTGGCCTGCATCGAGGAATGGAAGGATCCGGCCGGCAAGCCGCGGCTCGGCGGTACGTGCCTCAATGTCGGCTGCATTCCAAGCAAGGCGCTGCTGGCGTCGTCCGAGCATTTCGAGCAAGCCAAGCACGGGTTGGCCGAACACGGCGTTCAGGTGAAAGGCGTGACGCTGGATCTGGCGCAGATGATCAAGCGCAAGGCCGCGATCGTCGACAAGTTCACGGGCGGCGTCGAGTTCCTGTTCCGCAAGAACAAGGTCACGTGGATCAAGGGACATGGCAAGCTCAAGGGCCGTCGCGCCGACGGCGTCATCGAGGTCGAGGCGAACGAAGGTGGCGCCGCCAAGCCCTACACGGCGCGCAATGTGATCGTCGCCACGGGATCCAAGGCGCGCCATCTACCCAACGTGCCGGTCGACAACAGGATCGTGGCGGACAACGAAGGTGCGCTTTCCTTCGATTCCGTGCCAAAGAAGCTTGCCGTGATCGGCGCGGGCGTGATCGGGCTGGAGCTGGGATCGGTCTGGCGTCGCCTCGGTTCCGAAGTGACGATATTGGAGGCGCTCCCCACCTTTCTCGGCGCCGTGGACGAGTCGATCGCGCGCGAGGCAGCCAAGCAATTCGCCAAGCAGGGACTGACGATCCATCTGGGGGTCAACATCGGCGAGGTAAGCACCACCGCCAAAGGCGTCAGCATTGCCTACAAGGACAAGACCGGCGCAGACCAGAAGCTCGATGCCGACCGCCTGATCGTATCGATCGGGCGGGTGCCGAATACCGATGACCTGGGGCTGGACGCCGTAGGACTTGCCACTGACGCGCGCGGGTTCATTCCCGTGGACGACCAGTGCCGCACATCGACGCCGGGCATCTATGCGATCGGCGACGTGGTGCGCGGCCCGATGCTGGCGCACAAGGCCGAAGACGAAGGCGTGATGGTGGCCGAGGTGATCGATGGCCAGAAGCCGCATATCGATTACAACTGCATTCCGTGGGTGATCTACACCGAGCCCGAGATCGCCTGGGTAGGCAAGACCGAAGCGCAATTGAAAGCCGAGGGCCGCGCCTATCGCACCGGTCAGTTCCCGATGTCCGCCAATGGGCGCGCGCTGGGCCTGGGCCGGCCAGAGGGCTTCGTGAAGATGATTGCCGACGCCACCACCGATGAACTGCTGGGCGTGCATATCATTTCGGCCAACGCATCGGACCTGATCGCGGAAGGCGTGGCGGCGCTGGAATTCAAGGCCGCGTCCGAGGACATCGGCATCATCAGCCACCCGCACCCGTCGCTATCCGAAGTGATGCGCGAAGCCGCACTGGCCGTGCAGAAGCGGGCGCTGAACATGTAGGCGGCCGGCGCATCCGTCGCTCGCCGGCGCGGGCGGCGGCGCGGCCCCTGTCAGCTCAAACCTGCGGCGTGGCGCTTGCGGTAGTCGGCAGGCGTGACGCCCACCACGCGCAGGAATGCGCGCCGCAGGGTATCCACGCTGGAGAATCCACATTCGGCTGCAACCTGCTTGGGCGCCAGCGCGCCGTCTTCGAGCAATTCCCGCGCCGCCGAAATCCGCGCGGCCTCGACCCAGCTAGCGGGCGTAACGCCGACGTCTTCCTGAAACAGCCGCGAGAGATGGCGCGCGCTGACACCGATGCGCGCCGCCAGGCTCGGCACGTCATGCGGCATCGCCGGATTCGCCGCCACCCAGCGCTGCAACGCCTGCAGCGCGGACCGGTTCACCGCGGCTGGCACTTCGCGCCGGATAAATTGCGTCTGCCCGCCCGGGCGCTTGAAGAACATCACGAGCTGACTGGCGACCCTCAACGCAATCTCGCGGCCAAGATCTTCCTCGACCAACGCCAGCGCCAAATCCATTCCGGCTGTGACGCCAGCCGCGGTGCGCACCTTGCCGTCGCGCACATGAATCGCATCCGCATCGACTGCGATCTTCGGGAACCGCTCGGCCAGCGACTGCGCGACGGCCCAATGCGTGGTGATGCGTCTGCCGTCAAGCAGGCCCGCCTCGGCCAGCAAAAAGGCGCCGCTGCACACTGACCCGAAACGCCGCGTGGTGGGCGCGGTGCGCCGTAACCACCCTACAAGCGGCGCCGGCGGCGCTGTATCGCCGATGTGTGGCGCACCCGCCGCCAGCAGCGTGTGCAGGCGCGGCAGCCGGTGCGCATCCGGATCGTCGTCGATCGCAACATCGGGCAGAAGCCGGACGCCCGACGAGGCACGCAACGGCCCGCGGCGCGGCGCAATGACGACCGAACGATACACCTCTGCGCCGGCCTGAATATTGGCCTCGGCAAACACATCCAGCGGGCCCGATACGTCCAGCAACTGAACCCCTTCCACCGCCAGCAGACCGATATTTCTGACCGCACGCATGACTAATGTCCCGTTTTACCTGGAATGTCCCAATTCATCGTATCACGACGTTTGGAGACATCCTACGCGCAAGCCATACTCAATTCAACCCGAACCGAACAGGAGCCGATCATGCGTTTCACCGTTGGCGACATCGCCATTCCAGACAGCCAGTTGGCCCGCGAAATCACTGAACTCGTGCGCGATACCGAGTCGCCGCTGCTGTTTCATCATTCCAGCCGCGTCTACTACTGGGCGGCGCTGACCGGCCAGCGTCGCGGCCTGCATTACGATGCGGAACTGCTGTATGCCGGCGCGATGTTTCACGACATGGGCCTCATGCCCGCGCACAGCAGTCACGACAAGCGCTTCGAAGTGGATGGCGCGAACGTGGCGGCCGATTTCCTGCGCAGCCGCGGCATCGGCGAGCGCGAAGTGGAAAAGGTCTGGACGGCCATTGCGCTGCACACCACGCCCGGCATTCCGGAATTCATGGCGCCCGAGATCGCACTGGTTACCGCCGGCGTCGAAATGGATGTGCTTGGCATTCGCTACGACAACTTTGCCGATGCCGACCGCGACAGCGTCGTTCACGCGCACCCGCGCCCCGCGCATTTCAAGGAAGACATCATCGAGGCGTTCTACAACGGCATCCGGCACAAGCCCGAAACCACGTTTGGCAATGTCAAGGCTGATGTCATCGCCGACAAGGAGCCGCATTTCCATCACGGCAATTTCTGCAGTGTGATCCGGCAATCGGCCTGGAAAGGCTGATGCGCCTGGCGCGCCTGCCAACCGGTACGGCGCGCGCGATATCAGCCCACGTAGCGACGCAGCACCGACGCCAGCATTTCCTCGCTGGGTGGCTTGCGCAGCAGCAGGTCGATGCCGGCCGCACGGCAGGCGCGCTTCCGCGCCGCATCGACGGTGGCGCTGATCGCCACGATCGGCATCCGGCTGGCTTGTGCGCCCGCGCTGCTGCGTCCGTCGCGCGCGCCCTGCTCCGTCTCGCGCACGGCGCGCGCCAATGCAAAGCCGTCCATGCCGGGCAGATCGAGATCGGTCAGCAGCAATGACGCGCCGTGCTGCAGCGCGGCCCACGCCTGCTTGCCGTCCTCACACGCCACGAGGTCGCAGCCGCCGATCGTGCGAAGTTGATGTGCCATCACGAACAGGCAGACGGGATGATCCTCCGCCAGCACGATGCGCGGCAAAGGCGCGCGGTGGTTGGCGCAAGGCTGGGCAGGGGTGGAAGGGGTTGCGGACACGGCAGCGAGATCCAGGAAGGCATTCGGACGATCTCGTTATTGTGAAGGCCGTGGCCGCGCGCAGGTTACGGAAATTTCCGCAAGTATTGGCTGAAACGTCGGAATTTGAGGCTCAACCCACGCGATTGCGCAGCGGTTCGCCCTGCCGCCACCTGCGCAGGTTGTCCAGGAAGATCTCGACCACGCGCGCCGCGTTGCCATCGGAGAACCCCGCGCTATGCGGCGTGGCGATGACGTTGGGCAGCGTCCAGAGCGGCGACGTCGAAGCCAGCGGCTCATGCGCGTACACATCGAGGTACGCGCCGGCCAAATGCCCACTGCGCAAGGCGCCGATCAGTGCGTCTTCGTCGACGACCTCGCCGCGCGCCACGTTGATGAGCCTTGCACCGGCCGGCAGCAGCGCCATCGCGCGGGCATCGATCAGACCGCGTGTGCGATCCGTCAGCGGACACGCCAGGATCAGCCAATCGGTGCGCGGCAGCACCGCGGGCAACTGTTCGAACCCGATCGATGCGATGCCGTCGCCAGCCGGTGCGGCATGCTGCCTGACCGCTGTCACCGACAGCCCCAGCACGCGCAGCACGCTACCGATCTGTTGGCCGATCGGACCCCAGCCGACGATCACGGCGTGCTGTCCCTGCAGGTCGCGTGGCAGGCCGCTGCCGATCAACGGCGCCCAGCGCTGCTGGCGCTGCGCCTCGATCAGTTGCGGAAAATGACGCGCCAGCGCGAGCAACCCCGCCAGCGCGGTTTGCGCCACGACGCCCGCATTGGCGCCCGACGACGTGGTCACGCTCACGCCACGCTGCCGCAACTGGCCAAAGATGGCGCGGTCCGCGCCGGCCGAATGCGTATGCACCCACCACAACGAAGGCGCCTCGAGCATCGCCGTATAGAAGCGCTGCGTGCCGGGCTGGATTTCGTGCTTGGTCGACAGCCCGGTGACATCGCGCGAGACAAACGCCACCTCGGCGTCCACGGCGCGCGGGTCGTCCACGTCGGGCACGCTGACCGGCTGCCACGGTTGCCCGTGCAGCACGGCGTCGATCTCCGCGCGATGCGCGTGCAGCGTGGATGGCGACAGCAGGATGCGCAAGGATTCAGGCATGGCGATCACTCAATCGACAGTCGCGCCGGAGGCTTTCACCACGGCTTTCCATTTGACATACTCCGCGCGCGTGAAATCGCCAAACTGCTTCGGCGATCCACCCACGGGATCCGCGCCCTCGCGAATCATCTGCGCCTGCAACGACGGCAGCGCGTCGTTGACAGCCTGATTCAGCTTGGCAATCACATCGGCGGGCGTGCCCTTGGGCGCAAAGAAGCCGAACCAGGATCCCGCAGCAAAGCCGGGGAAGCCTTTCTCGGCCACCGTTGGCACATCGGGCAGCGAGCGCGAGCGCTTGGCGCTGGACACCGCCAGTGCGCGCAGCTTGCCGGCCTGGATATGCGCCATCACCGACGGAATGGTGGCAAACATGAACTGCACGCGACCCGACAGCAGGTCGTTCAACGCATCGGCGCCCTTGTACGGGATGTGCGTGGCCTGCGTGCCGATACGTTCGGTCAGCATGAACCCGGACAGATGCGACGACGTGCCCACGCCAGTGGAGCTGTAGTTGAGCTTGCCCGGGTTGGCCTTGGCATACGCGACGAATTCGTCGAAGTTCTTTACCGGCAGCGATGGATGCACCACCAGCACATTGGGGACATCGGCGATCTGCACAACGGGCACCAGATCGGTCAGCGGATCGTAGTTGAGTTTCTTGTAGAGCGTCTGGTTGATCGAAATCGGCCCGACCGAGTTCACCAGCAACGTGTAGCCATCAGCCGGCGCGCGCACCACGAATTCGGTACCGATGTTGCCACCCGCGCCGGGGCGGTTGTCGACGACGAACGACTGCTTGAAGCGCTGCGCCATCTGTTGGCTGACGCTGCGCGCCAGCATGTCCGTGGTGCCGCCCGCGGTGAATGCCACCACCACGCGCACCGGCTTGGCGGGATACTCCTGGGCGTGCGCGGCCACGCCGTGCGCCAGCGCGGCCATCATCACGCCGGTCAGCAGCCGGCGCGCACGAATCCATCGTGGGGCAAGGTTGTTCATGGATGTCTCCGTTCCGTTTATGGTTATGTTTGTGTTCGATTCGTGCGCGGTTGAAGGCGCGCGGCCTCGTCAGGCCGGAAAGTCGTACAGCCGCGCGGGATTGCTCACCAGCACGCGCTGCCGATCCGCGTCGTCAGGCAGCCAGCGCGCCAGCAGGTTGAACAGTGCGCCGTCGTCGGGCATCTGCGCCGTTTCGAAGTAGTTGATATGCGGCCAGTCCGATCCCCACACCACCTGTTCCGCGTTGGCCGCCATCAGCGCCGCGACAAAGGGATCGACTTCGCGATACGGCGCGCCGGCCGGCTGCAGCCGGTCCGCGCCGGAAATCTTGGTCCACGCCACGCCCTCGGCCAACATTGCGCAAAGGGTCTGGAAGCCCGGGTCGTGCGCGCCGCGCGCCGTGGCCATGCGGCCCATGTGGTCGATTACCAGCGGCAGTCGCAATGCCTTCAGGCGCGGCCCGAGTTCGACGAGATCGGGCGCATGGATCCAGATCTGCGCATGCCAGCCGCGTGCCCGGAGACGCGGCGCCAGCGACTCCAGCACATCGATGCCGACGCCGTTGCGATACACCGCGTGGCCGGCCAGCTGGTACAGGTTGAAGCGCACGCCGCGCACGCCGGCATCGTGCCAGGCGTCGAGCTGTGCGTCGGCAATATCGGGCGCAGGCACCGCGATGCCGCGCAGGCGTTCGGGGTATTGGCGCAGCGCATCGATCACCACGCTGTTGTCGGTGCCGCTGGCGCTGGCGGTGACCAGCACGCCGCGCGTCAGGCCCAGTTCGTCGAGGTGCGCGATAAAGGCGTCTGCGGGATGTTCGGCAGGCGTGTAGCTGCGGTCTGCGGCCAGCGGATACCGTGCAAACGGACCAAAAACATGGGCGTGGCTGTCGCACGCGCCGGCGGGCGCGCGGAATGCGGGAGCCACCGCAACGGGCAGCGGTGGCAGGCAGGGACGTGTCATGGCGGTTCTCGCTTTGCCGATTGCGGCAGGATGGAAGTCGATCGCGACCGGGGCGCAGCGCCTACTCGGCGGCCTTCAGGCGTCCGGCGGCGGCCAGCGTCTGGGCGCGTGCGTCTTCGCGCTGTAGCGAAGCCAGCAGCTCCTGTGGCGACGACGCCTGCGCCATGCTTCCGACATTGAGCAGCCGGCTTTTCACGCTGCCTTCGGCAAGCGCCTTGCGCAGCGCCGCGTTGAGCGTGTCAACCAGCGCTGCCGGCGTGCCTGCCGGTGCCAGCAGACCCGTTGCGGTAGTGGCTTCGAAATTCGCCAATCCCGCCTCACGCAACGTCGGAACCTTCGGCAACGCGGCATCGCGCTCGCGCGACATCACCGCCAGCGCGCGCAGCGCACCCGACTGAATATGAGGCGCGGAACTGGTCAACTGGTCGACGACCATGTCGATCTGCCCGCCCATCAGGTCGATCAGCGCCGGCGCCGATCCCTTGTACGGCACCTGGTTGAGCTGAATCTTCGCGGCGTCTTCGAGTTGCAGCAGCGCCATATGGTTGGTGGTGCCCGGGCCTGCATGACCGGCCGTGACCTTGCCGGGATTTGCGCGGGCGTGCGCGAGCAGCGCCGCCACGTCCTTGAACTGTCCATTGCCGCCCTTCACCACGACCACCAGCGCCGTGGTGGAGACCAGGCCCACCGGAGTGAAGCTGGCCAGCCTGAAACTGGTGCGCGTCATGCGCGGCAACACCACCACGGCATTGGGCGTGGTGACCAGCAGCGTGCTGCCATCGGGCTCGGCACGTGCAACGGCCGACGCGCCAATCACGCCGCCCGCGCCGGGTCGGTTGTCGACAATCACGTTGCGCCCCAGGTTCTGCTCCAGCGCCGGCGCAATGGCGCGCGCTACCACATCGAGATTGCCGCCCGGCGCAAACGGCACGATCAGCGTGATGGGCTTGTTCGGCAACGCTTGCGCGCGTGCACCGATGACATAGGGCGCTGCGCCCAGCGCAACGATCTGCGCCAGCATGCGTCTGCGATTCATGGTTTGTCTCCTCCACACAGGCGGTGGGCATTTATTTTTGGCAAATCGGCAAATGTCTAGCGATGGACGGGATGCGGCGCCAAGCCGGCATCCGTCGCGGGATCTGCGTCCCGTGCACCACGATGGGATTTCAGTCGCGGAAGCCAGGATCCAGACGATCGAGCTTACGCAGCAGCGCGGGCCATTCCATCAGTCCGTACGGGCGGCGCGTGCCGGGCTGATAGTTGTTCCAGGTTTCCTCCAGCACATCGGCGGGCACCTGCTGCAGCGGCGTATTGCACGACATCGCCGCCACCTGCGAGCGGCACGCCAGTTCCAGGCGGTGCATCCAGTTGAACGCCTCACCCACGCTGTTGCCGACGGTCAGCGCGCCGTGATTGCGCAGGATCAGCGCCTCGCCCTTGCCCAGATCCTCGATCAGCGACGCCTGCTCGGCGGTATCGAGCACCACGCCTTGATATTCGTGATAACCGATCTTCAGAAAGCGCATCGCCGTCTGCGTGATCGGCAGCAGGCCGCATTCGAGCGACGACACGGCCATCGACGCCCAGCTGTGGGTGTGGATCACGCAGGCCACTTCGGGACGCGCGTGATGCACCGCGCTGTGGATCACATAGCCGGCCTTGTTGATGCCGTAATTGAGCGCGCCGAAATCCGGTTTGGAAAGGATCTTGCCGTCGTGGTCCACCTTGATCAGGCACGAAGCCGTGATCTCCTCGTACATCATTCCGTACGGGTTGATCAGGAAGGCGTTCTCTTCATCGGGCACACGCACCGAAATATGGTTGGCCATCATGTCGGCCATGCCGTACAGCTCGACCAGCCGGTAGCATGCCGCGAGATCCACGCGCGCCTGCCATTCCGCGTCGCTGCACTGGTTGCGCATGGAAGGAATGCTGAGCACTCCGGGTTTCGTCATGATCTGTCTCCTTGGAATTGCTGCCGATTCAATCCGAGCCGAGCGCGAGCTCGCTCGGGCGGCGTTTTTCGATGTGATACTTGAGCAGCGCTGCGCTGCGATAGATGCCGTGTGCAAACTTGCCGTACGGCAATGTCAGGAACAGCGCCATGACGATACCGAGATGCACCGCAAGCAAGGCGGCCATCGCGCCGGTGTCGCGTCCGGCCAGCAACGCGAGGCCGCTGGCGCTGGTCAGGAACAGCAGCGCGATGAACCCGCGGTCCATCGGCTTCTGGCTCGCGTCCATGGTGCGCGCATCGCGTTTCAGATTCAGCCACAGCAGGCCGGCCGGACCGATCAGCAGACCGACGCCGCCCGCGCTGCCCAAAATCACCGGCAGGCTGAGCACCGGATACGGCGCGTGCAGGTCGAGCAGATAGTGATAGAGCGTGGCCACCACGGTCGCCGCAAAGCACAGCATGAAACCGTAGAACGTGAAGTGGTGGAAGCGGCGGCGCAACAGCGTGAACGCGTCATCGTCGTTGTTGCAGCCCTGGCCGTGGCCGCCATCCAGATACTTGAGCCGGAGCGCGTCGTGGGCCGCGCCGCCAACCGCCGCGCCGCGCGTCTCGCCGCTGCGAACGCCAGGCGAGACGCGCCGCCAGAAGCGCGTGACGCCGATGCCCAGCGCGACCATCGCAAACACGAACACCACGCCGAACATCGCCGCCAGCAGGTTGTGCGGAAAGATCGCGTAGAAGTTGCCGGCCAGCGGCTCATGCAGCAGCGTGCCGCGCATGGCCAGCACCATCACCAGGAACAGCGCCAGTCCGCCGGCCAGCGCCAGCGCCATCGTCAGTCCGGCACGGCGATACAGTCCGCCCAGCGCCACTGGGAACGCGTAATCGCCATAGGTTTGCACGCGCACCTTGGCCATCGCCTGCGGAATATTGACCGCGAACTCGTGCGGCGGGGCGTATTGGCATGCGTGATAGCACGCGCCGCAGTTGTGGCACAGATTGGCCAGGTAGTGGATATCGGCCTTGTTGAATTCGAGCCGACGCGTCATGGCCGGAAACACCGCGCAGAAGCCCTCGCAATAGCGGCAGGCATTGCAGATCTGCAGGGTACGGGCCACTTCGCCCTCGTCCGCGGTCAGCGGCAGCGCGCCAGTTGCAAGCGCCGCCGCCTCGCGCGTCAGCGCCTCAAGATGTTGCATATTCCTTTTCCCGTGATGCCGCGGCGCCAACGCTCGCCGCTTTTGCCGCCGCCTTTGCCGCTTCGGTGCCTGCGATGCGGCCGAACGCGGTGCCGATCGCCATGCCGACGCCGGCGGTGTAGCCCTTGCCCAGCACGTTTCCGGCCATCATTTCTCCGGCCACAAACAGATTGCGGCTGGGCTTGCCGCCGAAATGCACGGCGGCATGCTCGTCGACCTTCAGCCCCAGATACGTGAACGTGATGCCGGGGCGCAGCGCGTAGCCAAAGAACGGCGCGGTATCGATCGGCCGCGCCCAATGGGTTTTCGCTGGCGTGACGCCTTCGGTATGGCAGTCGTCCAGCACCGTGTGGTCGAACTTGCCCACGCGGCATGCGGCGTTGTAATCGCCGATGGTGCGCATGAAGGTCGCTTCGTCAAGGCCGAGCTTGCGCGCCAGTTCGGGCAGCGTGTCGGCACGCACGCCCGGAAACACCGGCGGCATGAAACGGCCCACAGCCTTCGCGTCGATGATCGAATAGCCGATCTGCTGCGGCTGCTGCGCCACCAGCCGGCCCCAGATCGCATAACGCTTGGGCCAGAAGTCCTCGCCTTCGTCGTAGAAGCGCTCGGCGTTGGCATTCAGCACCACGCCCAGCGACACGCAATCGATGCGCGTGCAGATGCCGCCGTCGTACAGCGGCGCGCGCGCGTCGATCGCCACGCAATGCGATTGCGACGGATCGCCGATCGCATCCGCGCCTGCTTCGATCATGAATTTCAGCAGCACACCCATGTTGAAGCGCGTACCGCGGATCAGAAAATTGTCGGCCGGCCATTCGCCGCGCTCGTTGCGGCCCCAGGCTTCGCGCAGCCATTCGCGATTCGATTCGAAACCGCCCGCGGCCAGCACGCAGGCGCGCGCCTCGATGCGCTCGGCGCCGATGCGCGCCGCCACGAAACGGTCGCCGTCGAGTTCGATGGCATCGACCGGGCTGTTGTACCGGATCTGCACGCCGAGCTTTTCAGCGCTGCGGAAGTACGCATTGACCAACGCCTTGCCGCCGCCCATGAAGAACGCGTTGGTGCGCGCCACATGCAGCGCGCCCGACAGCGGCGGCTGGAAATGCACGCCGTGACTGCGCATCCAGTCGCGGCACGTCGACGAGGCGCGAATGGCCAGCCGCGCCAGTTTTTCGTCGGTGAGCCCGCCAGTGACCTTCAGCAGGTCCTGCCAGTACTCCTCTTCGGGATACGCGTCGACCAGCACATCCTGCGGCGCGTCGTGCATGCACCGCAGGTTGCGCGTATGGGAGGAATTGCCGCCGCGCCATTCGCGCGGCGCGGCTTCCAGCAGCATCACGCTGGCGCCGGCTTCGCGCGCCATCAGCGCTGCGCAGAGGGCGGCATTGCCGCCGCCGATGACGAGGACGTCGATCATGTGCGGACGCCCCGCCCGCGGGATTCGAGTATGAGGATGGACACGGCTTTTTCTATGCCTTCAAGAGTCTGGTCGAGACTCTATCGGCGCCGCTGAACGCTGCTAAGCCCTTGTCCGGCATGGGGGTATCACGATTCGTGATGCCCACGGCCACGCGCGTGGCGCCGCGCCATGCGTTTTCAGAACCGTCTCATATTCGCGCGACGCGATTTCCGGGAAAGTCTTGTCAACAGCACGTGCATCGCCAATACGCGAACCCGCACGAACCTTGCCCGGCTCCACAACATTCCGCCGTCATGAGCGCTACCGCAGATCCACACCCACTGCCTGCTTCCGTTCCAACGCCGCCATCTCCGACACGGGCGGCCCCCTCGGCGGCGCAAGCGCGCCGCCGTACGGGGCGGCGCCGTTCGTGCCGCCGTTCGTGCCGCCGTTCTTGCCGCGCTCGGGGCCGGCACCGATGGCAACGCCCCGCGCAGCCGGACGCCCTATGCCTCCAACAGGCGCGCCCCGCGCCATTCTCCGGAACGCACCAGTCCGCGCGCCGTGTCGGCCAGCACCACCCGCAGGGCCAGTGCCGCGGGCGACAGCTCATCGTCGGACAAGCTGCACAGCAGGTTCTTGCGCCCGACCTGCGGATCGTCGATCTGCGCCAGGTGAAAGCGCGTTGCCGCGTCCGGATAGCGCCCCACCGCCGCCCAGGGCTGCAACGTGGCGCCAAACCCCATGTCGACGGCATCCATCAGCATGGCCAGGGAATCCACTTCCTGGATCACGCTGGGCGTCACCTTGGCGCGCGAAAACGCTGCGTCGAGCGTGCTGCGCAAGCCATGCAGACCAGTCGGCATGATCAGCGGCACGCCGGCCAGATCGGCCATGGTGCATTGCGTGGGAGGATCCGCGCGGCCTTGCGGCAGAGCCTGGCGCGACTGAATCAGAAAAAGGGTTTCCTCGAGCAGCGGCATCACCGTCCAGCGGCGCGCGGCGTGGGTGTCGAACAGCACGGCCAGATCGAGCTGGCGCGCGTTGAGCATGGCCGTCAGATGGCCAGAGAGGCTTTCCACGATATGCAGGCGCACATCGGGGTAGCGGTCGCGCATGGCGCGAATCAGTGGCACGCCGATCACCGATGCCGTGGTGGGCGCCAGCCCGACGCTGACCGCGCCCGACAAGCGTGCCTGATGGGCGGCGCGGCGCGCCTGCTCCGCATGGCGCAGCGTGAGCTGGGCCTCGTGGAAGAACGCCAGCCCGGCCTCGGTCGGCGTGACCCCCTGCGGGGTCCGGCGCAGCAGGCGAGTGGCCAGTTCGCTCTCCAGGCGGCTGATCTGCTGGCTGACCGCCGATTGCACCATATCGAGTTCGAGCGCGGCGCGGCTCATGCTGCCAAGCTCTACCACCCGCACGAAATACTGAAGCTGGCGCAATTCCATCTGGCTCCCCCGGCAGGGCCGACCCATCCGCGCCAGCGGAAGTCGGCTCCCATGTTCTGGGGCGTCTTATACCAGATACGCCGGCGTCGCGTCCGGCGCGGCTGCCTGGGTCGGGGCCACGGCGCGGTCCGCGGACACGGGCCAAACGGCGCGTCAGGCTTCGTCGGCGCCGCTATACCAGTCCACGGTCTGGTCGAGATAGACAAGACCCTTGTCGGCCAGCGCAGGGCGCATGTTGTACATGTCCACGCCCAGCACGCCCGAGGCCAGCTTCTCGCGCTTGGCCGCCTCCAACGCCTCGCGCTCAGCGGCCTTGCGCGCGATGTCGGCGGCATGCGGCCGCGCCACGACAACCACGCCGTCGTCATCGGCCACGATCACGTCGCCAGGTCGGACCTGCGCCCCGGCGCAAACCACCGGCACGTTGACGGCACCCACGGTCTCCTTCACCGCGCCCTGCGCGGACACCGCGCGCGACCAGACCGGAAAGCCCATGGCGTTGAGCGTACCGACATCGCGGCAGCCCGCATCGAGTATCAGCCCGCGCGCGCCACGCGCCCGCAGCGACGTCGCCAGCAGATCGCCGAACACGCCGTCGGAGCAGTCGCTGGTCAGTGCCACCACAAGAACATCGCCGGGGCGGATCATTTCCACGGCGACATGGATCATCCAGTTGTCCCCGGGATGCATCAGCGCCGTGACCGCGCTGCCGGCAATCGCGACGCCGGACTGGATCGGCCGGATATACGGCTTCATCAGCCCGGTGCGCCGCTGCGCCTCATGCACCGTGGCCACGCCCGACGCGCCAAGCGATTCGATATCGCGCGCGTCGGCACGCAGGATATTGCGATATGCCACCGTTCTCATGCCAGTACCTCCGCCACTTGGGGAAACACCCGTGCGTAGCCCTCTGCATATTGAACCTTGCGATCCGAGTTGCGCGTCGCCTGCGCGCCGCGCTGCAGGGCCACGCGCGTGTAGTAGTCCCACAGATGTTCCTGCGCGGCCATGGTCTCGAACGCACGCTGCTTTTTCTCCCATACCGGCGAAATATCCAGCAGCACATCGGGCTTCCAGTTGCATTGCTCGGGCTGATGCGGCTCGAACAGAAACACCGGAGGCGCACCAATCACCGGTACTTCGGGCCTGTAGCCATGCGCCTGGGCAATGACGCGCGCTTCCTGCGCGACGTGCGTGGCCAGCGGATGGTCGAAGTTGTAGATGTCCTCGCGCGAGTGGCTCAGCACCAGTTCCGGCCGGATATCGCGATAGATATCGGCCAGCCGCAGCAGCGCGTCGTCCGGCACGCGCAGCGGGTAGTCGCCAAGGTCGAAGCAATCGAGCGTGCCGCCCAGGATCTCGGCCGCGCGTTGCGCTTCCTCGTGGCGCGCGGCCTTGACGCGCTCCATCGTCATCCCGGGCTGGCGCCACATCTTGGCGGATTCGCCGCGCTCGCCGAACGACAGGCAGACGATGCGGACGTGGTAGCCGCGCACGGCATACAGGGCAATGGAGCCGCCCGCGCGCCAGACAAAGTCTGCGGCATGGGCGCTGACAACCAGAATCGAAGGCTTGGCAGCCGTGGTGCTTGGATGGGACATAAGACTTCCAGAAATCGTTGGGGCTGGCGAATCGCGTGCGACGCGGACGGGCGCAATGCGTCAGTCTGCGGTGATGCCGGCCTTGCGGATCACGCCATTCCAGGTGGCAGTTTCGGTGCGCACGAACTGGCCGAACTGTTCGGGCGTGCCCGATACGATCGTCACGCCCAACTGGCTCAGTTGCTTGCGGACGTCCGGATCAGCCAGCGCCGTGTTGGCGGCGGCATTGAGTTGCCGGACGATCGGCGCCGGCGTCTTGGCGGGCGCCACCAGACCCCACCAGACCGACGCGGTAAAGCCCGGCAAGCCTTCTTCCTTCGAAGTCGGCACGTCCGGCAGCAGCGCCGAGCGGTTTGCGCTGGCCACCGCCAGCGGACGCAGCGTGCCGGCCTTGATATGGGAGACCACTTCGAGCGGATTGATCGGCATGAAGGTAATGCGTTCCCCAATCAGGTCAGTAATCGCAGGCGCACCGCCCTTGTATGGCACGTGCAGCACGTCGATGTTGGCGGTCTCCTTCAACATCTCCCCCGCCAGATGACCGGAGCTGCCGTTGCCGGCCGATGCATAGCTGAGCTTGCCCGGCTGCGCCTTGGCCTGCGCGACCAACGCCTTCATCGATGCGATCGGCGATTTGGCCGGCACCACCACGACCAGAGATGCCTCGCCAATGCGTGCCACCGGTGCGAAATCGCTCGACGGATTGAAACCGAGCTTGTTGAACAGGGCGGAGTTGGTGGCGAGGCTGTTGGACGCCATCATGATGGTGTATCCATCGGCCGGCGCCTTGGCCACGAAATCCATCCCGATGTTGGTGCTGGCGCCGGGCCGGTTGTCTACGATGATCGGCTGCTTGAGCAACTGGCTCATGCGCTGCCCCACCGACCTGGCCACGATATCGACCGCACCGCCAGCCGCGTACGGCACCACCAGGCGTATCGGATGGTCGGGGAACGTCTCGGCACGTGCGCTGGCGCCGACCAATGTCAGCGACGCCATCAGCACCCCCGACAGGATGGGGCGGCTGGCGCCATGCGACAAACCAATACGAACAAGCCTGCGCAGCATCATCGTCTCCAGATGTTTTCAGAATGTGGTCGCATTCTCTGCGCGGGCCGTGATACTGTCCAATACGTTTTCACATCGCCGGTTATTTCGATTCGCTATTATGGATTTCCGCCAGCTCCGCTATTTCGTGGCCGTTGCCGAAGCCTTGAGCTTCAGCGAAGCCGCGCGTCGCCTGCACGTCAGCCAGCCGCCGCTGAGCGTGCAAATCAAGGCGCTGGAAGACGAACTGGGCAGTGCGCTGCTGGAGCGATCGCGGCACCATGTGGCGCTAACGCCCGCCGGCGAACTGTTTCTGGACAAGGCGCGCGCCGCACTGGCGAACCTCGATCAGGCCCGCGAGGTAGTCAAGCAGGTGGCGTCGGGCGAAGCGGGGGAAATCCGCGTGGGCTTCACGGCGTCCGTGCCGATGCAGGATGCCTTTCCCCGTGCGGTGCATGCGTTTCGCGAGGCGCATCGCCACGCGCGGCTGGAACTCGTACACCTGTCGACCGGGCAGCAGTTGCAGCAACTGGAGCATGGCGATATCGACATCGCCTTCCTGCGCCCGTCGCCGCAGTTTCGTCCGCCCGCCTCCATCACCGTGCGAGAGGTGTTGATCGACAAACTCGTCGCAGTGCTGCCGTCGGGCCACACGCTTGCCGCAACGGATGGCCTGCGGGGTATCGATATCAGCGCCCTGTCTGCCGAAAAATTCCTGCTGTTTCCGCGCGGGCTTGGCTGCGGGCTGTTCGATCACGTCACGACGTTGTGCAACCGGGCCGGATTTGCCCCAAAGGTTGCGCAGGAAGCCCGCGAGGCCACGACAATCATCGGCCTCGTGGCCAGCGGTGCGGGGGTGTCGGTACTACCGGCGATCTACGCGCGCACCGGCATCCCGGGCGTGACCTATGTACCGATAGCGGGTCCGGACGCGGCGAGCCGTATCCTGATGGCACATCGCGCCGAAGCGCTCTCGCCCATCATGAAACGGTTTCTCGGCTATTTCTAAAAGACGGCCCGCCCCGCCCCGAAACGACGCGGGACGCGGGCGGGCATGCTTCAACGGCGCTTCGGATGACGTGGATCCAAGCCGGTGGAGGCGTCCGTTCAGGCTGCAGGTGCCTTGATCAGACCATCGGCGCGGAACATCGCCTTGATGCCGCGCACCGCCTGACGAATACGGGATTCGTTTTCGATCAGCGCGAAGCGCACGTATTCGTCGCCGTAATCGCCAAAACCAATACCGGGCGATACCGAAACCTTCGCCTTGGCCAGCAACTGCTTGGCAAACTCCAGCGATCCAAGCGCGCGATACGGCTCGGGAATACGCGCCCAGATATACATCGATGCCTTGGGGATATCGACGGGCCAACCGGACTCGATCAGGCCGCGCGCCAGTACATCGCGGCGCGACTGGTATTGCGCGGCGATTTCCTTCACGCATTGCTGGTCGCCTTCCAGCGCGGCAATCGCCGCGACCTGGACAGGCGTGAACGTGCCGTAGTCGTGATAGCTCTTGATGCGTGTCAGCGCGGCCACCAGATCGGGATTGCCGACCATGAAGCCGACGCGCCAGCCGGCCATGTTGTAGCTCTTCGACAGCGTGAAGAATTCCACGGCAATATCCTTGGCGCCGGGCACCTGCATGATCGACGGCGCCTTCCATCCGTCGAACACGATATCGGCGTAGGCCAGGTCATGCACGACGAAGATTTCGTGTTTGCGCGCCAGCGCGATCACACGCTCGAAGAAATCGAGTTCCACGCATTGCGCGGTCGGGTTCGACGGAAATCCCAGCACGATCATCTTCGGCTTTGGATAGCTGCCGCGAATCGCGCGTTCGAGTTCGGCGAAGAAGTCGACGCCCGGCGTCAGCGGCACCGAGCGGATATCGGCGCCGGCGATCACCGCGCCGTAGATATGGATGGGATAGCTCGGATCCGGCACCAGCACCGTGTCGCCGCGATCGAGCGTTGCCAGCATCAGATGCGCCAGGCCTTCCTTGGAGCCGATCGTGACAATGGCTTCCTTGTCCGGATCGATCTCGACGTCGTAGCGCTCGCGATACCAGTGCGATATGGCGCGGCGCAGTCGCGGAATGCCTTTGGACGCCGAATATCCGTGTGTATCGGGCCGCTGCGCCGCATCGACGAGCTTGGCGACGATATGCGGCGGCGTGGCGCCATCGGGATTGCCCATGCTCATGTCGATGATGTCCTCGCCACGTCGGCGGGCGGCCATCTTGAGCTCGGCAGTGATATTGAAAACGTACGGGGGAAGACGATCGATGCGCGCAAAGCGGCGCTTGCCGGATTCGGCAGTCATGGGGAAGTCCTTTACGTAAGCGCCCGGAACCGTCCGAGCGACGTCGCGACCGCTGTGTCGGTCACTGGGCATCGATCATAGCCAGCCATACCCGTTTGCACAACTGGAGAATGTGCGACCCCGCAACGCGACGCGGGCGTGGCAGCGTTCGCAGGATTCGCGGCATGGCGAGCCATGCCGCGTCACGGACCGTCGTCGGCGCGATGGCAGTCGAATGATGGCGGCCGAATGGTGGCGGCCGGATGAGCGGGGATGGCCGCTGGCCCCCACCCGCTAGAGGATCGACCCCGGCACCTTGGTTGGCCGGTCGGGCGGGAGATTTTTCACGATGCAATCGAGCGCCTCGGCATTGGGCTTGGCGCCGCCGAGCGCGCCAGCGATCGAATCGCGATACTCGGGCACGCTGACGCGGTTGTAGTAGAGGCGCGATGTCTGGTCGAGCCAGTAGACGTAGTCGCTGTCGCTATCGTTGGTACCGCTGCGCAGCCACTCGCCCAATTCATGATCGCCCAGCCGCGTGCCGGCGCACACGCTCTGGATCTTGTCGAGATATTTGTTCAGGCCATGCGCCTCGTAGTTGCGCACGGAATCCGGCGCGCAGGCGGCAAGGCCGAAGGCGACAAGGCACAGCAGCAGGCGAAGGTGCGACATGGCAAATCCCGTGGCAATGGAGGTGCCTTCCAGTGTAGTGGCACGGCCCTGTCATGGGGTGGCGGGATGCAAGATTTCCGCGCGGTCTTACCGCCAATTTTTCGCGCCAATTTTTCGCGCCAATTTTTCGCGCCAGTTCTTTCCGCCAGTTCTTTCCGCTCAGTCGTCGATGGTCTCGTGGACTGCGGCATTGCCGCGCTTCCAGTACGCCGACGCGCGGATGCGCGCCTTGTCGATGCCGCGCTCGGCCACCAGGTACTGGCGCACCGCGCGCATGGCGACGGCCTCGCCTGCGGCCCACACATAGCCTTCGCCCTCGGGCAGCGCCAGCCGGCGCAGCGCGGGCGCCAACTGGCTGCCTTCCGGCGTGCCGGGGCCATGCTCGTCGCGATGGATCCAGTGCACCTCGGCACGCGGGCCGGTGGCGAGCGGAATCCGCGCGGATGCATCGGCCACTTCAGCCACCACGATCACGCGCGCGTCGGGCCCGAGTTCCTCGATACGGCGGCCGATGGCCGGCAATGCCGTGTCGTCGCCGATCAGCAGATGCCAGTCAAACGCATGCGGGATCACGAACGACCCGCGCGGACCGCCAACGCCCAGGTACTGGCCGGGCCGTGCCTGAGCGGCCCAAGTCGATGCGGGGCCATCGCCATGCAGCACGAACTCGATGTCCAACTCGTGCGCCGCGGCATCGAAGCGGCGCGGCGTGTAGTCGCGCGCTTCGGGCCGCGGCTGGCCTTCCGGAAACACGATGCCATCGGCGCCCACCTGTGGCAGCACTGGCTTTTCGGCGCCCGGCGCGGGGAAGAACACCTTGATGTGATCGTCGAACGAAGCCGAGGTGAAATCGGCAAGATCGTCGCCGCCCAGCGTGACGCGCAGCAGTTGGGGCGAGACGTTGCGGGTGCGCAGCACCTTCAGCAGGCGCATCTTCAGCGGATGGCGAACACGCTGTACGGTCAGGTCGCGATTTGCGGTCATGGACTTCCTTGAGGTAACGCTGCCGCCGGCCGGCGCTGGCGGCGAGGACATTCGGGAAAACAATAGCGAAACGGCCGGCATCATCGCTGTCCTTTTGTGGGGCTTTGGAATGCGTGGTCGCGCCTGGATCGTGCGCGACGAAAAGTCAGGTCAGCGCGCGGCGATAATCGGCAACAGTCGGCCGCATGGGGCGCGGTGCGTCCGGGGCGCGACGTCGCCCCCCCCCCCGCGCAGGCGCAACCGGCAACCGCCGCCGGACATGGCATGACATCTGGATGATCATGCGTCGGGGTTTCCGGGGTGCGCACCGCGCTCGATCTCGTCCACGGCACGCATCAGGATTGCGGCGATGCGGCGCTGCTCGTCGACCGCGTCGCCGCTGCGCTCGGCCAGCACCTGCTTCAGGCGCGTGCGGGCCTGCACGTATTCCGGCACCCAGCCGCCCTCATCGGGAGCGCGCTGAGGCTGTCCGCTCATGGCACGCCGCATCCAGTCCATCTTGCGCGCCACATGCTGCAGGCGGGCCACCATTTGCTCCAGCCGTTCGCGATTGGCGTTCAGGTAGTCGCGCCCGGCATCGGACAACTGATAGCGCTTCTTGTTGCCTTCGGTGTCTACCGTGGCGTAGCCCAAGTCTTCCAGGAACGTGAGGGCCGGATACACGACGCCCGGGCTGGGCTTGTAGAAGCCGCCCGTGCGCGTTTCCAGCGCCTTGATCAGTTCATAGCCGTGCGAGGGCTTTTCGTCGAGCAGCGACAGGATCAGCAGTTGCAGGTCTTCCGCGCTGAACTTGCGCCCACGGCGCAGGCTCTCGCCGTCAAACCCGTCGCCGCCGTCCCAGTCTCCGCCGCCACCGTGGGACCAGAAACCGCCACCCCCGCGCCGGCCGACCGCGCGATACCAGTAGGCCGCCGCCATGCGCGAGAACGCCGCGAACGGATCGCGCGGATCGCGCGGGCCTCGTCCTTCCGCATGCCATCCGGCGTCGCGATCAGAGCGGGGGCCGTGCGCGTGGCGCCGGCTGTGGGCGTGACAGCCGTGCTCGCCCGAAAAACCGTGACCGCCGGGATGATCGTCATGACGACCGTCGTAGTGGCCGTGGCGATGGTCGAAATGATGATGATGGGGGTGATCCATGTGCCCGAAGGGATGTCGCATCGCGCTCTCCGATATATCGTAAGACTTATCGTAAGATATATATCGTACGATATAAAGTCAAGGTCGGATGCGCGATGCGTGCAACCGCTTAGTTCCTGTCACAATGCAAGTCACTCGCACCTATCCGCTTTTTCCCAACCTGGCAGGAGGAGACACCCATGCCTGAAAAGAAAGCCGTACTGGTCGTAGGCGCCGGCGACGCCACTGGCGGCGCGATTGCGCGCCGGTTTGCCCGCGAAGGCTATGCGGCCTGCGTCACCCGGCGCAACGCCGACAAGCTGGCGCCACTGGTCGAGCAGATCCGCGCCGACGGCGGCGAAGCGCTTGCCTTTGCCTGCGACGCCCGCAAGGAAGAAGAGACCACCGCGATGATCGAGCGCATCGAGCGCGACATCGGTCCGCTGGAAGTGGCCGTGTTCAATATCGGCGCCAACGTGAATTTTCCGATTCTGGACACCACGTCGCGGGTGTACTTCAAGGTCTGGGAGATGGCTTGCTTCGCGGGCTTCCTGATGGGCCGCGAAGCCGCGCGCGTAATGGTGCCGCGGCAGCGCGGGTCGATCTTCTTCACCGGCGCCACCGCCAGCACGCGCGGACGCGAAGGCCTTTCGGCCTTTTCCGGCGCCAAGCATGCGCTGCGCGCGCTGGCGCAAAGCATGGCGCGCGAACTCGGGCCCAAGAATATCCACGTGGCGCACCTGATCATCGACGCCGCGATCGACACGGCCTTTATCCGCGACAATTTTCCCGAGCGCTACGCCACCAAGGCGCAGGACGGCATCGTCAACCCGGACCACATCGCGGACACCTACTGGATGCTGCATCAGCAGCCGCGCGATGCGTGGACGCACGAACTCGATATCCGTCCCTGGATCGAACGCTGGTAAGCCACGCCGACTAACGACTAGCAACGCCAACCACTGAGGAGACAACACGATGAGCAAGCAGGTTGAGTTCTATTTCGATTTCGGCAGCCCCTACTCGTATCTGGCGTACAAGGAACTGCCGCGCGTGGCGGCGCGCACGGGCGCGACCATCGTCTGGCGGCCCATGCTGCTGGGTGGTGTGTTCAAGGCGACGGGCAACCATAGCCCGATGGAAATCCCGGCCAAGAGCGACTGGTCCAACGGCGATGTCCGGCGCTGGGCCCAGCGCTACGACGCGCCGTTCCTGCACAACCCGTTCTTCCCGATCAACACCCTGGCGCTGATGCGCGGCGCCATCGGCTATCGCCGCAAGGGCGAAGCCGAATTTCACCGCTATGTGGCGGCGATTTTCAGCGCGATGTGGGAAACGGGCAAAAACCTCAACGATCCGAACGAGATCGGCAAGGTTCTGGTTGAAGCCGGATTCGATCCGCGCGAAGCGCTGGCAATGCTCGACGACCCCGAGGTCAAAGCCGAGCTGAAGCAGGTCACCGAGGACGCCGTGGCGCGCGGAATTTTTGGCGCGCCCAGCTTTATCGTCGATGGCGAGCTGTTCTGGGGCAACGACCGGCTGTTGTTCGTCGAAGAACAGCTCGCCGGTCCGCGCAAGGCTTAAGCGAGCCGGAACACCGTCACCGCCGCGGCCAGCTGGTTGGCCTGCGATTCCAGCGCATCGGCTGCGGCGGCCGCCTGCTCCACCAGCGCAGCATTCTGCTGGTTCACCTGCTCCATTTGCGACACCGCCTCGCTGACCTGCGTGATGCCGCTCGATTGTTCGATCGATGCGGCGGAAATCTCGCTCACCGTATCGGCAAGACGCCTCACGGCCGCCACGATATCCTCGATGGTGCTGCCAGCCTGTTCCACTTGCGCGCTGCCGGCGCCCACCTTGTCCACCGATGAATCGATCAGCGCCTTGATTTCCTTGGCGGCATTGGCGCTGCGCTGCGCGAGGCTGCGCACTTCGCCAGCCACCACGGCAAATCCCCGGCCCTGCTCGCCGGCGCGCGCGGCTTCCACGGCGGCGTTCAGCGCCAGGATATTGGTCTGGAACGCAATGCCGTCGATCACGCCAATGATGTCGACGATCTTCTGCGAACTCGCATTGATCTCGTTCATCGTCTTCACCACGCCGCGCACCACCTCGCCGCCCCGCGTGGCCAGATCGGCCGCGTCACGCGCAAGGCCACTGGCGCGCGTAGCGCTTTCCGCGTTGTTGCCTACCGTAGACGTCAGTTGCTCCATGCTCGCCGCGGTTTCTTCCAGCGCCGACGATTGCTGCTCGGTACGCGACGACAAATCGGTATTGCCGGCAGCGATTTCGCGCGCGCCGATCGTCACGGCGTCGGACCCCGCGCGCACCTTGGCCACAGTCTGCGTCAGGCCGTGCTGCATGCGCGCCAGCGCATCGAGCAACTGGCCGATCTCGTTGCGCCCCGCCTTGGGCACCGCGATGCTCAAATCGCCGTCGGCCACGCGCATGATCAGCTCGCAGGCCCGGTTCAGCGGCGTCACCACCAGCTTGCGCAGCGCCAGATGCACGGCGACGATCAGCAGCGCCGACAGCGTCAGCCCCACGCACACCAGCACGATCACACGGCTCAGGCGCGCACGCTCGTCGGCCAGCGCATCGTCGTTCAGCTTGATCGCGAATTGCTGGAAGCGCTCGACACCCGCGGAATATTTGGCGCCGGACGCGGTGATGTCCCGGTCGTTGATGGCGGCGTAGGCATCGGCATCGCCCTTGCGCAGCGCTTCCAAGCCCTGCTTCACCACGTCCATATGCGCCACGCCAGCCGCGACGATGTCGTCGCGCGTCGATGCGTCCTGCCCGACCAGCGCGGGCGCCTTCTCGAAGGCCTGGAGTTCGTCGCGCGACTTGCCGATCGACTTTTCCGCGCTGGCGATTGCATCGTCATTCACTTGACCGCCCGCCTTGGCCGAACTGTACGCCCGCGTCAGTGCGGATCGCGCCCGCGTCATGTCCTTGTAGGCATCGTTGAGCAGCAACGCCCGTGACGACACCAGATGGATGCGTTCGGCCGAATCGCTGGCCGCACTCAGCTGGCTGACGCCGAGCGCGGCGCCAAAAACGATCATCAGTCCAAATATCACCAGCGTCGCCAGCAGGCCATGGCGAATACTCACGTTGTTCATCGGGGGCTCGACTCGTAGGGATCCAGCCCAGCCTTAACGACCCTTGCCCTTTAAGCTTGAGGTCGGTGATGCGGGCCATTTGCTCCAGATCAAATTCGTGTCAACATAAGTGGATCCACATCCACTTGCCGAGGCCCATCGCGGCGCATCCGGTGCCCCGATAGCGCGTCGCGCGCGTCGTGCTACGCTGCGCCTCGATTTGCCCTCGATTTGCCCTCCTTCGCCGTTATCCGGTTTTATTTGCCGCCAAGCCATGCCCATTTCCTTCGCCCTGCCACCTGCCGCGCAACCTGGCCAAGCTGCCGACACCATCGACACACCTTCCCTGGTGCTCGACCTGGACACGTTCTCGCGCAATGTGGACCGCATGCAGGCCGCCGCCGATCACGCCGGCGTGAAGCTGCGCCCGCACGCCAAGGCGCACAAATGCCCCGACATCTCGCTGGTGCAGATCGCACGCGGCGCCGTGGGGATCTGCTGCCAGAAGGTCAGCGAAGCGGTGCCATTCGTGCGCGCGGGCGTGCGTGACATCCATATCAGCAACGAGGTGGCCGGCCCGGTGAAGGCCGCGCTGGCGGCCGAACTGGCCAGGCACGGGCGCATCAGCGTATGTGTCGACGATGTGGCGCAGGTGAACGCCCTCGCCGTCGCCACGCAGACGGCCGGCACGCAACTGGACGTTTTCGTCGAAATCAACGTGGGACAAGGCCGCTGCGGCGTAGCCGACGGCGCGGCGGTATTGGCACTGGTGGAGCGCATCCACGCCCATCCCCAACTGACGATGCGTGGCCTGCAGGCGTATCACGGCGGCATCCAGCATCTGCGCGGCTGGCATGAGCGTCGCGATGGCGCGGCACGTGCGGCGGACCGTACCGGCGCGGTGATCGCGCAACTGGAAGCGGCTGGCGTGGCGTGCGAGGTGGTCACGGGCGGCGGCAGCGGCAGCGTCGAGTTCGATCTGGCAAGCGGCGTCTACACCGAGATCCAGCCGGGCTCCTATGTGTTCATGGATGCCGACTACGGCGCCAATACCTACGCGGGGGCGCTGCGCTTCGAGCACAGCCTGTTTATCGCCACGGCCGTCATGAGTGTGGCCGCGCGCGATCGCGTTGTGGTCGATGCGGGCCTCAAGTCGATGGCGGTCGATTCCGGTCTGCCTTGGATCTGGGACGATGGCGCCGCGTCGGCAACGCTCGACTACGTGGCCGCCAACGACGAGCACGGCATCGTCATGCCGAAATCCGGAACCTCAACTGGGGGGCTGCCGCCGCTGGGCAGCCGCATGATGCTGGTGCCCGGTCATTGCGATCCCACGCTCAATCTGTACGACGAGTTGGTGGGCGTGCGGGGCGGCGTGGTGGAATGCGTGTGGCCGGTGGCGGCGCGTGGATTGAGCCGCTGACGCGCCGTACCCGGCACGCAGCATCCGCATCGATGGCACAACGGATGCGAGCAGGATGGTGCGGGATGTGATCAGGTCGCGACCGGGGCCGCAATGTCGACGCGATTCCTGCGCAATCGCTAAGCGGGACTAAGGGGTGCTTGAGGCTCAACTCAGGCGCATCGCGGCGCATCTGAGTACATCCCAGCGCATCTCAGGCGGACTGGGCCACCAGTTCGTTCAGGTCGGCCGGCACCCAGGATGTGCCGGTCCAACGCTCGAAGCGCAGATCGTCGAGCGGTATCGCCGACAGCGTGCCGATCCAGTCGGTCGGCGCGGCGCCGCAGCGCAGCCCGGTGGCAACCATGTTCATGGCCTCGGGCACGTCGATGTCGGCCACGCGCGTGACGGTCGGCCACGGTAAGAGCCGAATATCGGCCTCCGGCAGGCCAAACCGATACAGGCCAAAACGCATGTGCAGCGCGGCACGCGTGAGGGCGTGGCGCGCCTGGCTCAGCCCATCGTCCTTCATGGCGGACGGGTCCCATTGCTGATTGCGCGAGAACCAGAGGATTTCCTCGCACGAGCGGGGATCGGGTGTACGGGCGGCAGCCGGCAAGAGACTGCCGGACCGCGCAATCTCGGCCAACGGCGTACCCACTGTGTAATGCCAGACGTAACCGGTTTCTTTTTCCATATGCAGCTCCTGCAAGCGCCCTTCCGCCTACCAGATTGGTGGCAGCATGCCCCGTTTACAAGCAAGGTCACGGCGCGTTGCGGCCGCAACAAGAATGGTGCTTTGAGGTCAATGCCCGCGCCATCGCCCTGCAACGCAGGACTGGCGCGGTTTCCCGGAAACTGGCGCAGATCGGACGGCGAGCCGTGTGCGCACTTTCTTGAGGGAAACGCCTAAAACCTTAGCACAGCGCTTGGTGCATTGCAGCATCCAATTTGCATTTCGAGGGATTGAAACGCTGGTGCGCGACGGGGATCCCCTCCCCTGGCAAGCAATTCCAATGTCTGCACATTACGCACCAAAAAGTGCGAATACCGGGATCGGAAACTTTCGGTTGGATGTCACCGGGGTGCCGTTGCCGTTGCTTACGCTGCACAGCGCATATGCCACCACGCATTTGCCCGGGCGGCGCAGGCTGCCGGGCCCTCCCCCGCAAGAGACACGACCATGACCGAAGCCATCCGACACGTTGCCCGGGTTCGCCCGCTGGGCATGCTGGCCGCCCTGCTACTCTGCACGGCGCTGACCGCCTGCGGCGGCGGCGACGACAACAACAACGGCAACCCGTCGCCCAACAAGCCCGACGCTGGCACGCCCGAAGTCAAACCGCAAATGAAGTGCGCGCCCTGAGGCCTGCGCAACGTCCGACCCGACCTACGCACCTTTTCGCGCAAACCGAACTTCCCAAACAACGACATGACTTCCAGCCGACGCAACTTTCTGAAGATGGCCGGCGGCAGCGCCGCCGCCACCGCCGCACTTGCCGCCTTCCCGCCCGCCATCCGGCGCGCCCTGGCAATTCCCGCCAATAACGCCACCAAATCGATTCGCGATGTCGAATACGTGGTCATCCTGATGCAGGAGAACCGCTCGTTCGACAACTACTTCGGCACGATGAAAGGCGTGCGCGGCTTTGGCGACCGCTTCCCGATTCCGCTGCCCGGCGGACGCAATGTGTTCCAGCAGACCTACGCCAGCGGCAACACCAACCGTATCGTGCTGCCGTATCACCTCGACCAGTCGGTCGGCAACGCGCAGCGCGTGAGCGGCACGCCGCACAGCCAGCCCGATGGGCAAGCTGCGTGGGACCTGGGTCGCATGAGCGCGTGGCCGACATCGAAGAAGACGCAATCGATGGGCTACTACACGCAGCAGGAGCTTGGCTTCCAGTTCGCGCTGGCCGATGCGTTCACGCTCTGCGACGCCTATCACTGCAGCTTCCACGGCGGCACCAACACCAACCGCCTGTTCCACTGGACCGGCACCAACGATCCGTTCGGCAAGAACGGCGGCCCGGTCATCGACAACAGCGGCGATTCGCTCGACGCCACCGGCATCAACTACACGTGGACCACCTACCCCGAGCGCCTGCAGGCCGCCGGCGTGACATGGAAGGTCTACCAGAACATGCCGGACAACTTCACCGACAATCCGCTGGCCGGCTTCCAGCAATATCGCGCCGCCAACGCTGCGCGCGGCAACGCGGCCAACGGGTCGCCGTATCCCGCCTACACTGCGGCGGACGACGCCGGCAACCCGCTGTACAAGGGCATCGCCAACACCATGCCGGACAACGGCTTCCTGCAGGCGCTGCGCGACGACGTGGCGGCCGGCACGCTGCCGCAGGTTTCGTGGATCGTCGCGCCCGCCACCTATTCGGAGCATCCGGGGCCTTCCAGCCCGGTGCAGGGCGCGTGGTACACGCAGCAGGTGCTGGACGCGCTGACCGCCAATCCCGACGTCTGGAGCCGCACGGTCCTGCTGATCAATTTCGACGAGAACGACGGCTTCTTCGACCATCTGCCGCCGCCGTGCGCCCCCGCGCTGGACAGCACCGGCAAGCCAATCGGCTACACGTCGATGGATGCATCGCCGGAGTACTACAGCGTCGACAAGACGCCATTCGGCCCCGGCCCGCGCGTGCCGATGTACGTGGTGTCGCCATGGAGCCGTGGCGGCTGGGTCAACTCGCAGGTGTTCGACCACACCTCGGTGCTGCGCTTCCTGGAGCAGCGCTTTGGCGTGGCCGAGACCAACATCAGCGCGTACCGCCGCGCGATCATGGGCGACCTGACTTCGGCCTTCGACTTCGTCAATCCGAATGGCAACGCAGCGCTGGCCTTCACGCCGCTGATCAAGACCGATGCCGACGCACTGCGCGCGGCGCAGGATGCCAAGGCGCAGATCCCCGCGCCAAGCGTCGCCACGCAGACCATGCCCAAACAGCAGTCAGGCACGCGGCCGTCACGCGCGCTGCCGTATTCGCTGCACGTCAGTGGCCTGGAAGATCCGAACACCAACACGTTCTGGCTGCGCTTCAAGAACGACGGCAAGCAGGCCGCGGTGTTCCATGTCTATGACAAGCTCAACCTCGGCAACGTACCGCGCCGCTACGCGATCGATGCGGGCCAGTCGTTCGACGCCAAGCTCGATGTACTGGCCGACAACGGCCGCTATGACCTCTGGGTGCTGGGCCCGAACGGTTTCCACCGCGCGTTCGCCGGCGACGTCAGCGCGCAGAAGACGGCCGGCGGTGGCGCCGCGCCCGAGATCCGCGTCTGCTACGACGAAGCCAATGCGCACGTCTGGCTCACGCTGATCAATCGCGGCAGCACGGCATGCACGTTCACCGTGAAGCCCAATGCCTATCGCAACGACGGCCCCTGGGCGTTCGAACTGCCGCCCGGCAAGGAACTGGACCAACACTGGCCGGTGGGCTCCCAGGCAAACTGGTATGACTTCACGGTGACCACGCAGCAAGGCGGATTCAGCCGCCGCTTTGCCGGCCGGCTGGAAAACGGCACGCACACCACGTCGGACCCGGCGATGGGCGGCTGACACGCCGACGCACTTGGCCCGGCGCGCGGGCAGCGATTTCCGTCGCGCTCCCGCGCGCCTGCACGCACGCCGACGGACGCAGGCGCGGCGTGGTGGGTCGCGCCGAACGTGTGGGTCGGTCGTCACGCTGTCATATTTCCGACTTAAAGTCCCGGGCTGATCTGGCTCTCCCGGGACTTGCATGCTTGGCGACCTGTTGATGACGTTTTACGAGGTGGCTCGACAAGGCAGCATCACGACCGCCGCGCGCCAGTTGCGCGTGAGTCAGCCCACCGTCACCGGGCGGATCCGGCAACTCGAAGACCTTTACGGCGTGGAACTGTTCCACCGCCGCGCCGGCCGCGTGGACCTGAGCGACGTGGGCGTAGCGCTGATGCCGCTGGCCGAGCAAATCACCCAGCAGGAAAGCAACGCCGATTTCCTGCTGCGCAATGCCGGCAACCTGAGCTTTGGCAACCTGCGCATCGGCGCCACCGGCCCCTACTACATCCTGCGCAGCGTGGCCGCGTTTCGCCAGCGCTATCCGGCCATCGAGATCAGCATCCAGATCGGCAACTCCAAGCAGATGATCGATGCGCTCTACGAATATCGCATCGATGCCGCCGTGTCGTCGCACGCGCTCGGCGACGCCCGGCTGCATCGCGTGATGCTGGCAGCGGATCCGATGGTGCTGGTGGTGCATCCCGCGCATCCGCTCGCGCGTCGCGTGCATGTCGACGTAGCCGAATTGTCGGGCTGCCATCTGCTGGTGCGCGAGCAAGGATCGATGACGCGCGAAGCCACCGAATCCGCGCTGCATGCGGTGGGCGCGGAGCTGCCCGCGCACACCGTCATCGGCAGCCGCGAGGCGATCTGCGAGGCGATTCGGCACAACCTCGGCGCGAGCGTAATGCCCGCCGGTGAAGTGCCGCACGATCCCGCGCTGGCCGTGGTGCGCTTCGCCAACGATGCGCCCGTGATCCACGAATACCTGTACTGCCTGAAGACCCGCTGCAACACGCGGCTGGTGGGCGCGCTGCTGGACTGCCTGGTGACGCCGGGCCACGCGGCCAGCCGCCGCTGTGAAGCGCCGCCGCCAGCGCCTATATTGAACTGACCGTCGCCACGCCCCCTACGATGACCGATCCGGGCCGCCCCAGTTTCCCCGAGTACGACCAGTTGCTGGCGTTGCTGGAGCTTGGGGCGCCATGGTTCCAGACCGAAGTGGTCTGCAACGTGGCCGCGCGCGATCACACGTTTGCCGTGCATGTGGCGAGCCTCGGCACGCGCGCACCCGATGCGCCCGCCATCGGCATCTTCGGCGGCATCCACGGGCTGGAACGGATCGGCACGCAACTGGTGCTCGACTACATGCGATCGGTGTTGTGCAGGCTGGCCTGGGACGAACTGCTGCATCGCCAGCTGGAAGCGGTGCGGCTGGTGTTCATGCCGATCGTCAATCCGGGTGGCATGTACGTGGCCACGCGCGCCAATCCGAACGGCGTCGACCTGATGCGCAACGCGCCGCAGAACGCCGACGCATCGGTGCCCTTCCTGGCGGGCGGCCAGCGCATCGGCGCGTGGCTGCCGTGGTATCGCGGCCGCGCCGGGGCGCCGATGGAACCCGAAAGCCTGGCGCTGCTGCGCGTGGTGGAAACGGAACTGCTGACGCGGCCGCTCAGCTTTGCCGTCGATTGCCATTCGGGCTACGGCTGGCGCGACAGCATCTGGTTTCCCTATGCGCGCACCCACGCGCCGATGCCGCATTTTCCGGAGATGTACCTGCTCAAGACCATGTTCGAACAGGCCCATCCGCACCACGGCTACGCATTCGAGCCGCAAAGCCACCAGTACCTGTTGCACGGCGACCTGTGGGACTACGCCTACGACCGCACGCCGGCGCACAACCTGTTTCTGCCGATGACGCTAGAGCTGGGTTCGTGGCTGTGGATCAAGAAAAACCCGCGCCAGCTGTTCTCGCGCGCTGGCATCTTCAACCCGATCAAGGCGCACCGCACCGCGCGGGTGCTGCGCCGCCATGTGAGCCTGTTCGATTTTCTGGGCCGCGTGGCGGTTGCGCCCGAACGCTGGCTGCCGCACGGTCCGCATCGCCTGCATTTGCTGGAACAGGCGCGCGCCCACTGGCAGAACCGCAACGGCGCGCCATGAGTCAGTGGATCTTCCTGCGCGGGCTGACGCGCGAATCGCGCCACTGGGACGACCTGCCGGCCCGCTGGGCAGCGTGTGGACTCGGGCAGCCGCTGCTGATCGATCTGCCTGGCAATGGCCATGCACGCGAGCGGCCGGTGCCCGGCGATGTCGCAGGCATGGCGCAAGCGGTACGGGACGCGGCGCGAGCATCGGGCGCAGACGGTCCGTGGCGCATCCTTGCGATGTCACTCGGCGCGATGGTAGCCACCAGTTGGGCGCAGGCATGGCCCGCAGAAGTTGCGCAACTGGTGCTGATCAACACGAGCATGCGCCCCTTCAGCACCGCAACCGAACGCTTGCGGCCGCAAAACTGGGCGGCCCTGATCGGCATGGCCAGCCATTGGCATGACCGCGCGCGCTGCGAGCGCACCGTGCATCGACTGACGTGCGAACGGCTCGATACGCGCGATGCGGATCTGTCGCGCTGGGTGGAGATCGGCCTGAGCGCGCCCGTGTCGCGCCGCTCGGCGATGCGCCAGTTGATCGCCGCCGCGCGCTTCCGCGCGCAGCCGACGGCGCCGGCTTGCCCGACCCTGATCGTGTCGTCCGACGCGGACCGGCTTGTCGATCCGGTCTGTTCGACGCGCCTGGCTGGGGCGTGGCGGGCGCCGCATGTCGATACGGCGCGGCATCCGTGGGCTGGCCACGACCTGCCGCACGATGACGCCCAATGGCTGTGCGACACGGTATCCCGCTTCGACGCCCAAACGAAAAACGCCGGATGACGTGAGCCATCCGGCGTTTGCGATGTTTTTTTGTGCTTGTCGGTGCGGGGCGACGCCGCGCTCAGGCGGCGCAGGCGGCCTGGGATTCCAGCAACGCTTTCGCGCGCTTGTTGCACAGCGCGCCGAGCAGCGTTTCAGCCGCCGCTTCCAGGCGTTCCTGCGTGCCGAAAAGCCGCGCCGCGATCAGCCCGCTTTGCAGCGATCCATAAATCACCTGCGCCAGCATGGCCGGGGGCACCGGATACGGCGTATCGCGCTCCTTCTGGCCGCGTTCGAGCAGCTTGGTCAGCCACGCCTCGTTGATGTGATAGAACTCCTTGAGCACATGGTGGACCGATTCGGGCAGGCTCAGGATTTCCGTCGACAACATGCCGGCCAGGCAGATCTGCCCCGAACCGCACGTCTGGCGCAGCGGGTCGAGGTAAAGCCGGGCCTGCTCCAGCACCGGCAGGCTCGAATCGATGCCCGCCAGCCGCTCGGAGATGCGTCGGCTGTATTCCCGCACGGCTTCCAGGACCAGATCGTCCTTGGAAGGAAAGTAATAGTGGATGCTGGAGGTCTTGACCCCCACCAGCTCGGCCAGGTCGCGGTAGCTGAAGCCGTTGAAGCCGCGGCTGCGGATCAGCACCAGCGTGTGTTCGAGCAGTTGCTCGCGAACAGGTTGCGTTTTCATGGTGGGAACTTTATCTACACGAAGATAGATACTCAACCGGGATTTTCCCGGAGTCAATCTCCAGGCCGATTACGCCAGTGTTTGCACCACCAGCGTGACGGCTGAACCACTGGCTGCACAAAGTGCCAGCCATCCGCCCAGAATCAGGGCATCGTGCCCAAGCGTTTTCATCGTAGTGCTTCCTGTTGGAAAACGGACGGGCCTTCCTCTCGATTCGAGGGAGGCCCGTCTGCGTTGGCGCGACCGCCAAATCCTGGCAAGTCGCGCGCCGTTGCGCTCAGACCAGTGCGCCGTCGGTGTACACGTCGGTCGAGCGTGCGCCGTCGAAGTACGGGTTGCGCGGGCCATTGCCGCGGGCGCCGTCCAGGTACGGATCGGCAGAACGGGCCGGGCTGGCCGAAACGCCGGTGCGGTCCAGGCCGGCTACGAAGCGCGCGCCGTCGGTGTACGGATCGGCGTTGCGGGCGCCCTCCGAGTACACGTCACGATTGCCGATGCTGGCGCTCAGGCCGTCGCGATTGCTGATGCGTGCACCGTCGGTGTAGCCGTCGCGGTTGCTGATGCGCGCGCCGTCGGTGTAGGCATCACGGTTGCCGATGCGCGCACCTTCGCTGAAGGCGTCGAACTTGCCTTGGCGCGCGCCGTCGGTAAAGGCGCTGCGTTGATCGTTGATGCGATACGTATAACCGTAGACTTCACCGCGCGGCTGGGCTGCTTGGGCGGCGCCCGTCACAAAAGCGGCTGCAAGGGTGGCGGCGGTCAGGATGGTCTTGGCGTTCATGATGCTCTCCGTGATAAGGCCGGGCGATCTCGGTTCGGTGGTGGATCGCGGGGCGATTGTCTGTGCTGCGATTCGGCGGATTCTTTTGCTATCTACTGCTAGATAGATTTATCGATCCAAAAAAATACCGCCTCCGGTACTGACAAACTGCCTGATGTTGCGTGGACAGTTTTCGCTAACCGCTATTGCTTGTTGTTGCGTGGCTGTCCATGGCCTGAATACTATCTACCTATAGATAGATAAGCAAGGACGATTTGCAGTGCGCGCGCAAAAACTTTTCTATCGGCGCGATTGATCAGGTCAATTTAGGCGATATCTAATTGATTCTTCAGGAATTTGTGATCGATCCCGCGCTGCACCGTGTGTGCCGCCCTGCCTTCCGGCACAACAGGTGCTAGGGTTACAGATACTGCAGTCGCGTCCGCACCACACCGCACGAACGCGCGGCCAGATACAGTCCCGCACGCCACCTACTTTGCGGACGCCCTCGGCGCCCCACCTTTGCGGAGCATTCATCAACTCATGCCGCCCGAACCGCACCCAGATCCGGATACCGGCGCTCGTACCGGGCCTGCGCCCTTCGCCGCGCGGGAGCCCGGTGGGGCGAGCGCTGTCGATCCTGCGCCCCCCGCCCCGTCCCGGCGCTGGCTCGTCGGCATGCTGGGGCTTGCGGGGCTGGCGGGTCTGGTCGCGGCGGCCGGTCTGGGTCGCCTGCTGCTGTACCGCGCGATCGAACGCGAGGCATTCGTGCCCGGCCCCGTCGGCACGCAAACGCCTGACGACTTTGGCGTGGCTTCGCGCCAATACGTATTCCCGAGCGGCGACCGTCGGCTGCACGCTTCATGGGTCGGCGCCGCCGATCCCGCGGCCCCGGCATTGGCGGTGTTCCATGGCGACGAGGAGTCGCTGGGCGACTGGGCGCCCGTGCAGGCCTTGCTCCATGCCGCGGGCATCAGCTCCTTCGTGTTCGATTACAGCGGATATGGCACCAGCACGGGCAAGCCCAGCGTGCGCCATTTGCGCGAAGACGCCCTGGCGGCGTATGCGCAGTTCCGTGCGGTGGCGCCACGCGCCGCGCGCCATCATGTGATGGGCTATTCGCTGGGCAGCGGCGTGTTGCTCGATGTGCTGGGCGATCTGCATCCTCAGCCTGACGGCGCGGTGATCGGGGCCGGATTTCGCTCCGCGCGCGCGGCGGCGGTCGCCACCGGCCTTGTGCCGCGCTGGATCGCGTGGGCCTTGCCGAATCCGTGGGACAACGTTGCCCGGCTGCGCGCGCTGAGAATGCCAGTGATGCTGATACACAGCCGGCGCGACGAGACCATCCCGTTCGGCCACGCAGAGGACCTGGCCCATGCCGTGCATGCGCCAAGCCGCCTGGTCGTGTTTGAAGACCTGCCCCATAACGCCGCCATCGAACCGGCGTTCATGAACAAGTTCTGGGCGCCGGTGATCGGCTATCTGCAAAGCGGGCGCCTCTGACGCCCCTCACGCCTGTCGCGTCACTGCCGCACGGACGCCCCCGGCGCGCCTACAGCTTGAACTCGCCCACCACCTTTTGCAGTTCCTGGGCCTGATCGGCCAGCGCGGACGATGCGGCCGCCGCCTGCTCCACCAGTGCCGCGTTCTGCTGCGTGACATCGTCCATCTGGGTAACGGCCACGTTGACCTGTTCGATGCCGGCGCTCTGATGTTCGGACGCGACGGCGATCTCGCCAAGGATCTGCGTGACGCGGCGCACTGCCTGCACGATTTCGTCCATCGTCGCACCGGCCTGCCCGACCAGCGCCGAGCCGCTTTCCACCTGATTCGCCGAATCGTGGATCAGCACATTGATCTCCTTGGCCGCCGCTGCGCTGCGCTGGGCCAGCGTGCGCACTTCGCCCGCCACCACCGCGAAGCCGCGGCCCTGCTCGCCGGCGCGCGCGGCTTCCACGGCCGCGTTCAGCGCCAGGATGTTGGTCTGGAACGCGATGCCCTCGATCACGGCGATGATGTCGGTCACCTTGCGGGAACTGACGCTGATCGCGTCCATCGTCTTCACCACCTTGCCGACCAGTTCGCCGCCGCGCTCCGCAATATCGGACGCCGATGCCGCCAGCCCGTTGGCCGTGCGCGCGCGGTCGGTGTTCTGCTTGACCATGGTGGTCAGTTCGCTCATGCTCGACGCGGTTTCCTGCAGCGTCGCGGCCTGCTCCTCGGTGCGCTGCGACAGATCGGTGTTGCCCACCGCAATCTGCTGCGATGCCGATGAAATCGAATCGCTGGCCGACTTGATGCGCGTGACCAGGTCGGTGAGCATGTCCTCCATTTCGCCAAGTCCGCCCAGCAGACGACCGAAATCGCCGCCGCGATCGGTTTCGAATTCCTTGCTCAGGTCCCCGGCGGCCACCGTTTCCGCGATGAATTCCGCTTCCCTGAGCGGCACCTCGATGGCACCCGTCAGCCGAAACCAGCAGATCACGCTGAAGGCCAGCACCGCGGCGCCTAGGCCCCAGATCCAGCCGCGCGGACCGCTGTCCGGCATCGCGTCAAGCGCCAGCGTCATCATGATCGCCACCAGCAGCAAGATCACGCCAAATGTCGCACCCAACCGGATGCGCATACTCAAGTTGTCCCAAGCCATGATGCAGTCCGCTCCTCGTTTGCGCCCCGCGTAGTCCGGGGCTATCGATGGGCTAACGGACAGGTAACGGCGAAACTTTAGCGTTCAGAGCGTTAGCGTTTCGGCGTTGCGGTATTCGGCGTCCCAGCCCTGCGCCAGCTGCTGGCAGCGGCCCAGCGCCAGCGCCTGGCGCTCGACGTCGACCACCACGATATGGTGGGCCCACGCGGGCCGGGACGGCGTTTCGGTGGTGCGGCCGTCGCTGAGCAGCCAGAGCCAGCGGCGCTGCGCGGGACGCAGCCGAGCCTGGCGCGCGAGCAACTGGTCCGCGCGCGCCGCACCAAGCGCCAGCGGCGTGCCGCCACCGCCGGCGATCGGGCGGATCCAGTCGTCGTTCCAGCGCCGCGCGCGCGACGGCGCCAGACGGACTTCCGCCTGCCCGGCCGCGAAACACACCAGCGCAACATCGGCGCGCGCCTGATAGGCGCGTTCGATCAGGCGCACGAGTACGCCCTTGGCCAGCGCCAGCTGGTCGCCTTGCAGCATCGATGCAGAACAATCGAGCACGATGCAATGCAGCTCCCCGCCGCGCGCCGACACATGGCGATAGCGCAGATGAGGCGCGGCCAGCGCCCGGTCGCGCTTGGCGGCCAGCGTGCGCGGCCAGTGCACGCGCGCGCCCGGTGCGCCGTCATGCGACACGGAACCCTTCGATACGAGCCGGGGCGCCTGCCACCGGTGGCCGCCCTGCCGCTGCTGCGCGGCGGCGCGCCGGTGGCTCAGGCTTTTTTTGCGGTGCGATTCCCGATATGGAACGGTTTCAGCGGTTTGACGTCGGCAATGCCGGCGGTCTGCGGCGGCGGCAGCGCACCCCATGGGTCGGCGCTCTGGCGATGGTCGGGCGCAGGACCGTCCTGCCCTCCCTGCTCGCCATGCGACGGCGCCGGCCCACCCTTCGACGGTGCGGACTGCGCGTCTTGCCTTGGCTGCGATGTCTCGCCGTGCGCGTGACGTCGATGGTGCAGCACCAGCTCGGCCACGGCATCGACATGATCGGCGCGCACAGCAGGGTCGCCGCGCCATGCCGCCAGCGCACGCGCCGCGCGCAGCATGACCAGATCGGCGCGCACGCCATCGACATCGGCGGCCAGGCACAGCGCGCTGACACGATCGTGCACCGCATCGCTGAACGCCAGGCCCGCAAGCACTTCACGCGCGCGCGCCACCTGCCGCGCCAGATCGCGCTGACGTTCCGCCACGGCAGCGCGGAACGCATCGGGATCGGTATCGAAGTCCAGCCGTGCCCGCACGATCGCCTGCCGCACCGCCGGGTCGTCGTAGTTCGATAGCGCCAGCGCCAGCCCGAAGCGATCGAGCAATTGCGGACGCAACTCGCCTTCTTCCGGATTCATGGTGCCCACCAGCACGAATCGCGCCGGATGCTGATGCGACACGCCATCGCGCTCCACCACATTGACGCCGCTGGCCGCCACGTCGAGCAACTGGTCCACCAGCGGATCGGGCAGCAGGTTCACCTCGTCGACGTACAGCACGCCGTCGTGCGCACGCGCCAGCAGGCCCGGCTGGAACCGCACCTCGCCCTGTTGCAGCACATGCCCCAGATCGAGCGAGCCGGTCAGTTGTTCCTCGCTGGCGCCGAGTGGCAGGGTCACGAAGCGCCCGTGCGGCAGCAGCTCTGCCAGCGCGCGCGCGGCGGTCGATTTTGCCGTGCCGCGCGGCCCCGTCACCAGCACGCCGCCGATGCCCGGATCGATGGCGGCCAGCAGCAATGCCTGCTGAAGCGCGTCCTGGCCCACCAGGGCACTGAATGGAAATATCGGGCGCAATGCCGTTTTCGTCATGACATCCCTTCCAGATGCTGTTCGTTATCGAGCAGATGGCCGGCGATCCGCGTTTGATGGTCACCCGGCTCCTGCCACAGTCCGCGCGCCATCGCCTCCAGCAGGCGCTCGCAGATGCCCTGCAGCGCGCGCGGATTGTGCTGCGCGAGAAACGCCCGCGTGACGTCGTCATGCACATAGGCGTCGGCCACCAGCGCGTATTGATGATCACCAACCACGCGCGCCGTGGCATCGTAGCCGAACAGGTAATCGACCGTCGCCGCCATCTCGAACGCGCCCTTGTAGCCGTGGCGTTTGACGCCGTCGATCCATTTTGGATTCACCACGCGCGTGCGGATCACGCGCGCGATTTCCTCGTCGAGCGTACGCACGCGCGGCGCGGCCGGGTTGGCGTGATCGCCCAGATAGACGGCCGGTTGCGCGCCACCCAGGTGCCGCACGGCCGCCACCATGCCGCCGTGGAACTGGTAATAGTCGTTGGCGTCGAGGATGTCGTGTTCGCGGTTGTCCTGGTTCTGCAGCACCACGTCGATCTCGGCAAGCCGCGCGGCGAAGGCATCGCGCGCGTCGGCGCCAGCGCTGCGCTGACCGTACGCGTAGCCCCCCGCATGCAGATAGGCCTGCGCCAGATCCTCGTCGCTTTGCCAGCGCCGTGTGTCGATCAGCGCCTGCAGCCCGGTGCCATAGTCGCCAGGACGCGCACCGAACACGCGCCAGCCGGCACGCTGGCGCGCGAGTTCGGGCGCGATACCCTGCGCTTCGAGCGCCTGCTGTTCGGCCAGTACGCGCGCGCGTAGCGGATTCACGTCGGCGGGCTCGTCGAGCGCCGCCACGGCTTGCACGGCCGCGTCGAACAGCGCCACGAGATTGGCAAACGCGTCGCGGAAGAAACCGGACACGCGCAACGTCACATCGACGCGCGGCCGGTCGAACACCGTCATCGGCAGGATCTCGAAATCGACCACGCGATGGCTGCCATGCGCCCATTTCGGCCGCACGCCAAGCAGCGCCATTGCCTGCGCGATATCGTCGCCGCCGGTGCGCATGGTGGCGGTGCCCCACACGGACAGCCCAACCGCGCGCGGATACTCGCCATGCTCCTGCAAATGCCGCTCGATCAGTTGGTTGGCCGCGCGCAGCCCCAGCGTCCACGCCGTGCGCGTGGGCACCGCGCGTGTATCGACCGAATAGAAATTGCGCCCGGTGGGCAGCACGTCGGGACGCCCGCGCGACGGCGCGCCGCTCGGCCCCGCCGGCACGAACCGCCCGGCCAGCCCGCGTTCGAGCTGCATCAGTTCCTGCGCGCCGCACGCATCGAGGCGCGGCGCTATCTGCTCGCGCAGCCGCGCCATCACTGCGCGCGATTGCGGGCCGACGTCGGTGTCGTCCTCAAGCAGCCGCAGCGCAAGCGCTTCCAGCCGCTCGCGCGTATCGCCGCAATGGCGCCACGGCCCATCGCCGACCTCGGCAAGGCACGCGGGACGCGGGCCGGTCCATGGCGCCGCCCAGTCGGCGTCGAGGGGATCGAAATCCGCACCGAGCGCAAGGTCGGCCGCCATCGCGGACAGCAGACCGGCGCGCGCGCCCTGCCCGTCTTCCACCGGAAAGCGCGCCAGCGCGGCCAGCGTATCGCGCCGCTGCCGTCCGGCTGGCGATTGCCCGAAGACATGCAGCCCGTCGCGTATCTGCGACTCCTTCAGTTCGCACAGCCATGCGTCGGTGCGATTGAGCAGCACCTCTTCGTCTTCGCCGCTGGACGGCGCGTCAAGCCCGAGTTCGCGATGCAGCTGCTGGCTGACGATCGACTTCAGGATCTCGCGCCGCAGCAGCCTGGCGCGACGCGGATCGAAGCTCAGCGCTTCGTAGTATTCATCGACCTGACGCTCCAGATCCTGTAGCGGCCCGTAGTTTTCCGCGCGCGTGAGCGGCGGCATCAGGTGGTCGATGATCACGGCCTGCGTGCGGCGCTTGGCCTGTGCGCCTTCGCCGGGATCGTTGACGATAAACGGATAGAGATGCGGCAGCGGGCCCAGCACCACATCGGGCCAGCACGCATCGGACAGCGCGACGCTCTTGCCCGGCAACCATTCCAGGTTGCCGTGCTTGCCCACGTGCACCACGGCGTCGATGCCAAACACATGGCGCAGCCAGAAGTAGAACGCCAGATAGCCGTGCGGCGGCGGCAGCTCGGCATCGTGATAGCTGGCGTAGTCGTCGACCCCGTAGGCCCGCGCCGGCTGGATGCCGATGAAGACATGACCGCTGCGCACGCCGGCGATCATGAAGCGGCCGTCGCGCACCATCGGATCGGCCTCCGGCGCGCCCCAGCGCGCCGTGACGGCGTCGCGGTTGGCCTGCGGCAACTGCGCCAGCCACGCCTTGTAGTCGCCCATGGCGAGGCTCTGGAATGCAGGGCGCCATGCATGCTGATCGACATCGTTGGTGATGCCGCGCGTCAGGCCGCGCATCAGCGCGTCGCCGTCGGCCGGCAGCGGTCCGAGCGCATAGCCGGCATCGCGCAGCATCGACAGGATGCGCACCACGGAGGCCGGCGTATCGAGCCCCACGCCATTGCCGATGCGCCCTTCGCTGGCCGGATAGTTCGCCAGGATCAGCGCGAGCCGCTTGTCGGCGGCCGGCACGGTGCGCAAGCGGCACCAGCGGCGCGCCAGTTCCGCCACGAACCGCACGCGCCCGGTATCGGGCTGATAGCGCACCACATCCACTTCCGTATGCGGGCAACGCCATGCCAGTCCCTTGAAGCTGATGGCTCGCGTGATGATGCGGCCGTCGACTTCCGGCATGGCGACGTGCATCGCCACGTCCCGCGTGCCCAGGCCCTGGCTATCGGCGAGCCAGTCGTCGCGATTGCCGCCGCTGAGAATCACCTGCAGGACGGGCGCATCGTTGGCCAGCGGCGTGTCGGGCTCCCCCGCGCGATCGAGCGACGCGGCGGAAAACGCCGTGGTATTGAGCACCAGCGACACGCCATGCGCGTCGCACAGCTGCTGCAAAACCTCGCGGCAGATCGGCTCCTTGAGCGAACTGAGCGCCAACGGCAGCGGACAGAGCCCGGCATCGAGCAAAGCGTCGGCCAGCGCGTCGAACACCTCGGTGTTGCCCGCCTGCAGGTGAGAGCGATAGAACAGCAGCGCCACCACCGGCGCGTCGCGCAGGCCCCGCGCGGCCCATTCGCGCTGCCAGTCCTGTACGGTGGCCACGCCACGGTCGCGATGATATAGCGCGGCTTGCGGCAGCACCTGTGCCGGCATGGCGGTCTGCGCATGGCCAAAGGCGTGGTGCCCGATGCAGCGGAAAAACTGTTCGGCGTTGCCCGCGCCGCCTTCGCGCAAATAACGCCACAGCTGGTGCGACAGCGCGGCCGGTGCATTGCCGCGCCGCGACAGGTTGTCGTCTTCGGCAAGGTCGCCCGAAAACATCACCAGCAACTGGTTGCGCGCGCGCGCCAGTTCGGGCAGCCGTTCCAGGCCGTAGGCCCAGTCGCTTTCGCCGCCAAGATGATCGACCACCACGACGCGCGCATGCTGCAGCACCTCGTCGATGTACAGATCCAGCGACGCCGGTTGCCGCAGGTACATCTGATTGGCCAGACGCACGCGCGGATAATCGTCGCCCAGTGCGGGCACGGCGGCGGCCAGCAGCGACAACGTGGTATCGGCCGCGCTCAGCACGACAATATCGCCAGGCGTCTGCTCGATGCGCAGCACCACGGCGTTGTCCTCGACAAAGCCTCCCGGCCGGGTGGACAGCAGATGCATCGGTCAACGCGCGCCGACGGCGCGGAAATCGTAAAGGCGCTCAGAATACGGAGAACGCGACGGGCTGTCCATTGGTGCGCAGAGGCGATCCATGGTCGATAACGGCGACGTTCAGCGCATCCGCCGCCACGCGCGATACGCGCCCGCGCCGATCACCAGCAGCGCAAGCGCCAGCGTTATCCACGGCTGCCGGACATGCGGCGCCGCGACGGCGTCTGTCGGCAAGGGTTGCGGCAGCAGACGCTGGCCGGTCACCGCATGCGTGCGGTCCTGCTCGGCTTCGGTTTTGCGCGGCGTCGGCGACGGGCCCGCTGTGGGCGCGTCGGCGGATTGCCGCTGACTATGCGGCGCGTCGGCGTGAGGCTCACGCGCACGGATCGGCGCAGCGCCCGGCACGGGGTCGACCACGGCATCGGCAAGTTCGCGGCCCAGGGCCTTCATATCGATGCGCGCCGCATGGCCGGCGCGTGCAATATGCGCCATCAGCAGCGGATTGCCGCAGGTATTGGCCGTGCACGACAGCCCATCGCGCTGCACGCTCTGCGCGTAGGCGCGCAGCATGTCGCGGCGCTCCGCATCGGTGAAACGGTAGCTGCCTTGCCGGTCGACTTCCAGCAGCCGCGCCAGAATGCTCTGGCGGGCATGCGGATTGGCGTCGCGAAAGAACGCCTCCATGCCGAGATCGAGTTTGTCCGCGACATAGACGTCATACGTGCGTTGCCAGAACTCGCCGGGCATCTGTTCGGGCACGGTCGCCTGAAAGCCATAGAGGTGCTCCACCTCGCGGGCCATTTCGCGCGCGCCCGCGTAACCGGATCGCTGCATCGCGCCGATCCATTTGGGATTCCACTGGCGCGCGTTGAGTTCGGTGGCGAGCCAGGTCTGCGCATCGACGGTCTGCGTTTCGCCGGCGCGGCGCAGATTGTGCAGCCACAGCGGCGGCGCCTTGCCTGCAACGGCGCGCGTGGCGGCAGCCAGCCCGCCCGCGTACTGGTAGGTGTCGTCGTTGTCGAGCGCGCCATAAAGCGTGCTGGTGCGCGAAAACAGCACCGCCTGGTTCGATTTGAGATGGCTGGCCAGCGCCATCGGCGCGGATTGGCCCCAACCTTCGGCCGAGTACGCAAAGTTCATGTTGCGCAGGTATTGCTGCGCCAGCGCGTCGGGTCCGTTCTGGGCGTCGCGGCTCTGTTCGACCATCTGCTGCACGCCGATCGCATAGTTACCGGGCCGCGCGGCAAACACACGCGCACGCGCCAGCCTGGCCGCCTCCTGCGCGCCGACGCCCTGCCCGATCAGCAACGCTGTCACGTCGCGGTCATGGCGGCTAATTGCGTTCTCGCCGGCCGCCGCGGCCAGCCGCGCGGCCTTGTCGAGCAGCGCGATCTTGTCGCCAAAGCCATCGCGATAGATGCCCGAGGTGGTCAGTACCACGTTCACGCGCGGACGCCCCAGTTGCGCGTCCGGGATCAGGCGCACGTCCTCGACGATGCCGCGCGCATTCCAGACCGGTTCCACGCCCATCAGGTACAGCGCTTCGGCTTCCATCGCACCCTGATGACGTTCCGTCTCGCCGTACCACAAGACCATCGACACCGATTGCGGCACGCCGCCCGACGCTTGCGCAAAGCGCGCCAGCGTTTGCGCGGCCATTGCCTGCCCCAGCGCCCATGCCGCGCGCGTGGGGATCCGCGCGCCATCGAAGGCATGCAGATTGCGGCCCGTCGGCAGACTGTCTGGCACGCGCACCGGATCGCCCAACGGCCCGCTCGGCAGATATCGCCCGGACAACACGGTGATCAGGCCGTCGAGTTCCTGCTGTGGCGAGCTGCGCAGATCGGCAAGCCACTGCCGCGCCGCCGCCAACGCCTTGCGCGTCGTATCGTCGCCGCCGTCCGGTGCGTGGCCGCGGACGATTGCCTCGGCCCACGCGCGCCGCTGCGCGGCGTCCGCGGGCAGTTGCGCGCCCAGCATCAAGGCCAGCGCATCGACCTGATCGGCCTCCGATGGCATCTCGCCCAGCGCGTGAATGCCAAGCGGCATCGGTTCGGCCTCGACCTTGTGCAGGAAGGCGTGCAGCGTGGGCGCGATGGTGTCCCATGGCGCATCGGCGTCGAGCGCCAACTGGCGGTCCAGCCCTTGCGCGCGCATCTGTTGCAGCGCTTGCTTGCGATACTGCGCCGAGAGTTCGGGCGCGCTGTCGCGCGTGGCTTCGGCCTGCTCGACGGCCTCGTCGAGCGCCGCCAGCGGGGGCGGCTGTCCCGCGGACGCCAGCAACGGCGACAGATGGCTGACCAGCACCGCCGCGCTGCGCCGTTTGGCCTGAATCGCCTCGCCGCCGCCATCCTGGATGTAGACGTAGGCGTTCGGCAGATCGCCAAGCAGGACTTCCGATGCGTCCTCGCCCGACTGGGCCACCTGCTTTCCGGGCAGCCATTCCAGCGTGCCATGACGCCCCACGTGCACCACGGCATCGGCACCAAACGCGTGCCGATACCAGAGATAGGCGGCGAGATACGAATGCGGCGGCGGCGTGAGCGTGTCGTGCGAAGCGTCGAGCGCCCGCTCGAACGTCGAGCGCAACGGCTGCGGTCCAACAAACACGTTGCCGAAGAACAGTCCCGGAATCACGAACGCACGCTCGCCACGCGCAGCGCGCGTCATCATCAATGGATTCTGTTCGGGCGGGCCCCAGGCCTGCAACACCGACTGGCGAAACGCCGCGGGCAACGCGTCGAACCAGCGGCGATACTGCGCTACGGGCACCAGCGTGACATGGCCCGCGCGCACCATGCGATCGAGTTCGCCGGGCGACCAGGTCTCGACGTTGCGCCCGCTGGCTTCCAGCAGTCCAGTCAGCGTGGCGGCATCGGGCATGACGGTGCCGGTGTCGTATCCCGCCGCGCGCAGGCGCTGCAGGATCCGCGTCAGCGACGGCAGCGTGGCCAGGTAGCTCGCGCCGATATTGCCGCGTCCGGGCGGATTGTTGTAGTACAGCACGGCTACATGCTTGCGGGCGGCGGGCTTGTCCTGCAGCGCGATCCATCGCGCAACGCGCGCCACGATGGCCTGCACGCGCTCCGGCACCGCGGCGCTGCCGATTGCGCCATCGCGATCCTCCTGCGTGGCGAACAGCATCGGCTCGGTGGCGCCGCTGCGCTCGGGCGCGGTCAGCAGCAATGGCAGGCGATCCCCGGCAATGCCACGTACATCGGCTTGCCACGCGGCGGCGCTGTCGCGCGTGGCGACCAGATTCATCACATGCAGTCCGTGCCTGGCCAGCCACTCCTTGTCTTCGGCGCGCGGAATGGTCAGATTCAGCGAAAGCAGCGCGCGCAGCGGCGTGGCGCCGCCGTGCTGCGTCAGCAGCGCATCGAGGCTGGAAATTGGCCAGCCGAATACCGGCACGGCGCCGATGCCGCGACGCTCCAGAGCATCGATCAGCGCGTCGATGTGCGCAAGATCGCGCTGACGCCATGACGTGGCGTAGAACGCGATGCCAACCAGCGGCGCATCGTCGCGCATGCGCTGCTGCGGGCGATACCAGCGCAGGTAGTCGTCGAGCGAGGCAAACGGTTGCGGCGCGCGCGGATGATAGATGCCAGCCGCTGGCGCCGCGCGCACCGGCGGCACCGCGATCGGCGCGATGCCGGCCGCGCGCTGGCGCGCCGCCACCGCATGCGCGAGCAGTGCGACAAGGTTGTCGACGCCACCCGCGTCCCAATACGGTTGCGCGGCGGCGGTCAGCGCCGCATCGGGCGCGACACCCCACGCCGCCTGCGCGCTTTCGAGCGGCGCGGCCACAATCGACGCGCCCCGCTCGCGCGCGTGGCGCATCGCGGGCGCCATGCCGCGCAGCACTGCAGGCGGTACGAACCACGCTTCAATAACATCGGCGCGATCGAGCAGGGCGCTATCGGGAACGCGCGTGGCAAAGCTGAATTCGGCCACGTCGTCGCCATAGGCCGCGCGAAACGTCGCGGCCGCGGCCGGCAGCAGATGCGGCTGCGATGTCACCACGACGACCTTGATCGGCGAGGCCACACCTAGGGCCGGCAGACATGCCAGCCACAACCACAGCAACAGGATCCGGCATAGCAAGCGGCAACGCGCGGGCGAAGAATCGGACACGGCAGAAGCGATGGGAAAGGGGGCGATGGGAACGGTGGAAAAGTGACGGCAGCCATGCAGGCTGCGCATTCTACCTGCCCGCCCGAGCGGCGCGCACGTCATGCCGCTGTCGTGCCTTTGTCATGCTGTTGTCGTGCGAACGACACGCTGCGCGAGCGCCCCGTGGTCAAGCGCCGCAGCGCGCACTGCATGCGTGTGGTTTTTTTACCGACGAGATTTTTTTCGCCACGCCGCCCAAGCCCGATGACCGCCGCGCGCGACGGCAGCTTTCGCCACAATCGGCAAGTTGTAGCAAGCGCCGCGTGTAAAAAAGACAAAGCCAGGACGTGCCTGATGCGGGCCCTGGCTGTTGGGCGATAAATCTACCGCACCGGCCGCGTGACGGCAATCATTCTTGTGGGCGACCCCACATGATCCATGGTGACCCATCGTGTACCTTGCGTCGGATCGACTATATTGGACGGCATGGCGCAGACAATCGCATGAATCACTTTTAGTCAGCTGTTGACATATCCGGGAGGTAACTGCCATGCGTTCGCTTGCAAATTTGTTCAGTCCGCCGACGCCCGAGAAAATCGCGGAGAAGGAACTGCACGACATGCGGCTGACGCTTTTCCAGGCAGAGCGTCGCCTGCTAGAAGCGCAGATGCAAGTCGATTACTACCGCAACATGATTGCCTTCCTCGAAGAGGTGGGCGCAACCGGCGTGGAAGGCGTTGCCGACCGCCGCTTTGCCTCGCCACCGCAGGCAGACGCCCCGGCGCTGCAATCGCCGCAGCCCTCGCGTTCGGCACCGGGCCTGACGACGATTCCGATCGTGCCGTCCGCCGCCTGATTGCTGCCGAACCGGTCGCATAGGTTCGCATGAGCCTGTGCGATACTGGCCGCTTTCTCGCGCCTCGCACTGAAATCGGCCATGTCTGAATTTGCCTTGTTGCCCGCAATAGAAATCGAAACCGCGCCTGGTCCGACATGCGCCGTCATCTGGATGCACGGGCTGGGCGCCGACGGCAACGACTTTGTCCCCGTGGTGCCCGAGCTCGGTTTGCCCGACGCGCCGGCCATCCGCTTCATCTTCCCGCATGCCCCCGCGATACCGGTCACGTGCAACGGCGGCTATGTGATGCCGGCCTGGTATGACATCTATTCGCTCGACGAAGCCGGACGGCAGGTGGACGAAGCCGGCATCCGCCAGTCGCGGGACGCCATCCGCGCGCTGATTGCCCGCGAGAACGCGCGCGGGGTACCGGCGTCGCGCATCGTGCTGGCCGGTTTCTCGCAAGGCGGCGCGATCGCTTACACGACGGCGCTCACGCATCCCGAAACGCTGGCAGGCGTGATCGCCCTTTCCACCTATATTCCGTCGGTCGATCTGCTGGCGGCCGAAGCCACGCCCGCCAATGCCGCGACGCCGATCCTTGCCGCGCACGGCACGCACGACGATGTGGTCCCGCTGGCGCTCGGTACACGTGCGCGCGACTTCGTCGCATCGCGGGGACAGCCGGTCGATTGGCATACCTACCCCATGGCGCATTCGGTCTGTCTGGAAGAGATTGCCGACATCGGACGCTGGTTGCAGGCGCACCTGACACCGGCACGCTGAGCCTCGCGCACATCCGCGGCAAGCCGTTATCGCGGGCGTTTGCGCTACCATTGCGCGCCTCGCCTTCGCCCTGGAGAACCTTCGCTCATGATTCCCGCTTCGCCGCCGCCCCGCATCGACTTCAACACACGCAAGGCGCTGATGTTTGCGCTGACGGCCGAGCGCCTGTCGGCGTTTTATGAACACGGGCAGTGGATGACCGAATCGCAGGGCGCCACGCTGGCCGGCAACTGGCTGTCGCGTTCGAAGTTGCAGCTTGCCTTGTCGGAACGGCGGTTGCTGTCCGATCTTAGCGACCAGCTGGCGCGGCAACTGGCGGCCACGCTGTCACGCGAGGCCGGGCTCTATGCATCGCACGAGATGATGGAGGCGCTCGATCCCAACTATCAATCGGCCTTCGCGCACGACATGCTCGACGAATGCGAGCGGATGTTGCGCGAAAACGGCGTCGAGGAATAGCGGGAATAGCGCGGCCGCCGCGTTTTGAGCCTAGCGCGCCTGCGCGGTCGCGCGCTTCACGCTTTTCGGGTTGATCAGGTCGGCATCGAGGCGGCGGAACACCAGCGCCGACAGCAGCGTGATCACGCCGACGCTGAGGAACGCAAGCCGGAACGCCGGCGCGGCCACGCCGAGCTTCGCGGAAAACAGGCTGACCAGTCCGCCGCCGATGGTCACGCCCAGTCCAATCGCCAGCATCTGCACCATCGAGAACAGGCTGTTGCCGCTGCCGGCGTCCTCGCGTGACAACCCCTTGAGCGTCACGCTGTTCATGGCGGCAAACTGCATCGAGTTGGCCGCGCCGAACGTGGCCAGTTGCAGGATCGACAAGGCCAGCGGCCAGCCCGGCGACATCGCTGCAAACGACGCGATCGACGCGCCAACGATCACCGTGTTGACCATCAGGAAAGTGTCGTAGCCGAAGCGGTTAACGAGCGGCACGATCCAGCGCTTGGAAATGGTGCCGGCGATTGCCACCGGCAACAGCATCAGACCGGAATGGAATGGCGAGTAGCCCAGTTGCAGTTGAAACAGCAGCGGCAGCAGAAACGGCACTGCGCCTGAGCCGATCCGGCAAACCAGATTACCGACCAGACCGATGCTGAAGTTGGGCTCGCGGAACAGCGCCAGACGGAAAAGCGGCGTGCGATGGCGGCGCGCATGCGGAATGTAGAGCAGCGCACTGGCAAGGCTGACGGCAGCCAGCAACGCACTCCACGAGCTATGCGCACCGTTTTCCAGCGCCAGCGAAAACGTGACCATGCACAGCGAAAGCAGGCCACAGCCGATCCAGTCGAAAGGCGGCGCCGCGCCAGTTTCGCCTTGCGGCAGATAGCGCCGCACGGCAAACAGGCCGAACAGCCCGACCGGCACGTTGATCAGGAAAATCCAGTGCCACGACGCGCTCTGCACGAGCCATCCGCCCAGCACGGGACCGAAGATCGGGCCCACCTGCCCGGCCACCGACACGAACGCCAGCGCCGCGATGTATTGCTCCCCCGGGATATTGCGCAATACGGCCAGCCGCCCGATCGGCAGCAGCATCGATCCGCCAACGCCCTGCAGCACGCGCGCGATCACCAGTTGCGTCAGCGTGTGCGCGGTGGCGCAGAACACCGAGCCCAGCACGAAGATCAGAATGGCGCAGAAGTACACGCGGCGCGTGCCGAACTTGTCCGCCAGCCAGCCCGATGCGGGCGTCAGCATCGCCATGGTCAGCGTGTACGCCACCACCACCGGTTTCAGATCGAGCGGCCGTTCGCCCAGGCTGTGCGCCATCGAGGGCAGCGCGGTGTTGACGATCGTGGTGTCCAGCGTCTGCATGAAAAAGCCGGCGAAGACGATCCACAGCATGGCCTTCTGGGAAAAAGCCTGCTGGCTGGCGGGGGCTGAAGCGGTGTGCATGAAAGTTCTTGAAGGAGACGCCTGTCGGGGGAAACCCCAACAACGGCATCCATGGTATCGACCGACCACCCCATCGGGAACCCCTCTGAGTTTGTTGACTGTTATCGGAAGTTCCGATGACAATGCGGCGATGCTCAATCCTGTCTGGATCCAGACCTTCGCCACCGTGGCCACCGCGCGCAGCTTTACCGACGCCGGCCGCCAGCTTGGCCTGTCGCAATCTTCGGTCAGCGACCATATCCGCCGGCTCGAACAAAGCGTCAACCGCCGCCTGTTCGTGCGCGATACGCATTCGCTGGCACTGACGCCGGACGGCGAGGCATTGCTGGTGCACGCGCGGCTGATCCTGGAAACGCTGGCGCGCGCCGAATCGCAATTCAGCGGACCGCGGCTTCAGGGGCGCGTACGACTCGGATGTTCCGAGGATCTGGCGCAGGGTCCGCTGCCCAACGTGCTGGCGGCGTTCCGCGCCAGTCATCCCGATGTGGAACTCGAAATCAACATCGGCATGACCAGCAAGCTGTACGAATGGATCGACGCCGGTACGCTGGACCTGATCGTCGGCAAGCGCCGCGAGGGAGAACGGCGCGGCGTGCCGTTGTTTCGCGGTCAACTGGAATGGCTGGCGCGTCCCGGCACCGTGGTGGACGTTGACCAGCCACTGCCGCTGATCCTGGTGAACGAACCCAGCGTGACGCGCTCGGTGGTGCTCGACACACTGGCCTCGGCGGGATGGCGCTGGCATATGGTGTGTACCAGCAGCAGCCACTCTGGCTGCATCGCCGCGGCGCGCGGCGGCCTGGGCATTACGGTGCGCGCGCAGAACCTGACCGGCGGCGGCCTGGTTGCGCCGATCAATTTCCACGCGCTGCCGGCACTGCCCGAGGTGGAATTCATCACGCTGGCGTCGCGCCGGCTATCGAGGCCTGCCGAAACGCTGCTGCAACTGATCCGCAAGAGCGATCTGCGCTCGCCGCGCGTCGATTAGGCTCGCAGCCCGCGCGGCGTGCTTCAGGACCTCGGGATCAGCGTGCCGATTGCCTGCCAGGCCGTCAGCAGGTGATATGGCGTGGTCGACGGCATTTCGGCGCGGACGACATCCCCATTGGGCGCCAGGCATTCGTGCCAGCCCCTGGCGTGGAGGAACCGTTCGCGGAATCGATCACACCAGCGTTCGAGTTCGGCCAGCGATGCTGCGGGATCGGCGTCGAGCGTGGCCTTGATGGTCAGCGCGCGCGCAAATTCCGTTTGCGCCCAGATGCGCTCGATCGGGTCCGTGATGTTGCCCTGCCCGTCCAGCGCCGCGCATACGCCGAGCGTGTCATCCGCCACGCCGTGGCGGCGCGCAAAGTCGAAGGCACGCGGCAACGATGCGGCTAGCGTCGTGTCGGCAAACAGCGACGGCGAAGTCATCACCAGTGAAAACCATTCGAACTGGTGCCCCGGCTCGATACGATTACCTGCCGAACCGTGCGGCAGCTCCGCCACGCAACCATCGGCGGGATCGACGAAGGCGCCGCAGATGGCGTCGGCAAGCGCGCGCAGGCGATCGGCAAACCAGCTGTCGGCCGTTGCCTCCAGCGCCGCGAGATACGCTTCGGTCAGGTGCATCAGCGGGTTCTGCAACGCGCCGGCGCCGTTGTCGGCAAAATCCTCGGCCAGCGCTGCGTGGTACAGGCCGCTGCCGCTGGCAAAGCGCCCTTCTATCACGTCCACCGTGCGTCGCAATGTCTGAAGCGCCTCGGGGTTGCGGCCAGCGCGATAGTAGTGCGCACAGGCGAAGACCACGAACGCATAGGTATAGAGATCGCGCGTGCGATCGAGCGGCGCGCCTTGCGCATCGATGCTGTAGCACCAGCCGCCCGCGCCATCGCCAAAGTGCGTGTTGAGCGAAGCAAAGAGCCGGTTGGCGTGCTCGATATTGCCGATCGCGGCGAATACGTAGAGCTGCCGCGCGCAGGCCATGGTGCGATAGCGCTTGTCGGGCAGCGGCGCGCCGCTGGCGCCATCGAGCGCCTCGTGCGCCAGTTGCATCGTCCCGTTCCAGCCCCCGCCGGTCCAGGCTGGCGTCACTACCGTGTCGAAATGCGCCCGGAGCGCCGAGATCCGGTCGATGAGAGTGGACGAAACAAGCATGTCAATCAGGGGGCGAGGGCCGCAAGGTCGACCCGGAAATCGGAAGGCAGACACGATAGCAGGCCGCTTGCGCCATGCAAAGGCCGTTCACGCCGCACCGCATCATTTCGCGCTGGCAATACGGCGAGCCGGTGCTATGTTGAAAGTCCGCCTGCCCCGCCGCGGCCCGTCTTCAGGAGTTCCGCCATGTCCACTCACCCCCTGTCACTGACCGATCATCGCCGCACGCTCGTGATGCATGTCCTGGAGGATCCTCCAGGGCGCTATACCTGGCGCATCGTGGTCGAAGAAAAATGCGGTGGCGCCGATTGCGACAGCACCATCGAAGCGCATTCCGATTACGCCTCGCATGCGGAAGCCGAAGCGGCCTGCTGGGCGGCCGGCAACGGCATGCTGGACGGTCCGCGCAATGCCGATGAAATGATCCCCCCGCAAAGGCCTCACTAGACGCAATGCAGAGGTGTTCCGTGACATTGCGTGACGAAGAGGCCCAATGAGCGCTTGAATCGCCCATTCACCTCTTGATCCGCCCGCGCCTGCGCCGTACGTTGTACGGACGCGGGAGCGTTTTTCGGCATCCCGCGAGGAGAGCGTAATGGACAAGCCGACGGTAAGCCCCAGCCGCTTTGTCGAAATCCTTAACGAGCGGCTGACCAAACATCCCCTCTACCGCGAGGGCATGCGCGTCTATGCCATCCCGGCCCATTCGGACCATCCGCGCAGCCTGGTATGTGTGGGCCCGCGCGGCACCGAGGGGATCTGCGCGACGATCGAGAATATCGTCCGTGGCGAATGCGACGTCTTTCCCGACATCGGCCAGCACTGGCAGCGGCAAACTGCCCGCCCGACCCACGAACATCGCGCGCGCTAGCCGCATCCGATTCCAGAACCCGCGATCCGCAAGCGGGCGACATCGGCGAGCCTGACAGCTCGCCGATGTCGTTTTGCACGCCAGTCGGTTCGCTGAACTGTCTTTCCCTTCACCCAAGCTGCACCAATTTCCCGGGCTGGATACAATGGCTGCCGCAATCCCCTGCCCGGAGCACTGATGAAAAGAACATTCGAAATCGATGGTGCGGTGGACCCGCTGCCCCGCGCCCAGTCGATCGCTGAATCCAGTGAAACCCGTGCCGCCGCAGTGGCCGCGATCGTCGCGCAGACTGCCGTCGAGCAAGCCGATCACGCCATGCGCAACTGGACGGACCCGCTCGATGGTCCGGTGCGCATTGGCTCGCCCGAGCATCTGCGCATGTTCTGCAACATGCTGCTGCAGACCCACAATCCCTACAAGCCTTCGGTCATCGACTGGCCGCCATTGTCCGCCGATGCGCTCAAGCGCGTGACGTCGCTGCCGATCTGGGATATCGCCGTGCAGACGGAGGGGCGCGCATCGGTGCGGGTGCACAGCTTTGCCGCGCGCCAGCGCGATGCCCTGCTGCGCAGCGCGCTGCAAATGGACGCCGACGAGGAAGCGCGCCACAAGGTCGTGCTGTCGAAGCTGGTGCAGGCGTACGGCATCGAACTGGCGCCCGAGCCGGAATATCTGCCGCCGGCCGACGCCGAATGGGGCTGGCTCGTGACCGGCTACAGCGAATGCATCGACAGCTTTGCCGCGTTCGGCCTGTTCGCCGCGGCCAAGGATTCAGGCTTTTTCCCGGCCGAACTGGTGGAAACCTTCGAACCTGTGATCCAGGAAGAGGGCCGGCACATCCTGTTCTTTGCCAACTGGGTGGCGTGGTATCGGGCCAGTCTGCCGTGGTGGCGCCGGCCGGCCTTTGCGCTGAAGGTGGCGCGGGTATGGCTTTTTCTGATTCGCGAGCGCATCGGCCTGGCCAAGGGCATCGACGTGAAGGCGGACGGCGCCGCGCAGGATGCCAACTTCCCGATGAACGCCGCCGGATCGCTCGGGCAGACGCTTTCCGCCGGGTCAATGATCGACCTTTGCCTGGCCGAGAACGAGCGGCGCATGGCGGGGTATGATGCGCGCCTTGTACGGCCGACCACGGTGCCCGCCCTGGCCCGCCTTGTCCGACGCTTCGTCAAGTAAATCGCAATGCTGCTTTTTGGATTGTCCCTGCTGACCCTCGTGGTCTGGTGCGTGCTGGTGTTTGCGCGCGCAGGCTTCTGGCGTGTGCGCAAGCCTGCGCCGTCCGCGCCGCCGGCGCAATGGCCACCCGTGGTCGGCGTGATTCCGGCCCGCAACGAAGCCGACGTAATCGCCCGCGCGGTGACCGGCGTGTTGAGCCAGCAGTACGCCGGCCCGCTGCATCTCGTTGTGGTGGACGATCACAGCAGCGATGGCACCGCCGATATCGCGCGCGCGGCCGCTGCATCGATCGGCAAGGCCGACGCCCTGACCGTGATCGCCGCACGCGATCTGCCAGCGGGTTGGAGCGGCAAGGTGTGGGCGCAGTCCGAAGGCCTGGCCGCCGCCGATATCGAGATGCCGGACGCGGCCTTTGTGTTCCTGACCGATGCCGATATCTGGCACGGCCCGCAAACGGTTGCCGATCTGGTGGCGCGTGCCGAGCAGGAGCAACGCGACCTCACGTCGCTGATGGTGCGGCTGCGCTGCGAATCGGCCTGGGAACGCATGATCGTGCCGGCTTTTGTGTTCTATTTCGCCAAACTGTACCCGTTTGCGCGCGTGGCGGACCCACGCAGCAAGGTCGCCGGTGCGGCGGGCGGATGCATGCTGGCCAGGCGCTCGGCACTGGCCCGCATCGGCGGGTTCGCAGCAATTCGCGGCGAGTTGATCGACGATTGCAGCCTGGCCGCGAAGATCAAGGCCGGCGGCTCGATCCGCCTCGACCTGGCCGACGACAGCCTCTCGCTGCGCCCGTATGACGACTGGCAGAGCCTGTGGAACATGATTGCGCGCAGCGCCTATACCCAGTTGCATTACTCGCCGTGGCTGCTGGCCGGCGCCACGCTGGGCATGGTTCTGACCTATCTCGCCCCGCCCGTGCTGGCACTAGTGGGCGGCGCTGCGCTCTGGCCGGCGTGGCTGGCGTGGATCCTGATGGCCGTCAGTTACCGGCCGATGCTGCGCGAATACCGTCAGCCGGCGTGGCTGGCGCCGTTGTTGCCGATCACGGCGCTGTTCTACCTTGGTGCGACGCTCGATTCCGCGCGCCGCTACTACCTGCGCCGCGGCGGACAGTGGAAGGGGCGTGCGCAGGCCCCGGTGCGGTCCTGACTGCGCACGCCGGCAGGCTCCGCCGCCGCCTCACTTGAGATAGCCGTTCTCTCGGAACCAGTTCAGCGCGTCGCGCAGTCCTTCCTGATAGGGGCGCGGCGCGTAGCCCAGTTCCCGCATGGCCTTGGCCGACGTGAAGAACATCCGGTATTGCGACATCTTCAGGCCGTCAACGGTCACGAACGGCTCCTTTCCGGTAAAACGCGCCACGGTCTCGGCCACCCGGGCGATCGGGTAAAGCGGCCAGCGCGGCAGTTCCACCGTCGGCGCCTTGCGGCCGGCCATGCCGGCGATATCGGCCAGCATCTGGCGCAACAGTACGTCCTGGCCGCCGAGGATATAGCGCTCGCCGATGCGGCCCTTGTCCAGCGCGAGGAAATGACCGTTCGCCACGTCGTCGACGTGCGCGAGGTTCAGACCGGTATCGACGAAAGCCGGAATCTTGCCGGTGGCGGCCTCCACGATGATGCGTCCGGTCGGCGTGGGGCGCACGTCGCGCGGACCGATCGGCGTGGAAGGATTCACGATCACGGCCGGCAGGCCCTCCCCGACCATGCGCTCCACTTCACGCTCGGCCAGCACCTTGCTGCGCTTGTATGCGCCGATCGCTTCGTGGCCGGCCATCGCCGCGGTCTCGTCGACCGGCGCCGTGGCGCCAGCTACGCGCAGCGTCGCCACGCTGCTGGTGTAGATAATCCGCTCCACGCCGGCGTTGCGCGCGGCGGTCATGGTCGTCACCGTGCCTTCGACGTTGGCGCGCACGATCTCCTCGGGGTCCGGCGCCCACAGCCGATAATCGGCCGCCACATGAAACAGATAACGGACGCCAGCCATGGCGCGGGCCATCGACGCGGCGTCGCGCATATCTCCCTCGATGATTTCCACCGGCAACCCGGCCAGATTGGCGCGCGGGCTGGTGGGACGCACCACCACGCGCACCTGGAACCCGCGCTCGAGCGCCTGGCGCATGACCGAAGAACCCAGAAAGCCGGAGGCTCCTGTCACGAGAATGCAATTGTTAATTTCAAATCCCCTGTAGGCGTTAGGTGCGAATTAGGCGCTAATAGCGGCAATGCCGGGGCGCGTAACGCGCATTTTCACCGGAAAGACCCTGTTGGCAGTAACCAACGCGCGAACATGAAATTCCGACCCGGTATATAGTAACCACCGTGAGCCGGAAAAGTGATGCCGGAATACCAAAATCAAGATGTCTTCAAATCTTCACAAGCGGGTCGGGGGGCCGATTCCATGCAGGTAATACTTGCTCAGCCAAGAGGGTTTTGCGCCGGCGTGGTCAGGGCGATCGAAATCGTGGACCGCGCACTGATCAAACATGGCGCACCCGTCTATGTCAGGCACGAGATCGTACACAACAAACATGTGGTGGATGGCCTGCGCAAGAAAGGGGCACGCTTTGTCGAAGAACTTGACGAGGTGCCCGGCGACGCCGTCACCATCTTCAGCGCGCATGGAGTCTCCCGCGATGTGGTCGCCGAGGCGCAGCGGCGCGAGCTGCACGCCATCGACGCCACTTGCCCGCTGGTGATCAAAGTCCATAACCAGGGCCGCCAGTATGCGGCCGCCGGGCGCCATGTGATCCTGATCGGTCACGCCGGCCATCCCGAGGTGGAAGGTACGATGGGGCAGATTCCGGGCAAGGTGATTCTCGTGCAGAACGAGGCCGAGGCCGCCAGCGTGGACCTGCCGCCCGATGCGCCAGTCGCATATATCACCCAGACCACGTTGTCCGTGGACGACACCCGTAATATCATTGCGGCGCTCGGCCGCCGATTCACCAATCTGGTCGGGCCGAATACACGCGATATTTGCTACGCTACGCAAAATCGGCAGAGCGCAGTGCGGGAATTAGCCGCGCGCGTGGATGTCATTCTCGTGATCGGCGCCACCAACAGTTCGAATTCGAACCGGCTGCGTGAAATCGGTACGGAAAGCGGCGTACCGAGTTACCTGATCGCCGATGGCAGCGAGCTCGATCCCGCGTGGGTCCGCCACGCAGGTGTCGTAGGAATTACCGCGGGTGCCTCGGCGCCCGAGAACATGGTGGAAGACGTCATTGCGGCCTTGCGCCGCCTCGGTCCGGTCGAAGTCTCGACCATGGAAGGGATCGAGGAACATGCCGAATTCCGCCTGCCGGCTGAACTGGCCGATGCAGCGCTGGCCCCAGGGGCCAGGACCACAACCGATATCAGTAACGCCCAGCATGCCGCCCACTCTGTGGCGGGCTGACGCGCAAAGCTGAACCTAACAGGAAGTACCCCCTTGGCCATTCCGTTTCTGCAGGTCGCCCGCGTAGGCGCCTATATCGCACGCAAGCATCTGTCCGGACAAAAGCGTTATCCGCTCGCCCTGATGCTCGAGCCCCTGTTCCGCTGCAACCTGGCATGTTCGGGCTGCGGCAAGATCGACTATCCGGATCCCATCCTGAACCAGCGCCTGTCGGTGCAGGAATGCCTGGAAGCCGTGGACGAATGCGGCGCGCCCGTGGTGTCCATCGCCGGCGGCGAACCGCTGCTGCACAAGGACATGCCGGAAATCGTGCGCGGCATCATCGCGCGCAAGCGTTTCGTCTACCTGTGCACCAACGCCCTGCTGCTGGAAAAGAAGATCGACCAGTACAAGCCGAGCCCGTATTTCGTGTGGTCGATCCATCTGGACGGCGATCGCGAAATGCACGATCACTCGGTCAACCAGGAAGGCGTCTACGACCGCTGCGTCGAAGCGATCCGCATGGCCAAGGAGCGCGGCTTCCGCGTCAATATCAACTGCACGCTGTTCAACGATGCCAAGCCGGACCGCGTGGCCAAGTTCTTTGACTCGGTCAAGGCGATGGGCGTGGACGGCATCACGGTGTCGCCGGGCTACGCTTACGAGCGCGCGCCTGACCAGCAGCACTTCCTGAACCGCAACAAGACCAAGCAGTTGTTCCGCGACATCCTGTCGCGTGGCAATGCCGGCAAGAAGTGGGCATTCAGCCAGTCGACGATGTTCCTGGACTTCCTGGCCGGCAACCAGACCTACAAGTGCACGCCGTGGGGCAACCCCGCGCGCACCGTGTTCGGCTGGCAGCGTCCGTGCTACCTGGTTGGCGAAGGCTACGTGAAGACCTTCAAGGAACTGATGGAAGATACCGACTGGGACGCCTACGGCGTCGGCAATTACGAAAAATGCGCCGACTGCATGGTCCACAGCGGCTTCGAGGCGACCGCCGTGGCGGACACCTTCTCGCACCCGCTGAAGGCGCTCGGCGTGAGCCTGCGCGGTGTGAAGACGGACGGCCCGATGGCGCCGGACCTGTCGCTGGAAAACCAGCGCCCGGCCGAGTACGTGTTCTCGCGCCATGTCGAAATCAAGCTGGCCGAGATCGGCAACCTGAAGAAGGCCCAGGGTAGCCGCGCCGAGGCCGTACAGGCGGCCCAGGTGCACTGACACGCGCACTGCAGCAGCGGGCCCGCCTTTGAGGCGGCCCAATGAGAAATGGCGTCGGAGCAACCGACGCCATTTTTGTTTGCCTGGGACGCAAGCGGTCCGAAGTCCGCGATGCCGCCTGGCCTCAGGCGCGCGCGTTGTGATTGGTGAGGTACTTCACCAGCCCATCGACGCCGTCGCGCGCGACGATATCGGCGAATTGCTTGCGATACACCTCGATCAGCCACGCGCCCATCATATTGATGTCGTAGATTTTCCAGCCGTCGCTGCCACGCTGCAGACGGTAGTCGATCAGCATCTCGTCGCCGTTGTTCATCACGCGCGTGGCAACCACGACGTCGTTGGCATTGCTGCCAGCCTTGGCAGGTTTGTACGTGAACTTTGGACTTTGCTCGCGCAATTGAGACAACGATACGGCGTAGCTACGCACCAGCAATGCCGTGAATTGCTCCTGGAGCGTTTTTTGCTGCTCCGGGGTGGCCTGCTTCCATGCGCTGCCCACGGCCAGCCGGGTCGTACGGCCGAAGTCGGTATAGGGCAGGAATTCGCGCTGGACGACAGCGGTAATTTTTGCAAGATCGCCGGCACGCGTTTCAGGGTCGGTCTTGATCTTGGTGATCACGCCTTCGACTGCCGATTGCACCAGTTTGTCCGGTGCGGCGTTGGTGGCAACCTGCGCATGCGCGGATGAAAAAACTGCCACTGCAGCGATCGGCGCGATGATGGCGGCGGGAAAGATTCCGGAACGTTTCATAACTGTTTGATGCGCTTGATAATCGACCGTTAGGCCAGTCGACCCAGTATATAGCGGTTCAGCAAACCGCCGCGCCACATGGCCGGTGCGGCGCGTGGTGCGCCAACCGCTATACTCCCCGGTGCCGCCCGGCGCCCCATTGCCACCGTATCGCAGCCGGACGTAGAAAAAACAGGACTCATGATCAGACCGCTGCTGGTTCGCACCGTCAAATTCTCCACCGCTCACGCCTGGCTCGTGATCGGTATCTGCCTGCTGCTCGCCATTGGCAGCGGCGTCTACGTGGCCCGCAATTTCGCCATCAATACCGATATCGGCCGCCTGCTCGAATCGGATGCGCCATGGGCGAAGAACGACCAGGCCATCAGCGCCGCATTTCCCCAACGCGACAAGATGATTCTCGCGGTGGTGCAGGCGCCGGCCAAGGAACTGGCCGACGCCGCCGCTAACGAATTGGCCGACGCCCTGCGCAAACAGCCGGAACGATTTAACGCAGTGGGCCAGCCCGGCGCGGGCCCCTTCTTCGAACGCAACGGCCTGCTGTTTGCCGACACGGCCAGCGTCAACGACATGGCCGACAAGCTCGGCCAAGCGCGGCCGTTGCTGAACAATCTGGCGCACGATCCCACGCTGCGCGGGCTGTCCGATCTGCTGACCACCACGCTCAATCTGCCGCTGCAGCTTGGTCAGATCAAGCTGTCCGACATGGACAAGCTGCTCGGCGAATCGGCCCGCACCGTCGACGGCGTGCTGGCGAACAAGCCCGTGGCGCTGTCCTGGGCCGGGCTGGTCGACAGCAGCTTGAAGCCCAATGCGGACGGCCGCGCGTTCAGCTTCGTCACGCTTTCGCCGGTACTCGATTTCAGCGACCTGAAGGCTGGCGCCGGCGCCAGCGACGCGATCCGCGCGGCCGCTGCCCAGTTGAAACTCGACGAACGCTACAACGCCGTGGTGCGGCTGACCGGTTCGCAGCCGCTGGCCGATGACGAATTCGCCTCGGTCAGCGATGGCGCCGTGCTCAACGGCGTGCTGACGCTGGTGGTGGTGATCGGCATTCTGTGGATGGCGCTGCGCTCGGCGCGCCTGATCACGGCGGTGCTGGTCAGCCTGATCTCCGGCCTGATCATCACGGCCGCGCTGGGCCTGCTGATGGTGGGCGCGCTGAATATGATCTCGGTGGCGTTTGCCGTGCTGTTTGTCGGCCTTGGCGTGGACTTCGGCATCCAGTTCGGGGTGCGCTATCGCGCCGAGCGGCACGAGCACGGCGATCTTCAGGAAGCATTGGCGCTGGCCGCGCGCGACGTGGCCGGGCCGCTCACGCTTGCTGCCGCGGCCACCGCCGCAGCGTTCTTCTGCTTCCTGCCGACCGATTACCGCGGCGTGGCCGAATTGGGCAAGATTGCCGGCGTCGGCATGTTCATCGCCTTCGCCACGACCTTCACGATGCTGCCGGCGCTGATCCGCGTGCTGGCGCCGCCCGGCGAGAACGAACTGCCTGGCTTTGCCTGGCTGGCTCCCGCCGACTCGTTCTTCGAGCGTCATCGCAAGGGGACGTTGGTCGGCGTGCTGGCGGTGCTGTTTGCCGGTGCCCCGCTGCTGCCGCATCTGCGTTTCGATTTCGATCCGCTTCATCTGAAGGATCCGCATTCGGAATCGATGTCGACGCTGCTCGCGCTCAAGGACGCGCCGCAGGCCGGCACGGACGACGTCAAGGTGCTGGCGCCCACCCTCAAGGATGCCGAAGCGGTCGCCGCGCGGCTCAAGGCACTGCCGGAAGTCGAGCGCGTAGTCACGCTGAAGACCTTTATCCCCGACGATCAGCCGCCCAAGCTGGCCACGATTGCCGGCATGGCGAAGAACCTGATGCCGGTGCTGACGCAGCCGACCGCCTCGCCAGCTGACGACGAGCGGCGCGTGGCCTCGCTGCGCAACGCGTCGCGCCAACTGGCGCTGGCCGCCGAGGATCATCCCGGCCCCGGCGCCGCATCGGCCGAGCATTTGTCGCGTGCGCTGAAGCAGCTGGCCGATGCGCCCGCTGCCACGCGCGATCGCGCTGAGCTGGCCATCGCCTTGCCGCTGCGTCTGGCGCTGGGCACGCTGCAGCGCGCGCTGCAGCCCGAAACCGTGACGCAACAAACCCTGCCGCCCGAACTGGTGCGCGACTGGCTGGCGCCAAACGGCCAGGCGCTGGTCAACATCAGCCCGAAACTGCCGCCGCCCGGCGCGGGCAGCGACGCCGCGCGGGAAGCCGCGCTGAACCAGTTCGTCGCCGTGATGGCGCGCGTGCAGCCGGACGCCACCGGCGGCCCGATCGCCATCAAGGGATCGGCCGACACCATCATGACCGCCTTCATCCACGCGGGCATCTGGGCCGTGATGTCGATCACGGTCCTGCTGTGGATCACCCTGCGGCGCGTCGGCGATGTGCTGCGCACGCTGATTCCGCTGCTGGTGTCCGGACTGGTCACGCTGGAACTGTGCGTGATCTTCGGAATATCGCTGAACTTCGCCAACATCATCGCCCTGCCGCTGCTGCTGGGCATCGGCGTGGCATTCAAGATCTACTACGTGATTGCCTGGCGCCACGGCAAGACCAAGCTGCTGCAGTCCAGCCTGACCCACGCCGTGCTGTACAGCGCGGCCACCACGGCCACGGCATTCGGCAGCCTGTGGCTTTCGCACCATCCGGGCACGGCCAGCATGGGCAAGTTGCTGGCGCTGGCGCTGGCCTGCACGCTGGCCGGCGCGGTCTTCTTCCAGCCCATCCTGATGGGACGCCCCCGGCGCGAGCTGGCCGGGCGCGGCGAACCGCTCGGTCCGTCGCTTCCCCCACTCACGGTGGCTACGACCATGGCACAATCTGCCGATAAATCAGCAGGATCTGATTCCGGCGCGCCGCGACGCTAGCCCGCCGATCGCCGATACCAGACGACATTCAGGCGGTCTTCCCCCGGAAGGCCGTCTCCATGACAAAAAACCAGAAGCCAGACCGCCTCGCCATGTCCTCCCGTATTTCGCCCCTGCGCGGCACGCCGCCGCAAAGCTCCCGTCGTGCCGTCGCCCTGACACTGGCCTCGCTGACCGTCCTCGCAGCCGGTTGCGCCACCGGACCCGAAGCCAATCCGGCCGATCCGCTCGAGCCGATGAACCGGGCGGTCTTCACGGTCAACGACAAGGTCGACCAGTACGTCGCCCAGCCGATCGCCAAGGGCTACAAGGCGGTAACGCCGGAGCCGGCGCGTATCGCGGTGACCAATTTCTTTGCCAATTTCTCGGACGTGGGCAACTTTGCCAACAACGTGCTGCAAGGCAAGGTCGTCGATGCGGCCGAGACCATGATGCGCGTGGCGATCAACACGGTGCTGGGCATTGGCGGCCTGATCGACATCGCCACGGCGGCCGGCATCCCGCGTCATTCGCAGGATCTGGGGCTCACCTTCGGCACCTGGGGCATTCCGTCGGGGCCGTATCTGGTGCTGCCGCTGTTCGGGCCGAGCTCGATCCGCGACGGCGCGGGGCTGGCCGGCAGCTTCTACCTCGATCCGGCGCACTATTTCGATCCGGCCTGGCGCAACTCGATGTTCGGCATCAACGTGCTCAATACGCGCACCAACATGCTCGGCGCCACCGATCTGCTGTCGCAAGCGGCGCTCGACAAATACGCGTTCGTGCGGGATGCCTACATGCAGCGCCGCCAGTATCTGCTGGGCGATGGCGGCAATGCGCTGCCGTCGTACGAGGAAGACGAGGATACGCCGCCCGCCAGCGGCACGAGCGGCGGCGCACCAAAGACCCCGGACACCTCGACCAAGCCCGACACGCCCGCGGCACCGGCTGTACCGGCGCCCGCGCCCGGCACGGCGAAATAGCCTGGCTGGCGGTCATCGCCTCACGCGCGTCGACCGCTCGGACGCGACGCATCGGTCATCACAAAAAACACAAAAAAGCACGCCCACGCCGGGGCACGGCGCGGGCGCGAAGACCACGGATGCGGTGTCCGTGGCCCGACAGATCGTAGGCAATTTTCGGAAAACCGATTGCCAACAATTGTGTCGACACGGCGATGGCGCCAGTCTGGCGCAACATGTGCGATGTGTGCCTAGCCGGCGGAAGATCGACGATGCGCCGATGGCACGGTATTGAAGCGAAAACGGATGGCGCGGGTCAGCCCGCGCGATGGCGCAGCGGCAGCCAGATCGAGAACGTTGCGCCCTCGCCTGGCGCGCTGTCCAGCATCACGCGCCCACCATGGCGTTCCGCCACGGTCTTGACGAAGACCAGTCCCAGGCCGCTGCCGGCCGGTGCATTGCTGGCAGGCGCGTGCACACGGCTGAACGGCCGGAACAGCCGCGCCTGCGCGTCCTTCGCGATGCCGGGACCCCGGTCGGCCACCTCGATCGCCATGTAAGGCCCCAGCCTGTGCAGCCGTATCGTGACCGGTTCCCCGGGCGGGCTGAACTTGATGGCATTGCTGACCAGATTGGCGATGGCGCGCACCAGCAGCGCCGGCGCGACCCGCAACCTGACGCCTTCCGCATCGAGCTCCAGCTTCAGTTCGATCCCGCGCGTGCGCGCCAGCGCCCAGAGCTCGTCGGTGGCGTCCAGCACCAGCGATGTCAAATCGGCGTCGGCAAACACCAGGTTCTGGGATTCGGCCTGCGCCAGCCGGATGAAATCGTCGGCCAGCGCCAGCGTGCGATGCGCATGTTCGCCGATCCGCTCGAGCAGTTCCGCCTGCGGCAAGGTGCGTTCGGCGCGCGACTGCAGATCGATCAGGGCCAGGATCGACGCCTGCGGCGACCGCATGTCATGCGACAAAAAATGCAGCGTCTGCTCGCGCTGCCGCTCGGCGCGGCGCACCGCCGTGATGTCGATCAGGCTGACGATGACGCCGGCTGGCCGCCCCGCCTCGCCGTGCAGCGGCGCCCCATGCAGCAGATAGCGGCGGTCGTCCCCGGTCGCCAGTTCCACGCCATGCGAATCGGACGACGACGTCACTGGCGCAGCGGCATCGAGCGCGTCGCACAGCGCGTCCCAATAGGCCAGGCCCGCGCCGGGTGCCGGAAACAGGGTCTCGATGATGTCCGGCAGCCCCGGCCGCTCGAGGCCGCCATAGGCATCGAACGCCTGCAGGTTGTCGAGCGCGGCCGGCTGCGGCAGATCGTTGATGCCCTGCAGCACGGCAGGCGCCAGTGCGACGGCCCGGCGGTTGGCCACCAGGATGCCGCCATCGAGATTGCAGATCACGGTGGCCTCGGGCAGGCTTTCGAGCCCGTCGGAGAGGAAGCGCCGCATGTCGCGCAGCCGCGCGGTCATGTCGTACACCGCCTGCATGCGTCCATCCAGCGAATGATCGATGCGAGCCGGCACGGCCAGCAGTCCCGGCTCGCGCGCCAGACGCGCCAGTTCTTCGGACAGAAAGCGCAACGCCGCTTCCTGGCGACGCCAGCTCCAGAGCGGATACACCAGCAGGCATCCAAACACCGCTGCCGCAGGCGCGAACCACAGATGCATGCTGCCCACCAGCATGACGCTGCCGCCAATCAATGCGGCCACCAGCAGCGCCACGGCGATCAAGGCGTCGCGCGGCGTCAGCATCCACGCCGCCAGCGCGGCCAGCAGCACCGGCAGCAGCGTGGCAAACCAGCCTGCCAGTTCGGGAACGCGCACGATGCCGGTGCCATCGCGCAGCGCCTGCAGGACATTGGCGATCAGTTCCATGCCGCTCATGCCGCGTCCGTTGCGCGACACCGGCGTGGCCAGCACATCGCCCAGCCCAGTGGCCATCACGCCGACGATCACGTACTTGTCGCGGAAGTACCCTGGGCCGAGCTGGCCGGACAGCACGTCGATCACCGATACGCGCGCGAATGTGCCCGGCGGCCCGGCATAAGGAATGCGCAGGCGGTCTTCGCCGACCCAGCCGGTGCTGTCGGTGCGGCGAGCGGTTTCGTGGCGGAACGATTGCGGCGACGGCGGCGACGCCTGGCCGAAGGCGGCCATCGCCGCCGCGAAGTGCCAGACCGGCGGTGCATCGCCATCGCTTTCGCGCAGGAACACCGAGCGCGCGGCGCCATCGGCATCGAGGATCATGTTGATATGACCGACCTGCGCGGGCAGCCTGGCAAGCGGCCCGCGCATCATGAGGCCGGTGGGGCCGGCTTCGGCCACCACCGGCAGGATCACGTTGCGCGCGCGGGCCAATGCCTGCGCCAATTCCACGTCGTCGGCAGGGTAGCGGATATCGGGCTCGGACAGGATCACGTCCATGCCGATCACGCGCGGCTTGTCCGCCGCGATGTGGTCGACCAGCGACGCCAGCACCGAGCGCCGCCACGGCCAGCGGCCCAGCGCGCCAATACTCGCGTCGTCCACGGTCACCAGCACGATATCGTCGCGCGCCGGATGCGGCTGGCTGGCGATGGCGAAATCGAGCACGGCCAGGTCGGCGCGCGCGAACCAGTCGAAGCGCGCCACCGCGGCCGTGATGGCAATCACGGCGACAAGCAGCAGCGCCCACTCGACGCGTGTGCGCCGATGAAAGAACGCGGCGGCGCTTCTACCGCGCGTCCGTCTCGATGCCATGGCCTGCCGTTCCCATCGTCACCACACCGCCCCGCGCGTCGCGCAGCACGGCCGGCAGACCTACCTGCTGAGGCGCGCCGAAAGCGGCCGCCGGCGGCATCTGCGCGTCGATGGCGCGCGCGACGCGAATGAAGTACGTGCCCGCCGCCGGGCGCGGCATCGAAATCTCGTTTTGCGTGGCGCGCACCGTCACCACATCATCCTGGAACGCCGCATCGCGGCTCATTTGCACGACGTAGCCCGATGGCGCGGCGGCTTCGGCCGGCCAGCGCACGCGCAAGGCGTCGCCGTCATCGCTGGCGGCCGGCAGCGGCGCGGCCGGCATCACGGTCAGCGGCGAGGCGTCGCCCCAGGGGCCGGGCTCGCCACGCGTGTCGATCGACCGCAGGCGCCACCACCATCGACCCTCGGCAAGCGCGCGATGCGCCTCGACACCCGCTTCGCGCACCACGGTCGATTGCCGCGTAAAGCCCGGATCCGCCGAAACGGCCAGTTCATAGCCCTCCGCCTGTGACACGGCGGCCCAGCGGAACATCGCATCGGGACCATAGGCGACCGCGTCCGGCTGCGGCGCGAGCGAGAAAGGCGCCGGTGGATTGCGCTTGACCGCGATCGGCAGCACCGCCGCATGTCCGGTCAGGCGATCGGCGGCCAGCGCATTGACCGCCACGAACAGGCGGCCGTCCGACAGATCGTCGATCACGGCCTCGGGCGCCGCGACTTCGGCGGTCCAGATCCATTCGGTCAGCGTCGCGTCGCGCGCCACGCCCACGCGATAACCGGCCGCCCCGTCGACCGCGTGCCACTGAACGGTCAGGCTGCGCGTCATGACCGGATCGGGCGCCGCTGTCACGACCGGCGCCGGCAGCAGCGGCACCGGCTGGCTGAGGCGCCCGCCGGCCGACACGCCGACGCCGAACCCCGCGCCGACCGACGCCTCGCCCGATCGCGCGCCCATATCGACGCGGCCTTCGATCACTTCGCTGCGCGTTCCGACGGAATCGACCGCCACGCGATAGCGGGTACCGCGCACCCCGGTCACCAGTAGCGGCGTGCGGATCTCGTAACGGCCCACGCCCTTGCCATTGGGCGCGACGCGTGACTCCGCCGCGCCGCGCTCCACACCGATCACCGTGTCGGTCAGGCCGCTGCGTGCGAAGGTCCGCAGGCGCCGCACCTCGATGCGGGTGCCGCCGGGCAGCGCGACGCGCGTTCCGTCGGGCAACTCCAGCGTGGCGGAGCCGTCCGGGCCGGTTTGGATCTGTGCGGTTTCGCGCAGCGCATCGCCCGTGCGCAACGGCTTGCCATCTGCCGACACCTGGCCGCGCACGAATACCGCGCGCGCGGTGGCGGCCACCACCGGAATGCGTGACAGGGGCATGCGGATGCGGCTGCCCGGCTTCAGGCGGTACGGATCGGCGACGGCATTGCGCGCCTGCAACAGGCGCCAGTCGTTCGGGCTCGTCATATAGCGCGCCGCCAGTCCGATCAGCGTGTCGCCGGCTTCCACCTCGTAGATGAAATCGCTGCCCTGCGTGCCGGCGGGTGCCGCCATGGCACCGGCCGGCAACATCACTCCAGCCACTGCGCCGCACAGCACAGGGCGGATCCGCGCTTGCCGCCTACGCATCGGCGATTGTCGCGGCTTCGAAGCGGTAGCCGTGCGAATACACCGACGTCAGGCGCACCCCATTTTCGGGACGCAATGTCAGCTTGATTCGCAGCCGCGAGATATGGGTGTCCAGCGTGCGCGAGCCGGCCTCCATGGCGCGCCCCCAGACCGCCTGTTCGATCACGTCGCGCGACATCAGCCGGCCGATATTGCGGAACAGGAACAGCGCCAGATCGAATTCGCGCGGCGACAGATCGGCAATCTGGCCCTGCACGGCGATGCAGCGCCGACGCGCGTCCACCACGTAGTCGCCCTGGCGGATCAGGTCATCGTCATGCACGGTATCGGGATAGGCGCGACGCAGCAGCGCGCGCACACGCGCCACGAATTCCGCCGCCCGCAGCGGCTTGGCCAGGTAATCGTCGGCGCCCACGGTCAGGCCCGCGACGATATCGGCCTCGTCGACGCGACTGGTCAAAAACAGAATGGGCGGCAAGCGCCCGGAGTGCTGGCGAACCCAGCTTACGAGTTCATAGCCGCTTACATCCGGCAGTTGCCAGTCCATCAGAATCAGGTCGAACGCCTGATCGCGCAACGCGCGCAGGAAGGCGGATCCGGTGGCAAAGCTGGCACACGTGAATCCGGCCTCTTCGAGTAACTGGCGAATCTGCTCGGCCTGGGCGGCATCGTCCTCCACTGAGGCAATTCTCATCTACTTCCCTCTGATGACTTCGGCCTGTGTCCGGCACGGCGGCGCCATGTTACCGAAACGGGCCATGACACGTCGAGGCTACATTAGAGGGGTTAGCGGCTCTCGGGTGTTGCGGCCATGCCGATTGGCCGAAATATTGTTGCGGGCGTAGCGGATTCGTGTCGCGCACAGCACATCCCCACCGCTGCGGATCGGAGCCGGCAGCGCGGTGTCCGGTGCTGCCCCGCACGCGCGAAATCGCCGCCGTCGTCTAGAGAATTTTCATGCGCGACGACGACATGTCGGCGGCTGCGTCGAAGCGCGTCGAGGTGGTCCTGCGGGCATCGCCTGCGAGGAAAATCGATCTTCAGGTTTCCGAGCCGGGCGCCATGGCAATTTCCGCCGCATGCGTCATCGCAACGCAACGAGAAAATCGCCGAGCGCGGACACTATGCGCCAGCGTGGTCGTGCGGCACCGTAACATCTTCAATTCCGACGCAAGCCCACCGATGCGCCCAACAAAAAAGGAGCCGAAGCTCCTTTTCTGGGCAAATGCGGACGCACCGCTTACTGCAGCATATAAGTTTCGTATTCAAGTCGATCAAGTTTGCGATCGAGCAAATACAGCGCAAGTGCCACCACGATGAGCAGCGATACCGCAAAGCCGTAGCCGTACCATGCCGGCCCCAGCGACAGCGTCAGGCGCGTCAGCGCGAAGTTGAGCACGACAAACGTGCCGGTCAGCATCAGCACCTCGCGGCGGCGATCGAGATAGAAATAAATATTGAGCACGCCCAGCAGCACCACCTGCAGGCTGGCGCCGATCACATCCACATAGAGCAGCGGCAGGTACAGCTCAGAAATGCCCAGCAGCCGCAGCAGCCAGCCGCCGATCACGAACAGCAGCAGCGACGCGATGGCCTGCACCTTGACGATCTCGTACAAGCCCAGGCGGATGGTCTGCACCATCGTATTGCGCATGTCTTCGATGTGTTCGAGCGAACTGCCGCCGCGCACCGCGTTGTAGAACGCGTCGTAGTACTCGACGAAATCGGTCTCGATACGCACCAGGAACACCGCCATGCCCGGGATGATCGCCAGATAGGCAAGGAATACCGGGATGTCGTAAATGATGGACGCATTGAGCGGGCCGATCACAGGCTGGCCCGTAGACGGCGCGTACCAGAACATGAACTTGTCCAGCCAGATGCCAAGGTTGTAGAACAGGCCGATCGCCACCAGGCTTGGATAGGCGTAACGCTTCTGGAACACTTCGAACGACATGAAGCGCTGGCTTGTGTAATTGCGATAGATCAACGTGATCATGCCCACCAGCAGGCACAACTGCCCGACCACGAAGCCGCCCAGCAGCCCTTCCAGCCCGCGCGAGCGCAGCGCCAGCGCCGCCAGCACCGTGATCGTGTAGCCGACGAAGAACGTCCACACGATGGCCTTGTATTGCTTCATGCCGGACAGGAAGATCGCCGCGATCCAGATATTGCTCATGATCACGAAGCCCGCGATCATCAGCAGCCGATAGAGCACGGACTGGTCCGGAAAAGCCCAGAAAGCACAAGCCAGTCCAATTGCGCCTGCCAGCGCGGTGCTCAGCAGCGCCACCGCGTGGTAGTTGGACAGCACCAGGTCGGCGCGACGCTCGAACAGGCGGTCCGACGTGAAGCGCGTAAACGACAATTGCATCGGCCCGGTCAATATCAGGCTGCACGCGATCAGGTAAGTCACCGACACCTGGAACTGCGTGATAAGGATGCCGGGCACCACCCAGCCAATCGACAGCAGGCCGATCAGCAGGATGCCGAGGATCGACAGGATCCACGGCCCCGAGCTGATCACGCCGGCATAGGCGTAGGCGCTCAGCATGCCGGACAGGCTGTCGCGGCGCAGCATCTTGCGAAGTTCGAATCCGATACCGGCCATCTCAGCGTCCTCCCCCGTGCACCGGGCACCTGGCTGGGCTGGCGCCCCGCTCGCGGCGCGCGTTATCCGGCATCTCCATCAATTCGGTGTAGAGCTCGCGATAGCTGCCGACCATCTGCTCCTGCGTGTAGTAGCGCTCCACGCGCGCAATGCCGGCCGCCTGCGCGGCGCGCCAGCGCTCCGGATGCTGCAGCAGCCCGAGCGCGGCCCCCGCCAGCGCGGCCGGATCGGCGATACGCACCACGTCGCCCGCGGCGCCCAGCGCAGCGTCGTCGCCGGGCAAGCCGAACACCAGTTCGCTGCACGACCCCACATCGGTGGTCACGCAGGGCACGCCGGCGGCGAAGCCTTCCAGCACCACCAACGGCAGCGCTTCGGAAATCGAACTCAGCACGAGCACGCCAACCTTGGGCAGCAGTTCGTCGATCTTCTGGAAACCGAGGAATTTCACCTTGTCCGCCAGCCCGAGACTTTGCGCCAGGCTGCGGCATTCGCGCGCATATTCCGCATCTTCGTCCTCGGGACCGGCGATCCAGCCTTCGGCATCGGGATATTCGCGCACCACGGTCAGCATCGCGCGGATGAACGTCTTGATGTCCTTGATGGGCACCACACGGCCGATCAGGCACAGCACTGGCGGCACGCCCGGCGCGCGCTTTTCGCGCAGCGCGGACAGGCGCGGCAGGTTGATGCCGTTGGGGATATTGCGCGTACGCTCGGCCGGCGCGCCGTCCAGCACCTGGCGGCGTCGATTGCCCTCGTACAGCGCCGTGATCTCGTCGCCAGCCTCGTAGCAGACCCGGCCAAGCGTTTCAAAGAAGCGCACCCAGAGTTCGCGGAAATAGCTGATCTGGGAAATATCGCGCTCGAAGATGTTCCGGTTGTCGCGGATCCACTGGCTCTGGAACAGGTCGATCTTGCGTTCCTTGGTGTAGATGCCGTGCTCGGACACCAGCAGCGGACGCCCGTTGCGATGCCGCAGCATCGCGCCCAGAAACCCCGCGTAGCCCGTGGAAACGGTGTGGTAGACCTTGGCCGGGATCAGGCCGTCCGCGATGCGCACCAGTTGCCACAGCGGCTTGTGCATGATGCGGATGGTCCAGAAATAATCGGTGAAGGACGGGTCCGTGCAGAACTTGCGGTACTGGTCGGTGATGGTGTCCCACGCACGCTTGCTGTAGAGGAACGCGTCCTCGGCCAGCGCCCCGCCCTCGCGCAGCGCGGGCATCAGTTCGCGGATCAGCTCGCCGGCCTCGGCTTCCTTGCCCGGCTCGCGCAGCAGTTCATGCAGCGTGTCGGTCTTTTCGAACGCGCGCGCATCGCCGGCGGTGCCATGCACCATCGGCGGCGGCGGAAAGTCGTACAGGAAATGGGTTTCCAGATGCACCACGTTGTCCGGCAGCGCATAGACCATCTCGCCGTAGTCCTGCCTGCGGCTGCCGATGAAGACGATGCCGAAGCGGATCTCCGGAAACGCCCGGATCATCTGATTGACCCAGCTCGACACGCCTCCGCTCACATACGGGAACGTGCCTTCGAGCAGCAACATGACGTCGGCGGACGTCCCCTTGACCAGAATTTCGCTCATGATTGCCAGTACCGCAGCAGAGGCCGCACCAGCGGGAGCGGCGACGGGCTGTCGAAAGCCGCCATCAGCTTGCGCACGGCGGCATAGTCACGTTCCAGGTAGGCGGCTTCCGCCAGCAACGGCAGCACGCGTTCCCGGGCAAAGCCCAGTGTTTCGGCACGGGCCAGGAATTGGCGCGCCTCGGCCGGCGCATTGCGCGTCAGCGCCAGGCGCCCGCGCATGTACCACAGCGCGGCATTGCCATCGTCGATCTCCAGCGCGGCGCTGGCGTAGCGCTCCACCTGGCTGGCGGTATAGCGGTACACGTCGCCCTGCACCAGGTTCTGGTAGATCAGTTCCCAGTAGAGATCGGCCAGACGCTTGTTGATCTCGCCGCGCGCCTGCGGCGAATCGGCTGCCTCGAGGCGCGGCAGTTCGGCCAGGATCTGCTGCGTCAGCTGCTTTTCGGCGCCATCGAGCATGCCGTAGGCCAGCAGGCGGATGTCGTCGGTGCTGTCGGCCAGCAGTTCGCGCAGCACCGGACTGGCCGTGCGGGCCGGCATCGACTGCATCGCCACCAGCGCGGTCATGCGCTCGGGCAGCGGTGCGCGCGTGTTGCCAAGCTGCGCGCGCAGACGCGCCCCGCCGCCGTGCGTCACGCGCTGGATCAGATGCGTGACGAATTGGGGCAGCGCCACCGACGCAATGCCGGCGTCATCGAGCCGCTTCGGGAACAGCTTTGCGAACAGCAGGCTGCCCAGGCACACCAGCACGCCGCCGAACGGCACCAGGAAACAGAAGGCGGCCAGGTAGGTGTAAGTCCAGCCGAATGGCGTGCGAAAGCGCCGCGGCAACATGCGCCACAGCGCCAGTCCCAGCAGCCCGGCAGCCAGCGCCTGCAATGCCAGGAACGACAGCAGCAGCGGCAGCCCCGTGCCGCCGCGGAACAGCAGCGCCAGTGCGGCGATCTGGACGGCAATGCCGCCGATGGTCAGCTTGCCCATGCGTCAGCCTGTCCGTGTCTGGCCCGCGGCCAGAGCTGCGCCAGCGTTCGATCCGGCATCCGCCGCGGCGGCGGTCGCGTTGCCGCCGTCCAGATGCAGCCGATGCAACAGGCGCACGAGCGCTTCCTCGGCGCCTGCGGCAGGCACCGCCAGCGAATAGACGCCGATGTGCGCGCTGGCGAAATCGGTGCCGAACTGCGCGCGCAGCATATCCTCGATGCGCACCAGATAGGCCGATACCGCCTGGCTGTCCGACAACGGCATCAGCGTCAGCATGGCGCGCTGGTGTGTGCCGCGCGCGGGCCATGCCACGTCGAGCGCCCGGCTGCTGCGCACCACCTGTTCGAACAGCGCGTCGCGCGCCTCGTCCAGGTCGAACACCAGCGCCACCACCGAACTCTCGATGCCGGTTTCGCGGCGCAGGCGCGACAGACGCGAATAATCGAGCGCAAAGGCGTACGGAATTGCCGGCGCCAGTTCCTGGATGCCGTGCGTGGCGTGCGCGTGGTCCACGCCATCGGCGTAGTAGCCCATCAGCACCATCAACAACTGCAGGTTCTCGTAGGTCAGCGACAGGAACGGCATGCGCTCCACCACCAGCACGCCGATCAGGCGGTCCGATCCTGCCAGCACCGGAGCCACGGCCACGTAGCGCGTCTGCGCGTCCTGCTGCAGACCGGTCGAGCGCAGATGCGCCAGCTCGCGCGTGTCCAGGCAATGGCGCACCAGCGGATCGTCGATATCGAGCCCGATGGACGGGCCGATCGACGCCACCGCCTCGGGCAGGATCTCGTCGCCGCGGCACGCGAACAATGCCGCGCCTTCGAGCTGGCACGCCTGCGCCACCACCTGCAGCATCGGCTGCGCGCCGGCCAGCGCTTGCGCGTGGTTACCACGCGCGGTGTCCTGCAAGGCCACCGCGCGCAGTTGCGACAGCGTATCGCGCAGCGTGGTGGGACGCGCCAGCAGATCGTTTTCAAGCCGGGCGTGCGAAATCCGCAGCAGATAGTGGTTCTTGGTCAGCGCCGACAGCCGCTCGTCCAGATAGCGGTTCACGGCACGGGCGCGCGCCAGGCGCGTGTTCCACACGTCGCCGAACTGTCCGGCCACCAGCACCATCAGCAGGCCGCCCAGGAAGAACATGCGCGGGAACGCTTCGTGCGCGCCGAGGCTGTCGAAGAAGAACCAGCCGCCCAAGAGCATCAGCGTCGCGCCGACACCGACCAGCGTGCCGTAGCGCAGCGCAAGAATCATCGGCAGCAGCCACGCCCACGGGAATCCCATGCCCAGCAGCAGAGGATTCTGCGGCAATGCCAGCCACGCGGCGGCCATCACCACCGCCATCACGACGATCATCTCCAGCACGGCTGCGGCCCCGCCTCCCGCGGGCGCCAGCCAGCGCGCATAGCGCCCGCCAAGGCCGATGCCCTGCCCCTGGCGCGTTCTTTCCGCGGTTTTAGCCACGCTTGTCACCCGTCCTTTTTCGACTCAATCTCAACCTTGCATCAGCGGCGACAGCAGGCGGCGCAGCAGCTTCTGCGCCACGCCCGACAGCGATTCGCGGCTCCAGCCGGCGTTGCTGCCGGTGGCCGACCACACCACCTGGCCGGTCGCCACGTCGATCAGTTGCAGCGAAATGCCCACCGCCGGTTCGCCGTCGACGCCCACCTTGTAGCGCCATTCCTGCACTGCGCCGGTCAGCGCGTAGCGGGCGCGCTCGCTGCGCGCCCATTCCAGCGCCTTGCCCACCGCTTCACGCTCGGCGGGCTCGAACAGCGTTTCCGGATTCAGCGCCGCGGGATAGCGCTTCAGGTTGGCCACGCCGCCCGTCTTCAGCAGCGATTCGGCGATGGCCTCGGCGCGCAGGCCGGCCTGCGGCGTCTCGGTGTAGTTCACGATCGGCAGCACGGCGACGGTGTCGCCGGGCGCCATCTGCGGTGCGCGGCCCACGTCCGTCACGGCGCAGCCGGCCAGCCAAAGGGCTGCACCGAGCGCGCCACACCATGCCACCAGCCGGCCCATGCGGGTATTGGTCCTGTTCATCTTCGATCCCCCTCGTTACCTTGAAAACTTGATCATCAATAGAGCCAGCGATAGCGCAGGCCGACTTCGGTCAATGGCGTACCGCCGGTGCGGGACGCGGTTTCGTGCAGCACATACAGCGACAAATGGTCGTTGCCGAACACCGATCCGGCCACGCCCAACTGGCCGCGGAAGTTGTGGCCCGCGCGCGAGTCGTACAGCGCGCCGGCTTCCATGAACGGGCGCCACTTGCGCGTGTAGTCGTCGATCAGGTCGGTGCCGAAGCCAAACAGCACACCGGCCTGCGTAAAGCTCTGGGGCATGTAGAACGCCGGCGTCGCCTCGTCGTCATCGGCCGGCAGCAGCCGCTGCATGGTCGGCGACAGCGTGCCGCCGTTGGCGCTGTAGATCGCACGCGTGCCCACCACACGCACCGTGTAGTCGGGATACTGCGTGCGGATGCGATAGCCGGCTTCCACGTCGTAGACCATGCCGTGGCCCAGCGCGGTGCGGTCCTGCCCGTAGAACTTGCTGTACTGCACACGGCCGCTGACGAATTCGCGCAGCCCCAGCCGCCACGTAGCGCCCAGTTCGGCCACGTCCTTCATGCCGCCCACGCGCAGTTGCGACGATTCGTCGGCCTGCTGGTTGTAGCCAATCGTGCCCGTGTACGACACGCGGCCTTCCTGGTTCCAGTTGCCGGTCAGGCGCGCCGTGGTGACGCTTTGCAGCCCGTCACGGCGGCCCACGCCCAGCAGCCAGCGCTTTTGCGTGTCGCGATAACCGAGCGCAAGCTCGGCGCGGCGGTCGGTGCCCGGCACGTTATCCAGCGTCGTGCGGTCCGTGCTGCGCTGGTCGCGGAACACGCCGCGCAGATTGACCGAGTAGCCGTCCCACAGACGTGCGCCGCCCGCCAGGCTGTACTCGTAGTATTCGAGCGGCTTCTGGTGCTGGAACGTGACGCGCGGCTCGATGGCCTGCGCATTGAACAGCAGCGCATCTTCAAGCGTTTCCTGCAACGTATCGTCGCTGCGCGCCACATCCTGCGTTTCGAACGCTTGCGTCTGCGCGGCGGACAGCCGGTCCAACTGAAGATTGGCCTCGATCTGGTTGGCCACCGGCACGCGGCCCGCCTGGCGTTCCATGATGCGGTCGAGCCGGTTCATGTCGTTCTGGTCCAGCGCGATCGCGACCTCGGCGTAGGCCGGGCGCTCCAGCGTGCGCACGTACTGGCGCGCCAGCCATGCCCGCGCCAGTTCGTTCGACTCCGACGACATGGCCCACGCCAGCGCCACTTCGCGGCTGGCCGCGGCGTACTGCTGCTGGCGGCGGCCTTCGCGTTCGGCCAGCGCGGCGGGCGGCGCCGCTTCGAGCGGCGGCAGGCCCGGCACGTTGCCCAGTTGCGAAGGCGATTTCGGATCACCGGGCGCAGCGCGGCGCGCGGCCGTTTCAGCGCGGTCGCGGCGCAGCATCTCGATCACCAGGGTGCGCGACACATCGCCAGATGCAAAGATCTGTCCCAGCGCCACTTGCTGGCGGCGCAGATCGGCGCGCGCCGGGCCGCCCTGGTTGTCCTCTTCCTCGCCGTCGGCAGCCTGGTCGTCCTCGTCGGGGTCGACCGCGCGGACCTCGGCGCCCTTCAGGCCCGACGCCGCCCACTGGCCATGGAGATCGACCCACGCCTGCTTGCGGATGCGCCAGGCCGTGGAAGTCTGGCCAATTGCCTCGTATGCGTCGGCGCTCAAGCCGAGCCAGAGCGGATCGGCGCTCTTGCCCTGCTGCATCTTGCGCAGGTAATGCAGCGCGGTGCGGCCATCCTGGAAGCGCATCGCACCGGCGGCATAGGCGCCCCACAGGCCCGGGTCATCCTCGGCATCGGGCTTGAGACGCTGCATGACCGCCCGGACCTCGCTGTCGGTGCCCATGTCGACCAACGCCCACAGCAGCGCGGCGTAGGTTTCGCTGTCGGCATCGCGCTGGCCCACGGCGTGGCGCAAATCCGCCAGCGAACGATCGCGTTCGCCGGTCAGGCGCCAGTATTCGGCGCGACGAGCGAGGAACGCGGCCGACGCTTCGGCCTCGCGCAGCTGCGCGGGCGTGAGCGTCGCCAGCAGCCGTTCGATGCGGATATAGGCGTGGGCGCGCGTGTAGTAGTAGACCGCGAGCTGCAACGAATCGAGCTTGCCGTTCTTGCGCCAGCCGGCTTCGGCGATGCGCCCGGCGTCGATTGGCGAACGGTCGTAGTACTGGATCAGGTTCGAGAAATCGGCTTCCTCGGTATCGCGCACCTCGTCCAGGCAGTCATTGCGTGCCGGCCCTTCGGGCATCTTCAGGCAGTGATCGTCGTGCGTCTGCGCCATAGCGATCATCATCTGCCGATAGCCATCCTTGAGCAGATCGTCGCGTTGCGTGAGGCGCGCCAGTTCGGTGTAGGTGCGCCAATACAGCAGGTCCTGCGGGCCGGCATTGCGGCGCGCGGGCAGCATCGCATCCATGGCCGGCTGCAGCCTGCCCTTCACATAGAGCAGGTTGGCGCGCTTGAGCGCATACAGCGGCCGCGCGCCATAGCGCTTTTCGAGCTGGCCATAGAGCTCGAATGCGCGGTCGTCGCGCCCGGCGCGCTCGGCCAGTTCGGCATTGCGCTCCATGATCTGGCGGCCGTTGGCGCCGCCGGCGAGCGTATCGAGAAAGGCCATGGCCGCCACCGGCTCGCCCAGCCGCTCGTAGGCCGCCACGACCTCGTCGACCACTTTCAGATTGCCGCCGGAAGCACGATGACGCAGCGCGGCCAGATAGGCGCGATCGTCGTTGAGGCCCGGCGCCAGACGCATGACGTTGTTCCATGCGCGCTCGTCACCGGTGGCCTGCGCGTATTCGAGCCAGCTTTGCAGCGCCACGGTGGGCTGCCGGTTCCATTCGGCAACCTGCGCCAGACGCTCGCGCCAGACCGGTTCACCCGGCAGCTTGCGCACGGCCGTCTGCGCCACGTTCTGCGCCTGATCGAGCTTGCCGGCGGCCAGGAACACGCGATAGGCGAGATCGTAGTCGTCGGCGTTGAACGGTTTGCCTGCCGCGACGGCGGCTGCCACTTCGGCCTTGGCGGCTTCCTGCGCCTGGGCCTGCGTCGGGTTGCCGACGACGGGCGGCGCCGATGTCGATGCCGGCGCGGCCTCGGCTGCCACGCGGCGCATGACGAAGGCGTCCATCCGTTCGCGCCGCGCCACGCCGCGCGGACCATCGAGATACACGTAGTCGCGTGCGGCCCAGGGCTCGGTGTCCGATACGCGGCGCACTCCGGCGCGCGCGGCCTGTTGCGCCTGATCGCGGCGCAATTCCGCCAGCGCCAACTGTGCCGCGCCGGACGGCCTGGCGGCCGACAGCCTGAGCAGCCGCTCGACATATTTCGCAGCGATATCGGGCTTGTTGGCGGCCAGCGCGAGACGAGTCAGATAGCGCAACACGTCCGGGTCATCGAGCAGCTTGCCGCCGCGACGCTCCGCTTCGGTGAGCGCTTCGTCAAGCAGATTGCCCGACTGCAGCGTCTGCAGCGCCTGCAGGAACAGCGTGCGCTGCTCGTACAGGTTTTTCGAACGCGCCTGCGCGTCGAACAGCGCCTGCGACGCATCGCGATAGTTGCCGCCGGCCAGCGCGATGCTGGCGAGCTGCCGATTGTAGAAATCTGCGTTGGCAGGATCGCGCACGCCCAGCGCCCGGAAAAACACGTTGGCCGCTTCGGCGTCGCCAATCTGGCGCGATTGCGTGCCCAGCGTCTGCAAGTCGGCCAGCGTCCAGCGGCGCATCGTTTCCGGCGCGGCGGCCTGCGCGAGCAGTTGTTTCATCTGCGCCAGACGTTCGGTGCGCTCAGGCGATTCCGGCTGCGCCGCGTAAGCGCGCTGCTGCGTGATCTCGATGCGCGTGCGCAGGATATGGCCAGTGAGATCCTGGCCTTGCACGGCCTGCATGCGTGCCAGCATCTTCTCGGCGTCGTCGAGCCGGCCGCTGCGCGCATATTGCTCGGCCAGCACGCTCATGAAACTGGTGTCGTCGGGCGCCACGCGCGACCACGCCTCCAGATAGGCCACGGTCAGGCCATCGACCGCGCGGCCCTGGCCAAGCAGGCGCTCGCGCAGCGTTTCGCGCGGGAACATCAGCGCCAGCCCCACCCCCACCATCGCGGTAAAGGTCAGAACCAGCGCCGGCGGCAACAGCCGCTCGCGCTCAGGCGCCGCAGCGGACTTCGACTTGTTGCTGGACATGGATCGGATCATTGACCGCAGGCGTATCGAAACGCAGCGTATTGTTGTTGTCGCGCACGCCACGGGCCGGCTTGCCATCGATGGTCACGCTGCACTGGCCGGCATTGGCAAGCCGGAAGAACGGCTTGTAGTAGCCGGAAAACTGGAATCGGGTGGTATTGCCGTCGCGCTGCCAGTCGCGCACCAGGCCGTTGGCCTCGGGCAGTTCCGGCACGGCGCGCGTGGCGGCGGAAACGACACGGAAGCGTGCGTTGCCGCCGTCGAGATGCACGTACACGCCACCGCCGGGCGCCGCGGACGACCCGGTCACGCCACGCGCGCTGGCCACGTCGGGCACGCCCGCGCCGGTCCAGCGCAGGTTGCGCAAGTTGCCATCGCCACGCACCAGCCAGGCGCCGCTTGCCGGCGCGCCGGCCGCGCCCTCGCCCAGTTGGCGCGCCACCGCCATGCCCTGCCAGTCCAGCACCTTCAATACATAGTCGGTGGAATGGATCGGCAGCACCGGCTGCTTGAGCGCGTAGTCATACACGGTGCGCAGCGCCTTCAGCGACGCCACCTTGGTGCCCGAATAGCTGTGGTAGTAGATATTCATGGCCTTGAAGCGGTATGGCTTGTCGGTCAGCTCCCAGGTTTCCACCAGGCGCTCGAAACCGTAGTACGGGCCATGCCACAGGTTGGTGTAGATGTTCTCGTTCTGGTTGGTGGCGAAGACCTGGAACGTGTCGTCGGCCTTGTTGATGCCCAGCGGCGCGATGGCGGTCCAGGTGGGATTGCTGCGCGTGATCATGGTGTCGCCGCCGTTCATGTTCAGCACGCCGGCCGCATCGGTCAGCTTCAGCGCCTCGGGCGGCGCCTGGCAATCGCCGGGCCACAACAGCATCTTCACGGGCTTGTTGGGCGACAGCACGCGATTGATATAGTCGATCGAGCCGCCGATCTCGCGGTTCAAATCCATCCTGTAGCCGGGAATGCGCAGGTGGTAGTCCTCGTCGCCCTCCACCACCTTGGCGTCGCTCTTGCCCGTCACGGTGCGCTGCCATTCGAACGGATGCGAATACGTGTGGCTGGCCACCTCGACATAGGGCTGCGCGAAGATCTTGCGCGCGATCGGCTCCAGTTCGGCCGACAACTGCGGGTACATGCCGGCCTTGCCGACTTCGCCCTCGATCACCGACATCGTCATCGGCAGGCGGTAACGGTCGAAGATCTCGCGCAACAGCACCTCGCCCGCATAGCCGCCGCCGGGAATCTCGGCCTTCGACGCAAACCCGTCGCCGTCGATATGGATGGTCAGCAGGCGGCGGCCGTTTTCGGTGGTGGTGTCCGGCACCGGCATTTGCGGCAGGCGCAGCGCCTCACGCAGGAATTCCAGCGGCTGCACGACCCAACGGTCCTGATCGTTGGCCGAATTGGTGCGCACCGTGTACGGCGGGCTCACGTAGCCGCCCCACGGCATGATGGCGGCGGCGTCGTACGTCAGCGCGCCCGAGCGCAGGCGCAGCAGAGAACGCGTATTGGGCGCGTCGTCCTGCACCTGGATCGGCAGCGCTTCGGTGCGATCGGGCGCCACCGGTTGCTCGAAGCCCATCATCTTGTCCTGCGACACGATTTGCACCGGCCCCGCCACGCGGCCCTTGACCGTCTTCAGGTTCAGCATGCGCGCCATGGCTCCGGCCGGCTGTGCGCCGAAGCCGTTCATGAACGCAACCGGAATGCCCTGGCCGATCCGCTTCTCGATCCATTCCAGGAAACGGCCCGGGTTCTGCGAAAAATTGCCGTTGGCCCACACCACCACGCCGGCGTAGCGATCGGGCGTGATCTCGGGCAGCACGTCGCGCGTCTCGGCAAAATCGACGCGGTAGCCAAGATAGTTCAGCGGCATCGAGACGAAGCGCACGCCGGCGCTGTCGTCGATCAGTTCGCCCTCGCGGCGCTCCTGCACCACCAGCACGCGGCGCGGCAGCACTTCGATGCGGCCCACGCCGACGGTCTGCAGTCCTGGATCGGTGACATACGGCGTGATGCCAAGCGCGTCGATGCGGCGTGCGGTATCGCGCTGGCAGACGCGATCCGTCGGCGGGCAGTAGTCGATGGCGATCAACGGCAGCTTGTATTGGTCGCGAATGACGCGCGCCTGATTCATCAGCCAGTCGCGATCCTGCTGGCTGACTTGCGTATAAGCGCGCTGCGCCTGGTTCCAGCCGCGGAACAACGATTCGAACACCACGCCATACGCTTGCGCATGCACTTGCGGCAGGATTTCGAAGCCGCGGTTGAACAGCAGTTTCGCGTCGGGATAGCGTGCCTTGATGGCCTGGATCACGCGGACCATGCCCGCTTCCTGCCGCGCGCGCTCGGCGTCGGTCTTGGCCACCAGCTGGTACGAATCGAGCGTATCGAGAAAGAAGCCGCGATAGCCGCGCTGCCACAGCGGCGCGATCACGCGGTCCACGTAGAACGCCGGCCATCCTTCGGCCGCCTGATCGACCACACGCGCATTCCAGGCATCGTTGCTGCCGCTCAGCCAGGCTTGCGGAATGTCCTTGAAGTACGCGCGGCTGGGCAGCACCTCGCCCACGCTGACATAGGCAAACCAGGCGGTGTTGGGCGTCTTGGCCTGGCGCGGGTCGAAGCCGCTGTCCGGTTCGACCACGGCCACGTCGAAGGCCTGCAGCAGATCGACCGGCGGCCGGGCGCCGTAGTGGAACGCCACGTTGGGGGCCGCAGAAGCCGCATCGGCAGGCGGCGTCCGCGGAGTCTGGGCGATGGCCTCGGCCGACGGCGTCAGCGATCCCAGCAGCACGCTGCCCAGCGACGCCACCGCGGCCACCGCCAGCATCGCGTGGCGGCAGATACGTCCCAGCGAACGCGTGTGAGCGCCCTGGTCAACCTTTTGGAAAAGCCCCCGGATGATTCGCTGCAATCGCTTCACTGGCTGTTGTCCGCTTCGTTGTTGGTGGTCGTGCATGCGGTGGTCTGGCGCGCTGCCAGGTACCCGTCCCGGCAGAATCTGACCCAGCATTATGCCGATTTCGGCATACGGAACTAGCATTTTTACTAGTTTTTCAGACAGGTCGGATGCTAGGCCATTCGGATGGAGGAGATTGTCAAAAATTGTGCCGGTCGCGCCTTGTCACGACGCGGACATGGGCGTGCATTACCCTGCCGGTCCCAGCCGGGACAGCGTTTGACAATCCGTGCGAAATGGCGGCGAAGCGTTGCCCGCCAGCTGCGCTGGCCGTCGCCGTGGGCGGGCGTCCGAACATTGCCGGACACCGCCCTTGAACTAAGAATCGACTGACATTGATGTTCCCCGTATCAGGCCATTGGCGCTTTTCGGCGCCCTTGTTGCGACGTGCGCGCGTGACTGCGGCCGCCGCGTTGTGGTTTTGGCGTCATTCTCCGCACATCATCCATTGGTAGCCATAGTCCATATGGAGTAAGCAATACGACGCTGAATCGTGGCAGACGCCGGTGCCGGAATCCGCGATACCCTGTTGTTTGATACCGGCTTCCGATACTGGGGATATGGAAATACGCCGCATATCAGCCGCCCACCCAATCTGATGTCAGACAAATCTGGAATTCGATGTAGAAAAATTTAATATCTGCTGTTTGCATGCCGAAACACCGTTAGGGGCTTAGTCTGATTGACACACGAAAAAAAACCGTCAGAATGGCTCCTCGCATGTGCACCGGCCTGTAGCGTTTTGCTTTTGGTTCGTAGTGGGCAACATGCTTTGTCGGGCAATTACGCTCATCTGAAATTCAAGGTTGGATAGAGAAATATGGAAACCGGTACCGTTAAGTGGTTCAACGACGCCAAGGGCTTCGGCTTCATCACCCCGGACGCAGGCGGCAACGACCTGTTCGCGCATTTCTCGGCGATTGAAGGCAATGGCTTCAAGTCGCTGAAGGAAGGCCAGAAGGTCCGCTACGTCAAGGCCATGGGCCAAAAGGGCGAGCAAGCCACGAAGATCCAGGCTATCTAAGCCGGATCGCCGGGCAGCTTATCTGGCCTGGGAAGCCCCGCTTCGGCGGGGCTTTCTGTTTTTTGCGGCTCATAATGTATTACCTTGCTGACGTTTTGCCGAAGCGACCATTAAGCCTGCAATCGGGTTCGACGGTCGGCGCGTCCATCGCCATGCTGATTTGCACGATGAATATCGTGCATGCCCAGTCAATGCCCCCGACATTGCGTAACTTTGGCAACGATCCGTTCGTAAGAATTTCCCAGGCGATTGCCGATTGCCCCGAGCCCGCCGGCCCGCGAATTTCAGAAGCGCAATGGAAACGCGAGGCGCATCACCGCATCGAGCAAGGCAATCACTGCTATGTGGAAGGCCGCTGTCGCTTAGCCAATGCGTATCAATATGACAACGATATTGCCGAAGCACTACAGCGCCGGCTCGATACCCTGAGCCGCTCACAGCCTGCCTGGCAAAATAGCTCGCTGTGGATCACGGTAAGCGGACGCCGGCTGACGGTGCAGGGATGCGTGGCGCCGGGATTCAACCGCTCGTCATTTCTGAGTGCATTGCGCGAAATTGCCGACGTCGAGCAGGTCATCGACCAGACCACGAGCACGCCCGCGCGTGGCGTTCCATACACTTTATATGACGACTCCGTCACAAATTCGTCGAATCGGTGAAGTTGCTATAATCGCCGGACTTTAAAAACCCCGAATCCATGCCGTCTCCGGGGCATCCGCTGCGGCCATGAACTCACTGGCGCAGAGGAATTCGCCAACCGGAACGGCCGAACCCAAGCGTGCCGAGGAAATCTGTGGCCGGTACTGAAATCGCAACGCCAGGCGGCCCGGTCGCCGGACCCGCCGTGTCTTCCGGAAGCTCGTTCCACACCGCCATGCGCATCCTGCCGCCGTCGCAGCGGCAGGCCATGTTCGAGATCTACGCATTCTGCCGCGCCGTGGACGATATTGCCGACGGCGACACCCAGCACGCCGACCGTCTCGCCGCGCTGGAACAATGGCGCACCGACATTGCCGCCTGCTACGCGGGCCGCGCGCCGGCCGCGCTGCGCTCGCTCGACGAGCAGATCAAGGCGTTCAACCTGCAGCAGCAGGATTTTTTCGACGTGATCGACGGCATGATCATGGATGTCGTGGCGACCATCGTCGCGCCGGACGCCGCCACGCTCGACCTTTACTGCGACCGCGTGGCCAGCGCTGTGGGCCGTCTTGCCGTACGTGTGTTCGGCCTGGAAGAGCAGCCCGGTATCGAACTGGCGCACCACCTGGGCCGCGCGCTGCAGCTGACCAATATCCTGCGCGATCTCGATGAGGATGCGGAGATCGGCCGGCTCTACCTGCCGTCCGAAGCGCTGGCCGCGGCCGGCATTCCGCTCGGCTCGCCGCGCGAGGTGATCGATCACCCGGCGATCGAGCCGGTGTGCCGCGGCATTGCGCGCGACGCGCAGGCCCACTACGACGCTTCGGCCGCCATCATGGCGCGCTGCCCGTCGCGCGTGGTGCGCTCGCCGCGCATCATGTACGACGTGTATCACGAGATCCTGACGCGCCTGCTGGCCCGTGGCTGGCAAACGCCGCGCGCGCGCGTGCGCGTGCCCAAGGCGCGGCTCGTCTGGATCGTGCTGCGGCACGCCATTGGCTGACCGCCCTGTTTCACCGACGCTCGCGGCTGCCGCCGCGGCGTCGCCAAGAAAGAAGTGCCCCCCGAATTGATGAACCAGGCTGCTACGATCACACGCTCACAGGACGACACGGTGCCGATTGGCACCGCCCATCGCCCTGCTCAACCGTCCTTGCCCGATCCGCTCGACGCCGGCATCGCGCACGCCGTGGACACGCTGCTGGCGCAGCAGCAGGCCGATGGCCACTGGGTCTACGAACTCGAAGCCGATGCCACCATTCCGGCCGAGTACATCCTGATGGTGCATTACCTCGGAGAAACCCCGGACCTGGTGCTCGAAGGCAAGATCGCCAACTATCTGCGCCGCATCCAGAACCGCGATGGCGGCTGGCCGCTGTTTCACGCTGGCGCGTCTGACGTCAGCGCCAGCGTGAAGGGCTACTTCGCGCTGAAGATGGCCGGCGACGACCCCGAGGCCGAGCACATGCGCCGCGCCCGCGCCGCGATCCACGCGATGGGCGGCGCCGAGGAAAGCAACGTCTTCACGCGCACCCTGCTGGCCTTGTACGGCGTCATGCCGTGGCAGGCGGTGCCGATGATGCCGGTGGAAATCATGCTGCTGCCGGAGTGGTTTCCGTTCCATCTTTCGAAGGTGTCGTACTGGGCGCGCACGGTGATCGTGCCGCTGCTGGTGCTGAACAGCCTGCGTCCCCAGGCGCGCAATCCGCGCAAGATCGGCATCGACGAACTGTTCGTGCGGCCGTGCCAGGCCACGCGCCTGCCGCGCCGCGCGCCGCACCAGAGCCCGCTGTGGGTTGGCGTGTTCCGTGCGCTCGACGCCGTGGTGCGCGTGGCCGAACCGCTGTTTCCGCGCGCCATGCGCCAGCGCGCGATCGACAAGGCGCGCCGCTTCACGCTGGAACGCCTCAATGGCGAAGATGGCCTGGGCGCGATCTTTCCGGCGATGGTCAACGCGGTGATGATGTTCGACGTGCTGGGTGTGCCGGCCGACGATCCCGATCGCGCCATCGCCCGCAAGTCCATCGACAAGCTGCTGGTCGTCAACGATGACGAAGCGTATTGCCAGCCGTGCCTGTCGCCGGTGTGGGACACCTCGCTGGCCAGCCATGCGCTGCTGGAAGTGGGCGAGCCGCGCGCCATCGCCGCCGCGTCGCGCGGGCTGGACTGGCTGGTGCCACTGCAGGAGCTGGAACTGCGCGGCGACTGGACGGTGCGGCGCCCCAACGTGCGTCCCGGCGGCTGGGCCTTCCAGTACGCCAATCCCCATTACCCCGATGTCGACGACACCGCCGTGGTGGCCGCGGCAATGGATCGCGCCGACCGCGGCGACCGTTCCAATCGCTATACGCCGGCCATTGCGCGCGCGTGCGAATGGGTGATCGGCATGCAGAGCAGCAACGGCGGCTGGGGTGCGTTCGAACCCGAAAACACGCATCTGTACCTGAATAACATTCCGTTCGCCGATCACGGCGCGCTGCTCGATCCGCCCACGGCCGACGTCTCGGCGCGCTGCCTGGCCATGCTGTGCCAACTCGGCCAGATGCCCGCCAACAGCGAACCCGCTGCGCGTGCGCTGCGCTATCTGCTGGACGAACAGGAAGCCGACGGCAGCTGGTTTGGCCGGTGGGGCACCAACTATATCTACGGCACGTGGAGCGCCCTGTGCGGCCTGAACGCGGCCGGCATCGGCGCCGATGCGCCCGAGATGCAGCGCGCCGCGCAATGGCTGGCGTCGATCCAGAACGAGGACGGCGGTTGGGGCGAATCGGGCGACAGCTACAAGCTCGAATACCGCGGCTATGAAAAGGCGCCGAGCACCGCGTCGCAGACCGCCTGGGCCATGCTCGGCATGATGGCTGCCGGCGCGGGCCATCACCCGGCCGTGGCGCGCGGCGTGGAATATCTGCTGCGCACGCAGGCCAGCCACGGCCTGTGGGACGAACCGTACTTCACCGCGGTGGGATTCCCGCGCGTGTTCTACCTGCGTTATCACGGCTATTCGCGCTTCTTCCCGCTGTGGGCGCTGGCGCGCTTCCGCAATCTTTTGCGCGACGGTCATCACGCCGTCGCGTGGGGACTGTGAGCGCCGCGGCCACGCTGCAATCGCCGGTCCTGGCGGTCAGCGGCATGGATTTCGAGGCACGCATCGCGGCCGGCCCGGGCGTCGAGACGCTGTACGGCCATCGCGACGCGATGCTGGCACGCGCGCTGGACGCGCGCCTGACGCAAGGCTGCGCCGGCGTGATCAGTTTTGGCGTGGCCGGCGGCCTCGACCCGAGCTTGCCGCCCGGCACGGTCATCGTGGCCACCGCCGTGCGCGGCGGTCAGATGTCGTACAGCACCTCCCCCTACTGGACCGCGGCGCTGCGCCGTGCTTTGCCCCACGCGGCGAGCGGACTGTTGGCCGGTTCCGATACCCCCGTGACCACCGTGGCCGACAAACTGAGGCTTCATGAAGCGCACGGCGCGCTGGCAGTCGACATGGAATCGCATATCGCCGCGCGCGCTGCCCAGGCACGCGGCATTCCTTTTGCCGCACTGCGCGTGGTCATCGATCCGGCAGACCGGCCCGTGCCACCGCTGGCCGTGGCCGGGATGGCCGCCGACGGCAGCACCGACATCGCCGCAATCGTGCTGGGACTGCTCAAGGCGCCCCGCCAGTTGGGCGGCCTGCTGCGGCTCGGACGCGACGCCGCGGCGGCAAAATCTGCGCTGACTGCGGCCCGCCGCGCCGTGGGCGCGGACTTTGCCCTGACCGAACTGGCGCCGGCCTAGGCTTTTCCACGCCGCATCTGCCTGAGCCCGGCTGCGTCAGCGCGGCACCCTTCCCATCACGCGTCCATCGCCGCTCCCGGGCGCGCATTTCATCGTCCCCTTCGCCAAACTTTTTTGTCCTGCGCGCCATCGCGTCGAGTGTCGACCGTCGCGCGTCGTGGGCGCCTCACGGTCATCCATGACGATCGACCGACCGCCGCCTCCGCCTCCGCCTCCGCCTCCGCTTCCCGCTTCCCGCTTCCCGCTTCCCGCTTCCAGCAAGGCTCCCCTGCCGCCATCGCCTTCCGTCCGCTGCGCCGCGTCCGGCACCGGCGCGCGGCTGCCATCCCTTGACGGTTTTCCCATCCTTGACAGCTTTACCGGCTGCTTCTATTCTCCGTTTCATTCTTTCTTTAAGATCGTTGTTCTATCTTACAGAACGACAAATAACGGAGACCCCATGCCCCGCCCTGTCTGCCCCGCACGCCGCGCGCTGGTTCATGCGCTGATCGCAGCCGCCGCCGTCCCTGTCATGCTTCACGGCGCGCCCGCCATTGCCGCCGATGCGTATCCCGCGCAGCCGATCCGCCTCGTCGTGCCCTTCCCACCCGCGGGCGGCACCGACGTGCTGTCGCGGCTGGTGTTCAACAAGGTCGGCGCGGCCACCCACTGGACCGTCGTGGTGGAAAATCGCGCGGGCGCAGGCGGCAATATCGGGCTCGACTCGGTTGCCAAGGCGAAGGCCGATGGCTACACCATCGGCATGGGCCAGACCGCCAACCTCGCGATCAATCCTTCGCTGTATCCGAAAATGCCCTACGACGCGACCAAGGATTTCACGCCCGTGGCACTGGTGGCGGCGCAACCGGTGGTGCTGATCGTGCGCCAGGATTCGCCGTATAAGACGCTGGCCGATCTGGTGGCGGCCGGCAAGGCCAAGCAGTTGTCGATGGCGTCGGCGGGCACCGGCACGGTCGGCCATCTGACCGGCGAAATGTTCCAGCGCCGCGCCGGCATCAAGGCGCTGCACGTCCCGTACAAGGGCGCGTCGCCCGCGCTGACGGACCTGATGGGCGGCCAGACCGACTTCTATTTCGCCACCCCGCCGATCGCCATGCCGATGCTCAAGGCCGGCAAGCTACGCGCGCTGGCGGTAACGTCGACCAAGCGCGTGGCGCTGCTGCCTAATGTGCCGACCGTTGCCGAGCAGGGCTACGCGGGATTCCAGGCCGAGGACTGGAAGGCGCTGGTGGCGCCGGCGGGCACGTCGGCTGATGTAGTGGCGCGCCTCAATGCCGAAGTCAACAAGGCGCTCAAGGACAAGGACACCATCGCCAGGCTGCACGACGAGGGCAGCGAGCCGCGCGGCGGCACGCCTGCGGAGCTTGGCGCTTTCATCAAGACCGAGAACGCCCGCTGGGGTGCGATCGTGCGCGAATCGGGCGCCAAGGTCGAATAAATCTTTTTCACGCAGGATCGTTATGCAAAAGCCGCTTCGCAATATCCGCGTGCTCGACCTCACCAACGTGCTGGCCGGGCCCTTCTGTTGCCATCAACTGGCCCATATGGGCGCCGAGGTCATCAAGGTGGAAACGCCGGGCACGGGCGACCTGGCGCGACAGCTCGGCGCGGATGCGGAACTGAACCGCAAGCTGATGGGCGTGTCGTTCCTTGCGCAGAACCCTGGCAAGCGATCGATCACGATCAACCTCAAGCATGCGCGCGGCAAGGAAGTGTTCCGCAAGCTGGTGGCCAGCGCCGACGTCGTCGTCGAAAACTTCCGGCCCGGCGTGATGACGCGCCTGGGCCTGGGCTTCGACACGCTGAAGACCGTCAATCCACGCCTGATCTATTGCGCGATCTCGGGCTTCGGCCAGGACGGCCCGCTGTCCGACCTGCCCGCCTACGACCAGATCATCCAGGGCATGTCGGGCGTGATGAGCATCACCGGCGATGCGCAGAACGCGCCGCTGCGCGTCGGCTATCCGGTATCGGACACCATCGGCGGCATGACCGCCGCGTTTGCTATCGCCGCTTCGCTGGCCGATACGCAACGCACGGAAGGCTATTTCCTCGACGTGTCGATGCTTGAGGCGACGATGGCCACGATGGGCTGGGTCGTGTCGAACTATCTGATTTCCGGCAAGCAGCCGGTGCCGATGGGAAACGAGAACATGACGGCCAGTCCGTCCGGCACGTTCCGCACCGGCGACGGTCCGCTCAATATCGCGGCCAACAAGCAGGAACAGTTCGAAGCCGTGTGCCGGGTGGTGGGCCGCCCGGACCTGGCTGCGGACCCGCGCTTTGCCGAGCGCCAGGCGCGCCTGGCCAATCGCGCCGCGCTGACTGCCGAGCTGGAGGCCGAATTGGCGAAGAAACCGGCCACCGAATGGTGGCAACTGCTGAACGATGCGGGCGTGCCGGCCGGGCCCGTGATGCAGGTGCCCGACGTGCTGGCGCATCCGCAGGTCAGCGAGCGCGGCATGATCGGCGAATTCACCGATGTGCCGGGCGTCGGCCGCGATATCCGCCTGGTCCGCACCGGCTTCAAGGTCAACGGCGCGGCGCCATCGGTGGACACCCCGCCGCCACAACTGGGCCAGCATACCGACGACATTCTTGGCGAACTCGGCTACGGCGCCGACGACATCGCCGCACTGAAACAGGAGCAAGCACTGTGAGCGATACCCCCGACATCGACGCCGGCCAGCAAGCATCGCAAGACTGGTGGCGCACGCGCATCATCGACATGAAGCCGGGCGAGATCCGCTACCGCGGCTATCCGATCGAACAACTGATCGGCAACGTGTCGTTCGCGCAGATGATCTGGCTGATGCTGCGCGGCGAGCTGCCCGAAAAACGGGCCGGCGCACTGCTCGATGCCGCGTTGATGGCGGCGGTCGATCACGGTCCGCAGGCGCCCAGCATCGCCATTGCACGCATGGCCGCGACGTGCGGCGTGGGGCTCAACAACGCGATGGCGTCGGCGGTGAACGTGCTGGGCGATGTGCACGGCGGCGCCGGCGAACAGGCGGTGGAGCTGTACCACGACATCGCGCGCCGCTACGACGACGGCATGCCCTTCGACGACGCCGTTGCAGCGGGCCTGGCGCACTACCGCGACCTGCACGGCAAATTCGTGTCGGGGTTCGGCCATCGCTTCCATCCGCTTGATCCGCGCGCGCCGCGCCTGCTGGAACTGGTCGACCGCGCTGCCGACGAAGGCGTGGTGTCGGGGCGCTACGCCGCGATTGCGCGCGCCGTCGAGGAGAAACTGGGCGAAGGCCGCGCCAGACCGATACCGATGAATATCGATGGCGCAACCGCCGTGATCTATGCGGAGCTGGGCTTTCCCGCGCCGCTGGCGCGCGGCCTGTTCTGTCTGTCGCGCTCGGTGGGCATTCTGTCGCATGCCTGGGAACAGACCCAGCAAGGCGGCCGCAACAAGGGGCCGATCCCGCGCCAGTTCATCTGGACCTACGACGGCGAACCGCAGCGCGACGTGCCTGTGGGCGACGACGGATCGGCATGACCGGCGCGCCGCCCCGCGCGCGTGGGCGGCGCCTCAATGGAAATCGCGGCTGCCCACCATGAGGCGGCCCAGCAGCGGGCTCAGATCCACCAGTTCCTGCGCCACCAGGTGCCTGACGTCGCCCTGGCGCTGCCAGGTGCCGACCACGCCCAGCAGCGTGGCGCCCAGCACTTCCTTGCGCTGGCGCTCGACCAGATCGGGCCAGATGATCACGTTGACCGATCCGGTTTCATCCTCGATCGAGCTGAAGATCGTGCCGCTGGCGGTCGACGGCCGCTGTCGCACCGTGACGATGCCGCATGCGCGCACGCGGCGGCCATTGCCGCAACGCGACAGCTGCGCGGCCGTCATGTACTTGAGCGCCGCCAGCCGGCTGCGCAACAGCACAAGCGGGTGGCACTTCAGCGACAAGCCCAGGCTCGCGTAATCGGCGGCAACGTCCTCGCCAATCTTCGGCCCGGGCAGCTCCAGCGCGTGTTCCTGCGGCGGCGCGCCGTGCAGCAGATCACGCCGTGCCATCTGCACGGCCGCACCGCGCGCATGCCAGCGCGCCTGGCGTCGATGTCCGGCCAGCGACAGCAGCGCATCGGCCGCGGCCAGCACGTCGATATCGTGCGCATCGAGCGCGGCGCGGCGCGCCAGATCTTCCACGCCGTCGAACGGCCGTTGCGCGCGCGCGGCCTCGATACGCAACGCGGCCTCCTTGCGCATGCCCTTCACGCGGTCCATGCCCAGCCGCACATCGCGAAAGCGCTGCCCCTCGCGCCGCGCCTCGAGCGTGCTCTCCCAGCCGCTGATCGTCACATCGACGGGCTGCGTCACCACGCCGTGACGGCGCGCATCCTGCACCAGTTGCGATGGCGAATAGAACCCCATCGGCTGGCTGTTGAGCAGCGCACACAGGAAGGCGTCGGGGTAATGGCATTTGATCCAGGCGCTGACGTAGACGAGCTTGGCAAAACTGGCCGCATGGCTTTCCGGAAAGCCATACTCGCCAAACCCCTCGATCTGCTTGCAGATGGCCAGCGCGAACGATTCGGGATAGCCGTTCGTGGTCAGCGCGCGCACCAGCGCGTCCTGGTGTTTCTTGAGATCGCCGCGGCGCCGCCATGCCGCCATCGAGCGCCGCAACTGGTCCGCCTGCCCCGGCGAAAAGCCGGCGGCCTCGATCGCCAGTTGCATCACCTGCTCCTGAAAGATCGGAATACCCAGCGTGCGGCCCAGCACGCGGCGGATCACGTCGTTGAAGTAGGTGGGCAGACGCCCTGTGCGACGCAGGTCCTCGCGCCGTTTCAGATAGGGATGCACCATGCCGCCCTGGATCGGGCCGGGCCGCACGATGGCCACTTCCACCACCAGATCGTAGTACTGCCGCGGCTGCAGACGCGGCAGCATCGACTGCTGCGCGCGCGACTCGATCTGGAACACGCCCACCGTATCGGCGCGGCAGATCATGTCGTAGGTGGCATCGTCGGTTTCCGGCAGGTCTTCCATGCGCGTGGGCAGGCCGGCGCGATCGGGTTCGGGATTCGGGATCATCGCCAGCGCGCGCCGGATCGCCGTCAGCATGCCCAGCGCCAGCACATCGACCTTGAGCAGGCCCAGCGATTCGAGGTCGTCCTTGTCCCACTGGATCACGCTGCGTTCGGGCATGGCGGCGTTCTCGATCGGCACCAGCCGCGACAGCTTGCCGCGCGCGATCACAAAGCCGCCCACGTGCTGCGACAGATGGCGCGGAAAGCCGCGCAGTTGTTCGGTCAGGCTGGCCCATTGCTGCACGGCCGGCGAATCGGGATCGAGCCCGTAGCGCGCGATCCGTTCGACGAACGCGGTGCCGCCATCCCACCACGCCTGCCCCTTCACCACCTGCTCCACCACGCCGGCGTCGATGCCGAGCGCGCGGCCCACGTCACGCAACGCGCTGCGCGCGCGATACGTGATCAGCGACGCGGCCAGCGCCGCGCGATCGCGCCCGTACTTGCGGTAGATGTACTGGATGACTTCCTCGCGCCGCTGGTGCTCGAAATCCACATCGATATCGGGCGGCTCGTCACGCTCGCGCGAAAGGAAGCGGCCGAACAGCAGGTTGGCCTGTTCGGGGCTGACCTCGGTGATATGCAGGCAATAGCAGACCAGTGAATTGGCCGCCGAGCCGCGTCCCTGGCACAGGATGCCCTCCTGTCGCGCAAAACGGACGATATCGTGCACGGTGAGGAAGAACGGCTCGTATTGCTTTTCCTCGATCAGCGCGAGTTCTTCCTCGATCTGCTTTTCCCATTCCGGGGCCATGCCATGCGGAAAGCGCTCCGCGATGCCGTGCCGGACTTCCTGGCGCAGGTATGCGATCGGCGTCAGGCCGTCGGGCACCAGTTCCTCGGGATATTCGTAGCGCAGCGCATCGAGCGAAAAGTCGCACGCGGCGGCGATCTTCAAGGTCTGCGCCAGCGCGTCGCGCGGATAAAGCCGCGACAGCACCTGGCGCATGCGCAGATGCGCCTCGGCATTGGGCGCCAGCGCCATGCCGCAGCTGGGCAGCGGCTGACCCAGCCGGATCGCCGTAAGCACATCGGCCAGCGGCTTGCGCGATCGCACATGCATGTTGACCGCACCCGCGGCCACCAGCGGCAGGCCGGTTTCCTGCGACACCTGCTGCAGGCGCGAGCGGTGCAGCGCTTCGGCATGCCGTTGCAGCAGTTCCAGCGCCATCCATGCGCGATCGCCGAAAACGCTGCGGCACCATTGCGCCTGCGCGCGCAGCACGTCGATATCGGCGCAGTAGTCTGGCAGCAGAATCGCCAGGCAATCGGGCATACCGCGCAGATGCGCCTGCTCCGGTTGCGGCGCGGCGATATCGGCGGGATGCAGCAGATAACTGCCTTTCCCCGCGCGCATACGGCCCAGCGTGATGAATTCGCAGAGATTGCCGAAGCCGTTGCGGTTTTGCGCCAGCAGCACCAGGCGCAGCGCCGGCATGGCGTGTTGCGCGGTGGCAGTCAGCGTGAAGCGGCTGCCGAGAATCACTTTGAAGGCGTCGGCCGCGGCGGCGCGCGCTTCCAGCATGCGATGGCGGCGCGCCGCGGCATCGGGATCACCGTCGGGATCAAAGCAGGCGTCTTCGTCGCTGTCGTCCGGCATGTCGATACCGGCCGCCGCGCCCGGCCCATCGCCGCGCCTCGCTCCGGCCGCGTCGCCAGCCGGCCCTGCCGCCTGTTCTGCGGCCTGTTCGCCGCCGTACTTGCCGTCCCTTCGGTCGTCCCGTTCGTCGTCCCGCTCGTCAGACGCCATCTCGTCGGGTGCCGGCATGCCGGCCAGCCAGGCATCGACCTCATCGCTCTCGCTGTCCTCGCCCGGCGCCTGCCCTGCCGCCAGACGCCGTGCGCTGCGCGTGACGGCTTCCCACATTTCCTCGCGCAGCGTCTTGATGGCGTGGTGGGCGCGCGCCGTGCCGGCCACGGAACATTCGTCGGTCATTGCCAGGCCGCTGTAGCCGAGCTGGAAGGCGCGTGCGATCAGTTCCTGCGGATGCGACGCGCCGTCCAGGAACGTGAAGTTGGAAATGCAGTGCAGCTCGACGTAGTCGGGCAGCGACGGCAGCAGCGAAGACAATGCGGGCAACATCGCCGGTCCTTACGCAAACAGGCCGTGCAGGAACCAGCGGTATTCGCCGCCGTCTTCCTGCCCATCGCGCATGGGCCGGCCCGGGCGCTCGCGATACACCCAGCAGCGCAAGCCGTCGGCGCGTTCGGCAATAAAGTAATCGCGCGTGGCCAGCGCACCATCCCACCAGCCGGCTTCGATACGCTCGGGGCGCGTCAGCATCACCAGCGGGCCATCGTGCACAGGCCGATGATGCTGCACGCGCAGCGGCAATGGCGCTTCGAGCAACCAGAGCGGACGCTCGGGCGGCAAGGCCTGCGCCGACGCGCCGCGCGCGGGCGTCTCGTCCACCGGGCGCCACTGGTTGGCGCATTCGGGACGATGATCGGCCAGCGGATGCGGCTGCAATACGTTATCGCGGCCCAGGCGCGCCACCAGCGTATCGATCAGGCGGCCCAGTTCGGCCGGCTCCGCGCCCGGTTCCGGAAACAGCGAATCGCTTTGCGGCACGCAGATTTCCATGGCTTCCACGCGCAGCGCCAGGCCAGCCACGGGCGCATGGAAGCGGACCTTGTCGAGCTTTTCGCGCAGCAGCTTCGAAAGATGCCCGGGGTCGCGGCTTGGCTGCGCCAGGCCCAGATGCACCGCGGTGCTGTCGATTTCCTCGCCCAGCCGATAGCGCTCGTGTTCCAGCATCAGCACGCAACGCGTGACCCCCGCCTGCTGCGCGGCAAGCCAGCCCGACAACGCCAGCAGCAGGCGCTGCGCGCCGGCCAGCACCCCGTCGGCCGACTCGATACGGCCCGGCAATTCCATGCGCTGCGCAAACGTGGGCGGCGCCTCGAACCACGCAAAGCCGCTGGGCGCCTTGCCATAGGCCTGATCCAGGCGCGCCAGCAGGTCCGTGCCGATGCGGCGCGACAAGCCCGCGCGCGGCAGGCGCCGCACCTGGCCCAGCGTGCCGCAGCCGATGCCTTCGAGCCATTCTGGATCGGCCAGCGTGCGCAGGCATTCCACCGGCAGGCGGTCCAGCAGCCGCGTCATGCGCGCGGCCTGCACCGCGCGCCGCGCCGGCCTGACAATGCCGCGCGAGGTCTTGCGCAGCGGCTGGCGCGCCAGCCACGCCGCGCCTTGCGCCGTGGTGCCGCTGCCGATCTGCGCAAACGTGCCCAGTTGCCGCACGCGCGCGCGGATCGCCCGGCATAACGCGCGATGGCCGCCAAACAGGCGCAGGCTGGCCGTCACGTCCAGCATGACCGTGGCGGCTTCGGGGTCGGGATCGATCGTCACGGCCGGCGTGAAATGGAGCAGCGTCAGCGCCACCGACGTAGCCAGCGCCGCCTCGGCCGCCGCATCGCGTTCGATCTGCACCACGTCGGCCGACAACGCCTGCACGCCGCCGCGCCGCATGCCATAGCGCACGCCCAGTGCCGCGGCCGGGCCATTGGCCAGCACCACGCGCTCGTGCTCGATCACCGCCACGGGCAACTGCTGCAGCGTGCCGGAGGCGGAAGCCGACGACATGCCGGCAGGCTCAGGCCAGTTCGGCTGCAGCGCGTCCAGCGACAGGCGCGGCAAATGCACCGCGATCCAGTACGTCATCGGCAACATGATGGGAACTCACCGGCATGGCAGGCATGACAGGCGTGGAAACCGCGGGCGCACCGGTGCGTTGCGGCACATGGGCCATGCCTTCGAGCGGCAACAGCAGCGGCGTGTCGCGGACCGGGCCGCGCCGCTTGTGAAAAACGATCGACATGAGATTGCCGGGCAGCGGCGACAGCGCCAGCCGCAGCACCGCCGGCGACGATTCGCGCAGGTCCCGGAGCGGACGCAGCACCCACACTACGGCATCGCCGGCCTGCGCCAGCACCTGCAGACGCCGCAGCGCCTCGGGCCGCGCGTTGGCCAGCCAGACCAGCATCGCGCCAAACGCCTGACTGCGCAGCATCTGTTCGGCGGACCACAGCATGTCCGTGCGCTGGGAAGCGAGGGTCGCCGCCGATGTCGGCCGCACCCAGTAAAGCTGGCGCGCCGGCAAGCCGCCCGACACCAAACTGGCGGCATTGGGCAGATATGGCGGATTGACCAGGCCGATGCGCCGGCCATCGGCGGCCAGCGTGCGCAGCGCGGGCATCAGCAAGCGCAGCTCGCCCGCACCATCCTGCCCCAGCAGCAGCTCGGTCACGGCGCCAGCGGGCCAGCCGCCGCCGGGCAGCTCGGCGCTCAAGGCGTCATAGCCGGTGGCGCAGACCGGCAGCCGGCCGGCGCGGCCAAGCTGGCCCGCGCGCCACAGGCCGGGATAGCGATGTTCGAGTTCGCGCACCGATTCGCGGGGCGCGACGGATGGGGGCGCGTGGTCCGCCATGGCTGGCGGTTCCACAAGCGGCAAGGCGGTCATGGTGGCAAGGGCCGCGCCGACGAAGCGGCGCGGCATGGCAATTCGTCTAGTACTGTATGTTTATACAGTATCGATGCCGATGCAAGCCAAACTTTGACAAGTGCCGCGCTGGGCGCTTTTCAGGAAAGTTTTGCGCGGCTGCCACATTCCGGGCCGGCAGATTGCAAACAAATGTCAAGCGTCATTGTGAAGTGGCAGGCAGTGGGGAACAATGCGCGGCTATGAAACGGAATACGCGCGAATGCGTGCATCTGCTGATGGAAGGTATGCAGCGCCACGGCCCTCTGCGCCGCGACGCGCTGGCCGAGGCGTGCGGGTTGACTCCCGAGGAAACCACGCGCGCCTTGAAAGCGGCGCGGCAGATGAGCGTGATCGACCATATCCCCTATGAGCCCGGCACCACGGCGCTGGAAATCTTCTATCAGCTGACCGGCCGCCAGTTGCCGCCCGCCCGCAAGAGCTCGCGCATGCCGCCCGCTCCCGACGACCGTTTCCAGCCGCTGCTGGAAGCTTGGTGGAACAGCAGCGAACCCGATCGCGCGTAACACCGTGCGCCGCGGGCCCCGGCAGCGGCAGCATGCGCTGCCGTCCGGACCCGGCCACCTCACCCCATTTCCACGCCTATCTCTGACGCCTATTTCTGACGCCGATAGCGGGCCTGCATGATCTGCATCCACTGGCCGTCGTCGGTCTGCATGAACGACGTGAGCGTGCGGGTGTCGTCGTCCTCGAATGCCACGACATCGCGATACTTGGCCATCTTGCCCTCCACGATATTGCCGTCCGGCGTGAAGGACGGGCCGTCGGCGCGCATCGTCAACGTCTTGCCATCGGCTTCGAGATCGCCTTCATAGATCCACATATGGGTCATCATCGACCCCACGAACGTCCCCACGAAATGCTTGCGGCTGGGGTCATAGCCCAGCGTCATCACCGTGGTGGCCGCCGCGCAGCCCGGAAAATCGCCCTCGGAACGCCCCTGCACCCACAGGTCGCCGATCTGGCTGACTTCCTCCGGGATCTTCCATGCCTGCGCCGGCGTATCCGGCCCCATCTGCGCTTCGCCCTCGCCTATCCACTTGCCCACCAGCCTGTGCAGCCAGCGGTGTTCGTTGGTGATTTCCGTCTTCATTGCCTGCCTCTCCAGTAATGGATCCGGCCGCGGATCCGGTTGCGCCGCGACGTTGTGTACAGCGTACACAATAGGGTAGTCAACGATCCGGCGGATGTCCACATCGGGCGCGCCAGATGACAGAAATTTAATTTTTGGGAAAGGCGGCAATCGAAATGCGCCGCCATGCACGCCATGACCCGCGCAACGGGCGTGCCGCAGGCGGACAGCTGCCGGAACGGAGAGAGCGGAAAGCGGCGGGAAGCGGCAGGCACACGGCGGCTGCGCCAACACCGCGGACCTCCGCGCGATTATTGGGGCAGCCTGATCTTCGGCACGATGAACTGGTTGCCGGGCGCGCGCATCACGTCGCATTGCGCCTCGCCCTTGCGCGCCTGGCCGGCCTGGTTCACGAATTCGATGCTGCCGACCACGCTGTAGACGTCTTCGGCCACGCGGCGCGTGGTGCTGCGCACCCAGCGAAACTGGCCGGGATTCGGCAGCTTGGCCTGCACGGCGTCACGGCACGCGAACGGCGCTTCCGGTGCTTCCGGCTTGCCGCCCCGCTGGCCCAGTTCGATGTTGACGGGCGCCTGCGCATCGGACGCCGGTGCGGCCGCCGACGCCATCATCGGCAGTCCCGCAAGCATCACGAAAGCGATCGACACCGCGCGGTTGCGGCGCGTATGCGTTGTCATGGTCAATGCTCCAAACAAAAAAGGCCGGCACGCGCGCTGCATGCCGGCCGGTCGCCATTGTACTGCGGGCGAGGTTCCTACACGGACAGGTCGCGCGGCTCAGGCTTGTGGTCGTCGAACCAGCGATAGAGCGTCGGCACCATCACCAGCGTGAGCAGCGTCGACGTGATCAGCCCGCCGATCACCACCACGGCCAACGGCCGCTGCACCTCTGAACCCGGGCCCGTCGAGAACAGGAACGGCACCAGGCCAAGCATGGCGATGGTGGCCGTCATCATCACCGGACGGAAACGCTGGGTCGCCCCGCGTACCACCGCATTGCGCAGCGACATGCCCGACTCGCGCAGCGTCCGGATATACGACACCAGCACCACGCCGTTAAGCACCGCCATGCCCCACAGCGCGATAAAGCCCACCGACGCCGGCACCGACAGGTATTCGCCGGTGATGAACAGACCGATGATGCCGCCGATCGATGCGAACGGCAGCACCGTGATGATCAGCGTGGCGAAGCGCA